>Ga0335081_10015955_pt1 | contig 12150 bp, 11 predicted proteins | sample Lox_Sample_35_FD_206713 | JGI IMG/M metagenome (GOLD analysis project Ga0335081, IMG submission 206713) | Soil microbial communities from Loxahatchee National Wildlife Refuge, Florida, United States - Lox_Sample_3.5 | ecosystem: Environmental > Terrestrial > Soil > Wetlands | place: USA... | reverse complement strand
GGCGCGCGGCGTCGGGATCCATGCCGCGTCCTATATTGATGTCGGTCTCGTGGGCCACATAGGACTCGAGCTCCAGGGCCAGATCCTCGTCCCGCCGCCTGCGCTGCCAAAACCTACGCCAGCTCATGGTTCTCACTCCGTGGCCGGTCCGAGCACGCGCGTCACGGCTTCGACCAGAGATTCCCAGCGGCCGCGCTCCTGGACCAGGTGTTTCTTGCCGCCCGGCGTGATGCGGTAGTACTTGGCTTTCCGGTTGTTCTCGGAGGTTCCCCAAAAAGAAGCAATCAGACCTTGGTCTTCCAGCCGGTGAAGGGCCGGATACAGCGATCCGTGCTCCACCTGGAGGACTTCGTCGGATGTTCGCTCGATGGCATGGGCTATGGTATGCCCGTGCGCGGGGGCGGGCAGAAGGGTTTTCAGAATCAGCATGTCCAGGGTACCGGCCAGCATGTCGCCGCGGCTGTCGTTACGGGTTTTGCGCGCCATGTTCTACTTTACCAGAAGATATTCTAGTCGAGCTCTTTAGCTGTAAAGACGCCACGTTGGCCGATCGGTTAGCAAAATTGCTAGAGGTAATCTACTGGAGTGCGGCACCCTCGGACTTCGGAATTGTCGGTTTTGTAACCAAATTCCTGTGTAGTAGAGGCTTTCGACCGCTGCTATAATAGCTGCAGATGGTTGCTTGCCCACCCGCAGGAGCGGGTTGTCGCAATTTCGAGGTCTCCCTACCCAAACGTCATTCCCTGTCTCGTTTTGTGAATCCTGGAGGTACCCAGCACCTACGCAATGAAAGCCAGCGTGCGCATTAACCGAGGCGTCGAGAGCCTCTTTGGCACCCGAGATGAGAACATTCGGCTGATTGAAGCCGGTCTGAGCGTCCACACGCAGCTCGTGGACAATAGCCTGGAAATCGAAGGCGACGAGGACAATGTCAGTCGTGCGGAAACGATCCTCGAAGACTACAATACGCTCATCCGTGAAGGCCACGTCTTCAGCAACGGCGATCTGAACAGCTATCTGCGCGTCGTGACGTGCGACCGCGAGGTGTCGCTGCGCGCATTGGTGCGCAGCGGCAAGCAGCGCAACTTCGGCAAGAAGGTGCTGGCGCCCAAGTCGGTAAACCAGCGCCGCTACCTGGAAGCGATCGAGCGCAACGACCTGGTGTTCGGCATCGGCCCCGCGGGTACCGGCAAGACTTACCTGGCGGTAGCCATGGCCGTTTCGGCCCTGATCAACAAACAGGTGAGCCGCATCATTCTGACGCGTCCCGCCGTCGAGGCTGGCGAGCGGCTGGGCTTCCTCCCCGGCACTTTGCAGGAAAAGGTGGATCCCTATCTCCGCCCCTTGTACGACGCGCTCTACGACATGCTGGACAGCGATCGCGTGGAGAAGCTGCTGGAACGAAATACCATCGAAGTCGCGCCCATCGCGTTCATGCGGGGCCGCACGCTCAATGACAGCTTCATCATCCTGGACGAGGCCCAAAACAGCACTCCGGAGCAGATGAAAATGGTGCTCACGCGCCAGGGCTTCAACTCGAAGATGGTCGTAAACGGCGACGTAACGCAGATTGATCTGCCGAACGGCCGCCGCAGCGGCCTGATGGATGCCGTAGAAGTTCTGAAGGGTGTGGAAGGTATCAGCTTCGTTCAGTTCGACGACAAAGATGTGGTGCGCCACACCCTGGTACAACGCATCGTCAAAGCTTACGAGCGCTACAACGACACCATCGGCGCCAACCGGCAGCTCACCTTGAAGTTGAGCGATCCGCTGCTCGACGCGGTCAATGGAGTGGAAGGTTCGCTTCCGGCCAGGGCCGAAGCACCTGCACCCGTGATCGCAGCGGTCCCGTCTCCTCTGAGAGCAGAGGCTCTGTTGCCTGCATCGGATACGCTTCCGCAGGCCTGAGCGCGGCATGTCATCTCCTGAAGGCAGTACGGTTACGTTCCGGCGGATTTCCGGCGGAGTCCGTCCGCGCGCGCTCGTGACTTTTGCCCGCAAGCTGGAACGCGAAGTCTCCAAGGGCCGCCCGTTCGACTGCCTGATTGCCGGCAATGCGGAATTGCGCCGTCTGAACCGCGAATTCCGCGGCAAGGACGAGCCCACCGACGTGCTCTCGTTTCCGTCGGGTCAGCAGCCTGCCGCCCGCGGCGGCGCTCCACGGACGCTCGGTGACCTCGCCATTTCTCTTCCCCGCGCCCGCGCACAGGCGGTGGATTTCGGTCATACTACCGAACAGGAGGTCCGGGTGCTGATGCTTCACGGCCTGCTGCACCTGATGGGCATGGACCACGAATCGGACGATGGCCGCATGGCGCGCGCCGAGAAACGCTGGCGGACACGCCTGGGACTTCCGAACGGCCTGATCGAGCGGGTGCGGCCATGATGCTCGCCGTGGTTCTGATCACATTGGTTTCGATTCCCGCGCTGGGGCTCGTGACCTTTGTTCAGCTCCTCTACCTGGAGAGCATGCGCCTGCGAACGCGGGACCTTCCCTCGCTCAAGTTCTTCAAAGAGTCGCTCGAAGACAAGCTGGGGATGAAGACCGAGGACGGCGCGGGCACCTTCTCGCTCATCAAGCACACCCTGCTCGTTCTGCTGGGCTCTCTTTTTCTGGCGTGGTTCGCCGACGGGCAGCCGTGGCGTCTGCCTGTTTTCGGACAGGCCGTTCTGGCCGTCTGGCTCACCATGTTGGCCGTCGCCTACGCGCTCCCGCAGCTTCTCTATCGCCGAACGGGAGCGGCGTGGGTGCTCCCGCTCGTGCCGGTTCTCAGAGCCATGGCGTGGATTGCCCGGCCCTGTGTCGCGATTCTCTCGTTCTTCCAGTCGTTGATCGATCTGGCCGACAGCGATTCCGGCGAGGAAGAAGAGCCCACACCCGCCGAAAACATCGAAGCCCTGATCTCCGCCGGCACCGAAGAGGGATTGATCGCCGAAGAGGACCGCAAACTCATCCAATCGGTGGTGGAGTTTGGCGATAAGGTCGTGCGCGAGGTCATGACCCCGCGGCCCAACATCGTGGCCATCGCAGCCGATGCTCCCCTGGAGCAATTGCGCCAGATCGTCATCTCCGAACAGTACTCGCGGATTCCGGTCTACGAACACAATATCGACCAGGTGATCGGCTTTGTGCATGTGCGCGATATGTTCGAGATGCGGGAGACCGATCGCGAGGTTCGCACGGTCCGCGCGTTGGTCCGCGCCATTCCCTTCGTGCCCGAAACCAAGCCCGTCAGCGACCTGATGCGCCAGATGCAGCAGGAAAACACCCACATGGTGATCGTGGTGGACGAGTACGGCAACACCGCCGGCCTGGCCACCATGGAGGATCTCCTCGAAGTCATCATCGGAGAAATCCGCGACGAGCACGAACCCGCCAGCGACGTCAAAGAAGACGGGCAGGGCGGCTATATCGTCTCCGGCAACTTCGACCTCGACCGCATCGGCGACCTTTTTCACTCCTTCCATCGCGAGGAGGATCTGGAATCCACCACGGTCGGCGGCCTGGTCAGCGAATGGCTCGGCCGCGTGCCGAAGGCTGGCGAGTTCGTGGATCGCGATGGTGTTCGTGTCGAGGTGCTGGCCTCCGACGAACTGCGCGTCGAGCAGGTGCGCATCAGCAAGTCACAGACCGTTGCCCATGAATGAACATTTCAAGTCCGGCTTCGTGTCGCTGATCGGGCGGCCGAACGCCGGCAAGTCCACGTTGCTGAACGCGCTGGTGGGTCAGAAACTGGCGATTGTCGCCGACAAGCCGCAAACTACCCGCACGTCGATCCAGGGCGTCTGGACCGGCCCTGGCGCACAGATCGTCTTCCTGGATACGCCCGGCATCCATCGGGCCGACTCAGCCCTGAACAAGCGCCTCATGGATACGGTGCGCGCTTCCCTCGAGGAGCGCGACCTGCTGCTGTTCCTGGTGGACGCCACGGTTCCTTTCGGCGACCAGGACCGCCAGGCCGTGGACCTCTTACGCAAAACCCGTACGACTCCCGTCATCCTGGTGTTGAACAAGATCGACCTGGTCAAGGAGAAGTCGCGGCTGCTGCCGATGATCGAGGAGTATCGCCGGCTCTACGATTTTGCCGAGTACCTGCCGATCTCCGCCGCCCGCGGCCAGGGGCTGGAGGAGTTGCGGAAGGACATTGTCGCACGCCTGCCGGAAGGGCCGGCCTACTTTCCCGCGGAACACGTCACCGACCAGCCGGAGCGTTTTCTCGCGGCGGAGTTAGTTCGCGAGAAAGTCGTCCGTCTGACCCACCAGGAGGTGCCGCACTCCGTCACCGTGACTGTGGACCGGTGGGAAGAGACGTCCGCCATCACACGGGTCTATGCCACGATCCGTGTGGAGCGCGAAGGGCAGAAGGGCATCGTGATCGGATCGAAGGGCGCCATGCTGAAGAAAATCGGCATGCAGGCGCGCGAGGAGATGGAACGGATTTTTGGCATCAAGATCTTTCTCGGTCTGCACGTGCGCGTACAAACGGGATGGCGTGAGAAGCCGTCCTTTCTGAACACGCTCGACTGGCGTACAATGGCCGAAGACGATGAACTCTAAAATCTGTGGTGTCTTCGCGATCCTCCTCCTTCTGTCCTCTTTCTGCCTGGCCGCGGATAAACCTGTCAGCGACGATTACATCGTGGATCAGGTGCGTATCAAGCTGTCGGCCGATGCCGAAGTGAAGGGCGGCGCTTTGCAGGTGGATTGCAAAGCAGGTGTGGTCACCTTGAGCGGCACGGTTGAGACAACCCGGCAGAAGTCCAAAGCCACTACCCTGGCAAAAAAGATCAAAGGCGTCAAGCAAGTCATCAACAACATCGAAATCAAGAAGCACGGATAAATGAGCCGAGCCGCATTCACTGGTCTGGCGGCGGGGCTGTTCTGCCTCCTGACTTTCGGGCAGGACTGGTCGGAGATCAAGCTCGAACAACTCGCCAAAGGCTATGCTTTCACCGAAGGGCCCGCCTGGTCGAAAGACGGCTACCTGGTTTTCAGCGATACGCCGGCTGACCGCCTTCTGAAATGGGTGCCGGGCCATGCAGTAGAAGTTTTCCGGGAGAACGCCGGCGGCCCCAGCGGCAACGCTTTCGATTCCGAAGGCCGGCTCTACACCTGCGAAACCCGTGCCCGGCGCGTCACCCGCACCGACAAGAAAGGCGCCATCGAAGTGATTGCCGAAAAGTGGGAAGGCAAGCGGCTGAATGCGCCCAACGACGTGGTGGTCAGCAAGTCAGGCCATGTCTATTTCACGGATCCGGCATTTGGCGGGCAGGCGGACCATCGCGAACTGGATTTCTACGGCGTTTACGAACTGCCTCCGAAGGGCGCCATAAAGCTGGTGGCCAAGCCGGCCGGCCGGCCCAATGGAATTGCCCTTTCACCCAACGGGCGGATATTGTACGTAGTGAATTCGGACGAGCGCAACGTGCGCGCATACGACCTGGACAAGAACGGCGAGCCGGCCAACGAACGCGTCCTGATTTCGGGGATCGCTGGAGTGCCTGGCGGCATCCGCGTGGATGACAAGGGCAACCTGTACGTCACCACCGGCGGCGTTGCCATCTACAGCCCCGACGGCAAGCCGGTCCACATGGTCACCATGCATGGCCGCGCCTCCAACTGCGGCTTCGGTGAGGCGGACCTCAAGACTCTCTTTGTGACCAATGGCCCGGTGGTGTATCGTCTGCGCCTGGAAACCAAGGGGGCCTATTGACGGATGCGGGCGGGCCGCCGGTGCACACCCCCGCCGAGGATGACCGGCGCTATCCCAAACGTCCGCTGGTCGGCGTGGGTGCGATCCTGCTCCGGCGCGACCGGATTCTTCTGGCGCAGCGCGGGAAGGAGCCGTTGAAGGGCTGGTGGTCGCTGCCCGGTGGAGCGCTGGAGATCGGCGAGTCGTTGATGGACGCGGTCTGCCGGGAGGTGCGCGAGGAGACCGGCCTGGAGATCCGCCCGTTGGGCGTCTTCGAAATCTTCGAACGCATCATACGCGATGCCGCCGGAACGCCCGAATACCATTATGTTCTGATCGATTACCTCTGCCGGATTACCGGCGGAACGCTGGGCGCGGGCGACGATGTCGCGCGCGTCGAATGGGTTCGCCGCAAGGATCTTCCGGCGCTCCAGATCACGGAAGGCACCTTGACCGTGATCGAGAGGGCGTTCGAAAACAGAAATCAGTACTGGCGCCCGGTCCGCGAATCGCCGGGCACTCACCGCCGCTAAGATAGAGGCATGTTTTCCCGCTTCGCAAAACCGAACCTCGGGAGCGTCCTGCTGTTCATGCTGGCCGGCAGCGCAACGGCCCAGGATCCCGCCGCCATCATACGGACGATCGAAGAGCCGCAAAAGCCTGACCGCCAGGGGTACGATCCCTACACATTGCACGAACTCATGGACCGCTTTCATGTGCCCGGATTGAGCGTGGCGGTGATTCGCGACTTCCAGATTCACTGGGCAAAAGCGTGGGGTGTTGCGGACGTTGAGAGCGGCGCTCCGGTGAACCCGGAGACCATGTTCCAGGCTGCTTCGATGAGCAAGCCGGTGGCGGCGATGGCGTCGCTCAAGGCGATCCAGGAGGGAAAGTTCGAGCTCGACCAGGACATCAATACGATTCTGAAGTCGTGGAAGATGCCGCCCGGCGGCTTCAGCGATCGCCGCCCGGTGACGCCGCGCGAGTTGATGAGCCACACCTCCGGCACGGGCGACGGGTTCGGATTCCCGGGCTATGCGCCTTCGTCGCCCCTGCCCACGGTTCCGCAGATCCTCGATGGCCTTGCGCCTTCGAATGTCGGCAAGGTCCGGCTGGAACGCCCTCCTCTTACCGCCTACAAGTATTCCGGCGGAGGAGTGATGGTCGAGCAATTGGCGCTGACCGACGCGGTGGGAAAGCCGTTCCCCCAGATCATGCGCGAGTGGGTTCTCGACCCGATCGGCATGAGCAACAGCACCTACGAGCAGCCTTTGCCGCCCGCACGCGAGAAACAGGCGGCGCGTGCCCACAACGGCGCGGGGCACGCCATGGACGCGCTCTGGCACGTGTATCCCGAGATGGCTGCCGCTGGACTCTGGACCACTCCGACCGACCTCGCCAGGCTGCTGATCGAAGTGCAATCGACGCTGCTGGGAAGGTCTGACCGCGTGCTCAGCCATAGAATGATGGAGGAGATGGTTACACCCGTTGGGGTCGGCCCCTTCGCCGTCGGTTTCACCATCGAGAAGATGGGCGAGGGGTGGTACTTCGGCCACGATGGCAGCAACTGGGGCTTCCGTTCCGACATGCTCGCCCATCGCGTGAAGGGTTACGGCGTGGTGATCATGACGAACGGCGACAATGGCGGACCTCTGATGCGGGAAGTCCGCGATCGGATTGCTCGCGCCTATGGCTGGGACCTGCTGGACAAACCAGTCCCCCGCTGATTCTGGCGGCCGTTCGTCGCTTCGCACCGCCAGTCTTCGTCAGAAAATCAGCTTCAGCGCCAGTTGCACGTTGCGGGGCTCTCCGAACCCGAGACCCGGAGCGGACGAGCCGTTCCGCGTGTTGCTCAACTGGCCGAAACTGGCGCTCGAAAAGTTCGTCGTGGGGTTCGCCCAGTTCGTCCGGTTGAACAGATTCAGAATCTCCACACGGAACTCGGACATCAGCCTCTCGTGAATGGGAGTCCGCTTGAATACCGAGAAATCCACCGACCCGATTCCAGGTCCGAAAATGGCGTCCCGGCCCAGGTTGCCGTACGTGCCGCTGGGCGAGAGTGCAAAAGCTGCCGGGTTGAAATACTGCACCGCGCGCGTGTTGGTGAGCACGGGCACGTTCGCAAAGGGATCGCCGACCAGATTCGGGCGGTCTTTGTTCTCGCCGGTGAGATCGATATTCTTGCCGTCCGTGATGCTGATGGGCGAGCCCGAGGTGTACGTGATCAGGGAGTGGAGAGTCCATCCCCTGGTCAGAAGCTTCGCGAAGTGCGTCCACTGCGGCACGTCGTAGCTCAGGAAGCCGGTCAGAATGTGGCGCGTGTCGAACGTGCTGTCTCCGCGATCCAGAGCCAGGTTGTAGCTGTTCATCGGGGCCGTCACGCTGGACGAGGTGTCAATGGCGTGGCTCCAGGTGTAGTTGATGTTGGCGGTGAATCCTCGCCATAACTGCTGGCGCAGCGAGGTCTGGAGCGAGTGGTAGCCGGAGGTCGCGACGGTGGTCAACTGGTTGATCGCGCCAAGCGTGGGGAACTGCTGCGCCAGCGGCCGGACACCATTGATGAGCTGATTGATATCCTCGAGCACCGCCAGTCTGCGCCCCAGAGTTCCCACGTACCCGACCTGCAGCAGGGTCGAGCGCGTGATCTGCGTCTGGATGTTCAGATTGAAGTTCTGCGAATACGGCGTACGGTACGACTGGCTGATGGAGTAAGCGCCAAACGGAGGCACCGGCACCGCGCCCGCAAACACCGGCACGCCCGGTTGGAATAGGACATTCTGGGCGGAGAGTGCGAACACCGGATTCGAGCCGCCGGGATTGTAACCGATTCCTGAGGTGGCGCCGTTCGAAGCGCCGGAAGAATCGAACGAATTCACCGAAGGAGCGTCGTAGAAGATCCCATAGCCTCCACGAAGCACGAAGCGTTTGGCCCAGTGCGGCGCATACGCGAACCCGACCCGCGGCGCGTAATCCCTCAGATCCTTCGGATACAACTGCTGGTTCAGAAATCCCTGCCCGGGGAAGAAGTTGGCCAGCACGCCCTTGCTGTCGTGCAGCACACCATCGTAATCCCAGCGTATGCCAAAGTTGATGTTCAGTTCAGGAGTCGCCTGGAAGTTGTCGTGTGCCCACCAGACGCCCGAATTGATCTGAAAAATAGGCTCCGGCTCGCCTCGGTAAATGGTCGCTCCGGAGGCGTTGCTGGGCTCGCCGGCCAGAAAATCCGAAAGCGCCTTCAGCGTACTCGACACCGTCGAATCCGACGACCACGGCCCGCGCGTCCCATCGAAGCTGAATGTCCCGCGGATATTGTTGAAGTAGGCAACGTCCAGAACCGCGCGCCGGTACTCTCCGCCGAACTTCATTTGGTGCCGCCCGCGGGTGTACGAGAGATTGTCGGTAATGTGGCCCGTGGTGTCGATACGGCCCGCCGGCTGCGTGGCGCCGACGTAATCGAAACCGGTGATGCGGATGGTCGGCGAGCCGACCTGGTTCCCCGCCGTGATCCCGGTGTTCAATCCCATGGCAATCGGGTTGAAGCCGACATTGTCGTCGTTGAAGGTTTGCAGGAAATAGTTGGTGCCGAGCGTGAGCTGGTTGACGAGCCGCGGCGAGAGGACGGCGTTCTCGACCACGGAAAGATTGTGGATATGCATCGGCGCGGCCTGGAAGAAGTCCTTGAAGTGCGAGCCCACGTCGGCCACTTGCGTGCCGGTGCTTCCCATGTACCGCACCGAAAGCGAATGCTTGGCGTTGAAGCGATGATCGATTTTGACGATGCCGTTATAGCTGTTGTAGGTATTCAGGTCCTGCGCCAGGTAATTGTTGGCCGTGGCTGGTCCGGTGCGGCTGTCGGCTGGAAAGATGGTCAGCAGGTTCATGGAAACCGGATTCACCGGGACGCCGTAGCGCGCCAGAACTCCCTGGGCCGCCTGCACCCACGCCGCCGAAGGCGAGGTGTCGAGGATCGACTCGCCGGCGATCGCCAACTGAATCTCTCCCGTGAGGAAAAAGAAGGTCTTGTTGGGGACGATCGGTCCGCCTAGCGAGAATCCGGGTTGGTTGTTGCGGATCTCCTGCGGGCGGCTGCCCGGCGGCAGCGTCGGAGAGGGCGAAGCCAGGTCTTCATTCCGATTGAAAAAATATACCGTTCCGTGGAGCTGATTCGTGCCCGACTTGATGACCATGTTCACGTTCGCCCCCGAATTGCGCCCCATATCCGCACCTGCGTCCGTCTGCACCGAGAACTGATCGATTGCATCGATCGGAACGAGTCCGCCGGGAATGCCGGCGACACCGGGCTGGTTCTGTGCCGGGAAACCGCCGAACATTGCGTCGTTGTTGTCCGCGCCATCGATCTGGTAGTTGTTGGACGTGGTTCGCGTGCCGTTCACCGAGGGCGATGCCGAAGAGGTCACACCCGGCGAGAGCTTGATCATCTGGCGGAAATCGCGGCCGTTGATGGGTAGATCCTGGACCTCGCGTGTGTTCACCACGGCCGCCAGGTCACTCGAAGTAGTCTCCAGGTTCACCGCCGCGGCTGAGACCTCGACGGTCTCCGATTGCCGCGCCACCCCCAGTTCCACGTTGATGTTCGTGGTCTTGGACACTTCGATTTCGATGTTGGCGACTTTCTTTGCCTCAAACCCCGGGTGCGCTACGGTCAGCGTGTACATCCCGAGTGGCAGGTCGGCGAAAAAGAAGTCGCCGCTGCCGGTGGAGGTGGTGGAGCGAAGCGCGCCAGTCGAGGGATTCTCGAGCTGAATCGAAGCCCCGGGGAGCGCCGCGCCGGAAGAATCCCTCACGGCGCCGCTCAGTGCGCCGCGAAAAGTCTGGCCTTGAGTGCAGGCCGCCAGAATCACGACCAACAGAGATGTACGGAAATTCACGGACCCTCCTTGTCTACCCGAGACGTCGGGGTCGCCGGGAAAAGCGGTTTAGGTTTCAGGAAGTATACACCAAAAATGTCAGGATCGTCTCGTTGAAAAAAACAGCAGGGCCGCCGGCCGAATCCCACGTCCTGAGAAGGTTGCTATGATACTGCCGGAAATGCATATGAAGCCGGACCGAAGAATTTTCCTGCTGTCCACGGGGGGAGCCATGGCCGCCTACGCCGTTCCTCCTGCCGGCCAGATCGTATTGGGTGTGATCGGCAGCGGCAGCCGCGGCACGTTCGTCATGACGGTCTTTCAAAAGGACCCCGCCATCCGCGTAGGCGCCATTTGCGACGTGTACGAGCCGAATCTGGAAAAAGCGCTGACCGCCGCTTCGCAGACGCCAGGCACGAAACCGAAAGCCTACCGCAATTACCACGAGCTTCTGGCGGACAAAGATGTGCAGGCGGTGCTCATCGCAACCCCGGAGCATTGGCACGCGCAGATGGTTCTGGACGCGCTGGCCGCGGGCAAAGACATCTACGTGGAAAAGCCTCTCTGCCACACCCCGGAAGAAGGCGCCCGGCTGGTGGAAGCGGAGAAGAACACCACGAGAATCATCCAGGTGGGCATGCAGCGGCGCAGCTACGATCTGTTTCAACACGGCCGCGAACTGGTGGCTGCCGGCCAGTTGGGCCAGGTGCGGATGGTGCGATCGTGGTGGCTGAATAATTACCTGGCGGGCGGAGCGGCGCGGAAACTGGACGGGCCGCTCGATTGGGAACAATGGCAAGGCCCCGCGCCGCGGCGCGAGTTTGACGCCAACCGCTTCCGGCAGTGGCGATTCTATTCCGATTACGCCGGCGGCATTGTGGCGGACCAGGGAGCGCACGTATTCGACGGCATCCACATGCTGATGGGTGCGGGCTTCCCCTCGGCCGTCAACGCATCGGCGGGCAAGCCTCACAAAGCCGGTGTGGACCAGCCCGAGTCGGTCGTGGCGATAGCGGAATATCCCGAGGATTTCATCGCCGTGTTTTCGATCAACTACGCGGCGATGCAATACCAGTTGCGGAACGATCAGCTCAATCAGTTGGATGGCGACCTCGCGCGAATGGATATCGGCCGTGAAGAGCTAAAGGTGTTTGCCAAAGGAGCCGAGGACACGCCCTCGATCCAGAACAAGTCCGAGCGGGGCTTCGGCTATGCCACCGACCTTCACGTGCAGAATTTCCTGGAATGCGTCCGCACACGCAAGACGCCCACCGCGCCAATGCGCCTGGCGTTTCAGGCAGCGCTGGTAGTCCAGATGGCGAACCTGTCGCTGAAGCATGGGCGGCGCGTGCGCTGGAATGCCGCTGCCGCCAAAGTCGAGATCTGATTTCTTCCGCCAAGCTCGTCCCCTGCGTCGATGTGGCGCAGGCCCTCCGGCCTGCCGCGTCCCCACTCATGGGGACGCTTGTCGGGCGTGTACAGTGCCCGCCAGCCTGCGGCCACAATTGCAGTCCAACAACTCTGGAGTCGATGTGCACGAGTATGAGAGGTGATAGTCTCGTGTCCATGAATCGGAGAACGTTCTGCGC
>Ga0335081_10015954_pt1 | contig 12150 bp, 5 predicted proteins | sample Lox_Sample_35_FD_206713 | JGI IMG/M metagenome (GOLD analysis project Ga0335081, IMG submission 206713) | Soil microbial communities from Loxahatchee National Wildlife Refuge, Florida, United States - Lox_Sample_3.5 | ecosystem: Environmental > Terrestrial > Soil > Wetlands | place: USA: Florida... | reverse complement strand
CGACGTCGATCGTCTTATAGAATATCGTGACCGCCCCACCCGCGGCGATGCCGATCACCACAGCGAGTATGAGCAAGATCGATTGTTCGTCGCCGCTCAACTTGGTGAGGTTTGCAAACGCCGCGGCGAACTTACGGACGGCGTGGCTGCGGTTCCGCATGGAAAGTGAGAGTGTGGGACGTCCGTCGGTCATGGCGACTACTCCAAAATGCTTCGGCGAGCCCTCAAGCTACGTGCTTTTTGTCAGCTCCGGTGGTCCTGCGGGGAGCCCCGGCCGTCTCCATAGACGGGGAAGGGCTCGAGTTCCGTGTTGAGCAGTATCGCATTACGTTGCGGAGGCAAATACGCCGCTTGCACGGGGCCGGTTGCCATTCGAGTGGCAACGGAATAGTGATCAGCAGAAAAAATCGAACCGCGTAACCCGTTGTCTTGCAACGACGGGCCTGTAGCTCAGGTGGTTAGAGCGCACGCCTGATAAGCGTGAGGTCGGTAGTTCAACTCTACCCAGGCCCATCCTTCTAAACTGCACCCCCGCAGTCGCTTGAGACTGCTGCGGGGGTTTTGCTTTCCTTCTCTATGCGCGTATTGCCGCCGAGTGATCGACAGACTCACTTAGGCGGCCGCTCTCCCGCTCTCCCGCTCTACCCCGTTTTTTCCCCGTGTCGGGTACTGTCTGCCCTCTCTATCCGTCCTAGGTTCATCCGCGAGCTTCTCCATCCATAACACTGCGAAACTCGAAGCAGTCCTGAGAGGAATCCGCACACCATGACGCATCACCTCCGGATCGTGTTCTCTACCGTTGCCATGGCGATGCTTGCCTCCGGCGTGGCGTACACCCAGGCCAAGCCCAAGTCGGCCGCCAAACCCGCGGCCGCGCAGAGCGCAAAGCCGAACATCGTGATCATCTGGGGCGATGACATCGGCCAGTCCGACATCAGCGCCTACTCGCTCGGCTTGATGGGCTTCCATACGCCCAACATCGACCGGATTGCGAAGGAAGGGATGATGTTCACGGACTTCTACGCGGAGCAGAGCTGCACCGCCGGCCGTGCGTCGTTCATCACCGGGCAGTACGGCCTGCGCACCGGCATGACGAAGGTGGGCATGCCGGGATCGACGCTCGGGCTGCAGGCGGAGGATCCGACCATCGCCGAACTGCTCAAGCCGCTCGGCTATGCCACCGGTCAGTTCGGCAAGAACCATTTAGGCGACCGCAACGAGTTCCTGCCCACGGTGCACGGCTTCGACGAGTTCTACGGCAATCTCTACCACCTGAACGCCGAGGAGGAGCCGGAGCTGCCCGATTACCCGAAGGACACCGCGTTCCACAACACCTACGGCCCGCGCGGCGTGCTCGATTGCAAGGCCTCGGACAAGGACGACCCGACCGTCCAGCCGCGCTTCGGGAAGGTGGGCAAGCAGGTGTGCAAGGACACGGGCCCGCTCACCAAAAAGCGGATGGAGACGATCGACGACGATATCGCCGCCCGCGCGGTGGATTTCATCCAGCGTCAGGCCAAGGCCGGGAAGCCGATGTTCGTGTGGGTGAACTTCACCCACATGCATCTCCGGACCCACCCCAAACTGGCGAGCATCGGCCAGTCGGGCCGGTGGCAGGACGTCTACCACGACGTCATGATCGACCACGACAGAAACGTGGGGACAGTCCTCAAGGCACTCGATGACCTGGGCATCGCGGGCAACACCTTCGTCATGTACTCCACCGACAATGGCCCGCACATGAACAGCTGGCCCGATGCGGCGATGACGCCGTTCCGCAACGAGAAGAACTCGAACTGGGAAGGGGCGTACCGGGTTCCCGGGATGGTCCGCTGGCCGGGCAAGATCAAAGCCGGCGAGGTGTCGAACGAGATCGTCTCACACCTCGATTGGCTCCCGACCCTGGTGGCCATGGCCGGCGATCCCCAGGTGACGGACAAACTGCTCAAGGGCTACAAGATCGGCGACATGACCTACAAGGTGCACCTGGACGGCTACAACCTCGTGCCCTATCTGACGGGGCAAGTGCCCAAGAGCCCGCGGGAATCATTCGTCTACATCAACGACGATCAGCAGCTGACGGCTCTCCGCTACGACAATTGGAAGATCGTGTTCATGGAGCAGCGGGCGCAGGGCACCATGCGCGTCTGGTCCGAACCCTTCACGACGCTCCGGGTGCCGAAAATTTTCAACCTCCGTACGGACCCATATGAACGGGCGGACGTTACTTCGAACAGCTACTACGACTGGACCTTTGACCACGTGTTTCTCCTCGTTCCCGCCCAGACGCTGGTGAGCAACCTGTTGATGACGTTCAAGGACTACCCGCAACGCCAGAAGGCCGCGAGCTTCAACCTCGATGAGGTGCTCGCGAAGATGCAGGGAGACAACAGCGGTGGGCATTAAGGTCGCGGTTCTCGCGCTGGCGTTGTGTGGCAACGCCAGCGCGCAGGCGCCTGCCGCTCCCGCTCGGGCGCCGGCGACCGACCCGCTCCCTTCCTGGAACAGCGGTCCACCGAAGCAGGCGATCGTGGCATTCGTCCGCAAGGTGACGACCCGCGGATCGCCGGGCTTCGTCCCGCCGGTCGAGCGCATCGCCGTGTTCGACAACGACGGGACGCTCTGGCCCGAAGCGCCCATGCCGTTCCAGCTGGCCTACGTGATGGACGAGCTCAAGCGCCGCGCCCCGAACGAACCCCAGCTCGCCGCCGATTCCATGGTGCGGGCCGCCCTGGCGGGCGATTTCGCCACGCTCCTCGCCGGGGAGCATCACGACGGCCTGATGCGCGTCATCGCGCTCACGCACGCCGGTATGACGACCGAGGAGTTCCGGGGCAGGGTGGAGGCGTGGCTCGCCACGGCGCGCCATCCGCGCTTCGGCAGACGCTACGACCAGCTCACCTATCAGCCGATGCAGGAGCTCATGCGCTACCTGCGCGCGCACGGGTTCAAGACCTTCATTGTTTCGGGGGGCGGCGCGGATTTCATGCGCGTCTGGTCGGAGCGCGTGGACGGCATCCCCCCCGAACAAGTCGTGGGCTCGACCGGGCGGACGACGTTCGAGCTGCGGGACAGCGGCCCGGTGCTCGTGAAGACCCTCGACTACCTGTTCGTGGACGACAAGACCGGCAAGCCGGCCGGCATCTGGCAATTCATCGGCCGCCGGCCGATCGCCTGCTTCGGCAACAGCGACGGCGACCTGGCGATGCTGCAATACACCACGATCCATAACCCGCGCCCGAGCTTCGGCCTGATCGTCCACCACACCGACGGCGTCCGGGAATACGCCTACGACTCGGTCGCCGTGAGCGGCAAGCTCGTCCAGGCACTGAAAGAAGCGCCGCAACGCGGCTGGATCGTCGTGGACATGAAGCGCGACTGGAAGCGCATCTTCGCCTTCGAGCCATCCACCCCGCCTGCGGTGACGGCCATCGACATCCTGCTCGTGCCGGACGCTACGATGGTCGAGCACGCCCGGGCCGGCAATGCCCGTCTCCTCGAGGTCTATCCGAAGGGCTTCTCGCTGGATGCGACGCACCGGCCGCACATCACGATCGTGCAGCGTTTCGTTCGCACCCGGGGCCTCGACAGCCTGTATGCCGCCGTCGGCAAGGTGTTCGCCGGCGTGGGCGTGACCGGCATGAAGTTGACGGCGTTCAAGTATTATTATGCCCCGACCAATGACCTTGGCGTCGCGGGGATTGTCGCGCAGCCCACCGCGGAGCTGGTCGCGTTGCAGCACGACGTGATTGCCGCGGTGACTCCCTTTACGGTGAAAACCGGCACGTCGTCGGCGTTCGTGACCACTCCCGAGGATTCCATCATCGATCCCGGCCTGATCCAATACGTGTCCGCCTTTGTTCCCCACAACGCCGGGGAGCATTTCAGTCCGCACGTCTCGATCGGGCTTGCCCCCCGCGCATACCTCGACACCATGCTGGCCGAGCCGTTCGCGTCGTTCACCTTCTCTCCGGCGGGAGCGGCCGTGTACCAGTTGGGCCAGTTCGGCACGGCTTCCAGAGAGCTCAAAGTCTGGGACTTGAAGCCCTGAAGTGGTTCCGCCGTTCATGAAGCGCTGGCTGTCCGCGGCACTCCTGGTCGTCATCGCAGGCGCGCTTGTTTGGGTCGTCCTCGCCCGCCGGCCCGGCGCTGGCGGCACGCCATTCAAGTCGGGTGCCAAGCGAATCGCGGCCTCGTACGTCGACAACCAAACGTGCGCGGAGTGTCACCGCAACGAGTTCACGGAGTGGACCGGCTCGGACCACGAGCAGGCGATGGCGCCGGCCAGCGACCAGACCGTGCGGGGAAACTTCGCGAACGCCACGTTCACGAATTACGGCATGACGTCCCGCTTCTTCAAAAAGGACGGCCGGTTCTTCGTCAACACTGAAGCGGGAGACGGCCGGCTCCAGGACTTCGAGATCAAGTACACCTTCGGGATCAGGCCGCTGCAGCAGTACCTGATCGAATTCCCGGGCGGCCGGTTACAGGCGCTGGGGATTGCCTGGGACACGAAGCAGCGGCGCTGGTTTCACCTCTATCCCAACGAGAAGATCGCGCACGACGATCCGCTGCACTGGACCGGGTTGTATCAGAACTGGAACCTGATGTGCGCCGATTGCCATTCGACCAACCTCAAGAAGAACTACGATCCCGCAACAGAGACCTACCAGACGACGTGGGACGTCATCGACGTCAGCTGCCAATCGTGTCACGGCCCCGGCTCGGCGCATGTCGCGTGGGCCCGCCGCCACGTGCCCCGAACGACGGACAGTTCCCAGGCGATCGGACTCGTGGTGGATGTGAAGTCGGCGAGTCCGCACGATCAGGTGGCCACGTGCATGCCGTGCCACTCGCGGCGCAGCCGGCTCTCGCCCGACGATTGGGCGGGTCGTCCCTACCTCGACACGTTTCTCCCCGCCTTGCTCACGCCCGAGCTGTACCACGCCGACGGCCAGATCCTCGGGGAGGACTACGAGTACGGGTCGTTCCTGCAAAGCAGGATGTACGCCGACGGTGTGCGATGCACCGATTGCCACAATCCGCACAGCGTGAAGTTGCGAGCCGATGGCAATGCCCTGTGCGTGCGCTGCCACTCCGTGCAGGGCGACGCCCGCTTCGCCAAGCTCGAGGCGAAAGCCTACGACACCCCCGCGCATCACTTTCACCCCGCCGGCTCATCCGGTGCGCGCTGCGTCAACTGTCACATGCCCGCGAAGACCTACATGGTCGTGGACCCACGCCGCGATCACAGCTTCCGCATTCCGCGGCCCGATCTGTCGGTCAAGATCGGCACGCCCAACGCGTGTACCGGCTGCCACAAGGAGAAAACGGCGTCGTGGGCCGCCGCCACGGTCGCCCGGTGGTATGGCCCGGCGCGGAGACACGAACCGCATTACGGTGAAGTGATCGCGGCCGGCCGTGCCGGGAAGAGGGAGGCGGAGCCGCAGCTGATCGCGCTGGTGCGCGACTCGACGGTCCCGGGTATCGTGCGGGCCACGGCGCTCGAATTGCTGCGCGGCTACGGGCCCGAGGCGAGCCAGACGATGATCGCGGCGGTGGCGGACGCCGATCCGCTGGTCCGCGTGGCCGCGGTCACGGGCCTCGACCAGGCGACGGCGGACGAGAAACTCTCGGTGGTGCCGGCGTTGCTCCACGATCCGATTCGCGCGGTGCGCATCGAGGCCGCGCGCTCGCTGGCCGGTCTCGTGCCCGATCGGCTCGACTCCGCGGGCCGGGCGGAGCTCGCGGCGGGACTGGCCGAGTACCGCCAGGCGCAGTGGTACAACTCCGACGTGCCCGGCGGCAACCTCAACCTCGCCATTCTCGAAACCGCCTTACAGCAGTTTGACAGCGCGCTCATTCACTACCACACCGCGATTCGGTTGGATCCCGACTTCCTGCCGGCGCGCGTCAACCTGGGCAATCTCTACAACCAGTTGGGCCGGAACGCGGATGCGGAGCGGGAGTTTCGGGAAGCGGTGGCGCGCGCGCCGCAAAACGGCGACCTGCGCTACTCACTCGGCCTGCTCCTGGCGGAAGAGCATCGCCTTCCCGAGGCGGTGGAACAGCTGGACCGGGCGGCGCAATTGCTGCCCGATCGCCCCCGGGTGCAGTACAACTACGCGCTCGCGTTGCAGGGCACCGGGAAGATGAAGCAGGCCGAGGCTGCGCTGCTCGACGCCTATCGTCTCGACTCCCAGGACGCCGACGTCATCTATGCGCTGGCGCTGCTATACGCCCAGCAAGCGAAATGGCAACGGGCCCTGCCGTACGCGCGTGAGCTGGTACGTCTGGCGCCCGGCGCCCCCGAGCCCGCGCAGCTGTTACAGCGCATCGAGATGGAGCAGCGCGGCAACCGCTGACCACCCGGTTCGGGTTCATTGGTCCAAGGTGCAATGCTTTAAGAACTTCTCCTCCCGTACAATTCTGTAACACTCATCAGCATTTTGCTGCATGACGGCGATACAGGAAAAGCGACTACCGCGCCGACTCGATCCGGTGCTCATCCGCACCAAGTTCAGCCGGCCGCTCGGGCGCCCCGAGTTCATCGAGCGCCCCGGGCTGCTCGATCGGCTCGACGAGGCCGTCGCGCGCCACCGGGTCACCCTGGTATCCGCACCGCCCGGCTTCGGGAAGACGACTCTCGTCACGCAATGGCTGGCGCGGCAAGCCGTCCCGACGGCATGGCTGGCGCTCGACGAGGGTGACAACGATCCCGAGGGCCTGGTGCGCTACCTCGTGACCGCCATCGAGACCAGCACGACGCATCGGCTGCCGCAATCCGCCGCCCTGCTCGCCTCGCCTGCACCGGCTCCTTTCGACTATCTGTGCGAGGTGTTCGTCTCGGAGCTGGCGGCGGCGGAGGCGCCGCTGATCCTCGTGTTCGACGACTATCATGTGATCGCGTCGCAACACGTCCATCGCCTCGTCAAGAGACTGGTGCAGGCGATGCCGCCGTCGCTGCACCTGCTCGTGCTTTCGCGGGTGGATCCCCCGTGGCCGCTGAACCACTGGCGCGCGCTGGGATGGCTCGACGACGTGCGCGAACGCGAGCTACGCTTCTCGCTCGAGGAAACGCGCCGTTTCTTCGCGACGGAGCGCGGCGCGGCTTTGTCGAGCGGCACTATCGAGAAGCTCCATGCCCGCTCGGAGGGATGGATCGCCGCGTTGCGGCTGGTGCAGCTTTCACTGCGGGGCTCGCCGCAGCCGGAGGAGCAGGCGCGCGCGCTCTCCGGCAGCGATCGTCTCGTGGCCAGCTATCTGACGTCGGAAGTGCTCGCCGCGCAGCCGCCCGAGATCCTGGACTTCCTGACGGTGACCGCGCCGCTGTCGCGCTTCTCTGCGTCGCTGTGCGACCACATGCTGGCCGGGCGGACCGGCGAGCCGCCGGCGCGCGAGACCCTCGCCCGCGTGCTCCGCGTGAATCTCTTCCTCGTACCGCTGGACGCAGACGGAGAGTGGTACCGCTATCACCACCTCTTCCAGGACCTGCTCCTGCACCACCTGCCCGAGCTGACGCGGCCCGAGCGCCGGGAGGAGATCGACCGCGCGGCGGCGACATGGCTCGCGCGCGAGGGGTTCATCGAGGAAGCGCTCGGGCACCTGATCCGTGCGGGTGCGCTCGATGCCGCCGCCGATCTGCTGGGCGAAAACATCAGGGCGGTGCTCGACGCGGACCTGACACGCCAGGTCCTGCAGCGCTGGCTGTCGCTGTTTCCCGCCGGGGCGGAGCGCGGCCGGCTCCCGCTGCTGGTCGCGCAGACGTACCTCCGGATGGCTCGGTGGGACCTGCATGGCATGCGGGAACTGATCGACGAAGCCACGCAGCTGCTGCGCACCGCGAGGCCCCGGCGGCCCGCATCCGCGGACCGGCGATTCCGTGCGGAGGTCGACGCCCTGGCCGCGTTCATGCACTACTGGACGGGTCATCCGGCGCGCGCCCTGCGAGCCGCTTCGCGCGCCCTGGACTCCCTGCCGCCGCGGCGCGGCGGCATGGCCCGCTGGCTGGCCACCCGCTACAAGGCGGGCAGCCTGGCCCTGGCCGGCCGGACGCCCGAGGCCCTGGCGCTGCTCGAGCGCGCCATCCAGGACGCGAGCGCCACCGGCGAGCCGGGCATCGACTGGCTGCGGCTCACGCAAGCCGTGGCCCATTGGTACGCGACCGAGCTGGGCGCGGCGGCGCTCGCGGCGCGCAAGATGCTCGCGCCCCACAACACCACGACGCATCAGCGCTACCATCTGGGACACGCGCATCACATCCTCGGCATGTGCGCCTACGCGCAGAACCGGCTCGCCGACGCCGCGGCCGAGTTCGGCCAGGTGGTCGCAATGCGTTACGAGGTCAACTCCCGCATCTATCAGGACGCAGTGATCGGGCTCTGCCTGATCGCGAGAGCGGAGGGTGACGCTGCCCGGGTGGCGACCCACGCCGCAGAGGTGCGCGCCGCGGCGCTCGAGGCCGGCGATGCCGTGTCCCTGCACATCGCCGACTGGTTCGAGGTGCGCCTGGCTCTCGATGCCGGCCATGGCTCGGCGCCCGTGTCCACTCCGCTCCCGGGCGACGACTTCATGTTCTTTTGGCTCGAGGTGCCGTCCGTGACCTACGCCGAGTCGCTGCTCTGCGATCCCTCGAGGGCGGCGCGCGCGTCGGCGCTTCCTGTGATCGAGCGCTCGCTCGAAAGGGCCGAGGCGCACCACAACCGGTTTCAATCGATGGTCTTCTCGCTGCTCCGCGCTCTCGCTCTCGCCGATCGGGGAGAAGAAGACGCGGCGCTGAACGCACTGGCGGACACGGTGCGTCGGGCGGAGCCCTCGGGACTGGTCCGGCTGTTCGCCGATCGTGGTCCGCGTTTGCTCCGACTGCTCGAGGCGCTCGCCGCCCGCGACGTGCCACAGGCGTTTCTTGGAACGCTGTTGGCGGCCTTCGGGACGCGCCCCACCAGCCGCCCGTCCACTCCGGAGGCGGCGTCCCCTGCATTCGGGATGTTACTGAGCAACCGGGAACTCGACGTCCTGGAGCTCTTGACCCAACGGCTCTCCAATAAGGAGATCGCCGGGCGGCTCAACGTCTCGCCGGAAACGATCAAGAAGCACGCCCGCAACCTTTATCAGAAGCTCGCGGTCCACGGGAGACGCGAAGCCGTTGCCAAGGCCGCGGCCGAACGCGTGATCGACGCACGCAGTTAGGGCCGCCCTCCGCTCTACCCCGTTTTTCCCCCGTGTCGGGTACTGTCTCGCCCTCCCAGCCGTCCTAGGTTCGTCGCTGGCACCATCGATCGCATCATCATCGGAGTCATTCAAGGGAGGCCGTATGTACGTATTCAAGGCTTTTGTGTTCAACGGCAAGAAGACGGCTGGCAAGGCGCTCGACACCCTGGAAGACCGCGTCCCGGTCTACCCGTGGATCGAGGATGCGGCGATCGTCTCGCGCAGCAAGCTCGGCATTACCCGGATCCACAGCACCTGGGCCCAGGACGACAGCGCGATCGGCGCCGGCGCCGGTCTTGGCGCCGTGACGGGCGCGCTGCTCGGTGTGCTGGCCGGACCGGGCGGAGCGCTGGCGGGAGCGGCGGTGGGCGGCTCCATGGGCGCAATGTTCGGCGTCGGCGACGAGATCGCGTTCGATGACCCGCGGCTCGACGACTTCGCCGCCTCGCTCGCCAAGGACACCTCGGCGCTGGTGCTGGTTGGCGAGAAGCCGACCATCGCCGACTTCACGGCTGCCGTGACGCCGTTCGGCGGCAAGATCATCGAGACCAACCTCGACGACAAGGACGTCGCGACCCTGCGGAAGGCCCTCAAGAAGGCCGCGTAGGGAACTCGCCGGCGTGCCACCGGGATCAGCATGAAGGACTGGAAGCGGATCGTCACGTTCGAAACGCAGCTCGCGATTGGCGAGCATCACGTTTGGCCACGAGGAACACGAATGAAACGTCAGGCACCGATCATCTTCAGGATGGTCACCGCAGTGCTGTTCTTCGGGGTGACGGTCATCCCGGTGGCACGGCTCAGCGCGCAGCAGCCAGCGCCGGCCAAGCCCCCCGCAAAACCGGCCACTCAAGCGGTGGGACCCTACAAGAATTTCAAGGGCGTCATCAAACTCGATGTCCGCAATTCGACGGCTGACTGGGGCCCGTTCACGCCCAAGAAGGCGCCCGCGGGCGCGCCCAACATCCTGTTCATCCTGTATGACGACACTGGACTGTCCGCCTGGTCCCCATACGGCGGCCGGATCAACATGCCGACCCTCGACCGGTTGGCGAAGAACGGACTGATCTACACCCAGTGGCACACGGTCGCGCTGTGCTCACCGACACGATCCACGATCTTGACGGGACGCAACCACACGTTGAACGGCTTTGCCTCGATCTCGGAGGGCGCGAACGGATTCCCGGGCCAGAGCGGCCGTATCCCGCCCCAAGCCGCCACGGTCGCGCAGGTTCTGGAGGACAACGGTTACAGCACCTACTGGATCGGCAAGGACCACAACGTTCCCGAGCAGGATGTCGCGGAGGGCGGCGATCGCAAAACGTGGCCGCTCGGCCAGGGATTCGAGCGCTTCTACGGATTTCTGGGCGGCGAGACTAACCAGTGGTATCCGGATCTGGTCGAGGACAATCACTTCATCGAGCCGCCCTACACACCGGAGCAGGGCTACCACCTGTCCAGGGACCTGGCCGATCAGGCGATCAAGATGATCCGGGACCAGAAGGCCACCAATCCCTCGAAGCCGTGGTTCATGTGGTACAACCCGGGCGCCAATCACGCGCCGCACCACGCCCCGCAGGAATACATCGACAAGTACAAAGGCAAATTCGACGACGGCTACGAGGCATACCGGAGCTGGGTGCTGGCACGCATGATCGAAAAGGGCGTCCTGCCCAAGGGCACGAAGCTGACGCCGATCAATCCCTTGCCGGACTCGATGGCGAACCCGGCCGACTCCGTCCGCCCGTGGGAGTCCCTCAGCCCGGATGAGAAGAAGCTGTTCTCGCACATGGCCGAGGTCTGGGCCGGCTTCTCGGAATACACCGACGTGCAGATCGGCCGCGTGGTCGATTACCTCGAGAAGTCCGGGCAGCTCGAAAACACGGTGATCTTCTACGCCGCCGACAACGGCACCTCAGGCGAAGGCACGCCGAATGGCTCCGTCAACGAGGACAAGTTCTTCAACAACTATCCCGACGATCTCGCCGAGAACATGCGGATGATGGACAAGCTCGGCAGTCCGGAGACCTACAACCACTTTCCGACCGGCTGGGCGGTCGCGTTCTCGACACCGTTCCAGATGTTCAAGCGCTACTCACAGTACTCCGGCGGCACGGCCTGTCCCCTCGTCATCTCCTGGCCGAAGGGAATCAAGGCGCGTGGCGAGATGCGCAACCAGTACCACCATTCCGTGGACATCGTGCCCACGATCCTCGATATCGTCGGCATCCCGATGCCCACTGTGTACCGGGGCGTGCAGCAGTTTCCCCTCTCCGGCATATCGATGAGGTACACGTTCACCGCGACGCCGACTGCACCGACGCACAAGAAACGCCAGTTCTACTCGATGCTCGGCACGCGCGGAATCTGGGAGAACGGCTGGAAGGCCTCCACCGTCCACGCCGCCTTCCTCGGAAAGGGCCACTTCGACCGGGATCAGTGGCAGCTCTACCACGTGGACGTGGACCGTTCGGAATCCGCCGACCTGGCGAAGCAGTATCCCCAGAAGCTGGCGGCGCTGAAGAACGCGTGGTTCGAGGAGGCCAGGACCAATCTGGTCCTGCCGCTCGATGACCGCAGCGCCATGGAACAGTTGGGGGTCGAGCGGCCCTCGGCAGAACCGCCACGTGAGCGTTACGTCTATTACCCGGGCACGGCTCCGGTTCCGGAAGGCGTTGCCGTCAGCGTGCGGAATCGCTCGTACAAGATTCTCGCCAACGTCGAGATCACCGACTCGACGGCAGGGGGCGTGATCTTCGCCCACGGCTCCCGCTTCGGCGGACACGCGTTGTTCATCAAGGATCACAAGCTCTACTACGTCTACAACTTCCTCGGCATCAAGCCGGAGCAGACGTTCGTCGCCACGGAGCCACTGGCGCCCGGCAAGTATACCCTCGGCATGGAGTTCACGCGGACCGGCGCCGGCCCCAACAAGGAATC
>Ga0335081_10015952_pt1 | contig 12153 bp, 10 predicted proteins | sample Lox_Sample_35_FD_206713 | JGI IMG/M metagenome (GOLD analysis project Ga0335081, IMG submission 206713) | Soil microbial communities from Loxahatchee National Wildlife Refuge, Florida, United States - Lox_Sample_3.5 | ecosystem: Environmental > Terrestrial > Soil > Wetlands | place: USA... | reverse complement strand
CAAGGCCCGGCGCGAAGAGTGAGTACCACCGGACCAAGTGGGAAGCCGAGGAACTAGTACGCCAGAGCGGCATTCCCCATACCATCCTCAGGCCGTCCCTCATCTACGGCCTCGGCGACGGGTTTACGATCAGACTGTCGAAGATGTTGAAGCTGGCCCCGGTCATGCCGGTCATTGGGTCGGGCAGGTTCAGAATTCAGCCCATCTACATCGACGACGTGGTGTCCTGCATGATCAAGGCGGTGACCGGCGATGCCTTCCTAAATGAGATCTATGAAATCGGCGGGCCGGATCAGCTGACCTATGAAGAGGTGGTGAAGGCGATTGCAGAGGCAATGGGCATCAAAAGGCTGGCGGTTCATGTGCCCTTATTTTTTATGAAACCGATGGCCCGCGCTCTCGAGACCATGCTCTCGAACCCACCTCTGACCACGGACCAGCTTATCATGCTCCAGGAGGACAACGTCTGCAGCATGCGGGATATCCGCGATGCCTTCGGGATCCAGCCATTAGCGTTCCGGGAGGGACTCAGGAAATTTATCAGGCCCGTATCGAGCTGACAACGCGGGGAAGAGACGTGAAGAAGAGCGACGGCAAAGCCTACGCGACATTTATTGACGAAGTGCGTTTACGGAACTATCTGAACACGGAATGGATGATCGCCAGGGGCAGATGGATCGTGATCGTATTTCTGTCCCTGTATATTAACCTCCTGAAGCCGCAGAGACAGCCGGTCGTTGTATTGAACGCTCTCTTGGCCCTTGCCGCGGCCTATAACCTTGGTGTCAATCTCTCTCTGGGTCGGGTTAGGACGATTTCGATCAAGCTTGCGTTCCTCGTTATGTATTGTGACATCATTGCTGTCGGCACGGGCTTATTTTTCACCGGGGGTGTTAAAAGTCCCTTTCTCTTTCTTTGGTACCTTAGCTTGCTTACAGCAGGGATCCGGTTTGGATTTATGCAATCGCTCCCTATGCAAGTCTCTGTGGCTGTGTTCTATCTCTTCCTCCTGTTCCGAGACGGCAGTATCAATGATCAAGAGTTCATCAGCAGACTGGTAATGGGTCTCTTTGCCATCATCGCCATATCGCTGTATGGGGCCATTTTCTCGCGAGAGGAAAAGTATGCCCATCGACTCATGTCGGAGTTTCACAGGGACGCCATTACGGACCGGCTCACCGGACTATACAATTACGCGCACTTTATCGATGAGCTTAAAAAGGAGCAGTTCCGGGCGGACCGGAACGGGTCCCATTTTTCTCTCATTATCTACGATCTCGATTTTTTCAAGCAGGTGAACGACACGTATGGACATGAGAAAGGGAACCTCCTGCTTCAGGGGGTGGCAAATATCCTGAAAACAAACGCGCGCAGAATGGACACAGTAGCGCGCTACGGCGGCGAGGAATTCGTTATCCTCATGCCGGACAGCGATGGGGCTGAGCATGAAGTCGCAGAGCGGGTACGGAAGAGGGTCGAAGAGGCCGAATTCGCAGGGGTCGCAGACAAGCCGCTCAAGATCACGATCAGCGGGGGCGTATGTACCTACCCTCACAAGGCATTGTCCATCTATGAGCTTCTGGATAAGGCGGACAAGGGGCTCTATACCGCGAAGAACACTGGTAGGAACAAGGTGTGCGATTGCGGGTAAGCCGCAATTATTGTTTCAAGATATAAGAATGATCTCGGAGGTTTGGATGCGCGTAAAGATATCGGCTTTTTCCTGAAATTTATCACCGGGCGATGGCAACGAGGACTACAAATTACAGGATCAAATTTTTTTTGGGTAAGTCAATGGGCCACTATATCTTTCTTTGTCCCCGCTGTGTCAAACTCTGCTACATCGACCAGTAATACCTTTCTTATTTTTTCTCCAATCAGTTTCGTGTAAATTTCTTGCGAGAACTCCTGGTCCATGATAGTTCTTAACGCGGCTGCTCTTTTCTCTGCCAGCTTAGCCCTTTTCTTTGGAGTTACCTTGACGATAACAACATTACCTTGGGGGACCACTTTATATCCCAGGAAGTAGAAAACCTGCTGAGCCTCCACATTATCCCTAAACGCTTCTAAGTTGGAATCGTAGTCTTTTAAGATAGAATCATATTCTTGAGCTCTCTGGAATGAGCCGTAGAGATATCCTGCTATTATTGCAAATCCCAAGATACTCGCCGCGATCGATAGAATTTCAAAGTAAAACAGCACTTTTAGAAATTTCTCTTTAAACCATTGCATGAAAGCGGCCTCCGGTCAGGAAGCGTTCCTACCTCGTCTGAATCATTGAAGCGATCATCCACGAGTAAGTCCTATAGTAGCACAAAAGTGAAAGAAGAGCAATCATGAATAGAAGCAGAAAAAAAATTTACTTCTAGACAGAACATCGGGAAGCCCGGTGAGAGGCAGGGATCTCCTTGGTCCCGGGGAAAACAGCAGAAGGAGTAAACAGAAAAAAGGGTTCATAAGTACAAAATGGGCACAATTATATTTACCTCTTGATTGTTGCTCACGAATGCAACAATGATCTTAAAAAAACTGAATTAAGCCTTTACTTTATTTTTACCATATGCTATTTTTAAAAATAAAGTAACTGCCTGCTGCCCCACTTATTTTACTTACCCAAAAACATTTTATTCAAATTTTCACGGATTTTTTAAAAATCGGATCACGGTACTTCTGCGTTTATCAGGGTGCAATACATCTTTATATCTTTTATTTTACTCAGAAAGGGAAATAACATTGCAACTAAACCTTGGAACTGCGTATGCATGAGAGCGAACATTTATTTTATTCCTTAATTCAGAATTCCTCCGACATCATCACCATTCTCAAGGAGGACGGAATCATATCCTATGAAAGTCCTTCCCTTAACCGCGTGCTCGGATACACCCCGGATGAGTTAATTGGCAGGAATGCTTTCGATCTGGTGCATCCTGACGACTTGCAAAAAGTAAGGGACGCCTTCGCCGAGGTCATCCGGAACCCGGATGTCCCGCTCTCGACCCCCTTCAGATTCCGGCATAAAGACGGCTCATGGCGTGTGCTCGAAGCCACGGGTAGCAATCAGCTTTCGAACGCCATGGTTGGGGGCATTGTGATTAATTCGCGGGATGTTACCAAGCGCATCAAGGCCGAGGAATTGCTGCGGGAAGCGATAAAACGCGCAGAGGATGAAAAAGCAAGGACAGAAGCAGTCATTGCAGCCGTAGGCGACGGGATCAGCATTCAAGACACCAATTATAGAGTAATCTATCAAAACCAGCTTGCTAAGGATATGGTAGGGGATCACAGAGGAGAGTACTGCTACAAGGCGTATCAGTGTGAGGACCACGTATGTGAAGGCTGTCACCTCGCCATGTCTTTCGAGGACGGAAGGATCCACAAGAAAGAACAGCGCAGGATAACTGATGAGGGAATCCTGCACTATGAAATTATAGCGTCGCCCTTAAGAGATTCAACAGGGAAGGTCGTCGCGGGTATCGAGGCGGTACGAGACATAACCCAGCGCAAGCAGATGGAAGAGAAACTGCGTGAAAGCGAGGAACGATTCCGCAGGGTTTTTGAAGACGGGCCTCTCGGCATGCTCATCGCCGATCCGAACTACCGGGTTCTCAAGGCCAATAAGGCGCTCTGCGAGATGTTAGGATACGCTGAAGCTGATCTGACGGGGCGCAGCATTGAAGAAATTACCCATGCGGAAGATATAGGAAAGAGTGCGGGTCTGTCAAAGCAGCTCCTGCATGGTGAAGTCCCACTGTTTCGATTAGAGAAGCGGTACGTAAAAAAGAACGGGGAAGATCTCTGGGTCAATCTTACAGTAGCTGCGATCCGGGGGCAAGAAGGCGGTGTCCTCTATGCCCTAGGGATGGTTGAGAACATCAGCAGGCGCAAGCTGGCAGAACAGGAACGAGAAAGACTCATTCGCGACCTGCAACAGGCGCTCGACAAGGCTAAGACGTTACATGGCCTGCTTCCCATGTGTGCCTGGTGTAAAAAGGTACGCAATGACAAAGGGTATTGGCAAAAAGTGGAATCATATATCCAAGAACATTCTGATGCTGCGTTCACCCATGGAATATGCCCTGAATGTTTAAATAAAGTTGACCCTGCAACTGCCATGGAAGTACTCGAGAGTGACAAAGACAGGAAGAGATTGAAGCCGGAAAGGAGACGGTTCGAAAGAAAGCCGTTCACGGAAGCCGGCAATTATCGTTTCCGGTTAAAAGAGGCAAAGGGTCAACCGGTTCTGAATGCCGTGATCCACGATATTAGCGATGCAGGCATGTGCATTTGGACCGAGTATCCTTTGGAGCACTCCGGGGTGGTCATATTCAACGATGAGGCGGGGGAAAAGACGGGCATCGTGAAGTGGAAAGAAAAAGTCAGTGTTGACGATAACACCTGCCGGGCTGGCATCGAGTTCCTGCGGAATTGAAAAGGCCATGGTCAAAAAATGCACATGCTGATGTGCGTGAAAACATCAGCTTTGATTACGGTTAACCTGCATGGATCTTCTCTTCTTCTTCCTGCCGCGTTTTACAATGGATGCAGAGCGCAGTCACGGGCCTGGCCTCCAGCCGTTTGATGCTGATCTTTTCTCCGCATGACTCGCATATTCCGTAGGTACCGCTGTCGATCCGCGAAATCGCTTCTTCTATCTTTTTGAGCAACTTGCGCTCCCGTCCGCGCAGCCTGAGGAGAAAATTGTTGTCAAGCTCCGCCACCGCTTGGTCCGTGGGATCGGGGAAGCTTTCCTTTTCCGTGCTGAGCTTGTTGTTAAGCGTGTGTTCTGCTTCGGAAAGAATTTCTGCCTTCTGCTTCTCGAGCTTTTTTTTGATCGCTAACAGTCTATTGTCCATTCCAACAACCTCTTAACGCAGTATGGAGGGTCCCGCCGATACCCCTTGTATGAGATGGCCCATTTGCAAAATAATGTGGTACTATATCAAAAAAGCACGAAGGAGTCAATTGGTAAAATGGAACATAGCCATGAAAATGATCATCCTGCCGTGGCGCGGCTTAGGTTTCGCAGATTGACAAAACCCGAAGACGCGGGTAACATTGCTCATGCTGAGGGGAAAAAAGAAACTCACCAATATGAGAGAACGCGGGGTCGAAATTACTGAGGTGCAGGATAACGACGTACTTCTGGACCATAGTATCAATAAGACGCACAACCTGATAAAGGCTGATGCCGGATCCATTTATATTTGCATATGAAAAAAAAGAAAACTCAGAAACGAGGCCCCGTTGATGTCGACAATAATACCTTCATGTCCCTCAAAAACCTACAACCCACAGCCGATTCCTGCCAGGTAAAGAAGATTACAACGCCGGTGAGAGAAGAAAAGGTAGACGACGATTCCGCTCTGTTTCTGCGCGCGGTTCACGGGGTGCGAGCGATCGACTCTCCGTCCGAGATTCAGCCAGAGGCGATGAAAGACATAGCCGCCGAAAAAACGTGGAGTGAAGACCGGGACGAACAACGGCTTTTTCTTCGGGCCATACGGAGGATCGACACGACATTCCGCGATGAATTGCCGAAGGCCGATGGAGATGAACCTAGGCGCCGGTCGGCAAGCAGCCGGATACGACAGCTGAAGCGGGGAAAGCTCACCCTGTCGGACGAGCTCGACCTCCACGGATATATGAAAGACGAGGCGCTCAAACGCCTCGAACAGTTTATCACGGGAGCATACAGCAAGGGGCAGCGGGCGGTCCTTGTCATCACCGGCAAGGGTATCAATTCTGCTATAGGGCCCGTACTGCAGGGGGCCGTCGCAGCGTGGCTGCGGGAAGAAGGAATAGGAATGGTCGCGGAGTTCGCACCCGCACCGCGCGACAAGGGAGGGAGTGGTGCATACGTGGTGTTTTTGAAGATCCGATAGAATGCTCAACGGGATCAATTTCCAGCAAAGGGCTACTCTGCATTAAGAATGTTCTGTTGACAATTCGCCCGCCTCACATTACAATCCCTTCCATTCAGCGTTCAAAAATTATAACAACTACATGAGCCTGTACGCTATTTTAAAAGAGTGAAGAATCTGGATTCTCAACACGTGCAGAGACCCCTGGTGTAGTTTCTGGTAACAAGTGTGGACCGCTATTGCTAATGAAATTATATGATTACAAGAAGGAGAGAATGCCGTGGCGATTGTCGTAAAAAACCCCATCGTTGAGATGGACGGGGACGAGATGACGCGGATCATCTGGAAGATGATCAAAGAAAAACTGCTCTTGCCTCAGCTCAGGATGGACCTTAAATACTATGACCTCGGCATAAGGAATCGCGACGAGACCGATGATCGGGTAACGGTCGATGCCGCGAATGCTGTCAAGGAAGTCGGCGTGGGTGTGAAGTGCGCAACGATCACGCCGAACGCGGCACGCGTGAAAGAATATGGCCTCAAACAGCAGTGGAAAAGTCCGAATGGGACCATCCGCTCGATTCTTGACGGTACGGTCTTCCGCAAGCCGATAATCGTGAAGAACATCCCTCCGGCGGTGCGAAGCTGGAAGAAACCGATTAGCATCGGCAGACACGCTTATGGCGACATATACAAGTCCGTAGAATATAAGGTCACGGTAGCAGGCAGGGCAGAGCTGGTGTTCTTGCCCGCGGGTGGAGGCGAGAAAGCATCTCTCCTCGTTCATGAATTCAAAGGACCCGGTGTGATCATGGGCATGCACAACACTGAGAAATCCATCCGGAGCTTCGCCAAAGCCTGTATCAACTACGCGGTTGAAGAAAAGTGTGACCTCTGGTTCGGCGCCAAGGACACGATATCCAAAACTTATCACGTCTTTTTTAAAGAAGTCTTTGATCAGGAAGCGTCGGCGCGAAAGGGAGATTTCGAGAAAAAAGGCATAAAGTACCGCTACATGCTGATTGACGATGCCGTGGCGCAGATAATGAAGGCCGAGGGCGGCATGCTCTGGGCGTGCATGAACTATGACGGTGACGTTATGAGCGACATGGTGGCATCTGGTTTCGGAAGCCTAGGGCTCATGACCTCGGTCCTTGTCTCGCCGGAAGGGGAGTTCGTGTACGAGGCCGCGCACGGCACCGTCATGCGCCATTACTATGAGCACCTCAAAGGAAACCCGACGTCGACAAACTCGGTAGCCTCAATTTTTGCATGGACCGGTGCGCTCGCACGGCGTGGCGAGATTGACAGAACGCCGGCAGTGGTAGAGTTCGCGCGCAGGCTCGAGTCCATCGTGGTCAAGACTATTGAAGACGGGATCATGACCAAAGATCTTGCCGCGATCGCGGAACCGAAGCCTACGAACTACGCAGGCACAGAGGAATTCATCGATAGGGTAGCGGCGCACTTGTAACTGCGGCATTCGTACCCTAGAACAGGACCAAAGGCGGAGCAACAATTTTTGTTTTTTTCTGACAGGATAATCTGTTGACAAGGCCTTTTACAACATGCTAACATTTAAGGGAATTTAGCGGACCTAAACGCACGGGGAGATAAGGTGGCAGGCGAAAAGATACTTGACATTGATGACAGTCCGACCGTACAGAAGCTAATTGAGATGATCCTTTCCTCGCAGGGGTACAAGGTCATTCTTGCGTCCGACGGCGAGGAGGGGATTGCAAAGGCGCGGGCTGAGCGCCCTTCGGTGATCCTCGTTGACTTTGTCATGCCCAAGATGAACGGGTTCCAGGTCTGCAAGACGCTGAAGGAAGATCCCGAGTTCCAAGACACCCCCATCATCCTCGTGACTTCCAAGGGTGACAAGGTCGGTAGCAAGTTCGTTGATGTACTTGGGATTACGGAATATTTCACTAAGCCGTTCCAGCCAGAAGAACTGCTCGCAAAGATCCGTGAAGTTATCGATAACAAGCAGGAACCGCCATCCACACCCCAACCGCCAGCTGAAGTTGCACGAGAAATCAAGCCAGCCTTCATGCCGTCTGTAGAGTTGGGTCCGCAATCTGCGCCACCCGGGCTAGAGACCATGGTCCGGACCATAGTCGAGAAAGTGCTGGACGAATTCATCAAAAAGACTGTGCCTGATATGATTCGCAAAGAGCTGGGAAAAACGCACCATATCGAGAGCGCTGGCATTCAGGGAAATCTAGCGAGCTTCAGGATCGTTGAGGTGCTACAAATGCTCGGACTCCAACGCCAGACGGGCAGGCTGGCAATCTCCCGGAGCGGCGAAGACGCTGAGATTTACTTCAAGGACGGGACAATAGTTTTTGCATCGTCGAACTCCGACGGAAGCAAAACCGGCCTGGAAGGACTGCTTAGAAGGTCTTGCAGGATACCGGATGACAGCATCCGCCATGTTCTTCGCATTGCCGAGATTACCAGCCAGCCGATCGACAGGATTCTGGACAAGGAAAAAATGCAAGATATCAGGACTTTCGCAGACTGTCTCAAGCGCCATACGGAGTCGACAGTGTATAAGGTCATGGCCTGGAACGACGGAACTTTCTTTTTTGAAAAGGCCCCGTCGCCGCTGTTCGCCACGCCGATGCAGCTCAAGGTGGACGACCTACTCCTTGAAGGCGCAAGGCGCGCCGACGAATGGACGCTCATTCAACAGAAGATCCCGAACTTTTCCATTGTGTTCGAACCTATGATCGGGGATGCCGATGAGCTCACGACGCGCGGCATGAGCAATACTGACATGAAGGTCTTCTCGCTTATCAACGGTAAACGAACGGTCCAGGCTATCATCGATGACTCTTATCTGAGCGAGTTCGAGGTGGCCAAGAGCATGTTTATCCTACTTTCGGTGAACCTCATTCGGAGGAAGCATTAACAAGCGGCACTAGGCGGGCAAAACCAACGAAATAAAAGGAAAACTTGACAGTACAAAAGAAATATGTTAATTTCCGACTATTCTCTTCACCGTGAAAAAAGGAGAAAACAATGGCCAAAATACTCATAGCGGACGACAGCCTGGCAGAGCTTCAGATTTTCCAGGCAGCCCTCCAGCCGATGGGCCATACGCTTTTAACCGTCATGGACGGCGATGCTGTGGAAGAGAAGGTAAAGTCCGAAAAAATTGACCTTATCATCCTTGATGTTATTATGCCCAAGAAAAATGGTTTTCAAGTCTGCAGGGACATCAAGAGCAATGACCAATTCAAAAACATTCCGATCATCATGGTCACGTCAAAAGACCAGGAGAGCGACAAGTTCTGGGGGATGAAGCAGGGTGCCGATGAGTATTTGACCAAGCCGTTCAAGCCCGAAGACCTGCTTAAGGCCGTAAAAAAATATATCTGAATCCCTGGAGAGGTGCCCGCTTGGCCGACCTTGACAACGATGTCACCGCCGATGTGCTTGATATGATACCGGAGGAGGAATTACGGATTTGCCTCTTCAGTATCGGTGAAGACCTCTATGCCATTCCGGTCGAAATGCTGACCGAGATCATCGCTCTCCAGAAAATATTTCCCGTCCCAACCACACCTCCTCACGTTCTGGGGGTAATCAACCTGCGAGGCAACATTGTTCCGATCGTCGATATACGTACAGCGCTTGAGTTACCACTTCAGGGAACACCCGGCCAGATCGCTATCATAAAGCACGGATCCCTTAATGTTGGCATCATCGTTGACAATGTCTATGAAGTGGTCGCCGTGCCTGAGAGCAGCATTCTTGACCTTCCCTCCGATACAGGGACACAGGCCGGCAAGGACCGCAGCCGTTTTATCAAAGCTACCGTCCAACGGGAGTCTGGCATTGCGGCGCTCCTGGATATCGTGCAGATTTTTGACGAGATCAAATTGACGTGATCTGCGTGAGTCGTAGCGAAGGATGCCTCTGCGCTACTGACCGCACTACCTGTGGAACGAAGGAGCAGAATCTATGAAGATCAAAAACCCATTTTATCGATTGAGCATCAGGACCAAGATTGTGCTCATGATTATGGGCATGTCCGTAATTTTCGGGACCGGTATCCTTGCCTTCATCTATGTCCAGATCCAGAGCGCACTCCGCGACGAGGCAATCAGCAAGACGCGTATCCTGGCCGACGGTTTGAGCGTTAAAGCGGCTGAACCGGTGCAAGTCGAAGACCTCAACGCACTCCAGTTTATCGAAGGCGAAGCCATCATCCAGTCCGATGTTGCGTACTGCTTCATCAAGGATGGCAGAGGCCACGTAATCTCATCATCTTTCGAAGGGAATCAAGTTCCTCCCGTCCTCCAGAACATCAATCCGTTACAGCCCGGGACTCCGCGGGAAGAGGCCGCCGTCGTGACGCTCAAGGGCGGTGTTGTCGAGGTTATCGATGTCGCATCGCCTATCGCTGGTGGAACACTCGGCTCAGTGCATGTGGGACTGAATATGTCCAAGATCAAGGATAACATCAGAAATCTCCTCATATTCATCATGGCTGTGGGCATTGTCTCGCTCGGCATTCTTTCCATCTTAACCCTGGTGCTTTCCGCCGTCACCATCGCTCCGGTGCGAGATCTAATGCTGGTCGCTGAAGCACTGGGCCGCGGCGATCTTTCAAAGAAGGCACACGTGACCACCGGTGATGAGCTTGGCCAGCTGGGAGACACGCTCAACAGCACGATTGACAGGCTTCAGGGCCTGATACAAACCGAGTCAGACCGAAACAAGATGCAGCACCAAGTGATGGCCCTGCTCTCGGTCGTGAGCACGGCAGCGGAAGGAGACCTTACCGTAAAGGCTGAAGTGACTGCAGATGCTTTCGGTTCGGTGGCCGATGCATTTAACCTCATGATCAATGGTCTTACCACCCTCGTGACTCACGCAAGCGATGTGGCGACAGAAATCCAGCGATCGACGACGGAAATTCTCCACTCTTCCGATCGAATGCGGCAGGGTGCTGAGGCTCAAACTGCGCAGATTCGGAACGCGTCAGATGCGGTGAACGCCATGTCCCATACCACGCAGCGCATGGCCGAGAATGCCGAAGCAGCCACCCAGACCTCACTTAAGGCAACGCAGGCGGCGGTCAAGGGCGGCGCCGCCGTGGCAGAAACCATCAAAGGCATGCAGCGCATCCGGGCCACTGTGCAGTCCACTGGGAAAAAAATCAAAGGCCTCGGTGAACGCTCCCTCGAGATCGGTGCCATCATCGAAGTGATCAACGAAATCGCAACTCAGACGAACCTTCTCGCGTTGAACGCTGCAATCGAGGCTGCCCGAGCCGGCGAGCAGGGCAAGGGCTTTGCCGTGGTGGCTGATGAAGTACGGAAACTCGCAGAGCGCGCCGCCCGGGCAACGAAGGATATTACAGGCCTCATCAAAGGTATCCAGGTTGAAACGGGCGAGGCCGTAACCGTTATGGAAGCGGGTACCCGCGAGGTGGAAGAAGGCACCAAGCTGGCAGACGAGGCCGGCGCTGCACTCCGCGAGATAGAACAGATTGTGCAACAGACTGCTAGCCTCGTGACGGACATTACAAGGGCGGCGGGCGACCAGGTGAAAGTGACCGAGAGTGTGGTGAGCTCCATGGACAGCATCCTCAAGCAGACCCAGGAGACCACCCACGGCGTCCAAGATACCGTGACTACCATCGGCAAGATGGCTGAACTTTCCAAGCGACTCACGGACGCTATCGGAAGATTCAAACTCGGGAAGGAGATTGGCGTTCGGCCGAGCGAGGTGGCGCTTCCCACCCCTGAAAGATTTCCAGCCACCGCAGAGCAAGTGACTACGAGTGACGAGGAGATCAAGCTCGGCTTCATTGAATAGACCGTATGGCTGCTCCGTTCGATAAATCAAGCATCATTGAGTTCTTCCTCGTGGAGGCTGGCGAGCACATCCAGAACCTCAACAAGGGACTTTTGTCCCTTGAGAAAGACCCCACCGATAGTTCTCTGATCGATGAGCTGTTTCGTGCCGCGCACACGTTGAAGGGCTCTGCCGCCATGATGGGTTTCCAGGGAATTAGCGATGTAGCGCACAAGGCCGAAGACATGCTCGGTCAGTTCCGCTCCGGCGCCATTCCCATCCTGAAAGAGACTATGAATTATCTGTTTGACAGCGTCGATGCCATCAAGCTCATGGTCGACAGCGTGGCGGAAAATAAGCCCGAAGACCGGCTCGTGATCGACAGTATTGTCCAAGCGTACAAAGATGTTATAGAGAAAGTGCGTTCCGCCCCCGAGGGACAATTCGTTGCGGGATCATCGGCCGGCGTTTCAGCAGT
>Ga0335081_10015951_pt1 | contig 12155 bp, 9 predicted proteins | sample Lox_Sample_35_FD_206713 | JGI IMG/M metagenome (GOLD analysis project Ga0335081, IMG submission 206713) | Soil microbial communities from Loxahatchee National Wildlife Refuge, Florida, United States - Lox_Sample_3.5 | ecosystem: Environmental > Terrestrial > Soil > Wetlands | place: USA: Florida... | reverse complement strand
GTCGGTGCCGGGGTTGTATTTCCCTTCGACCGCGATCGGTGACAGAGGTTGCCACGTGCCGACATCCCACACCATCACGGTCCCTGCTCCGTAGTTGCCCTCGGGAATCGTGCCTTCGAAATCGAAGTAAGAAACCGGGTGATCTTCCACCTGCATGGCCAGCCGTTTATCCGCGGGATCGAGCGACGGCCCCTTGGGCACCGCCCAGGATTTCAGCACACCATCCAACTCGAGACGGAAGTCGTAGTGCAGCCGCGTGGCGCGGTGCTTCTGCACCACGAAGCGATGAGTCGATTTCTTCTCGACCTTGGGGGGAGGCTCGGGCGTCTCTTCAAACCGCCGCTTGCGTTTATATTCTTCCAGTGCCATAGCGTTCTTTAGATGCCGGAATATAGTACAAGAGGACGCACGAAAGCGGCGATTGGTCGGGATGATTCCTGGGGCGTTCGGTTTGCGTTCCGCCATTGTCCACTCACCGTGCCCAAGACGGGAGCCGAGAGCTAAAAGCTAAGAGCTCGTTTGCATGCAACGCGAGTACCCAACCATGCCCCTCGTGGGCGTAGGTGCGATCATCATCGCCGACGATCGGGTATTACTCGTCAAGCGTGGCCATGCCCCGTTGCTGGGGGAGTGGTCTATCCCGGGCGGCGTCCTTGAAGTGGGCGAAACGCTGCGTGAGGCCGCAGTGCGCGAGGCAAGAGAAGAGACCGGCCTGATCGTCGAACCGGCAGAACTGCTCGGCGTTTTCGATCGGGTCATCCGCGATGAAGCAGGTCGGGTGCACTATCACTACGTGCTGATCGATTTTCTGTGCCTGCGGACGGGCGGAGAGCTCGCGGCCTCAGGCGACGCGGCGGAGGTGCGGTGGTTCAGGCAGGTCGAACTTCCTGAGCTAAGGCTTGCGCCGGACACGGAGGAAGTCATTCGGAAGGGATTGCAACGATAACCGGAAGTCAGTAGGCGCGGCCAATCCATCCCTGGAGAGCCCGACTTCTAAGAAAAAGCAACGGCCCGCGCACAATGAAGTACACGGGCCGCCGGTGGACTGTTTGGGATTGACCAAGAGGTGGTCACTCTACGTGGCCTCTACGGCAACTCCGGGTCCCGGCTCGACCTGCAGCCGGGCGGTTCAACCCTAATTCACCGGTAGTGTGCGGACTGTAGCTCAACGTTGTGCGTGTGCGGCTGGCCGCATTTCGCCCCAGCGTGAGCCCCGCTTAGAGCAACCCGCTCTAAGTCTCAGCCACCTCACCTGGTCTTTTGAAGCACCAACTACTTCCATCAGAACTTTTCATCCGACCACCTCCTTTCCGGTGTAAGCCCACATTAACCGAAATCTTTTCCGGGATCAACCGGCACGAAGGTGTGTATCGGAGATGACAATGCGCAGACGAAGAACGGCAGTCGAGACGCATCGATTGGGTATTCAGCCGCGTTTCAAGGGATATCATTAGGAAATTAAGAGAGGTTAATTCCCTGTCCCGCTCCTCACCGGGTCATGTCCCCCGGACATCTGGCTCAGGTCCTTCCGTACTCCTTAGACTGGAGTTTGCTCCTCCAGAGGAGTGCTCCTCCTAAGTCACAGATCTTTCAAGCTTTCCAGCGATACGCATCCGGTTGCGGTAATCCGATATGCGCCAGCACGCGATAAGCGAACTCCCGCGCCATGACTTCCAGGTCTGCAGGCCGGTTGTAGAAGGCGGGGATCAAGGGAAAGATGGTCGCCCCGGCGTCGGCGGCGCGGTACATGTTGCGAATGTGAATCTTGCTGAGCGGCGTTTCACGGACGCACAGCACCAGCGGACGCCTCTCCTTGAGGCTCACATCAGCGGCGCGCTCGATCAGCTGGGCGGCGATTCCGTTGGCGATGCGGGCCAGGGTTCCCACGCTGCACGGGATCACCACCATCGCATCCGCGGGATAAGAGCCGCTCGCGACGTTGGCACCGATGTCGGCGTTCGACTGGAGGGCAATTTTCGCGGACGCCTTTCCCAGGATGCGTCGAACCAGGTTCGCCCGCCCTCGAAGGCCGAGTTCTTCCGCCATCACGCGCAGGGCGCTGTCAGAGGCGATGAAGTTGACCGTCTTGACCCGTTCGTCCTGGTGAAGGGCAAGCAGGAACTCCTTCAGAAACAGGGCACCGCTGGCGCCGGTGGTGGCGACAGTCAAGTTCTGCGGCGGGTGAGTCAGCAAACTCAACATCCTGATCGGGACTTGGGGACAGAAGACAGAACGCGAAAGATAAACGTCCCGGAATGTTGAGGATACGGATACCGGCCGTATGAGTCAAGGTGCCAAGGGCGAAAGGTCGGTCAGGAGCATCTAAGGAAGTTCTTATGGCGAGCGCCACCAGCCTCCGGCTACGTCGCAGTGCGGCGCAGCTTCACGCACTGGAAGGAGTGGAGCGTGAGATCCGGGCCAATGACCACAACGGCCAGCGCAAGTACCTGAAAGATTTCAGCGAAGCCTTCCGCTCGTACGAGTCGGTCCTGAACGCCAAGCAGCTCCGAACCACCATTCGGGAAGCCGACACCATCCTCATCGGCGACTACCACGCCTTGCCCGCGTCGCAGAGTTTCGCGGCCAATCTTCTGGAGGAGCGAGTCAGCTTTGGCGATCGCCCCGTAGTTCTAGGGCTTGAAACGGTTTTTTCCCGCGACCAGCACATTCTCGACGAATGGGTTCGCGGCGAGATCGATGAGGACGAACTGCGCGAACGCATGCGCTTCGAGCTCGACTGGGGCTATGACTGGGCGCCTTTTTACCAGCTTCTTGAAAAAGCTCGCAACCATGCGGTCGCGATCTGCGGGTTGGACTGCATGCCGCGCGAAGATCTGCGCAAGATCGGCGCTCGCGATCGCCATGCTGCGGAAAAGCTGGTCGAGTTGCGCCAGCGACATCCGGCTGCGGTCGTCCTCGTACTCTTCGGCGAGTCCCACTTGGCGCCGGCGCATCTTCCACGTTTGCTGCGGGAATCCATGCCGAACGAGCGTTTGCTCACCGTGCTGCAAAACATTGACGCGCTCTACTGGCGGGCGGCGGGCGAGCTGGAACACGTTGCAGCTGTGAAAGTGAATGACGACGTGGTCTGCGTGTTCAACTCCACGCCTCTTGAGAAATACGAAAACTATCGCCTCTGCCTCGATCGCTGGAGCCGTGAAGACGCTACTTCGCCTGACCTTGGCCCGACCATCTACAACCTGATCGACGGTCTGCTGCGCTTTCTCGACATCAACCGCTACGCGTCGCACAACGGCACGCAGCCCAAGTTTCTGGTCGACCTGATGCCTGAGGTATACAGCCAGTCATCCGACTCGTTGCTGCGCCGCCTTCTTTCCCGCAAGGGAGTGACCGAGAACGAGAAGGCGTTCATGCTGCAAAGAATTGAAGAACGGGGCAGCGCCTATTTGCCCCGGCTGAACGCGTTCTACACTCGCGAGTTCCGCATGGTGTTTGCCGCGGAAGAAGTTGCAAGGTTTCTCCATCACGCTTGCCGAGGTTTGCCTGCGCGCGCGAACGGGCACTCTGGCCGAAGCGCCGACCTCGGGCTTGCAGAAGAAGATCTTTTCTACACTCGAGCTTTCGAAAATGTTCTGGCCTATTTCGGATCGCGGGTTCTCGATCCGGCGCGGCCCCCGGTTCGCGAAGCAGATCTCCAGGCGTTCTATGAGCAAACCCGTGAAGACATTGAGCAGCAGAGTTCATTCAAGTTTCCCGACCAGGTGGAGATGGTCGATTTTCTCCTCTTGCACCGCCAGTTGGAACGAAATTCGGAGCACGACCCCCAGACTCCGCTGCTGATGCAGGAATGCGTACGTGCGCCTGCGGCAAAGTTCGAATATCTAACGGAACAACTTGGATACATGTTGGGCAGCGACCTCTACGACGCCTACCTCGGAGGCCGCGTAACGCGCGGCATGGTTCGGCATCTCTTCCTGAGCCATCTGGAGTCAGCCGGAGAGGCAAAGCAAGCGTATTGCACTCTCGCCTACAAACTGCACAGCGGCAAGAAGAGGCCGCGCGGAGTGACGGCCGAGCCGTAGCTCAGCAATCTCGGTCCGGTTCTACCAACTCGTCCTACCAAGCTCCCTACTTCTTCTTTGCCGGGAGATACTTCTTCTCGATCGACGCCACCACCACGTAGTTGGGATCCACCATCTCGTTCAAATGGATCTTGGCGACCTTCGACAGCAATTCGTACGAGTCCATCTCCGACAACCCATAGTCACGATGCATCCATCCCACCAGCTCGGTGAATGCGATCCGCAACGCGTCATCCAGCGGACGGTACGCTCCCACCGTCATGATCGAGTCTTCGTTTTCAAACCGCGGCCACGCGATCTTCTGGCCTTTGATCACGCTCACCTGCACGCGGGCTCGCAAGGGAACCTCAATCGCACTGCCTGCCACTTCGCCGTCGCCCATGGCGGCGTGCCCGTCCCCCATGAAGAGGAGGGCTCCCGAAACGTTGACGGGAAAGTAGACCGTATTTCCCACGCTCGCTTCCGGTGAATCCATATTGCCGCCGAACTCCGCGGGCACAATGGAACTCCGAGCTTCTCCGCCGGCGGGCGCGACGCCGATGCAGCCAAAGAACGGGTGCAGCGGAATCTTAACGGCGAAGTCCGAGTCGAGCGCTTTGAAGGTCGCCAGGTTGGCGGCATGGTCGATGGGGTAGAACCATATTTTTTCCGGTATCGCCGACCCGAGCATGGGCGTGTAGTTGGTTGCGTTCAGGGCCCCAAAACCGGGAGCCGCGACTCCCACTCCCTGATTACTGTCCACCTCCAGGCTGAGGATCTTCACCGCAAGCGTGTCGCCGGGCTCGGCTCCCTCCACGTAGAACGGCCCCGTCAGCGGATTGTCTCCCTTCACCATGCTCATGGAGTCGCCCGGTTTCTGCAGTGCGTTGCCGAATGCATCGAGGGTGTTGGTCTCGATCACGTCGCCCGGTTTTACGCGCGCCGCGGGTTCTGCCGGGCCATAAACATACTTCACGTTGTTGATGGTGGCATGGTACTTGACGGCGGACGGCGCGCCTTGCGCGAACAGCGCCGCGGAAGTGATCATCAGAATCGCGCCTGCTACAGTCTTGAAAATCATCTCGATGCCTCCTCTGTGAACATTTCACTTAACCCAAGCCAGCCACGCCGAGCCAAGTAGAAGCGTGGCGATCGTAATCGGAACGCCGACGCGCAGATAATCGGCGAATCCGACTTCGATTTCCGGCTTCGCGGTCTCGACCACGATGATATTGGCCACCGATCCCGTGATCGTGAGGTTGCCCGCGAGCGTGCTCGCCATGGCCAAAATCAGCCATGCGGTATGAGGGTCCGGGAAGCCCGGCGCCAGCGACTTCAGCAACATCACGGCTGGCACGTTACTCACAATGTTGCTCAGAACCGCCGTGACAATAGTGAATACTGCGACATGCTGCAGGTTCCAATGCCCGGCAACGTCGATCAGGCGATTCACAATCCCGGCATTCTCGGCCCCGCCCACAATCAGAAATAGTCCGACGAAGAACACCAGCAAACCCCAATCGACTTCTTCATAAACCTTGCGCGGCTCGAGCGTGCGCGTAATCAGAAGCACGGCCGCGCCCAGAGCCGCCATCATGGCCGGAGGCACGCCCAAGAAGAAGCCCGCAACCACCACCGTCACCACGATCACAGGCTTCGTCAGTCGGGAAAGATCGAGCTCCGGCAGCGGGATCGTCTCCGGCGTTTCCATAGGCATCGCTCCGCGACGCATATGCAGCCAGTGCAGTACCGCCCAGTCGATGAGAAGGCCCAGAATGGCCACGGGTGCGAGGTGCGCGATGAAGTCGCGGTAGGTAATCCCGGAAGAACTGCCGATCAGCATGTTTTGCGGATTGCCCGTGATCGTGGCCACGCTCCCGATGTTGGAAGCGGTCGCCACCGCGAGCAGATAGGGAAGCGGCGCCAGCTTCATACGGCGGGCAATGCTCAGAACGAATGGCACCATGACAAGACAGACGATGTCATTCACGAAGAAGGCGGAAAGCAGCCCGCTGGTGAAGATCACAGCGGGCAGCAGTTGTTCCGGTTTGAGCCGGCGCAACACGAACTCCGCGTTCCATTCAAAAAATCCGACCAGATGAAGGTTGCCGACGATCACCATCATGGAGAAAAGCAAAACGATGGTGGCAAAGTCGATGAAGTGCAATGCCTCGCCCGGACGGACGATCCGGAATGCGACCATACCCACGGCACCGATGATCGCGGCCCCGGTCCGGTCAACCTTCAGCCCGGGAAATTTTCCGATGGCGAACACCAAGTAGCTGGCCAGAAAAATCACATAAGCGGTAATCAGGCGGGCGTCGGAGAGCGCGGCGGCGGGAATCGAGGCCATCGGTAAAGTCCGAGCAGAATAGCAGGACGTGATCGCAGGCACCAAACTGGCCTCGCATTCGATGGCGAAAATTCAGACACCGCTTCGCTTGGGTCCGCTACCCCGAAATCAAGGCCGCTGCGCTGCAAGCCGCGTCGAGACTCGCCCCCAGCGATGATCGGGCCAAAGGAAAAATCCCCGGGACTTAGTGACCCGGGGAGGCGAAGTAGAAGAATGATCGGGAGGTTAAGCCCGCGCTGTAGCACCTTGGGTCATCCACCTTTTCTGCGGCGGACTCTTGGGCAGCACATCGAGATAGATCACGGCGTACCGGAATGCCAGCACCACCGCGGTCAGCACCATCAAAGTTGCGGCAAACTCCGTCCACTTGGGCACGTAGTAAATGCCGGCACTGGCCTGCAGCCCGGTGATCGAGACATTCAGCCGGTTAGCCATGAATCCCATGACCACCAGGGAGCAGGTCCAGTACAAAGACTGCGGGTTGTTGCGCACCTTGTCCATATTCAAAAGGACCAGTGGCGCGACGATCAGCAGTCCTGTCTCCAGCCAGAATAAAGCGGTTTCTTCCCGCCACAGGAACATGTAAGGCAGCGCGCCGTGCGTGTAAAGGTCGACGCCGCGGAAGATGGCATAGAGCGACAGCATGGGAGCGATCACCCGGCTCACCTCGCTCAGAATGGGGGTGTCCAGCTTCACGTTGAGCGAGCGCACGCAGAGAAAGAGCGCCATCACGGTGACGGCCAAGCCGGCGGGAATCGCGGAGAGATAAAACAGCGTAGTCAAGTACGGGCTATACCAGAGGGGATCGAGTTTGCCCTTGGTGATCAGGTAGAGTCCGCCGAGAAACGATTGATGGAGCGAAGAGAGCACGACACCAACCAGGACTACGCCGATCAGTATTTCGTGATGCCACCGGAGATACCACGAACGTAGCGGGACGAAAGGAATTTTTTCCACGAGCAGCGGCGAGAACTCCAGCGCCAGCACCGTGGTGTAGAGCATCACGCACCACGACACTTCAAATAGCACCGAGTGCCGGTTCCACATCACGATAGGGTGCCAAATCCGCCAGGGCAGCCCAAGCTCGTACATCATTCCAAAAATCACGCTCAGGTAGCCAAGAAAAGAAACCAGCACCGCGGCACGCACGACGGGGCGATAGCGCTCGAAGCCAAGCAGATAAACGGCCGCCGCGATCGCGAAGCCGCCCGCCGAAAGTCCCACGCCGCAGAGTGTTCCCAGGCCCACCCACAAACCCCAGGGCTGCGGATCGGTCAGGTGGGTGGCCCGGCTGAAACCGAGGAAGAAGCGGGCGTAGGTCGAATAGATCCCGGCCGCAAAGATGGCCGCCACGATGGCTCGCCACAAAGTAATTTTGGGTAGTTTGAAGTTGGACATGGTTAGCCCCTTTCCTTGTCGATCGGCGATGCAGAAGGATTTGCCGACCCCGTCTCGGACCCCTCGGCCAGCATCACCTCAGTGCGGCGTTGCGTGATCCAGTACAGCCCTGACAACAGCGCGCCGCCGACCATGACGACGGTCGGTACGTCGCCGAGCGCATTTGCGGTCAATGTGGGCAAGGGCTGGGTTGGCGCAGGGGCGAAACCCAGTTTTTCAAACGGCACATCGGAGATGAAGAACACGGAGGTGCCGCCCGCCTCCTCACTACCGTAGATGTGCCTTACATATCCGCCGCCCAGGATGCGGCGCTCGGCTTCATCCAGAATGTCGTCGCGCCAGCCCGAGATCGAAGCCTGCGTCGGGCAGGCCTCCACGCAAGCGGGTTGGCCGCCTTTGGCCTGGCGCTCGGCGCACATATCGCACTTCTTCACGTAAGGCACCAGCTTCGACCACTCGTAGCGCGGCACGCTGAACGGACATGCCACCAGGCAGTAACGGCAGCCGATACACTTCGAACCGTCGTAGGTGACCGGCCCGGCCGACGTCTTCTTCAGCGCTCCCACCAGGCACGCGGAAGCGCAAGCCGGGTCCTGGCAGTGCATGCACATCCGGCGCACAAACTTGTCGCCATGATCTTCGACAACCGTGAACGCGGTGGGTGAAAGCTTCAGCTCCGTCGCTTTCGGGAAACCGTGGATCTCCTTGCACGCCTGCTCGCAGCTCCGGCAACCGATGCACTTCGTGATATCGACCAGGATGGCTTTTGTTCTTTCCATATCGTCTTCTCCTTCTCCCATGCCTCAATGCCTCTAGGACAGGAAGAATTCCTTGGCCAGCTTCTGCCGCAACTCTGGCTCGACGCGCGACAGCAACCCACTCACAGGAACGCCGCCATCGGCAGCCATGGTTGGAGCAAGCTGGTCTACCATGCCATTCAGGCGGGTAACGCTGTTCTGCAACCAGGGCGCGACCATCGACCCTTGCACCAGATTTCTCTGGTTGATGCTCAGTTCGGGTGACTTCACGATCGCGATCCACCCTTTGGCGTAGGGGTCGTTCGTGACCAGGCCCGGCTCCTGTAGGGCATCGCTATTCAACGCCGTGACCACGCCTTCCACGGGAGAGAGAAGGTCGACAGTCGCACCGCCGCTGGTCACGGTCATCAGCTTCTGGCCCTGGCGGACCCAGCGATTCTCCCCAATCACCTCGAGGTGATCGATGTGTCCCAGGAGGTTAGCGGCAAAATTGTCGATGCCGACGCGAGCCGTCTCCGGCCCTTCTTTGAGCGCCCATGTGTGGCCCGGATGGAAGCAGTAACCCTGCGGCACCTGGAAGCCGTACTCGCGCTCCATTCGCGGATGGGGAACCTCTACCTTGGGTTTTACTGGCACCTCATTGCGGGTGCGGAAGTAGCTGATGGACATCACCAGCAGGAACATCAGGAGGACGAAGAGTATGGACATTGGAACCTCCCTGCCCGGAGTGGCTGCCTGACGCCTGCTAGCTGCTGGCGGCCGCCGGTTTCACCTTTTAGCTAGTGCACGCGGATGGCAAACTCCGCCAGCTTGGCCGAGACTGCATTATCAGGCGGTTACAGAGGATAGGGCCGAGTTGGAAGGGATCACGCTGCCTTGCATTTTGCTTGTGCTACTGCGTTTTGCAGGGCTAGGAGGAAAGTCGTTCAGCCTTGATGAGACCGAACGTCCGACTGTCCGATAGACCAAGAACGTTCAGACAACCGGACATGATTCGTCAGATTTCCACGGGCTGCCGCTCGAGTTGCTCTTTCTTCAATCGCCTGAGCAAGGAAGTAGGGTGGATGCCGAGCACTCTGGCCGCGTGCGTCTTGTTGTTACCGGTCGCGGCGAGCACTTCCTGAATGTAGTTGTCCTCAAGCTCGCGCAGCGTGACAAAGCTGCGGTCGCCGTTGGACGGGCCGGAGGTGCTGCCAGGTTCGCGCAGCACTTCTCGGGCGGCATCATCGCGGATTTCTTCTGGAAGGTTAGCCGCGTCGATCTCGCCTTCCGGGGCCAGGATCATGGTGCGCTCGATGACATTCTTCAGTTCGCGGATGTTCCCGGGCCACGCGTAATTCTGCAATAATTCCGCCGCGGAGGGCGTAAACCCACTGAATTTCTTGTGCAGCTCGCGGTTAAAGTGTCGCAGGAGGTCGAGTGCCAGGGGCACAATGTCCTCCTTTCGGTCACGCAGCGGAGGAATATCCAGAAGCACAACGTTCAGGCGATAGTACAGATCTTCACGGAACTTGCCTTCCGCAACCGCCTCTTTGAGGTTCGCGTTGGTGGCCGCGACCAACCGGACGTCGACCTTGATCAGGCGCGTTCCGCCCAGCCGCATGAAGGTGCTTTCCTCCAGAACTCGAAGGAGTTTTGCCTGCACGCTGGGGGACATGTTTCCGATCTCATCCAGAAAGACCGTGCCCCCGTTGGCGCGTTCCAGCAAGCCTTCCTTGCGGCGCCGGGCGTCGGTAAAGGCGCCGGGTTCGAATCCGAACAGTTCGCTTTCCAGAAGATTGTCGGGAAGTGAAGCGCAGTTGAGTTCGAGCAGCGGCATGCTGGCACGCGGACTGGCATAATGTATGGCTTTTGCCAGTACTCCCTTTCCCGTTCCGCTTTCCCCCTGGATCAGAATTGTGGTGTGCTCGGTCTCGGCGGCCTTGTGCGCGATTTCCAGCATCCGGCGCATGGCCGGATTCATGGTGACGACGCGGCCGAAGTCATATCGGCCTTTGGCGGTCTCGACCGTGTCTCGCACCCGCACCCGCAGGGCCAGCATCTCCGAAGCCCGGTGGAGGGTCGCAATCATATCGGCCAGGTGAAAGGGTTTGATCAGGTAGTCAAAAGCGCCCAGCTTCATGGCTTCCACAGCCCGGTCCACCATGTGATAGGCGCTCATCATCAGGACGATGGCGCTGGGATTCGATTGCTTCATGCGGCGCAGAACTTCGACGCCGTCAATTCCGGGGAGCACGATGTCCAGAAGAGTGAGATCCGGCTTCTCTTCGGCGAAGATCTTCAGGGCATCCTCCCCTGAACCCGCCGTGAAAACTTCCAACGATTCTTCTCGCAGAGCTCGCGAGATGGTGCGGAGCGTCAGCTCCTCATCATCGACAACCAGCACGGAATAGGACATAAAGCCTCACCCTTTTCGCTTCCCTTACCGCCTCGTTACTGCGTCTTCATACCACGACCTCAGAGGATTCCTGTTTCTCCCGTTCGAAAGCCTCCTCCTGACGAACCGGCAGCGTAATGGTGACGGTGGTGCCGTGATCCAAAACGCTGTCGACGCGGATATCGCCATTGTGACTGCGCACGTAGGCCTGGCTGATGCTCAGTCCAAGGCCCGTGCCTTTCCCGCGCTTGGTCGTGAAGAAGGGTTCAAACACGTGCGGCAGAATATCGGGCGGGATCCCGCGGCCGGTGTCGACGACTCGGACCTCAATGCTGTCGACGAAAGTCAGCTTGTTGGCGGAAATGGTGATCCGTCCGCCCTCCGGCGTTGCCTGCGCGGCGTTCAGCAGCAAGTTCATGAGCACCTGCGACAGTTGGTTCGCGTCGGCGCGGATGTGGGGCAAATCGGAGGCCACGGAGTTCTCCAGATGCCGTCCCCGCAGCATCGGCTGATGCTCCAGAAACGCCACCGTGTCGGCGATCAGACGCCGCAGGCTGATCTTGCTCAGCACCAGCGGGCCCGGCCGGGCGTAGTTTACAAGTCCTTTAAGAGTGGTGGAGATGCGCTTGGCGCCGGAGATACACTGCTCGATTTCGCTGCGATCCTCGAAATCGGCGCTGTCTTTGAGTTCTAATTCCAGATGCGAGAGTATGCCGAGCAGAGGATTGTTGATCTCGTGGGCAGCACCCAGCGCCAGCTGTGCCAGGGCCGCGTACTTCTCATATTCGGCCAACTGTGACTGGAATTGAATCTTCTCTTTGTTCAGCTCTCTCTCTTCATAGAGGCGGCGGAACAGCTCCTCCTGTGCCAGGTCTCGTTCTCGCTCTCTTTGTTGCACAAGCTCTTTCGTGTGCGCCAGTTCGCGGGAGAGTCTGCCGAGATCATCGCCGTGCATCCGCCAGACGACGAGGACCATGGCAATCGAAGCCAGTGCCAGAGGCAGGATGTAGACGGGCAGCACCGTGATCCAATTGAAGTCGCGTAAGCTCTTTAGCGGCAATAACATGGAAAGAGGAAGGTCGATTCGGCCACACGCCGTCCACGGAATTGTCGCCGGCACAATCATCCACTCATACGATGAAACAGTATGTCCGCGAAAGATGTGATGAGGGTCACGTGAGCGGGTGTGCCAGAGCATTCGCGCGAAGGGGTTTCTGGCGCGGAAATTTATGCTGGGACCGATGCGG
>Ga0335081_10015950_pt1 | contig 12156 bp, 13 predicted proteins | sample Lox_Sample_35_FD_206713 | JGI IMG/M metagenome (GOLD analysis project Ga0335081, IMG submission 206713) | Soil microbial communities from Loxahatchee National Wildlife Refuge, Florida, United States - Lox_Sample_3.5 | ecosystem: Environmental > Terrestrial > Soil > Wetlands | place: USA... | reverse complement strand
ACCGGCCCGGTGACCGGCCGGGCCGGGCTGCGGGCCTGGCGGCCCGCGCAAATGTCATCGGCATCTCATCACCGAGGAACGGGGCGGAGGGTCCGCCAGGCCGCGCCACCGGAAAGGACGCACGTGGAACCATCAGAGGGCCTCCATCTCGACCCGCTCACACAGCGGGCAATCGGCACCGGGCATGCGGGCTACGGCGTCACAACTCCGCAGCCCAGGACCCCGCCAGGCTGGCTCGCATGATGGCCCGCCGCCGGTATCCGTCCACTCGCGACGATCGCGGGCCTGCGCCGGACTTGAGCGCCGACGATTCCCGGCACCTGGCGCGGCGGGCGAACATGCAGCAAATGACGACACGCACCGGTTCCGGTGGGCCCATGCCGCTTAACGTCTGTGCCGTTGCCTCCGCCGATGGGGTGGCCAGCCTGCTCGCTACCGTCCTGGCAGTGAGCGAGCGCCCGGCAACGCTGCTCCTTGAAGAACTCGCTCACACCGAGATACGCATCGAGGTGATCCGCCGCACCGACCGCAACCTGACGGCGTCCGAGCATTACCAGCTCGACGCCGACCCGATCACTTCCGGGCAGCATCACGCCGGGCTTCTGCGCACCACGGGAGGCCTGGTGGCAGCGAAAACGGAACTGGTCATCCTGCCGCAGCGGCTGCCAACCGATGCCCGCGTCGCACTGGCTGACACGCGCATTCCGATCGACAAGATCCTGGCGCCGCTCGGCGCGCGGCGGCGGGACCGCCGCGTATTGTGCCGCAGAGGCCGCCGGGATTCCACTGGCGAGAACGTGGCGGTGGAGTCTTTCGCGCTGTTGGCAATCGGCGATACCAGGGTCGGCATCACCACCGAAAGGATCACTGGGGAGTTCTGCCGACTTGCCGCCGAGCCCTAACGCCGGGACGGCGGGGAGTCCTGCTCGTGACTAGCGAGGCGAGCTTGACGAGCCGAAGGCGAAGGCTCGCCACGGAACTGTGCCGCATGGCGGGTGCAAGTTGGAGGTTTCCATCGTCAATGCTGCTGTGACGCAGCAGCCGACCTCGCGTGAGTCTCCTGCTTTTGCGTAACTACGTAACAGACTCCTAGATATAAAAGAAATCTGCAGTTCAGGACGGGTGAGGACTGTTACGCAATACTGTTACGCACCGCTACGTACCGCGTAGCGATCATGGTCTTGGCGTTACGCATTACGCACCGGCTCGTAACAGTCTTTCAGCAGGTCAGAGACCATTTTGCGGGTGTTACGCAATTTCCTGAGAGAGGGAGTTCACAGCGGGAAGTGCGACACACAACACACAGGTGTCACTAGCCGTCCGGAGGGTCGGTCGGGGGGTCGAGGACCTCGCAGCGGAACACCAGGTGGCGGGACAGGCGCCCGCCAGTGCGCCGCGGAATGAGGTAAGAAGGCCGCTGGCTGTCCTTGGTGAGCAATGCGCCCATCTCCAGCCAGCCAGGAATGACGGCGTCGAGCTCGTACCCGCGGCGGCGCAGCTCCTCGCGGAGCTTTTCCGGCAGCAGCGCCGGACCTTCGCTGGCCTCGTGGCCGATCCACCCGCTGGCAGGCGGGTGGCTGCCGTCGTTATTGCCCCATATCTTGTCGCCATGGGCGGCCAGATACTCCCGGACCAGGTCCAGGGCCATCTCGGGGCGGTTGTCCCGCTGCGGGTCTGCTGCGAACATCGCTGACCAGTCGGCAATGCCGGGTGGCTGGAACGGGACGATGCCCCAGTCGGCGGCGAGTTCGGCGGCGAGCGCCAGGCAGGCCGCAAGCGGCGCCCGGCGCCCGGTCATATCGGTGCCGCCGCGCAGCATCTCGGTCAGCTCAGCGTGGCGTGCACGGAGCTTGCCCGGCCCGCCGTCGTCGGCCAGCCTTGTCTGCAGGCGAGCAACGAACGCGGGCCCGGCGGTGCCATAGCTGGTTTCAACGCCCTGCTTGACCGCCTCAGCGGCGGCGCGGCTGGCCTCGCTGTCGGCGCCGAATGGGGGCGAGCAGATGCTGAGCACGCGAGCGCTGGCTCCCTGGTGAGTGGTAAATGAAGTGGCGGGCTGCTCGCCGGTGCTGACCACCACGGTGCGCCATGGGATCATGTTCGGCCAGCCGCCGCCGCGCGGTCGGCCGTGATTCTTGGGGATCATGTACACGACGGCGTCGACGAGGGCGTGGTCCTTGACCAGGCGAGTCTCGTCGATGACGACGGTCAGGCCGCTGACCAGGTTGAGCCCCTTCTCGATGCCAATCACGCCGCGGCCTGCCAGGTGTGCATCGCCTCGGACCGGTCGCTGGGATCGGCCCAGCAGCTCAGCGCGACCATCGCCGTAATCGTCTTGCCTCGGGTCGACCGGCCGGAGATGTCCACGGTGAATGAGTCCAGCACTAGCGGCTCCAGCAGGGGGGACGCCAGGCCCGCGTACGCGCCGACTTGGACGATGAGGCGCTTACTGGCTGCGGCGATAGCCTCTTTCCAGGACGCCAGGGTGCCGCAAGGCCGGTGCGCGGCCAAGGCCGCCGACTGGTCGGCATACCGGGGCTCGACACGCCACGGCACGTCCTGGGCGGTGACGAACGTCTTGTTGTCGGCCTGCCAGCCGAGCTGCCGAGCGACCAAGTGTCCGGCCATCGCCTGGTGGTTGGCGGCTTCGGCGGCGGCCAGCCACCGTTCGGCCTGCCGGGCCTCGGCCTCGATCACGGGCAAGCCCGCGTCTCCCGCCTCGGCGACCAGCTTGCGGCCGCTCTTGGTGACCGCTCGGCGGATCAGCCGGGACACCCACCGGGAGCCATCACGCCAGGCCAGCTCAACGAGATGGTCCCCGCTCGGGTCGACATACACCGCGACCGGGAATAGCCACGCCCACGCGACACGCACATACCCGGCGCCATCGTCTCTGGCCAGGTGGATGCCGTCGGCTGCGACCAGATACGGCTCGGGGATCACGTACCCCTCCGGCAACGGACAGTCTTCGAGCCGGGTGACCAGGCTCAGCCCGCGGTCCGGCGGGACGGCACTGATGCCAAGCGCCGCCAGCAACTCCGCGGCCTGGTCCTCGGCTCCGGCCTGGTCGGGTTTGGCCTGTTCGGCTAGGCGGCGCAGGTCATCGGCCACCGCACTGAGATCTCGAGCAGCCGGGGCAGCCTCGCCGGGGAACCGGTCACGCCAGGAGGCGCGCAGATCCGCCATCAGCCGCCGCCGGTCCGGCCCCTCGAACCGGAACCGCTCATCGCCGCGCATCAGGTACGGCCACCTAGTGGCCCTGCGCGGCTGGTATTTCTCGCGCGCCAGCGCCAGCAGCCGCTCGGCCTTCGGCATCTGCCGCGACCCAGGTGCGGGCTGCTTATCGGTCACCGGCAGCCGCCCCGCGGGTGCCGTGCTCCCGCCCGCAGTCCCGAGGCCACGCTGCGCCGCACCTCGCCAGGACTCAGTCCGATCCGCTGGCCGACGTCTTCCAGCGCCGCTACCGCGTCTTGCTGGTCGAGCATCCCAGCGCCGACGAGCTGCCCGATGACGAACGCGGTCTTGTTGAGCGCGGCGTTCCGCGTCCCCTTCTTAACTTTGAGGAGCTCGGCGAGCTGGCGGCGCAGGGCGCCCAGTGCATACTGGGTGCCCCTGACCGCCTGAACCGGAACTGGACCAGGCCGACATGGCCGATCAGGCTCACGCAGGCGCTCAACCCAGTACTGCGGCAACGGCGCCAGCTCGTCGGTGAGCGGCCCGAGCCACCGATACGGCCTGCCGGTGCGCGGGTGGACAGACGGAGCGGCCACGATGTAGGCGTCGTCGCTCTTGACGTCGATGCCAGGCCCGCCTTTACCGGGCCCGGACACGATGCGGACACCGGGATGCGCATACACCAGGTGGTAACCGCTGCCGGTGCGCTGTGTCAGCGTCCGCGGCAGGAGGCCGCTCGCGATCATCTGCCGCATCGCCGGGATCCCGTGCGTGTCCACGTCGATCACCGCGGTACCCGACACCGCCCCGGTACGGACAGCCAGCAATCCGCGGGGATGCAGGCGCATCATCTCCTCCACGCGGGCCACGTCTAGCGTCGCCGCGTAGAACCCGTGGCACATCAAGCACCCGCAGCCCCGCATCTGCTGTGGCGTCGTGTGCTCCTCACAGCAGCGCTTGCAGTTGGAGACCGGCATCTTTGATGACGACAGCACGAACACCGGCCAGCCCTGCCGGGTGATGTAATCCCGCGCGGCGCGCAGCAGCTCCCCTCGTTGGCTCATCGCGCACTCCAGCGCCGGGCCTGCCGTCGCTGGCAGACGCATCGATCGGGCGGGCTGTCCAGGTGAGCGGATAGGCACCCTGTCGTCATGCAGCGGGTTATGGTCACGGTGACCCTTCTCAGAGTTGAGCGGACTACGCAGTACGTGACCTTCAGACGGGCGGTGCGGCTGGCTAAGCAGCGTCGACGTCCCCGGTGGAGCTATTCGGCGCAATCGCGAAGCTCGCATCCCGGGAGGCCGGTCCCGATGGCGGCTGGTCATCTGGCTTGATCCCGAGCAATTCGAGGATCGGGGCCACCGGAACCACTAGGCGGCGGCCGACCTTAACGACGGGTACCGGGAAGTCGCCGCGCTTCACCGATCGGTAAGCCTCATCGCGGCAGAGCCCAGCAAGGATCTCACCAGCGGTCGGCACATCGGTCCGCACGCCGAGAGCGACTACCTCGGCTGGCGTCCACACACGCCGCGTTGACGGCCCGGTTGCTGCCTGGCCACTCACGCGCCCGCCGCCTCGCGCTCAGAGGGCCACAACACTTTCACACGGGTCCCGAGCGCGCGAGCTATCGCACTTCGGACGTGCAGCGGGGCCTCGCGTTTGCCGGACAGGATCAGACTGATGTAGCTCGGCGAGTAGCCGGTGGCATCAGCCAGGTCGATGACACGGACTCCGAATTCGCGCTCGACGCGCTCCCGGGTCAGATGGTGGGCCATGACGTTCCCTCTCTCAACAACTCCATTTCTAGAGCCGTTGAAAGGCTAGCTCGATGCGATGCCAGAGTCAACGACTGGCGAGGCTCTGGTAACGGAGTCGTTGGCAGTATACGATGACTCAACGGCTCTGCTCGTAGATACTTGGGCGGGTGAAAGTGCATGACCTGATAGCACGGGGGGTGGCCGCGGAACGCCGCCGTCAGGGCCTGACGCAGGAGCAGGTAGCTCTCATGTTTCGGAGCCACGGGCTGCGTGCCTGGCGAAAAGGCACTGTCGGCCAGCTTGAGGCGGGCCTGCGCAAACCCAGACTCGACGAGGTGTTGCTGATGGCTCGCGCGCTCAGCGTCACCCTCGACAAGTTGATCCCGGGCGGGGACGACGAGCGTATCGAGCTGGGGGATGACGCTGAGGTGAGCCCTCGCTGGATTCGCGAGATGCTCTCAGGCGATTTCTACGGGGACCGCTCGCTTGGGGAGTTGCCCTACGAGCGGTTCCCGGTCGATGAGCTTATGGCTGAGGCGCTCATCCGTTCGGAGGCCGAGAAGAAGCGTGTTGGCACTCTCGTGGCGCCGATCCAGGAGTGGGCGGAGCAGCATGATGTCAAGCTCGCGACCGGGGACTGGCTCGCCATGTTCGAGACGGCATCGGATACCGAGCAGCATGTTGCGCGTCGGCTCGGCGTCGAGATCGCGCAGGTGAAGCTCTCTGCCCGTGTTCTGTGGGATCACCGCGATTTCGATGACGAGCGTGACAGCCGGGTCGGCGACGTCGATGAGCTCGAGCCGCGTAGCCGGCAGGCACGTCGGGGTCTCGCCACCCGCGGGATGCTCGCCGAGCTGCGTGCCTTCCTCGAAGAGGTATACGGGACCAGGGAAAGGGGCGCAGGCGGTGAGCGGCAAGTGGTCGACCCCTAAGCGGTGCAACTGCAAGGACGCGAGCGGGAAGGAGCTCGGGCGCACCTGCCCCAAGCTGAACGGGCGCCATCACGGGACGGTGGGCTACGACACCCGGGTTCCCACCACCAACGGCGTGCGGACGCTTCGCAGGTTCGGCTTCAGCACCAAGAGCGAGGCAGACAAAGCAGCCGCACAGGTATGGGACCTGATCAAGCTAGCCGGGGCCGATATCGGCACGCAGCAGCGGATCGGGGATCTCATCTTCAAGGCCACGGCAAGGGGTGGCCAGCTTCCCGCTGTTGATGACGTGCGACGGCGTCTCGGCCTGCGCCGCGGGGAACTGGATGCCAGCGAGACATTCGGCCAGGCTTGGGGTGAGTGGCTCGCTGGCCGGCGCAAAGCGCGCGACAGTTACGCCAACATGCTCGAGCAGCACGGCCGGAACTGGCTGCTGCCCGTGCTGAAGGACATCCCCCTGGACAGGCTGACCGGCGAGCACTGCGCGATGGTCTTCGAGCGGATCGACATGTTCAACGAGGAGATCGAGGCGGCGCGCGAGGAAGGCCGCAAGCCCGTCCTGCCCGGCGATGTCCACGGGCGGACCAGGCACACCGGGGTGGCCACGCAGCATAGGATCTACGGCGTCCTGCGGGTGTTCCTGAATCACCAGTGGAAGCGGGCGCACAAGATCCTCTTCAACCCGGTCTACGCGGTTGAGCTGGAGCCCGAGACGCGAGGCAAGCCGCTGGTGTGGACACCCGGGCAGATCGCCCGGTTCCTGGAATTCACGGCAGACGATCGGCTGGCCTGCTTGTGGCGGTTCGTACTGCTGCGCGGGTTTCGTCGCGGTGAGATATGCGCGCTGGCCGACACCGACGTCGACACCGAGGGCGCCAAGGTGACCGTCAGCGCCGCGCTTGTCCAGGTTCGCGGCACGCTGGTGTGGGGGCGGCCGAAGTCGAAGGCTGGCGAGCGGGTCGTGGGCCTGGACAAAGGCAGCGTCGCCGCGCCAGGGTACACCGGACGCTGCGCAAGCGCGAACGCCTGGCCGCAGGTGGGGCGTGGGAGGACTCCGGCCGGATGTTCACCGACGAGCTCGGCCAGGCGCTGCATCCCGAGCACGTCTCCCGCCGGTTCCGCGAACTCGCGGAGGCTGCCGGGCTACCGGTCATCAAGTTCCACGCGGCCCGGCACACCGCGGCGACGCTGGCGCTCGACGCGGGCACCGACATCAGGATCGTGTCCGAGATGCTCGGCCACTCGACGACCCGCGTCACGCATGACCTGTATCAGTACGTCCGCGTGCAGCTCCAGATCGACGCGGCCGAGACGGCGGTCCAACTGCTGTCCGACCGCAAAGGGGTCCGCGAGACAGGATCGTGACCGGATGCGTCCGTTCTGCGTCCGTCCGGCTGTGCCAACCGGAGTCACCGGACACGTTCTTGCAGGTCAGCGGAGGGCGTGGGATTCGAACCCACGAGGAATGTCACCACCCCTAATGGTTTTCAAGACCATCGCCATCGGCCACTAGGCGAGCCCTCCTGAGGATCACCAGCCTACGGTAACGGCGGACGGGACGTCAGGCGGCGGGGCCCCGGCGAACCCGTCGCCGACCACGGCGGCCAGCGCCAGGTACGCCTCGGCGGTGTCGCCGCCGAGCAGATCGAGCTCGATCTCCGCGCCCTCCTCCAGGTGGGGGTCATAGGGGATCCGGGCCACCGCCCGGCAGCGCGAGGCGAAATGCTGCTCGAGCCGGTCCAGGTCGACCGTGCTCCTGCTCTTCGGCCGGATCGCGGACAGCACGACGACTCCGTTCTTGACCAGGTCTCCGCACCGGTGAGCGTCCAGCCAGTCCAGGGTGGCGCTCGCGCTCCGCGCGCCGTCCACCGACGGCGAGCTGACCAGGATGATCTGGTCGGCCAGCTGCAGCACGCCGGACATGGCCGAATGCAGCAGGCCGGTACCGCAGTCGGTGATGCAGATCGAGTAGAAGTGCTCGAGCACCCGCGCCACATCACGGTAGTCGTCCGCACCGAACGCGACCGATACCGCGGGATCGCGGTCGGAGGCGAGCACCTCCAGCCGGCTCGGCATCTGCGAGGTGAAGGCCCGCACGTCGGCGTACCGGCTGACCTGGTTGCGCTCGTTCAGCAGGTCCCTGATGGTCGCGGCCGTCTCGAGCCGGACCTTGTCCGACAGCGTGCCCCGGTCGGGGTTGGCGTCGACGGCGATGACCCGGTCGCCGCGTAGCATGGCGAGCGTCGCGCCGAGGCCCACCGCGGTCGTCGTCTTGCCCGCGCCGCCCTTGAGGCTGAGCAGCGCCACCCGGTGGTGGCCGCCGGCGACCGGGGTCCTGACCCGGTTGACGAGATCCCGGCGGCGCATCCCGGCCGCCGACTCGCCGAACCGCAGCAGGCCGCCAGTCAGCCGGTACACGCTGCGGCGCCAGCCCGACCCCGGAGCGGCCCGCTTGCCGTGCAGCAGCGACTCGGTGGTCAGGCAGTCGGACGTCTCCGGCGCGTACTCCGGCGCCCGGACCGGCAGCGGCTCCATCGGCGGCACCGGGTCCGCGTCGTGCACAAGGCCGGGCTCGTCCCCGTAGCCAGCGTCAGCCCCGTAGCCAGCGTCAGCCCCGTAGCCAGCGTCAGCCCCGTAGCCAGCGTCAGCCCCGTAGCCAGCGTCAGCCCCGTAGCCAGCGTCGTCCGCGAAGCCCGGCCCCGCGGTACAGCCGTGGCCCGGCGGGTACGCCGCCGCTGCCGGGTAGCCCTGGCCAGCCGGGTAGCCCAGGCCAGCCGGGTAACTGACGTCCGGCCCGTGGCTCATATCCGGGGCGTACCGCACGTCCGGCGGGTAGCCCGTCGCCGGGTCCCGCGGGGAGCCCGGGCCCCGGGCATACTCCGGGTCGGGCGCGTCACCGGGTCCCTGCGGATAGCCGGGCTGCCCCGGGCCGGGGCGCCGCGGATAGCCGTCGTCGGGCGCGACCGGCTCGACCCGGTCGCCCCAGCCGGCCCACCCGCGGAAGGGGGGGAGGGCCGCGCCGGGGGGTTCGGAGACCGGACCGGGGTGGTGCGGGTAGTCATGCGTGTCTTCACCGAAGACCTGCGGCGTATCGTTGTTCATCGTCACGGGTCGTCCCTCGTGGTCCTCATGAGTGGTGCGCATGCGGGCCGGGTTCGTCTATCTCCGAGCGTAAGCCAAGCGGGGCACGATTTCGATACCCAGCGCACCGGATTGGTGGCGCTGAGTCGCGACCCCGGACCCTTGTCTGGCAGACGGCGGGAGATGACCGAGCTGGCACGCCCGGCCACCGAACAAGCCGGCCACCGAACAAAGCAGAGGTCATGCACGCCGTCGTCATCACCGAGCCGGGCGAGCCCGAGGTGCTGCGCTGGCTCGAAGTACCCGACCCGGTGCCCGGCCCCGGCGAGGTGGTCATCGACGTCGCCGCCAGCGGCGTCAACCGCGCGGACCTGATGCAGCGGCAGGGCCGCTATCCGGCGCCGCCCGGCGCGCCGCCCTACCCGGGCCTGGAGTGCTCGGGCCGGGTCCGGGCCGTCGGCGACGGCGTCACCGGCTGGCGGTGCGGTGGCCTGCACCGCGGGCTCGCCGCAGAAGCTGGCGCGCTGCCGCGAGCTCGGCGCCGACCTGGCCGTCAACTACCGGGACGAGGATTTCGTCGCGGCCCTGCTCGACGCCACGGGCGGCGCGGGCGCCGACGTTATCCTCGACATCATGGGTGCCAGCTACCTGGCCCGCAATCTCGCCGCGCTGGCCACCGGCGGCCGGCTGGTCATCATCGGCCGGCAGGGCGGCAGCCGGGCCGAAATCGACCTGGGCGTCCTGCAGGGCAAGCGGGCCAGCGTGCACGCCACGACGCTGCGGGCCAGGCCGGCCCGGGAGAAGGCCGCGGTCGTGGCCGCCGTCCGGGACCACGTGTGGCCGCTCATCGACGCCGGGAAGGTCGCCGCCGTCATCGACCGGGAGCTGCCCATGTCACAGGCGGCGCAGGCGCACCGGGCCATGGCGGCCAGCGAGCACATCGGCAAGATCTTGCTGCTGCCGGAATGAACCCCGCCGCCGTGGGCGGCCAGCCTGATCCGACAGACTAGGGGGATGAGCGAAGGGATGAACCCTCAGGCACCAGAGCACCCGCAGGTCCTCGTGGTGGGGCCGGACGGCATCGCGGCATCCGGCGACGAGCATGGCGAGAACGTCAGCCGCGAGCGGCCGGTCACCGAGATGGTCGAGCAGCCGGCCAAGGTCATGCGGATCGGCAACATGATCAGGCAGCTGCTCGAGGAGGTCCGGGCGGCCCCGCTGGACGAGAAGAGCCGGGCCAGGCTGAAAGAGATCCACCAGAGTTCCATCAAGGAACTCGAGGACGGCCTGGCGCCCGAGCTCGTCGACGAGCTCGAGCGGCTGTCGCTGCCGTTCACCGAGGAGGACGTGCCGAGCGAGGCCGAGCTGCGGATTGCCCAGGCCCAGCTGGTGGGCTGGCTGGAGGGCCTGTTCCACGGCATTCAGACAACGCTGTTCGCCCAGCAGATGGCGGCCCGGGCCCAGCTCGAGCAGATGCGCCGCGCGCTGCCGCCCGGCATGATGCCGCAGCAGCAGCCCGAACCGGACGCGCAGCACCGGCCGGGCTCGGGACCGTACCTGTAAAGATCATTCAGCCGAACGGGCCGGGCGCGTGCCCCGGCGCACCCGGCTTGCGGCACCGGGCCGGGGGCGGCCGCTAGGGACGGCTCCAGCGGACGGCTCCAGCCGACGGCTCCAGCGGACGGCCGCTACGGACGGCCGAAGCGCAGCCGCCCCAGCCAGGCGGCGGCTTCGGCGAACTCCGCGTCCGAGGTGCCCGCCCGGACGTGGCTGACGCCGCCGTCGCACCTGGCGTAGCTGCCCAGGAAGCGCACCTCGCGGCAGACCCGGCGCAGCCCCATCAGCGCCTCCCCGACTCGGGCGTCATCGACGTGACCCTCGCAGTCGATGAAGAAGTAGTACTGGCCCAGCCGGTCGCCGGTGGGCCGCGACTGGATCGTGGTCAGGTTGATGCCGCGCACCGCGAATTCGGTGAGGATCTCGAGCAGCGCACCCGGGTGGTCCTCGACCAGGAACGCGGCCAGCGAGGTGCGATCCGCACCGGTGCGCGCGGGCAGCGGCCGCGGTGCCGACACCACCACGAACCGGGTGACGGCGTTGGCCCGGTCGTGCACGTCCGGCGCGATGACCCCCAGGCCGTAGCGGTCGGCGGCGAACGCGCCGGCCAGCGCGGCGTCCACGTGCCCGTCCGCGGCCTGACGGGCCGCCTCGGCGTTGGACGCCAGCGGAACCCACTCGCCGTCCGGTAGGTTGGCGGCGAGCCAGCCACGGCACTGCGGCATGGCCTGCGGGTGACCGCCGATCCGCTTGATATCGCCGACGGCCGTCCCCGGCCTGGCCAGCAGCGCGAACGCGATGGGGATCTGCAGTTCCGCCGTGATGACCAGGTCGCCGGCCGAGGCCAGGCCGTCGAGGGTCGCGGTGACGACTCCCTCGACCGAGCTCTCGATCGGAACCACGGCCCGTTCCGCCGTGCCGTCACGCACGGCGGTGAGAGCGGCCTGGATGGTGGGGCAGGACAGCGGCTCGGCGCCCGGGTCGACGGCGCGCAGCGCCGCCTCGGAGAACGTCCCCTCGGGCCCCAGATAGGCGTACGGCATAGCCCACATGATGCCAGTCCCGGCGGGGTGCGCGGGGAGTGCGCCGGGCTGGCGGCCCGGCGGTGGCGACGACCGCGATCAGGATGCCGACCGCACCCACGACCGGCCCGGCCGCCACCTGAGCGTCGTATATCAGGGCAGCCGGCAGCACGGGACCGCACAATATCGATCATGGCACGTTAACCAGCGGCAACGCGCCGGCCGGCGGCGGGCAGCCAGGCGATGACCACGATCAGCAGCACGGCCGCGATGCCGAAGGCGTCCTGGACCACCCTGGCCGCCAGCACCGGCACGCCGGGGCGGCCGAGCAGCGACTGGCCCCACCACGGAACGGTCAGGGCGAAGAACGCCGTGGTCGCCACCGCGAGGGCGATCCGCAGCCGCGACCTCCCGTCAGCCACGATCGCGCCGATGACCAGCACCACGACGACGAAGTGGTGGATCCAGGAGACCGGCGAGAGCAGGACCCACAACAACGCGGTGACCGCGATCGCCTCCATTTCCCTGGATTGCCCGGCCAGCCGCCGGACCACCGCGAAGCCCGCCACCGCCGCAGCGGCGGCCAGCACGGCCCACAGCGCGCCGGGAGCCTGGCCGGGCAGGAACTCCCTGAGC
>Ga0335081_10015949_pt1 | contig 12156 bp, 11 predicted proteins | sample Lox_Sample_35_FD_206713 | JGI IMG/M metagenome (GOLD analysis project Ga0335081, IMG submission 206713) | Soil microbial communities from Loxahatchee National Wildlife Refuge, Florida, United States - Lox_Sample_3.5 | ecosystem: Environmental > Terrestrial > Soil > Wetlands | place: USA... | reverse complement strand
ACCGAGGCGTTCCGGAAGTTCTCACAGCTACCAGATCACCGTAATCGATCATGAAGGGAACGCTGTTACAGGCACTAACACCCACGAATCTCTGGCTTGGGGCAGTGGGATGTTCATTCAAGGCGTAGCTCTAAACACTGCTGGTCGAATCCCATGGGGGACCAATCCCGGTGAGCGGCAGATCAGCCCGTTTTCGATGCATCTGATTACCAGGAGCGGCAAACTGGTAGCGGCCAGCGGATCGTTTTCGAGTTCCATACTGGAAGCATCCTTCCAGTTCCTCGTCAATTTGATTGACTACAGACTCAGTGTTGACGATGTCGTTTCCCGGCCCAGATTCGGGACCTTTCCGTACGATCCCGCCGCCGCTCTCAACAACTCAATTACCGCCCGGCTCGCTGCCAATGCTCCGAACTGGCTCGATCCTCGTGTCAGTTCGGACATCGTGCAAACCCTTCGCTCGCGCGGTCTATACTTTCAACAAACTATGCCTGCTGGTCAGAGTATGTGGGTGGATACCGGCATGGGTAGCGTGGTGAAGCTTCAACCGGATGGTACACCCGAAGGGGCGAACACGCAGTGGGTTGGGATATCGGGGCCTCCGGGAAGCATCGAGACTGTGCCTGTCGTGGTGGCTCATTGAGGCTTAATGGCGCTCAGCCAAAGAGTGTTCTCGCGGGAAGCCTGTGAATTCGCACCTGTGATGTCCACCAGGGAAAGAGACTTAAGATCGCCCACTGTCAGTTTCCCGTTAGGATCTGCGGGGCCGCTCGGGTCGGGACGAAACTCGGAAAGTGCAATCTCCTCTTCAACCGCCCGGTTGCCTCCTGGTATCGCCATCAGGTAACTGTAGCGCGGCCCGAAAGTGGCGCCTGGCTGCTTCTTTTCTAGATACACCATGAATTTGGCTTCGTCCTTCGTAGCGATTCTGAACACCAGTTTCTTTACGCCGTGAAGATTCAAGTTGGCTAAGGTATGGCCAAATGCTACATAATGTCCATGCTTTTGCTCGTAGGTCGCTTCAAGAGCTGGTTCACGCAGTGGATTACTGGCCAAGCTGATTTTGAGTTCGGCCCCGCCCAGCGTGACCCAGGTCAGTAAGCCCCGATCAAAGTCGCCGATGGATTTGGAGATTGCTCCTTCCGATGCCCGGGCGCCCGACATAGCTAGATCGAAATCGTCAACATAAAGTGAATGCCGGCCGGACACCGGGTCGACTACCAGGGGATAAGCAGAATTAGCGGCCAGCGTCTGGAACGCCTGTCCTAGATCGCTGATTCCGATCCCTTGAACTTGATCCAAGTCGAGCCGTCCGTCCGGATCTTTGGGATCGGTCGGCCCCTCGTCCAGGGCAAAATCAGAAGGCCGAAGCTCGACTTGCTGCCATTGGTCCTTGTTGCACCAAAACCAAGTCGAATAGTATCCACCCGCCTTCTCGCTCAGAATCACGATGATTGGTGTTGAGTGATCAGTCTTGATCCAGAAGCGGATGCGGCTGAGTCTTGCTAGCTGGCCTGATTCCACGGGAAACACAGCAGAACCGTATTGGCCGGGGTTGAATTTGTAGCGTACCGCGAGAGCAGCCTTGCCGTTCTTGACTTGGCTCGGCTCACGGGTGAGCTCCACCTGAGCGTCGCCGCCGAACGGAATCCAGCCCTCGTCCCCCTCTTCAAAACTTTGGTGAATCATCTTCGTCGCGGGCGTCCGCGCGCAATGAAGTCCGAGTACACCTACCAGCGCGACCAACGTCGCTCGAAAATAATGACGATGGATGTTACACTTTTTCAGTTTAGCCACGGCGACGCGCTCCTCCGCGAGTGTAAGAAAGGACTTCACCGTCGAATGATTCGTGTCGCCCTAGCTTACCTCGACTATTCAGTTGATGTCGCATCTGACGCTACGTAGTGCATGGTTTACGCCGAGGATGCGCGGGTTGTGGCTCCGAGGATCCTCGGCGGCGGGCCTCCATGCAAGCGATGGCCTTCAATAGGACCGCAGCAACGGAGGGCACTACGCGGATGCGCAATTCATCCGCGTGGGGAAAGGCTGCGTGGTTCAGCTTCCGATCTCGCCGCGTGCCGCCTGCTTGTGGACGACGCTTCATTCACGGCATTGCTGATGTCTCCGGATAAGGACCGCTCGGCCTCCGTGGGCTCCGCTGCGTCGTGGTGCCGAGTGAGGTACACTCCGGCTTATGTATTCACGAAGAGAATTCTCGAAACTGGCGCTGGCCGCGCTGCCGGCGGCATCGGCTCTTGCGCGCATCGACTCCAAGGTGCATGGGGTGCAGTTGGGCGTGCAGTCTTACAGCTTTCGCGATCGCTCGCTCGATGACGCCATCAAAGCCATGGCCGAGATCGGACTCGGCGAATGCGAGCTGTTCGATGGCCACGTGGAGCCGCGAGGGAGCCGTGAAGAGCTTCGCAAGTGGCGCACCACGGTTTCGATGGACCACTTCCGCGCCATCCGCAAGAAGTTCGCCGATGCCGGCGTCCTGCTCTACGCCTATAACTACAGCTTCCGCGACGATTACAGCGATGAGGAGATCGCGCGCGGTTTCGAGATGGCGAAGGCTCTGGGCGTGGGGATTATTACCGCGTCTGCGACGCTCTCGGTAGTCGACCGCGTGGACCGCGAAGCCCGGAAGGCGAAAATCAAAGTGGGATTCCATGGCCACGACGACACGAAGGATCCCAATGAATTCTCTACGCCTCAGTCATTTGAGAAAGCCATGGCCGGTCGTTCCGAGTACATGAATGTGAATCTGGACATCGGCCACTTCTTCGCCGCTGGTTACGACCCTGTCGAGTTCATCAACCAGCATCACGACCGCATCGTAACGCTGCACATCAAGGATCGTAAGCGGAACCATGGCGACAACATGCCCTTCGGGCAAGGCGAGACACCCATCAAGCCGGTGCTTCAATTACTGGAGAAAAAGAAGTACAGTATTCCCGCCAACATCGAATACGAATACGAAGGCAAGGACACGGTGGCGGAAGTACGGAAGTGTCTGGAGTACTGCAAGGCGGCGCTGGCGTAGGAGCCGGGTGATATTGCCAATGTTTTCTCGGCGTCTCTGCGTCTTTGCGGTGAAGTCGTGATGCCTAGCCCAGCAAGCCGCCGTGGCCGAGGCAGCCGACTTCCCAGCTCGTGATCCGGTACCGCGCCAGCAGGGGGGGCAGAATCAAATCGACGACGTTGGGTTTGGCGGAGCGGAAGCAGCCGGGCGCGGAGATGATTGGTATATCATCTTTGTAACCCAGCAGTAATAGATTGCCCGGCTCGACCGGGGCGAGAAAACGTTCGATTTGCGCGCCCACCCGCGCCATGGCCCGGCCCACCACATCTTCCGGACCGGCCGGAGCCGTCGTGGAGGCGACCAGGATCAACGCCGGCTTGGAACGCAGCAGGTGCTGCAACGAACGGCTGACGGAACCCTCATCTTCAACGCAGGAAAGCGCAAAGCTGGGACTCAACCCGAAATGCTCCAGCCGCTGCTTGGTGATGTTCTCGAAGAGTTGCCGCGCGCGTTCGCCGTTGAGCGGGTCGCTGTACAACACGCCGATCGACGGACTCCGCACGGGCCGGGCCTGGATGATGGGTCCGCGTTCGCGCAGCATGCCGCCGATCGCTTCTAGTTGATCCTTCGCCACCGCGAAGGGCGCGCTTTTTACCGTGGCAATGCGCTGGCCGGCGGCGGCAAAACTGAAGTTGAGGGAAGTCGCGATCACCACGCTCGAAGTGCAGTTGATCTGGCGCAGCAGTTCGTCGTCCACCAGGACACAGCAATTTTCGGTGGCGATCAGGTTGGCCCTGCCACCAGCCGCCGGATGGATTTCGTAGCAGCCGCACCCCATGTCGCCGGCTACTACTGAGACTGCGTCATCCTCGGCCACCTCGCCGTCCTCCAGCTCTGTGACCCAGACCTTGTCCATGCCTTCCGATTCGAGGATGCGAATGTCGTCCTCGCTGATGACGTGTCCTTTGGCCAGCAGCTTTTTTCCACCGGGACGGAAGACCGTGCAGCAAAGAATGCGGCCCGTCGAGACCTTCACATCAACCGTCTGTGCCTTCATGGACTATCCCCTTTGCAGTGAGTGCGCGACTTCCACCAATTCCCGGACACACTCGGTTAGCTGCCAATTATAGGGAAGTAGTCAAAGAACGGAAAAACAATTCTCAGGGATTTCGTGCGTTTATTTGAGGATGGGGATAACGCCGGCGCGGGGGAGCAGATATAGGATGAAAAACAGCACACCCGCATCAATGTTTGCGAATGATAGGAAGGATGATGCTCTCAGTCCCCTCTTCAGGAGTTCGTTCGTACCCACATTTGGGTGACGTGGTTAACCATTTCTCTGTTGCCAGTACCCGCATAACGGCAATTTCATCGCACGAATGGAATTTGGGACACCGCAGGCAATCCTTCCAGACCTTGAGCGGCAGCGCACCACGCTCCACTTCGTCGAAGTCCAATTTCCGGAAAAAGCCTGGAACGTAAGTAAACGCAAAAACACAAGCTAACGAAAAGTCTCTGGCTTCGTTAACAAGTGTTTCCACTAATTGACGGCCCACGCCATGAGTTTTTGCCTCCTCTCGCACCGCGAGCGAACGAATCTCACCCATAGCGGGCGAATAGAAGTGTAAAGCTCCGCAACCGACGAGCTCGCCAGTGGCGAGTGCCACCGAGAAATCGCGGATGCTTTCGGAGATCTCGAGCTCGGTGCGGGGCAGCATGATCCCGCGGGCGGCGTAACCGTTGATTAAGTCGAGCAGAGCCGGGATGTCGGACATGCGCGCCTTGCGCACTTCGATCGCCCTGGCCGCCTGCGCATCGTCTTGAACGAACTCTTCAGTCAGGGCGCTAATCATGGCACACCGCCCGTTCGCGGGCGCGCACGATGCGCGTCCCGATAGTCTCGGCGGCGAACAGACGCTCGAGGACGTTTGGCGCGGCGCCGGGCGCGATCTCAATCTGTTCCACGCCTTGCTCGAGCGCTGTCACCGCCGCATTGAGTTTTGCCTGCATCCCGCCAGTAGCCACGCTTTCGCGGATCAGCCGCTCGCAATCCTCGGCGGTGAGCGCCGGCTGCACGCGTTTCGACGCATCCAGCACGCCTTCGATGTCGGTAAGGAAAATCAAACGTTGGACGCTCCAGCCCGCGGCACAAGCTGACGCCATTTGGTCCGCGTTGACGTTATACATGCGCCCGTCACGCGCTCCGGCCACACAAGCGACCACCGGGAGGAAACCGTGGCTCACCAGCAAGTCGAGCAGCTCCGCGTTAGCGCGCACGACGCGGCCCACCATCCCCAACGCCGGATCCATCTGTTCAGCTTCGACGAGGCCCGCGTCGATGCCCGTCAGCCCGACGGCCCGCGCGCCTGCAGCGATCAACGCCGCGACCAGTTCCTGGTTCACGCTGCCCGCCAGCACCTTCAGCACGGCGTCCATGGTCTCGGGAGTAGTCACGCGCAGACCGTTCACGAAGCGGCTCGATACGCCGCGCTCTTCGAGGAATCGCGTCATCTGCTTGCCGCCGCCGTGTACTACCGTGACCGCGACACCCTGCCGCCCGACGGCCGCGATCTGCTCCGCGAGGCTCGCGCGCAATTCCGGCGAATCGAGCAGCGTGCCGCCCAGCTTGATCAGAGCTTTCACAGCAGGCCCTCGGTCTCTTTCAATCCCAGCATCAGATTCATGTTTTGCGCGGCTTGCCCCGCAGCGCCCTTAGTAAGGTTGTCGATGGCGCTGACGACCAGTGCCCGTCCCGTGGCCTCATCCACCGTCACGCCGATGTCACAGAAATTCGTACGTTGTACGGCGCGCAGGTCCGGCACACGGCCGGCCTTATAGAGGCGGATGAAGGGTTCATCGGCGTAGCGCTTCTCATAGGTTGCGAGGATGTCCTCCGCAGGGGTGCGCGTCGCCGTTCGGAAGTAGATGGTCTCGAGAATGCCGCGGTCAAGCGGCAACAGTTGAGCCGTGAAGCTCAGATCGCGCTCTTCGAGGCCTGAAACCATGAGCACCTCCGGCACATGGCGATGCGTGAAGATCGAGTACGCCGAAAAGTTTTCCGTGACTTCGCAGAAGCTGGTCTTAAGCGACGGCTTGCGCCCGGCGCCGCTCACACCGGATTTCGCGTCGCACACGATGCCGGCACTACGGTCGATTACCCCGGCGTCGACGAGAGGACGGATTGCCAGGTTCGCGGCCGTCGGGTAGCAGCCTGGATTCGCCACCAGCCGCGCGTCGGGAATGCGCTCGCGGCAAAACTCCGGCAGACCATACACGGCTTCGGCCAGTATCGCCGGTTGCGTGTGCGCTTCGCGATACCAGCGCGCGTAGTTCTCGACCGTTCGAAGCCGGAACGCGCCGCTGAGGTCGATGACGCGCGCACCGGCATCCAGCATCACCGGCGCCAGTTCCATGGAAACCTCCGCCGGCGTGGCCAGAAACACGATCTCGATCTTCGCGTCCCGTACCGCTTCAGCCGTCGCCGCCACCCGCCGAGGCGCCGTGGGTTTCCGCAACCCGCTGTCGCCCGCAAAGTCGCTGCGATGCTCCATCAGCAGCGCCTCGACATGCCGATGCCCGCGCAGGATGGTAATCAGCTCCGCCCCGCCATACCCCCGAAATCCGACAATGCCGACATGGTGCCGCATGATTAAGTATTCACTTCAATGAATAAATATACTATATGGCTTGCGGCTTGGCTAGACATCCTTCTGCAGGCCGCAGAAAAGGTTGCCGTCCGGATCTTCCAAGACGACAAAGTCGCTGCCCGGTGTGCAGCGCCACGGATACCAAACCTCCCCGAGCGTGATCAGCCGTTCCACCTCGCTCCCTCTATTGTTGGTATAGAGGTCGAGACGCAATCTGCTGCGCTTGCCATACCGTCTTTCTGGGACCTGGTCCAAAGACAGGTTCGGCCCTTTCCCCTCGGGATCACGAAGAACCACCCAGCCGCCGCTCGCAGGCTCTCGGGGACGTAGTGGAGCGCTTGCTGCCAGAATGCCAACATTTTGTGGAACTCATAGCAACGGATGACAATCGAACCGATCTTCATTTTTCGATTTTAGGTCCGGCCTTCAGCTCCGCGTCTGATGCTCCGCCGCCGAGCGTTCCGCCAGCTCGCCGATGATGGGCAGGGCGTAGCGCTCTTCGTGGCTGGTCTTGATGATCATGAACACCCAGACGAACAGGATCAGAACATGGAGCAGTTTGTCGACGCGGAAGAAGGGTTCGTGGAACTCGCGGAAGATGGGGCTGAGCACCCACTCCACGATCAGCCACGCGACGAACAAATAGAGTCCCTGAAAGGCGTGGAAGCGAACGGTCTTGTCGTTGCGGAACTTGTCGGCTGCCAGCACGATCACCGAGGCGATCCAGCCGATGCCCGGAATGTAGCAGAGGATGGCGGCCGTGCGCGGCGTGATGCCCGCCAGCGGGTCGACGGGGGGAACGGCGGCGCCGGGCTGCCGTTGGCCGCACTTGGCGCAGTATTGGTCCGCCTGGTTCACTGCGTTCCCGCAACTGCTGCAATAAGGCATCTATTCTTCCATACGTTACGCTACTAACAGTTGTTCCGGCAACCTCTTGTGATACGATTGCCGCCATGCGCAATCGTCTGATTTTACCCTTCCTGCTGTTGTTCGGGGCCCAAATCCTGTCAGCCGCCAAGGAGCTGGAGATCTATTTTGTCGACGTGGAAGGCGGCCAGGCCACGCTGATTGTGCCCCCATCGAAACAAGCTCTGCTGGTGGACACGGGATGGCCTGGAATGAACTCGCGCGACGCCCTCCGCATTGCCGCCGCGGCCAAGAAGGCGGGGGTGAAAGAAATTGACTATCTCTTGATCACGCACTATCACGCCGATCACGTGGGCGGCGTCCCCCAACTGGTGGCCAAGATGCATGTGAAGACCTTTATCGACCACGGGGCGTCGGTGGAGCACGGCGGTGAAGCGGACCGCCTCTACCATGCCTATCTCAAAGCGCGCGAGACCGGGAGCCACCTGGAGGTCAAGCCGGGCGACAAGATTCCGGTGAAGGGCCTGGATGTGACGGTGCTGACCGCGGCGGGGGCATCGATTGGGAGCGCACTTTCGGGCGCAGGGCAGCCCAACCCCGAATGCGCTAACGTGAAGCCCAAGGAAGTGGACCCCAGCGAAAACGCCCAGTCGGTCGGGATTCTGATCCAGTACGGCAGCTTCCGCATGATCGACCTGGGCGACCTCACCTGGAACAAAGAAAACGAGCTGGTCTGTCCCAACAACAAGATCGGCACGGTTGACCTCTACCTGACCACGCATCATGGGCTCGACCAATCGAACTCGCCCGCGATTGTGCGGGAGCTGCATCCGCGCGTGGCCATCATGAATAACGGCCCACGCAAGGGCGGGTCGCCGGAGGCTTGGGAGACAGTGCACTCGTCGCCCGGCCTCGAAGACCTGTGGCAGGTGCACTATGCGGTGGATGGAGGCCACGACCACAATGTGCCGGAAGCCATGATCGCGAACGTGGATGAAAAGAATGATTCCGGCGACTGGTTGCGGGTCTCGGCTGACTCGAACGGCGACATGACGATCTACAACACGCGCAACAAGTACCAGAAAACGTATGCGAAGTAAGACGTGATTGAACTCGCCGCAGCCGCGTGCGCGGTGCTGATCTGGCTGTACCTGGCCCTGTTTCGTGGGATGTTTTGGCGGCTGCGTGAAGACGCCCCGCTGCCGCCGCCTGTTCCACACCGCGTGGCGATTGTAATCCCGGCGCGCAATGAGGCGCAAACGATCGGCCCGGCTGTTGCCTCGCTTGCATCGCAGAACTTTGGCGGTCCCTTCCACATCTTCCTGGTGGACGACCATAGCGCCGATGGCACGGCAGAAATCGCCCGCAACTACGCAGGCCCGGATCTGCTGACCGTGATCGCCGCGCCGCCACTCAGCCCAGGCTGGACCGGTAAACTCTGGGCGCTGGCCGAGGGACTCAGACAGGCGGAGCCCTTTCATGCCGATTACGTACTGTTCAGCGACGCCGATATCGTTCACTCACCCGAGGGCCTGGCGCAACTGGTGGCGCGGGCGGAGGCTGGCGGCTACGATTTGGTCTCTTGGATGGTGAAGTTGCGCTCGGAGACCTTCGCGGAGAAGGCGCTCATCCCGGCGTTTGTGTTTTTCTTCTTCATGCTCTATCCGCCGGCGTGGACGGAAAACCGGCTCCGTCGGACGGCGGGAGCGGCGGGCGGATGCATTCTGCTTCGCTGGACGGCGCTTGCGCGCATCGGCGGAATCGCCGCTATTCGCGGCGAGCTGATTGATGATTGCGCGCTAGCGGAGGCAGTGAAGAGCACCGGCGGGCGAATCTGGCTGGGCATTACTTCTAAGACGCACAGCATTCGCGGCTACGGCACATTCGGTGAGATCGGCCGCATGATTTCGCGCACGGCGTTCTGGCAACTTCGGCATTCGGCAATTTTGCTCCTCGGAACGATTGCAGGCATGTTCCTCACCTACACGCTGCCGCCGCTGCTGCTCTTCACGGGGATGCCGTTCGTCATGGCGCTGGGCGCGCTGGCTTGGGCTCTCATGACAGCGGCGTATCTGCCGTCGCTGCGGCTGTATGGGTTGTCGCCCTTGTGGGCGCCGGCGTTGCCGCTGGTGGCCTTGTTCTATACGGGTGCTACCGTTCACTCGGCCATCCGCTACTGGACCGGCCGCGGCGGCGAATGGAAGGGCCGGGCACAGGACGTGAAGCCGTGACTCACTTGGTCCGCGAATGCGTTCGCAGCTCCATGTAGCCCAGTGCGGCGAACCCGGCAGCGATCACCAGGCGCAGCACAATCAGCCAGGTTTTTTCGCCGACCAGCATTCTGTTAATGGCGAGCAGCAGAAAGCCCAGAGCGATGGTGAAGTACCACCAGGCGTAAAGGCGTCTCGGGACCGGCACTGTGAGGACTCCGCGTCCAGTATATCCGCTGTGCCGTTGCGGTCGAACGGTATGTCTCCACGGATGGCCGAGCGTGCTCGGCCACTACGACGATTGACCAGAACACATGGAGTGGTCGGGCACGCCCGACCAGTATCAAGGCTAATGAAAATCATGCGACACGGCTGCCGCCACGCGCGCTGACAGGCCTTCAATGCGTCCCGCCTTCACCGAAATGACGTTATCTAAATTTTGCAAAGTGCCATCGATCAGCAGAAACGAAGATCCGAGCAACGCGAATTTATATCGGTCGAACATGGCCGGCGTGACGATCACGTTGATGACGCCGGTTTCGTCTTCCATGCTGAGAAACACGAAGCCTTTGGCCGTGCCGGGCCGCTGGCGCACGATCACGCATCCGGCTACTCGCACGAAATTCCCGTCGCGCATGTGCGGCAGCCGGTGAGCGGGCGTGACGCCTAGCACGTTCATCTCCTCGCGCCGGTACGCCATGGGATGCCGGCCGATGGTGAATCCTGTACCCGAAAAGTCTGCATGCAATCGCTCTTCGTGAGTCATCTGTGCGAGCGGCGAAGCTCTATGCGGCTCGGGCAGAGCATCCAATAAAGGTCCGGCAGGCTGCGCGGCATGTCCCGCCTGCCACAATGCATCACGCCGATGCGCCGCCTCCAGCGGATTCAGCGCGCCCACATCCGCCAGTTTGTTGAGCTCGTCCTTGCGCACCTCCGGCACCCGCCGCGCGAGATCCCCAATATCGCGAAACACGCCGCGCTCCCGTTCGCGCACAATTGCCTGCCCCGCCTCCGCTCTCAGCCCCTTGACGTACATCATTCCCAGACGCAACGCCCTGGCACCTGACACCTGGCACCTGGCACGTTCTTCCTCCACCGTGCACTCCCACATCGATTTCGTTACATCGATCGGCAGCACGCGCAGCCCGTGCCGCCGCGCATCGTTGAGCAAAATCGCGGGCGCGTAAAACCCCATGGGCTGATTGTTCAGCATCGCCGCCATGAAAGCAGCCAGATAATGGCACTTCAGATACGCGCTGGCATAGGCCAGCAGCGCAAAACTCGCCGCATGCGATTCGGGAAAACCGTACAGCGCGAATGACGTGATGGAGCGGATGATGCGCTCCTGCGCGTCCGGCTTGATGCCCTTGCGCTCCATGCCAGCGCGCAGTTTGAGCTCAATTTCCTTCATGCGCTTTTCCGAGCGTTTGAAACCCATGGCACGCCGCAGTTCCTCTGCTTCGCCGCCCGTGAATCCCGCCACAATCATGGCCATGCGCAGCAGTTGCTCTTGAAATAACGGGATGCCGAGCGTGCGCTTGAGCACAGGCTCGAGCGATGGATCGAGATAATCCACCGCTTCGCGGCCCATGCGCCGCTCGAGATATGGATTCACCATTTCTCCCACGATCGGCCCCGGCCGGATAATCGCGACTTCCACCACAATGTCGTAAAAATTCTTCGGGCTAAGGCGCGGCAGGCACGACATCTGTGCGCGGCTCTCCACCTGAAACATGCCCACCGTATCGGCGTGCTGCAACGCGCGATAGACCGCAGGATCGTCTGCAGGTAGGTGCGCGAGATCGACTTCCTCGCCGTAATGTGTGCTGATCAGGTTGATCGTGTCTTTGATCACCGCCATCATGCCAAGGCCCAGCAGATCGACTTTGATGATGCCCATGTCGGCACAATCGTCTTTATCCCACTGCACGACCACGCGGCCGGGCATGGTCGCGGGTTCGAGCGGCACCACGGAATCGAGCTGCCCCTGGCAGATCACCATGCCACCCGAATGCTGGCCGAGATGTCGCGGCAGATCCTGGACAGCCAGATAAAGCTCGAAAAATTTGCGGATGCGCGGGTTCGAAAGATCCAGACCTGCGTCTTGGAACTGCCGCTCGGGCGTGTCTTTCGGATCTTTCCACTCCCAGCCGCGGACGAGACTAGATAATCGGTCGAGCGTCGCGACCTCGAATCCCAGCGCTTTGCCCACTTCGCGCGCCGCCGAACGGCCGCGATAGGTGATGACATTTGCGGTCATGGCAGCGCCCAGCTTTCCGTAGCGCTCGTAAACATACTGGATGACGCGCTCGCGCTCGTCGCCTGAAGGCAGGTCGATATCGATGTCCGGCCATTCGCCGCGCTCTTCGGAAAGGAATCGCTCGAACAACAACTCCATGCGCACGGGGTC
>Ga0335081_10015947_pt1 | contig 12159 bp, 10 predicted proteins | sample Lox_Sample_35_FD_206713 | JGI IMG/M metagenome (GOLD analysis project Ga0335081, IMG submission 206713) | Soil microbial communities from Loxahatchee National Wildlife Refuge, Florida, United States - Lox_Sample_3.5 | ecosystem: Environmental > Terrestrial > Soil > Wetlands | place: USA... | reverse complement strand
GCCCGATCGGCGTATAGGGAAATCCGTTGTGGCTGTCGTAGTTGATGCGCACCACCGTGCCGTCCTCGAGGCGGATGCGCGCCGAGCCCTGGATCTGGATGAACAGCGCGTCGGTCTGCTCCTTGATCCAGCAGATCTCCAGATGCTGGCCGTCGAGCGCGCCGTCCTCGATCTCGCCGCGGTCGTAGTAGGGCACGAGCTTGCCGTCGCGGTCGCGTCGCAACGCCTGTCCGGTGTTGGGAAACGCCGCGCCCGCGGGCGTCCCGGACGGCGGCAGCAGGTCGGGCGGGCGGCGATAGATCGGCACGTGGTAGATGCCGGTCGGAAAGCGCGAGCCGTCGACGGTCGGCTCGTAGTAGCCGGTGACGAAGCCGGCGGTGTCGCCGAGCTTGGCGATGCGCAGGGGACGAAAATTGTCCTCGAAGAATTTCCGCGCCGCGTCCCCGCTGAGCTTGCCGGCATGGAGGGCGCGGCCGCACACCGCGTACAGCGCCGCATACATCGGACGGATTTCGCCGGGCGGATGCGGCGCGCGGACGATCGGCCGGCAGCTCGAAACGAAGGTCGCGAACGCCGCGGCGTGGTCGTCCTGGCGCCAGTCGGCGATATCGACGAACGCCTCCGGCTCGAGCGCGCCGTCGCGGATGCGCAGCGGCCCCGGCACGTCGGGCACCGGCGGCCCGAGCCGCGTATGCGCCCGCAGCTTGGTCATCCCATGCCATTTGGCCGCGGTGCCGCGCGGCCGCGCCGCCGCGGCAGGCGACGTGAAGGACCAGGCGACGAGAATGCCCAGGACGATCCCAAGCGTGCGCCGCGCGCGAGAGCTCGATTTCGATGGAGGATGCGTCGGAGGCGGGCTCAAGCGCGCGCCCCTCCGCTCAGTGGCCCGTATCGGTCGCCACGAGCTTCCAGTTGGGATCGCGCGAGGTCACGTCGCGCGCGAAGGTCCATACGTCGGTCACGTCGGTGACCTTGTCGGGATTGCCGTCGGTCACGTTGCCGGCCTTGTCGCGCGTCACCGAGACAAGCTGGGAGACGAAGCGCACCGTCACCTGGGCGGTGCGGCCGCGCAGCTCCGCAGCCGCGATCTCGGTGGTGTCGATCGAGACGAAGCGGCTCTCGGCGGTTTCGCCGCGGCCTTCGCGCTCGCGGATGACCTGATCGAAACCGTCGAACACGTCCTTCGACAGCATGTCGCGCAAGGTGCGCCGGTCGCCCTGCGCGAAGGCGACGACGATCATCTCGTAGGCGGCGCGCGCGCCGGTAATGAAGTGGCGCGGGTCGAAGCTCTTGTCGGCGCCGAGGATCGCGTCGAGGCCGGCCGCGACCGCCGAGCCCGGCGTCGCGATACCCTTCCAGCGGTCGACCGGCTCGGCGGGTTCCGCCGGCTCGGCAGGCTTCGCGGCCTGCTCGACCACGCGCGGCGGCAGGGTCACGACCTTGTCGCCGGCCGAGCCGCGCACCGAATAGGGGTCGTAAGGCGGCCGCTCGCGGCCGGTGCGCTGGCCGAGCACGCTGCGCAGCCGCAGGAAAATGAACACCGCCAGCGCCAGAAAAATGATGGTATAAATGTCGAACACGTCTTGCATGCTTTCGGCAGCCGTTGGGAAGGACGCTGGCGCCCCGCGCGGATCAGGGACGCACCGGCCCTCGCATCATCATGTAAGCACGCAACTTTGTCGATCCAGGGGCCGGCCGCAATTCGGGCCGTTCCGGATACCGGCCTGTCGCCGGCCTGATGCGGGCGCCCGCGGCGCGACTGCGCGCGACCTTAGACGATCGCGCGGGCGGCGCCAACCTCGCCGGGCCCGGCGGGTGGACAAAAGCGGACGCCCGGTTCCGGCCACCGGCGGCCCTGGGGCTTCCCGGGATTCTGCTGTCGCATCGGGCATTTATGCGTATTGCGGCAGGCCCGACGCCGACCAGACCGCGGCCATCCTTGTCGGGTGCGAGCGCCTGTGTTAGCCACACGAGCCACGGGCCTCCAGCCCGAACGCAATCGCGCGCATCCGCAAACCGCATCCGACAGGCGGTAAACAGCGCCCCCGAATCAACAGCCCTTTCAAGCCTTCGCGGCCGGAGACAACATTCCATGGCGACCCCGACCAATGGCGGCAATGGCAGCGAGACCACGCCCCAACCGCCGCCGCAGCCTCAACAGCCGCAGGCCCAGTTCCGCGTGCTTGCGCAGTACACCAAGGATTTCTCGTTCGAGAATCCGAATGCGCCGCGATCGATGCAGCAGCAACAGCAGCCGCAGATCAGCATCCAGATCAACGTCAACCCCAAGCAGCTCTCGAACACCGACTTCGAGGTCGAGCTCAAGCTCGACGGCAAGGCCGAGGCCGCCGGCTCGACGCTGTTCGCGTTCGATCTCACCTATGCGGGCGTGTTTCATCTTCAGGGCATTCCACAGGAGAGCATGGGCCCGCTGGTCATGATCGAGTGCCCGCGCATCCTGTTTCCGTTCGCCCGCGAGATCATCGCGTCGGCGATCGTGGGCGGCGGATTCCCGCCGTTGCTGCTCGATCCGATCGATTTCGTCGCGCTCTACCAGCAGAAGCTCGCGGCGGCCCAGCAGCCGCAGACGCCGGCGCAGGCCTGAGTCCATCGCGGTCATCGTGGCTGCTGCAGCGCTACGCCGCAGCACCCGCTCCGGTCGAAAGGTAGTCCCGCCAGATCGCCTTGTCGCCGAGGGTGGCGATGAAGGCGCGGTGCGCGGCGCGTTCCGCCTCGGTGACGCGCGCCAACAGCGGGACGACGCGCACGCGCGCGACCGCCGCCGCGCCGACCGCGACCATCGGCCCGGCCGCTGCGGCGGTGAGCCCGAGCTGCGCCTGGCGGGCCTCGATCAGCTCGAGATAGACCTCGGCCAGGAGCTCGGCGTCGAGCAGCGCGCCGTGCTTGGTGCGCTTGGAATTGTCGATGCCGAACCGCCCGCACAGATCGTCGAGGCTGTTGCGCACGCCGACGAACTTGCGCCGCGCCAGCATCAGCGTGTCGACCAGACGCTCGCGCGCGAGCGCGACCTTGCCGCAGCGATCGAGCTCGGCGTTGAGGAACGCGATGTCGAAGCTCGCATTGTGAATGACGAGCGGCGCGTCGCCGATGAACGCCAGGAGCTCGTCGCAGACGTCGGCGAACAGGGGCTTGTCGGCGAGGAACTGGGTCGACAGCCCGTGCACCTTGTAGGCTTCCTCGGGCACGTCGCGCTGCGGGTTGATGTAGCGGTGAAACGTCTGCCCGGACGGGATGCGGTTGAGCAGCTCGATGCAGCCGACCTCCACCAGCCGGTCGCCGCGAAACGGATCGAGGCCGGTAGTCTCGGTATCGAGCACGATCTCGCGCATGTCTCCAGCCGTCACTCCGGGGCGCGCCGGCGGCGCCCTGTCCTACTTCCGCCGGATCGGCAGCGATTCGGCGGCGGCGAGAATTGCACGAATTTGCGCCCGGGTTGAATCGAAATCCTGCGCGGTATCCACGACAAAATCTGCCCGGGCGCGCTTTTCGGCGTCGGGGATCTGCTTGGCGAGCAGGCCGGCAAATTTCTCGGCGCTCATGCCGGGCCGGCTCATGACCCGCGCGCGCTGCAGCTGGTCCGTCGCCGACACGACGACCACGGCATCGCAGCGCACCTCGGCTCCGGTCTCGAACAAGAGCGGAATGTCGAGCACCGCGACCTTGGCGCCCGCCGCCTCGGCCGCGGCGAGGAAGCGCTCCTCGTCGCGGCGCACCAGCGGGTGGACGATCGCCTCGAGCCGCTCGAGCGCGGCCGGATCGCCGATCACGCGCGGCGCGAGCCGGCCGCGGTCGACCCTGCCGTCCGCCACGGTGCCCGGAAAGGCCGCCTCGATCGCCGGCGCGGCCGCGCCCGCATAGAGCCGGTGCACAGCCGCATCGGCGTCATGCACCGGCACGCCGGCCTCGGCGAAGAATCCTGCGACCGTCGATTTGCCCATGCCGATCGAACCGGTGAGGCCGAGCACGATCATGCGGCTTGCATTCCGATTGGGTCCACGTCAGCCCGCCAAAAAACCTTCCCGGCGCAGAAATCCGAGCAGCGCAAACAGCGGCAGCCCGAGCACCGTGAAATAGTCGCCTTCGATCCGCTCGAACAAGTGGCTGCCCAGGCCCTCGAGCTGGTAGGCGCCGACGCTCGCCGTGACCGCCGGGCCGGCGGCGTCGAGATAGGCGTCGAGGAAGCGCTCCGACAGCGCCCGCATGGTGAGCTTCGCGGTATCGACGTGGCTGAAGATCACGCGCCCGTCACGGGCGACCGCCACCGCCGCATGGAGCGCGTGGGTGCGGCCTGCGAGTTGCCGCAGCTGCGCCTTCGCGCCGGCGCGGTCGGCCGGCTTGGTGAACCGGGTGTCGCCGAGCGCGAGCGTCTGGTCGGCGCCGACCACGAGGCGGCCGAGTGTACGTCCGGCGCCGACCCGCGCCTTTTCGCGCGCCAGCAAGGTCGCGGCTTCCGCCGCGCCGCCGACCGCGGCGCGCGCCTCGATCGCGCGCTCGTCGATGTCGGCCGGCGCCACCTCGAGCGGAATCCCGGCGGCCTCGATCAGCGCGCGGCGCACCGCGCTTTTCGAGGCGAGCACCAGCGGCTCGGCACTGAGCCACAAGGACATCACTCGACCGGCGCCCGCCGCCGCTCCGCCAGAAGCGCGATCACGGCCGCCGCCGTCTCCTCGATCGAGCGCCGCGTCACGTCGATCAGCGGCCAGCCGTGCTTGGCGCACAGCTTGCGCGAGAATGCGATCTCCTCGGCCACCGCCTGGCGATCGATGTAGCGGTCATCGTCCCGATGGGCCTTGAGACCGAGCAGCCGGTTCTGGCGGATCGCCACGATCCGCTCCGGGCTCGCCGTCAAGCCCACGACCAGCGGCTGCCGGATCGTCTCCAGCTGCGCCGGCACCGCCATACCGGGCACCAGCGGAATATTGGCGGTCTTGATGCCGCGATTGGCAAGATAGATCGAGGTCGGCGTCTTCGAGGTGCGGGAGATCCCGACCAGCACCACGTCGGCCGAGTCGAGCCCGTCCGGCAGCTGACCGTCATCATGCATCATGGTGTAGTTGAGCGCGTCGATGCGCTTGAAGTATTCCGCGTTGAGCATGTGCTGGGCGCCGACCCGGTGGGTCGACTCGGCGCCGAGATAGGACTGAAACAGCCGCAGCACCGGCCCGAGAATCGAAAGGCACGGCAAGCCCAGCTCGCGGCACTTTTCCTCGAGTCGCGCGATCAGATCCTGCTCGAGCAGCGTATAGAGCACGACGCCCGGCTCGTTCTCGATGTCGGCCAGCACCCGGTCGAGCTGCTTGTTGGTGCGCACCGCCGGGTAGACATGCTCGACCGGATGGACCGTCGCGTATTGCGCGGCGGCCGCGCGCGCGACCGTGATCAGCGTCTCGCCGGTCGAGTCGGAGACGAGGTGCAGGTGGAAGAAGCTCGCGGTCTTGTGCGGCATCGCGGCTGTGAAACAGTGTGGACCGTTGTGGAGAAGGCCACGTCACGACAGCGAGCGCAAGCGCGCCGGCCACGGGGCGCTGAACCTGCTCACATGCTCACAGGCGAGGCCTCTTCGGCGAGCCCCGCCGCGTGGACTGGGACAACTCTGTGAACGACCCGACGGGGTCTCCGGAGCGGGCAATCAAGGCATTGAGATGGCGAGAGAAGTTCGCCTATTGCGAAGCCGCGCGGCGGCGTCCAAAGTGACCCGCGATGCGCACAAGTCCGGGACAGCGGTCGAACATCGAGTCGTGAGTCTTTTCCCGCGCCTAAAAGACTCAACAAACAGAATCTAACTAGATGATTAGGCAAGAAGCATAACGATGCCGATCGCGCAGAGTTCCAGGCTTCTCGGTGTCCTGTCGGGACAGGGGAGCGCGGTGCCGCCGATCTGGCTGATGCGCCAGGCGGGCCGATACTTGCCGGAGTATCGGGCGATCCGTGAAAAGGTGACGGACTTTCTCGCGTTGTGCTTCACGCCGGAGCTGGCCACCGAGGTGACGCTGCAGCCGGTGCGACGATTCGGATTCGACGCCGCAATCCTGTTTTCGGACATTCTGGTCGTGCCGCAGGCGCTCGGTCAGGCGGTGAGGTTTACGGCCGGCGAAGGCCCGGTGCTCGAGCCGATCATGGATGGGGTCGGAATCGCCGGGCTGCAGAAACGGTGGGAGCGGGAGCGGCGCACAGGAGTTTTTGCGCCGGTGATCGAGACGGTGCGGCGGGTACGGGCCGCGCTGGCGCCCGAGGTCGCGTTGCTCGGCTTTTGCGGCGCGCCATGGACGGTGGCGACCTACATGGTCGCCGGGCACGGCACGCCGGACCAGGCGCCGGCGCGGCTTCTCGCCTATCGCGAGCCGGCGCTGTTCGCCGCGCTGATCGATCTCCTGGTCGAGGTGTCGAGCGGCTACCTGGTCGAGCAGCTGCGGGCCGGCGCCGATGCGGTGCAGATTTTCGATACATGGGCGGGCACGCTCGGGGGCGAGCAGTTCGATCGCTGGTGCATCGCTCCGACGGTGCGGATGGTGGCCGCGGTGCGCCGCGAAATTCCCGATGCGAAGATCATCGGGTTTCCGCGCGGCGCCGGCACCAGCCTGCTCCGCTATGTCGACCGGGTTGCGGTGGACGCAATCGGGCTGGACTGGATGATCGATCGCGATTTCGCTCGCGACGAAATCCCGCGCCGCCGTCCGGTGCAGGGCAACCTCGATCCGCTGGCGCTGCTCGCCGGCGGCGCCGCGCTCGATCGCGCGATCGACGAGGTGCTGGCGGCGTTCGCGGCCGCTCCTTTCATCTTCAATCTCGGTCACGGCATCCTGCCGGAGACGCCGATCGCCCATGTGGAGCAGATGCTGGCGCGGGTGCGGGGCTGAGAGGAGGTGTCGATGTACGCGTGGATCAAGGCCTTCCACATCATCGCGGTGATCGCCTGGATGGCCGGCATGCTCTATCTGCCGCGGCTGTTCGTCTATCACTGCGCCGCGGAGGTCGGCTCGGTGCAGTCGGAAACCTTCAAGGTGATGGAACGCCGGCTGCTGCGCGCGATCATCAATCCGGCCATGGTCCTGACCTGGGTGCTCGGGCTCACGCTCGTCTTTCTCGGCGGCTGGGCGTATGCGCCGTGGCTTCACGCCAAGGTCGCACTCGTACTTGTGATGTCCGGGATGCATGGGCTGTTCGCCCGCTGGATGCGCGCCTTCGCGGTCGACCGGAACGTGCATTCGCAGAAATTCTACCGTATTATCAATGAGGTAACGACGCTGCTGCTGATCGGGATCGTCATCCTGGTGGTGGTCAAACCGTTCTGACCGGGCGCGCGTCGTCCACATCTGCACGCATCTGGCTCTTGCGCGATTGGCAGAGATTTCATACTTTTGGGTTATCTCCCCGAACGCAGGCAGATGTCGACGCGTACCGGTCCAATGGCTGGCGATGACATCGGGTTCCGGGGCTAGATCCCCCCGACCTCTCTCCGAAGACCTGCGATTCCCTCCTCTTCTTTCACCGACCGGCCCGAATTGCTTGGCCGTCGGCCCTCAAGGACCACCCGCATGCGGGAAATGAAACTCCAGGACCTCAAGTCCAAATCCCCCGTCGAATTGCTTGCCTTTGCCGAAGAACATCAGGTCGAGAACGCCTCGACGATGCGCAAGCAGGAGCTGATGTTCGCCATCCTCAAGCAGCTCGCCTCGAAAGAGATCGAGATCATCGGCGAAGGCGTCGTCGAAGTGCTGCAGGATGGTTTCGGCTTCCTGCGCTCGCCGGAAGCGAACTACCTGCCCGGCCCCGACGACATCTACGTCTCGCCCTCGCAAATCCGCCGCTTCGGCCTGCGCACCGGCGATACGATCGAGGGGCAGATCCGCAGCCCCAAGGAAGGCGAGCGCTACTTTGCGCTGCTCAAGGTCAACACGATCAATTTCGAGGACCCCGAGAAGGCGCGCCACAAGATCAACTTCGACAACCTGACGCCGCTCTATCCCGACGAGCGCCTCAAGATGGAGGTCGAGGATCCGACCCGAAAGGATCTCTCGCCGCGCGTCATCGACATCGTGGCGCCGATCGGCAAGGGCCAGCGCGCGCTGATCGTCTCGCCGCCGCGCACCGGCAAGACCGTGTTGTTGCAGAACATCGCCCACTCGATCACGGCGAATCACCCCGAGACCTACCTGATCGTGCTGCTGATCGACGAGCGGCCCGAGGAAGTCACCGACATGCAGCGCTCGGTCAAGGGCGAGGTGATCTCCTCGACCTTCGACGAGCCGGCCTCGCGCCACGTGCAGGTCGCCGAGATGGTGATCGAGAAGGCGAAGCGGCTGGTCGAGCACCAGCGCGACGTGGTGATCCTGCTCGACTCGATCACCCGCCTCGGCCGCGCCTACAACACGGTCGTGCCGTCCTCGGGCAAGGTGTTGACCGGCGGTGTCGACGCCAATGCGCTGCAGCGGCCGAAGCGCTTCTTCGGCGCGGCGCGCAACATCGAGGAAGGCGGCTCGCTCACCATCATCGCAACCGCGCTGATCGACACCGGCAGCCGCATGGACGAGGTCATCTTCGAGGAGTTCAAGGGTACCGGCAACTCCGAGCTCATTCTCGACCGCAAGGTCGCCGACAAGCGCACCTTCCCGGCCATGGACATCACCCGGTCCGGCACCCGCAAGGAGGAGCTGCTCACGCCGCCCGATCAGCTCAAGAAGATGTACGTGCTGCGCCGCATCCTCAACCCGATGGGCACCATGGATGCGATCGACTTCCTGCTCGACAAGCTGCGCAACACCAAGAGCAACAGCGAATTCTTCGAGTCGATGAACACGTAACACGCGGTTGCCGCGGATCGATCGGTCATGCCCGGCCTTGGGCTGCCTTGGGCCGGGCATCCATGTCTTAGCAGCGCCGATGAGAGGGAGCGACGCGGACGGCCGGGACGTAGGCAAGCCGAAGTGACGCCGTTCTTCGAATGGCTATGCCCGCCACGACGATTCGGCAATTCACCGGCGGACTTCAGCGATCGCCTCGGCAATCTTCTCCGGCATCGTCATCGGCAAAGAGCACGTTTCCCCGACGCAGATGAAGGCGGCGCCGGCGGGAGCGCTGGCGATTTTTTCCCGCGCCGGGTGGCTCGTCGGCAGCGCATCGGCGGATGGTGCGCGCAGCACGATGCGCTCGAGGAACGACTGTTTGAGCGCGGCGGCGACGAGCGCTTCGGCCGCCCTCCCCTGCCCCGTCACCACGATCTCGGCAGCGCGCAGTCGTAGGTCGAGCGCGTTGAGCAGCGACAGGTGGCCGTAGAGACCGTCGGCGGCCGCCGGGAGAAGCGCGTCGAACAGCACGTCGGCCTTGCGGCGCCATTGGTCGTCGCCCGTGAGGGCCGCGAGGCGGATCAGGTTCTGTGCGGCGAGGCCGTTCGGATTGGGCAGCGCGTCGTCGGTGGTCGACTTCGGTCGCACCACCAGGCCTTCGGCGTCGTCGGCGGTGAGGAAATAGCCGCCGCCCTGCTCGTCCGCGTAATGACGGTCGAGCGCGTCCTGCCAGGCGAGCGCGCGATCGAGAAACACCCCCTCCCCGGTCGCCTCGTACAGGGCGAGCGCGGCGCGGATCATCGCGGCGAAGTCGGATGACAGGCCGGGAAACAGCAGCTTTCCGTCGCGCCAAGAATGGCCGAGCCGGTCGCCGCGCGTCATGGCGGCGCCGATGAAGTCGAACGTGCGCCGCGCCATGTCGATCCATGTCGGCTCGCCGAGCACGAGGCCTGCATTGACCAGAGCGGCGATCATCAGGCCGTTCCAGTCGGCCAGCACCTTGTCGTCGAGGCCGGGGCGCACGCGAACGGCGCGCGCCGCGAGCAGCTTCGCGCGCATTGCGGCGAGCTGCATCTCGGTCGGCGCATCGGCGGAAATGCCGGCGAGGCGGTTGAGAATGGTGTGGCCCTCGAAGTTGCCCTCGGGCGCGACGTCGTAGTGGCCGGCGAACACGGCCGCGTCGTCGGCGCCGAGCACCGCTTCGATCTCGGCCGGCGACCAGACGTAGAACTTGCCTTCCTCGCCTTCCGAGTCGGCGTCGAGCGAGGCGGAGAATGCGCCCTCCCCGGTCGTCATCTCGCGGGCGAGCCAGGCGATTGTTTCGTGGGCCCTCTGCGCGAACAGCGGTTTGCCGCTGCGCGCGTGGGCGAGCGCCAACAGCTCGAGGAGCTGGGCATTGTCGTACAGCATCTTCTCGAAATGCGGCACGAGCCACTTCTCGTCGACCGAGTAGCGCGAGAAGCCGCCGCCCAGATGGTCGTAGATGCCGCCCTGCGACATGCGCTCGAGCGTGAGCTCGACCGTTTCAGCGAAGCGCCCGTCGCGCTTGCGCGTATAGGCGCGCCAGAGAAATTCGAGCATCGGACATTGCGGGAATTTTGGCGCGCCACGAAAGCCGCCATTGACCGGGTCGAAGGCGCGCGCCAGCGCGGTCGCGGCCTGGTCGAGCTGGCTCGCGCCGAGCGTGACAGTGGCGGCGGGCCGGGCCGCGGCGGCGAGCCGGTCCATGAGCGCGCCGCGATTATGATCGATCTTGTCCGGCTCCTCGCGAAACAGGCGGGCGACCTCGCGCAGCACGTCGACGAAGGCGGGCCGGCCGTAGCGCGACGTGGGCGGAAAATAGGTGCCGCCCCACACCGGCTCGCCGCTCGGCGTGAGAAACATGGTCAGCGGCCAGCCGCCGTGCTCGCCGAGGTGATGCAGCGCCGCCATGTAGATTTGGTCGATGTCGGGGCGTTCCTCGCGATCGACCTTGATGTTGACGAACAGCTCGTTCATCACGCGCGCGGTGGCTTCGTTCTCGAAGCTCTCGTGCGCCATCACGTGGCACCAGTGGCAGGCCGCATAGCCGACCGAGAGCAGGATCGGCTTGTTGGCGCGCTTCGCCTCGGCGAGCGCGTCCGGACCCCACGGCCACCAGTCGACCGGATTGTGCTTATGCTGCAGCAGATAGGGACTGGTCTCGCCGGCGAGGCGATTTTTGGCATGGGCCGTGTGTGCGGAATGTTCGGAATCTGTCATGACGCGGCCTCATGGCTGCACGAGTCGCAGAGCGCACAATTCGCCTTTGTGGCAAACGCGCGCATGACCGCGTCGGGTCCAGGCTTGCGGGGATCACGCGTTGCGCACCCATAGGCGCGAAGGCATAACCTGGGCGTTTTCGGCTCCGAGCGCAATCTGCCGACAGTCACGCATGAAAGCAGCCACCGATACGATCTTCGCCCTGTCCTCGGGCCGTCCGCCGGCGGCGATCGCGGTCGTGCGCGTTTCTGGGCCGCAGGCGGGAAGGGCGCTGGAAGCGTTGATCGGCAAGATCCCCGAGCCGCGCCGGGCGGCGCTGGCGCGGCTGCGCGATCCCGCGAGCCAGGAGATCATCGACGAGGGGCTGGCGCTGTGGTTTCCGGCGCCGCGCAGCGAAACCGGGGAGGATACGGCCGAGCTGCAGCTGCACGGGGGCAGGGCGGTGATCGCCGGCGTGCTCGCCGCGCTCGGCCGCATCGAGGGCTGCCGGCCCGCGGAGGCGGGCGAGTTCACCCGTCGCGCCTTTGAGAACGGTCGGCTCGATCTCACCCGGGTCGAGGGCCTCGCCGACCTCATCGGCGCCGAGACCGAGGCGCAACGCCGGCAGGCATTTCGCCAGATGAAGGGGCTGCTCGGCGAACGCGCCGAGGCCTGGCGCACCGCGCTCGTCGAGGCGCTCGCGCTGATCGAGGCGCGCATCGATTTTCCCGACGAGGGCGACGTGCCGGAGGATCTGATCGCGCCGGCGCTCGCCCGCGCGAAGGATCTGCGCGACGAGATCACGGTGGCGCTGGCGGACCAGGGGCGCGGCGAGCGGCTGCGCGAAGGCCTGGTGATCGCGATCGCGGGCCCGCCCAACGCCGGCAAGTCCAGCCTGCTCAACCGGCTGGCCCGGCGCGACGCCGCGATCGTGTCGCCGTTCGCCGGCACCACCCGCGACGTGATCGAGGTCCACCTCGACCTCGACGGTTTTCCGGTGACGCTGCTCGATACCGCGGGCATTCGCGACAGTCTCGATCCGGTCGAGCAGGAGGGGGTGCGGCGGGCGCGCGAGCGGGCAGGGGGGGCCGACCTCGTGCTGTGGGTGATGGACGCGTCCACCGGGGGAGAAATT
>Ga0335081_10015946_pt1 | contig 12160 bp, 10 predicted proteins | sample Lox_Sample_35_FD_206713 | JGI IMG/M metagenome (GOLD analysis project Ga0335081, IMG submission 206713) | Soil microbial communities from Loxahatchee National Wildlife Refuge, Florida, United States - Lox_Sample_3.5 | ecosystem: Environmental > Terrestrial > Soil > Wetlands | place: USA... | reverse complement strand
TTCGACCCCGAAGCACCCCGCGGCAAGTTAGCTGAGGTGCTGGCGGCCACCATCGGCGACGAAATCGCCGGCAGCGGCTGGCAGGTCGGTTCGGTCTTCGGAACCGAGACGGCGCTGCTGGAACGCTACCGGGTGAGCCGCGCGGTGTTGCGCGAAGCGGTACGGCTGCTCGAATATCACTCGGTCGCGCAAATGCGCCGTGGACCCGGCGGAGGGCTGATCGTCACAAAACCTCAGCCGCAGGCCAGCATTGACACCATCGCGCTCTATCTGCAGTACCGCAAGCCGAGCCGTGAAGACTTACGCTGCGTCCGGGATGCCATAGAAATCGACAACGTCGCCAAAGTCGTCAAGCGACGCACCGAATCCGAGGTGGCGGCCTTTCTCGACGCTAGCCGGCCGCTGTTGGATGATAACCCTCAAGGAACCGCCGGCGACGTGCGCAAGGCCGCTGTCGAGGAGTTTCGGTTCCACGTCGGACTGGCGCAACTGGCCGGCAACGCGCTGCTGGACCTGTTCCTCCGGATCATCGTCGAGTTGTTTCGCCGGCACTGGTCCAGCACCGGGCAGGCGCTTCCGACCTGGGATGACGTCGTCGCCGTCGAGCGCGCTCACCTGCGGATTCTCGAGGCGATCGCGGCCGGTGACGACAGCCTGGCCCGATACCGCATCCGGCGTCATCTGGACGCTGCGGCCTCCTGGTGGCTCTAGCAGCACCGAGTACGCCTGCGTCCGGTAAGCGGGTGGTGATCTGTTGTGCGTATAGCGAAGGCCTTTCGGGGGTATGGGGATGGGGAAAGTGCGCGGCCGGTCCAGCAGGGGGTTGGCAACAGTGATCGAAAGCGAGAGCGCCGGAATGACAGGGGGCACGGAAACCGAGCAACCGGGGTTCGTTCATTCCGCGGTGCTTTACCACTCCCGGCAGGAGTGCCTGGACTTCGTGGTGCGCTTCGTAGTCGACGGTTTGGCGATGGACGAGCCGGTGCTGGTCGCAGTACCTGCCGGCAACCTGGCATTGCTGCGTGACGCCCTACCCGGCGCAGACGACAAATTGACCGGATTGCGAATGGCCGACATCACTGAGGTCGCCCGCAACCCGAGCCGATTTCTGGCAATGGAGGGCTCCTTCGCCGACGAACACCCCGATCGACGGGTGCGGATCATTAGTGAAGTTGTCTGGCCCGGCCGCAGCGAGGATGAGTTTCTCGCCTGCGTAGAGCATGAGGCGTTGGTCAACGAAGCTTTCGAAGGCCACCACGTGACCGGCTTGTGCCTCTACAACGCAAATCAGCTGGATGAGGGCGTTCTGTCGGGCGCCCGCACGACCCACCCCCTGCTGTGGCGATGTGGTTCGCTGCATCGCAGCAGCGAGTACGCGCCGGATGACGCGCTGGCGCGCTGCAACCGGCCGTTACCCGCGAATCCGGGGGCCGTCACCTACACGGTCAGGAAGGCCGCGGACCTCCGTCTCGCGCGTTCTTTCGCCTTCAACTACGCGGGCTGGGTTGGACTGTCCCAGGATGGCATCGAGGATCTGCAATTGATCGCTACCGAGCTGGCCACCAACAGCTTGATGTACGCCGACGGCGCCTGCCGGCTGGCCTTTTGGCGCAACGATGAATATCTCGTCTGTGAGGCGCGCGACAGTGGACGGTTCGATGACCCGCTGGTGGGACGGCTTCAGCCTGGCCCCAGCGGCGCCGCCAGCCGCGGACTGTTTTTGGTCAACGCCGTATCGGACCTAGTGCGCACACACACCACGACAACCGGTACGACGATCCAGGCATATCTTCGGTTTGATCCGTCACCGGGGCCGAATGGGTGAAGTGCTAGCAAAGAGCTGCGCACAGGGCAACGCGATGGTGCGCGCAAATATTTGCATTGCCGGCGCGTGGCGTCTAGTCTCGGCGCGCCAGTGCAGCGCCGCCGCGTGGTTCGGCCACCACTTCGGTGCCGCGTTGCCGCGCGGTTTGCGGGAGCAGGCTGGCGCAATGTCGTGGGAGAGCTTCGTCGCGACCTACGGTCACACTGCCGGTCCGCTCCGGCTAGGGCACTGGTCATGCACCGACCCTGCGTGGCCCGCCTTGCGGTTCGGTCCACAAGCACGCAACTTCCGCGCCATGATCACCGTCGGCGACCGCATCAGCACCTCGACCGCTGCCGCCAGCGGGCCGATCGCCGCTCTCACCGCGATGCTGCACGAGCGCGGGATCACGATCGAGACCCTGAAATTCCATCAGATGCGATCTGGTGGAAGCACCGCCACCTTTATCTGCGGCACCAACGGAACCCGCGCCGAGTGGGCAATGGGTTTATCGGCGGATCCGACGCAATCTGCGCTGCGCGCGGTGATCGCATGCGCTAACCGGCTGCTCGGCGAGGAAAGCGCTACCTAGCCGCAGCAAGTTCAGAGCGGGCGCAGCACGATGGGCATGCCGTCCATCGGTATCGGCATGCCGCCGTAGTCCCAGCGTGGCTGGTAGCCCGGCCGGATCAGCTCGAGCCGGTAGCGGCGCAGCAGCCGGTGCACGACGGTCTTGACCTCCAGCTGCCCGAACACCATGCCGATGCACTTGTGCGCGCCGCCGCCGAACGGTGCGAAGGCATACCGGTGCTTCTTGTGCTCCGAGCGGGGTTCGGCGAAGCGCTTCGGGTCGAACTTGTCCGGCTCGGTCCACAATTCAGGCAGCCGGTGATTCATCCCGGGCCAGATCGTCAGGTTGGTCCCGGCCGGTATGTAGTAGCCCAGCAGCTCTGTATCACGAACGGCCTGACGCATGTTGAACGGCAACGGCGTCACCATTCGCAGCGACTCGTTCATGACCAATTCGAGCGTTTCCAGCTTCTCCAGCGCCTCGATGTCCAGCGGTCCGTCGCCGAGCCGGGCTGACTCTTCGCGTGCCCGCTCTTGCCACTCCGGGTGCGCGGCGATGTTGTAAACCATCGTGGTGGTCGTCGACGTGGACGTGTCGTGGGCGGCCATCATCAGGAAGATCATATGGTTGACGATGTCCTCGTCGGTGAAGCTGTTGCCGTCCTCGTCCTCGGTATGGCACAGCACGGTGAGCATGTCGGTGCCGCTGGCGTTGCGGCGTTCCCTGACGCGGTCGACGAAGTAGTCCTCGAGTACCTCCCGGGCCCGCAGGCCGCGCCACCACTTGAACGGCGGAATCGGGTGGCGCACAATCGCGCCGCCCGCGCGGGTCGTCGTCGTGAAGGCCTGATTCACCTTGGTGACCAGGTCGTGGTCGGTACCCGGCTCATGCCCCATGAACACCGTTGACGCGACGTCGAGGGTGAGCTCCTTCATCGCCGGGTGGAACAGGAACCGCGCATCGTCGGTCGGCCAGTTGGCGACGATGTCCGTCGCCACCCGGTCGATGTGCTCGACGTAGCCGGTCAGACGCGTACGGGTGAAGGCCTCCTGCATGATGCGCCGGTGGTACATGTGCTCGTCGAAGTCGAGCATCATCAGTCCGCGGTTGAAGAACGGGCCGATCAGCGGGTGCCAGCCCTTTTGCGAAAAGTCCTTGTTCTTGTTGGAGAAAACGGCCTGGGTGGCGTCGGGTCCCAAAGCGGTAACCGCCGGCATGATCGGTGAGTCGAGGTAAATCACCGGCCCTCGGGACTGGTACAGGAACAGCGGATAGTCCGGGCCTTCCCGGAAGAACTCGATGATCTGGCCGAGAATGGGAACGCCGGAATAGCCCAGGACGGGCTTGAGGCCGCTGCCGGCGGGTGGTTCGGCCAGTACCTTCGTCTCCCAATTGTGGGCGAGTAGGCGCTTCTCTATCGCGCCCATCCCGGGGATGGTGTTGAGCGTCGGGGTGAACCGGCGCCGCGCCTGGTCGAGCAGATAGTGCGGGGTGCTGATGGTGGCGGCCATAAACGCTCCTTTGCGGACCCGGGACGGGTGACAGCGGTCACTAAATCAAATATCCTTCGGGACAAACTTGACGGCTGTCAAGTTTGCTTTTTGGGCGGCGTGGTGCAAGGTCAGGGGGTGAGCAGCCATGCCGCCAATCCGGAGCCGCGCGAGCCGGCCATGCGACGGCGCGGTGACAAGCAGCGACAAGCGATCCTGCGGGCGGTGCGTGAACTACTGCAGGAAAAACCGTTCGCGGAGCTGTCCGTCAGCACCATCAGCCTCCGAGCCGGGGTGGCCCGGTCCGGTTTCTACTTCTACTTCGACTCCAAGTACTCGGTGCTCGCCCAGATCCTGGCCGAGGCCACTGAAGAACTCGAAGAACGCACGCAGTATTTCGCCCCCCGTCGGCCGGGCGAGTCGCCAGAGCAGTTCGCCAAGCGGATGGTCGGCAGCGCGGCGGCTGTCTACGCGCACAACGACCCGGTGATGACGGCCTGCAATGCCGCCCGCCACACCGATATTGAGATTCGCGACATCCTCGAGCAGCAGTTCGACGTGGTGCTGCGCCAGATCGTCGCCGTCGTCGAGGCCGAGATGAAGGCCGGGACCGCGAATCCGATCAGCGACGACATCCCGACCCTGGTGCGCACCTTGGCGGGCACCACCGCGCTGATGCTGACCGGCGACCCTGTCCTCGTCGGCCGAGACAACGACCCGGACCGCCGTGTGCGAGTCCTCGAGCAGTTGTGGCTGAACTCGCTCTGGGGGGGCGGCCACAGGTAGGGGGCAGTCGTTACCGCCGGTATCGTCACGGCCATGGCGCAGAGGGCATACGGGCGGTATTTCGCGGGGAAGCGGTGTCTTGTCACCGGAGCGGCCAGCGGCATTGGCCGCGCCACCGCGTTGCGGCTGGCCGCCCAGGGTGCCGAGCTCTATCTGACTGACCGCAACCCGGACGGTCTCGAGCTGACCGTGGCCGACGCCCGCGCGCTGGGCGCACAGGTAGCTGAACATCGGGCTCTGGACATCGCCGACTATCACAGCGTGGCGGCGTTCGCCGCCGACATTCACGGCAAGCATCCGAGCATGGACGTCGTGTGCAACATCGCCGGAGTATCAGCCTGGGGCACCGTCGACCGGCTGACCCACGAGCAGTGGAGCAAGATGGTCGCAATCAACCTGATGGGTCCGATCCACGTCATCGAGACGTTCGTCCCGCCGATGATGGCGGCCGGCCGGGGTGGGCATCTGGTCAATGTGTCGTCGGTGGCCGGGCTGGTCGCGCTGCCCTGGCATGCCGCCTACAGCGCCAGCAAGTACGGATTACGCGGCCTTTCCGAGGTGCTGCGGTTCGACCTGGCCCGGCACCGCATCGGGGTGTCGGTCGTGGTGCCGGGCGCGGTGAAGACCCCATTGGTCGACACGGTCGAGATCGCCGGCGTTGACCGCGAGGATCCCAGGGTCGCCCGCTGGGTGGACCGCTTCAGTGGTCATGCCGTATCGCCGGAAAAGGCAGCCGAGAAGATCTTGGCCGGGGTCGCAAAGAACCGATACCTTATCTACACCTCGCCCGACATTCGGGCGCTGTATGCGTTCAAACGGCTGGCGTGGTGGCCCTACAGCGTGGTGATGCGCCGGGTCAACGTGGTCTTCACGCACGCACTTCGGCCCAGCCCGGTGCCGCGCTGAAACTACTCCGGCATGGCCAGTTCGAGTCGCACCCCGAGTAACCGGACCGGGCGGTCCAGCTCGAATAGGTCCAAGACCGCCAAGGCGGCAGCGGTGATGGTGTCGGGATCGGTGCTGGGCGCAGCCAGCTTGCGGATCTTGGTGCGGGTGTAAAACGTCGCGGTTCGCACGGTAACCGCCACCCGGGTGACGATCCGCGCCGACGCCACGACCTCGTCGAGTGCGCGCTGGGCCAATTCTGTTACCGCCGAGTCCATCTCGGCCCGGTCGGTGAGGTCGCGCGGAAAGGTGACGACGTGGCTGCGGGAGCGCGGAATCCACGGTTGCGCGCTGACTTGCGCGTCACCGCCGCCCTTGGCGAGCAGCAGCAGCCACAGACCGGTGCGCGGGCCGAACGTGGACTTCAGCAGCTCGGCATCGCTGTGGGCAAGCTCCCAGACGGTGGTTACCCCGAGGGTTGCAAGCTTTTTCGCTGTCTTGGGACCCACACCCCACAGTGCGTCGACCGGACGGTCAGCCATCAGACTCATCCAGTTCGCATCGGTGAGCACAAAGATGCCGTCCGGTTTCGCGAAGCCGGTGGCGACCTTGGCGCGCTGTTTGTTGTCGCTGATGCCGACCGAGCAGGACAGCCCGGTTTCCGACGAGATGACGGTGCGGATCTGTTCGGCGAGTTCCACCGGGTCGTCGGCCCCATCCCCGGCTGACGCGTCGATAAAAGCCTCGTCCCAGCCCCACACCTCGACCGGCTGTCCCAGGTCGCGCAACAACCCCATCACCCGTTCGGACGCCGCGTCGTAGGCGGCTGGATCTGACCGTAAAAATGTGGCGCCGGGGCAGTGGCGGGCGGCGGCGCGCAACGGCATGCCCGCGTGTATACCGAATTCGCGGGCCTCATACGAGGCGCAGGTGACGACTTTGCGCGGTTCGGTCGGATCACCGTTGCCGCCGACGATGACCGGCAGCCCGGCCAGTTCGGGGTAGCGGCGTAATTCGACCGACGCCAAAAACTGGTCGAGGTCGACGTGCAGGACCCAGCGCGGTGGCGGCACGGGCTCGGACATAGGGGTTTATCACCTTCCGCACAGCTTGCGCGCCAGACTCTCCCAGGCATCGCCCAATGTCTGCAGGGTGTGACCGCCTTCGTTCAGTTGATGCTCCACGTAATCCACGTCGAGCAGTGCCAGCAGCGCGTCGGTCTGGACATCGAGATCGCCGGTGGTCTTTGCCGACTGCAGCAGCACGCGTACATGCGTGCGCTGTACCGCGGCCGCTCCGACGTGGCGGGTCAGTGGATCGCGGTTGGCCGCCGACAGCAGTGCGTGGTGGGCGTGGACGAAGCGCATCCGCTCGCGGCCGAATGCCACCAGCCGATCCAGTGGCGGCGCATCGGGGCCCAGCGGCGGCGGGCCGAACAGAAACGCCTGCTGACTGGCCCGTTCATCCTCGTCGAGCAGCACCATCATCAGGCCGGCCCGGCTGCCGAACCGGCGGAACAGTGTGCCTTTGCCGACGCCGGCGGCCGCGGCGACGTCGTCCATGGTGACGGCGTCCGCGCCGCGCCTGGCGACCAGTCGGCGGGCCGCCTCCAGCAAGAGCGCGCGGTTACGCGCCGCGTCACCCCGCTCTTGGTGAGGCTCTCGAGGAGCCGACACGGGCAACTCGCCCAACCGCTCGACACCGCTCATCCCTGCACTTTAACGCGAGCCGGAATAAATCGGACCACGGTCCGGTTTAGCCGTGGGAACATATAGACCAACAACCGAAGGGAATGCAACAGTGCCTGAGGTCAAGTCCGACATCAAAGTGTTGGCGTTAGTCGGCAGTCTGCGTGCGGCGTCGATCAACCGCAAGATCGCCGAGCTGGCGGCAGCGGTTGCGCCAGACGGCGTCACCGTCACGGTGTTCGAGGGGCTGGGGGAGCTGCCGTTCTACAACGAGGAAATCGACCCAGCGGTCAACAACGACGTCGAGCATGCGCCTGCCCCGGTAGCGGCATTGCGCGCCGCAGCGGCCGACGCGGATGCCGCTCTGGTGGTCACCCCGGAGTACAACGGCAGCATTCCGGCGGTCGTCAAGAACGCGATCGACTGGTTATCTCGCCCGTTCGGCAACGGCGCGTTGAAGGACAAGCCGTTGGCGGTCATCGGAGGGTCCTTCGGCCGGTACGGCGGGGTATGGGCGCACGACGAGACCCGCAAGTCATTCGGAATTGCCGGTGCTCGCGTGGTCGAGGCGATCAAACTCTCGGTGCCGTTTAAAACCTTGGAAGGCAAGGCTCCCGCGGAGCACGCCGAGCTCACGCAGAATGTGCGTGACATCGTCGGCAAGCTCGCCGCCGAGGTCAGCTGAATTTGGCGCTAGCTAACAAGCCGCTCGCCGGCGACCAGCGGTGTTGTGAGAAGTAATAAATAGTCAAAGCCGCCAGTCAGGTCTGGCGGCTTTGCTGTGGCGGGCAGGCGAGAAGAGCGCACCGGCGCTGTCGGTGGTGGGTGATATACCAGTGCGTAGGACGCCTTCGGCGGGGTTTGTGATCTGCGACATGCCGAGCGGATGTCCACGACAGTGCTTACGACCAGGGAATTTCAAAATTGTTATTCAGAACATCTTGTATCTTGAGATCTTGTCAGCCACTAGGTGTAGTGTTTCGAGCACCGGCAGATCCCTGGGTCACCAAGCCAGCCGGGCCTGGTGAGCCTCCCGGAATCGGCTTGAAGGTTCGAAGCCAGGTCGTTAGACCTGACAGTCGCACAACGGGAATCCGGGGGCTTGACGGGCCGCTGAACGTAGCGAAGACGTAGTACCCAAGCAGTTGCCAGTACGTAACAAGTTCCCCAGCTTCCGCAAAGGAGCGGCATTCGATGAACATCACCGTGTACACCAAGCCCGCATGCGTGCAATGCACCGCCACCTACAAGGCGCTGGACAAGCAGGGCTTCGTCTACGACAAGGTCGACATCAGCCTGGATCCAGAGGCGCGCGACTACGTGATGGCGCTGGGCTATCTGCAGGCTCCCGTCGTGGTGGCAGGAGACGACCACTGGTCCGGCTTCAGGCCCGATCGGATCAAGACGCTTGCCGGTGCCGCGCTGAGCGCCTAGCGGCAGACGATAAGTAAGGAGGTTGCGGTGCAGTCGCGCAACCTGGTGTATTTCTCCAGCGTGTCGGAGAACACCCACCGCTTCGTGCAGAAGTTGGGCGTTCTCGCCACGCGCATACCGTTGCATGGCCGTATCCAGGTCGACGAGCCGTACGTGCTGATCTTGCCCACCTACGGCGGCGGCCGGCGCAACCCGGAGATCCCGGACAACACAACCGGTGACTATGTCCCCAAACAGGTCATCGCGTTTTTGAACAACGAACACAACCGGTCGTTGATCCGCGGTGTCATCGCCGCGGGCAACAACAACTTCGGTGCCGAATTCGCTTACGCGGGCAATGTGGTCTCCCGCAAGTGCGGCGTTCCGTACCTTTACCGCTTCGAACTGATGGGTACCGAAGACGACGTCGCCGCCGTCCGCGGGGGCTTGGCTAGTTTCTGGGCTGACTTCTGGAAGGAACAGACGTGCCACCAACCGTCACTGCAGAGCCGGTAACCTCCGGCGCGCACCCCCATTTTTCCGGGAGCCCGGCCGAACTTGACTACCACGCGCTGAACGCCATGCTGAATCTGTATGACGCAGACGGCAAGATCCAGTTCGACAAGGACGTGCTCGCGGCGCGCCAGTACTTCCTGCAGCACGTCAACCAGAACACCGTCTTCTTCCACAATCAGGACGAGAAGCTCGACTACCTGATCCGGGAGAACTACTACGAGCGTGAGGTTCTCGACCAGTACTCACGCAACTTCGTCAAGGCGCTGCTGGACCGTGCCTACGCCAAGAAGTTCCGGTTCCCCACGTTTCTCGGCGCGTTCAAGTACTACACCTCCTACACGCTGAAGACCTTCGACGGCCAGCGCTATCTGGAGCGCTTCGAGGACCGGGTGTGCATGGTCGCACTCACCCTGGCGGCCGGTGACACCGCGCTGGCCGAGAAGCTCGTCGACGAGATCATCGACGGCCGGTTCCAGCCGGCCACCCCGACGTTTTTGAACTCGGGCAAGAAGCAGCGCGGCGAACCGGTCAGCTGCTTTCCAGCCGGAACGCCGGTGGATACGCCTAAAGGGCCGAAGGCGATCGAGACTTTGCAGCCCGGTGACCGGGTGCTCTCGCACGACGGTTCCTTTGCCCTAGTCGAATCCGTTGTCGAGAACCCCAACGACCAAACGCTGGTGTCGATCTCACACTTCGGGCATAAAGAACCGATCCGATGCACTCGGGAGCATCCGATCCTCGTGTGGACAACGCGCGAGGTCGAGAGTCTCATTGAAGGCGATGGTGCCGATCCGTTCAATGGATTTGTATGGCTAGCTGCCGAAGACGTTCACGCCACAGACTTCATCGTGACAGCAGCACCGCTTGAGGGACGCGAGCGGCGCGTATATGACTTGATGGAGTACGTCGGCTCAGGTTTGTACGAAGAGGTTGACGGGCTCATTCGTAAGGTGAACTCCGACGCGAAGCACCGCAGCAAACAGCGTCACCGCATGCGCTTCGTCTCGGTGAACCGCTATGTCGAGGAGTCGTACGACCTCGGTCTTATCTTGGGCTGGTACGTATCCGAAGGCCACGTGTCCAAGCGATCGGGGTCGGATGGCTCGATCCCCAACGGTATTCACTTTACGGTCGGCACCCACGAACTCGAGTACCAGCAGGAGTTGGCCGCGGCGTTCAAGCGAGTGTTCGCGGCCGATCTCGCTGTCAACCAGAGCGTTTCCGACCAGTCGGTTCGCCTGGTGTGCAACAGCATGGTCGTGTCGTCGCTGTTCCTTTCCATGGCCGGAACGGGATACCGCTCGAAGCGATTGTCACACGACGTCTTGACAGCCGATGAAGAGTTTCACCGCGGACTGTTAGCAGGGTTGTTCCGCGGGGACGGGTGTTGCACCACCGGCGGGATGGTGCTCGACCTCGTGAACCCTGAATTGATCGATCAGGTGCAGCTCATTGCGCGCCGGTTGGGAGTTGTGTCCAGAGTCCGCCAGTACGTCAATCAAGCAGGCAATGTGACCGGGCAGCTGTTCGTCCCCGGCCTACCCGGCACCAATGAAGAGTTCATTTTCGATGTCGGCAAGAACCTGCATAACTACGTGGGCCGAAAAGGATCGTCGTGCAAGACTTCCCAGGTCGTGCATGGGCGGCACGTGTACGGAATCCGCGAACTGAAGCGCACGCAGCAAGTTCCGGAGAAGGTGTACAACCTTCACGTCGAAGGCACGCATACCTACACGATTCGTGGCACGGTCGTCCACAACTGCTTTTTACTGCGCATCGAGGACAACATGGAGTCGATCGGGCGATCGATCAACTCCGCACTGCAGCTGTCCAAGCGCGGTGGGGGAGTTGCGTTGCTGCTGACCAACATTCGTGAGCATGGTGCGCCGATCAAGAACATCGAGAACCAGTCCTCGGGTGTCATCCCGATCATGAAGCTGCTGGAGGATTCGTTCTCCTACGCCAACCAGCTGGGGGCGCGCCAGGGCGCTGGCGCGGTGTACCTGCACGCCCATCACCCCGACATCTACCGCTTCCTGGACACCAAGCGGGAGAACGCCGACGAGAAGATCCGGATCAAGACGCTGAGCCTGGGGGTGGTGATCCCCGACATCACCTTCGAGCTGGCCAAGCGCAACGACGACATGTACCTGTTCTCGCCCTACGACGTCGAACGGGTCTACGGCGTGCCGTTCGCCGACATCTCGGTGACTGAGAAGTACTACGAGATGCTCGATGACGCGCGTATCCGCAAGACCAAGATCAAAGCGCGGGAGTTCTTCCAGACGCTGGCCGAGTTGCAGTTCGAGTCCGGCTATCCGTACATCATGTTCGAGGACACGGTGAACCGGGCCAATCCCATCGAGGGCAAGATCACGCATTCGAATCTGTGCTCGGAGATCCTGCAGGTGTCCACGCCGTCGCTGTTCAACGAGGACCTGACGTATGCCCAAGTGGGCAAGGACATTTCGTGCAACCTGGGGTCGTTGAACATCGCCAAGACGATGGACTCGCCGGACTTCGCCCAGACGATCGAGGTGGCGATCCGCGCGCTCACCGCGGTCAGTGACCAGACGCACATCTGGTCGGTGCCGTCAATCGAGCAGGGCAACAACGACTCCCACGCGATCGGGCTGGGGCAGATGAACCTGCACGGCTACCTGGCCCGTGAGGGCATCTTCTACGGTTCCGAGGAAGGCGTCGACTTCACCAACATCTACTTCTACACGGTGCTCTACCACGCACTGCGCGCCTCGAACCGCATCGCGATCGAACGCGGTTCCCACTTCAAGGGTTTCGAGCGATCCAAGTACGCGTCGGGGGAGTTCTTCGACAAGTACACCGAGCAGCCGTGGGAGCCGGCGACCGACAAGGTGCGTCAGCTGTTCGCCGACGCCGAGATCCGCATCCCGACCCAGGACGATTGGCGACGGCTGAAGGAGTCGGTGGCCGCGCACGGCATCTACAACCAGAACCTGCAGGCGGTGCCGCCGACCGGATCGATCTC
>Ga0335081_10015945_pt1 | contig 12160 bp, 8 predicted proteins | sample Lox_Sample_35_FD_206713 | JGI IMG/M metagenome (GOLD analysis project Ga0335081, IMG submission 206713) | Soil microbial communities from Loxahatchee National Wildlife Refuge, Florida, United States - Lox_Sample_3.5 | ecosystem: Environmental > Terrestrial > Soil > Wetlands | place: USA: Florida... | reverse complement strand
CCTGGCGGGCCGATGAGCAGAACGCCCTTGGGTACCTTGGCGCCAATCTTTGCGTACTTCGAAGGATCTCTCAGAAAGTCAATCGACTCCCTGAGCTCTTGCTTGACATTGTCCAGCCCTGCAACATCCTTGAACGTCACTTTCGGCCGCTTGACGTCATACAGCCTGGCTTTGCTCTGGCCGAAGGAAAAAAGCCCACCCGCTCCCCCCTGGATCTGCTGGGCGCGTCGCATCATGAAAAACCAGAATCCCAGTATGAGCGCCCAGGGTAGCATGCTCAGCACAAAACCCCAGATAGGCGAGCCCTCCTCCGGCGGCTCGATGGTTATGGCGACTTTTTTCATGTTGAGCTGGGTCAAAAGGTCCTGACCCTGGAAGGTTGGAAGGTAAGTTACGAAGTTCTGAACCGAAACGGGTTTTGTCGAACCGGTAAGCGTAAGATCCGTTTTTTTCATGAACTCGCCGTTCACGCGCAGTTTCTGAATGGATACTGATTTTATGTTCGACGCGTCGAGCTGCTCCATGAACTGGCTGTAGGAGATCGCAAAACGCTCAGGGCCGGAAGGAACAGTATAGAGCTGCCATATGTAAAAGACCGCGGCGAGCAATATGAAGGCGATCAATAGTCTCCCCTGCGGGCCTTTAAACAGGTCGGTCATGTCTTTTGGTTTACTCTTCTTAGCATCCATGTAGCAATTGTAGCACAGCTGTGATCTCATGACTGGGCAAGGCTACCCGTATCCATGGTGAGGGCTCCCTGCCAGCGGCGTACGCATCCCAAGTCCACGTGTACGAAGTCAGAACTGCGAAAGTAACCGACGCCACCGCGATGCAGCAGTAGTGCGTCATCTCGCACAGCTCGATGGCGAATCTCCATTCATATCGTAATCGTTCGTTAACACTGCAGCATATGAAGGTTTCTATAGGCATCCGCGGGGAATTCGCTCACTCGCAGAATTTATGCCTCGGCCCTCTTCCATGTCCACTCTCGGATTTCAGGCATGTCCACGCCATACTTCGCTATATACTCTTTATGTTCAATCAATTTATCGCGGATAGCCTGTTTGGCATAAGCGGCCAAATAACCAAGTGTCGGCACACGGTCAATCACATCCCCGGCAAGATGGAAACGATCCAGATCATTTCGGACAGCCATGTCAAAAGGAGTGGTCGTGGTCCCCTCTTCCTTGTACCCGCGGACGTGGAGATTTTTGTGGTTCGTCCTCCGATAGGTCAATCGATGGATCAGCCAAGGGTAGCCATGATAAGCAAAAATTATCGGCTTATTTGTCGTGAAGATCGTGTCAAATTCTCTGCTGGTAAGACCGTGAGGATGTTCCTCCCGGGGTTGAAGAGTCATCAGATCAACGACATTGATTACCCGCACTTTTAGATCCGGAGTATGCTGATGAAGCAATTCAACAGCTGCCAAGGTTTCAATGGTAGGCACATCCCCGGCACACGCCATGACGACGTCCGGTTCGGAACCTTTATCATTGCTTGCCCACTCCCAGATACCGATTCCGGAAGTGCAGTGCTTGACCGCATCCTCCATATCAAGCCATTGTGGTTGCAACTGCTTTCCCGCCACAATAACATTGACATAGTTGCGGCTCCGTAAGCAGTGGTCAGTCACGGAAAGCAGCGTATTGGCGTCCGGAGGGAAATAAACCCGAACGATATCTGCTTTTTTATTCACGACATGATCGATAAAACCGGGATCCTGATGCGAGAACCCGTTGTGGTCCTGCTGCCAAACGTGCGATGTCAGCAGGTAGTTGAGCGAGGCAATGGGACGCCGCCAGGGAATCTCTCTGGCAACCTTGAGCCACTTGGCGTGTTGATTGAACATGGAGTCTACAATGTGGATGAATGCCTCATAACAGGAAAAGAATCCGTGCCGGCCGGTGAGGAGATAACCTTCCAGCCACCCCTGACAGGTATGTTCACTCAGAATTTCCATTACCCTGCCATCCGGTGAAAGGTGGTCATCCTCGGGAATGATTTCGGCCATCCATGCCCGGTTCGTTACCTCGAATAAGGCATCGAGCTTGTTCGAAGCAGTTTCATCAGGGCCCACCACCCGGAAATTTCTCGTTTCCTTGTTGAGCTTCATTACGTCCCGTAAAAAACGACCCAATATCCGGGTAGCCTCTGCCGATTCAAGACCAGGCTTTGACACGGTGATAGCATAGTCCCTGAAGTCAGGCATCTTGAGCTCTTTAAGGAGAAGACCACCGTTTGTATGGGGATTGGCGCTCATGCGGCGTTCGCCTTTTGGAGCCAGTTCTGCCAATTCCGGGATCAGTCTACCGTTTTCGTCAAAGAGTTCCTCGGGCCTGTAGCTCTTCATCCACGCTTCGAGCTGTTTTACGTGACCCGGCTTCGTTGCCATATCTGTGATGGGAACCTGGTGTGATCGCCAGGAACCTTCAGTCTTCAGTCCATCGACTTCTTTCGGACCAGTCCAGCCTTTGGGTGTTTGCAAGACGATCATGGGCCACAGGGGAAGTTTAGTAACACCGATCGTCCGGGCTTTGTTCTGAATCTCCTTAATTTCGGCAATAACAGTATCGAGGGTTTCCGCCATTAACTGGTGAACGGTCTCGGGGTCAGAGCCTCTAACTAAATAGGGAGTATATCCATATCCAATGAGCAGGCCCTCCAAGTCGTTCTGGGGGATTCGTGCCAAAATTGTTGGATTGGCAATCTTGTAACCATTCAAATGCAGGATCGGCAATACGGCCCCATCGTGGACCGGATTGAGAAATTTGTTGGACTGCCAGGAAGTGGCAAGGGGGCCGGTTTCAGCCTCACCGTCACCCACTACACAGGCAACAATAAGGTCGGGGTTGTCGAAGGCAGCACCAAATGCATGAGAGAGAGAATACCCGAGTTCGCCTCCTTCGTGGATAGAGCCGGGAGTCTCAGGGGCGGCATGGCTCGGGATACCACCGGGAAACGAGAACTGTCTGAAGAGCTTCTTCATCCCCTCAGCGTCCTGGGAAATGTTAGGGTATAATTCGCTGTACGTTCCTTCCAAATACGTATTAGCGACCACACCGGGACCTCCATGACCAGGACCTGTGATGAACATGGCATTGAGGTTTTGAGCTTTGATCACACGGTTAAGGTGTACGTAAATGAAATTGAGCCCGGGCGTAGTACCCCAATGGCCCAGGAGCCTTGGTTTGATGTGCTCAAGCTTTAGAGGCTCTTTGAGCAAAGGATTGTCATAGAGATAGATTTGTCCAACAGAGAGATAGTTCGCGGCACGCCAGTAGGCATCCATCTTGTGGAGCAGTTCCGGGGAAAGAGTTTTTGTCATCATGGTTCAATTCTCCTTTTTTCAGCCAAGAACGAGAACTAGGCAAACCGTCTTGGCTATCATGAGTTCTTCGTCCGTGCGAATGACTTGGACCGCAACCCTGCTGGCCGCTGCGGAAATGCCATTCTCTAGAATCCGTCGGAGCAGGTCACCGACCTCGAACAGCGCGAACTTGATACTCGATGAGCCGCCGTTAATCGTCAAGATGCGTGGGTTAGCTGGTTTCATGGATGACTCCTTCGTCATTCTGCAATCCGAACGAAGCCAGTTTCGCGCACGTGGTCCTGTAATCCGCGTGAAGAATGCTTCGAATCCCCAAACCTTCCGCGATCTGGACGAACATTGGGGTGTTTTCTATATAGACTACCTGCTGGGCTGGCACCTGGGCGATGTCCAGCGCAAGCCGGAAGATGTCCGCGTCGGGCTTGCGGACGTGGACGTAGCAGGAGGAAATAAAAGAATCCACAAACCCGTCCAGCTTAAACTTCCGAATCCGATAGTCATTCAGTTCACGTCCTTCGTTGCTGACCACGGCGATCTTCAGCCCGTGCCGGACCTTGAGCTTGCGGACCAGCTCGATCATCTCGGGGTAAGGTTCCGATTGTGCGAACATGAAACGCCGAAACTGAGCCCGGGTGAACGGTCGCTTTTGGTAGAAGACCACGCGACTTAAATATTCTTCCAGCGTGAGCTTTCCCTCCTCGTAAGTGTCGAAGGTCAGATGATGCCGATCCTCCATCTCGGCCAACTCCAGCTTGAAGTTCATCGCGGCCCGTTTACGGGCGTGATGGTCCCACCCGTTGGTGAGCAAGACGCCACCGATATCCACAAACAGTGCTGTGATAGGTAGCACCCTTTTTATTTGTTCGTTTTGTTTCATTCCTCTCCCGTTCGAAATAGAATCACCGCTGCCACAGGATGTGAGTTTCTTCCAGGGGAACAGCAACGCCGTCATAATACGGAATTACCCGCGCTGTATAATCCGTCGCCGGGCGAGCTGCAGAAACCGCCGCAGTGTAAACATTGCCGCCCGACGTGCCTGTCAGATGCCGAACGCGCTTCATCTCCTGCCGCACGGGATTGACACCGCTAACGCCGTCGGCATAAAGCTCTACGTGGACCGCCTTCGGGTCAAGGTCATTGAGATAGACCGAAACCTCGAATACGTGCTGATTTCCGTTGCTCGTAATCTTTACTTCGCCGAAGCGGAGTGTGGCCCAGTTTTGCTCCACCATATGCCGCCAATCAACGACCTGTCTGCCCACGGCCCCTTTATTTTCAGCTCGTTTGTGATAGGTTATAGCAGCCGGGAGGTAGAGTTGATCGGTGTATTCGCGCACCGAGCGGTTGGCGGAGAAGCGGGGGGTTAGACACGCCATACTCTCACGCATCCGCGCCACCCAGGCAGTGGGGATGCCCTTCTTGTCGCGCGTATAGAACTCGGGGATCACCTTGCGTTCGAGCAGGTCGTAGAGCGTTTCGGCTTCGACAGCGTCCCAGGCGGTATCCTCGTCATGTTCCTGACCATCCCCCAACGCCCACCCCACTTCAGGAGTGTAGGCTTCCGCCCACCAGCCATCCAATTCCGAAAGATTGATGCCACCATTGACAAGTACTTTCATGCCGCTCGTTCCGCAGGCCTCCCAGGGCCGTCGCGGCGTGTTGATCCAGACATCTACCCCCTGCACCAGGTGCTCGGTTAGAAGCATGTCGTAGTCACTGAGGAAGATCACATGGGGGCGCGCCTCGGGCCGTCGGATAAAATGGGTCCATTCCTGAATCAGTGCTTGCCCTGCCTGGTCCGCCGGATGGGCCTTGCCGGCAATGATGAGTTGCACGGGGCGCTCTGGATTGGTTAACAGGCGAAGCAGTCGCTCCGGATCGTGCAGCAGCAGGTTCGGTCTCTTGTAGGTTGCGAAGCGGCGCGCAAAGCCCAGCGTCAACGCATTGGGATCAAATAGGCTCTTCGCATTGTTAATCGCCTGGGGCAACGCGCCTGAGGCAGCCAGTTGCCGGCATAATCGTTCGCGAGCGTATTCAACGAGAGACTTGCTGGCGACAATGCGAAATTTCCATAGCCTGGCATCAGAGATGCGGCGAACGTCCTGCTCCAGGGTTTCCGTTGTCCCCAGCCAGCGGTCCTTTCCACAGGCCTCCGTCCAAAGATCGTCGGCTGGCGCCGAGTCCCAACTCGGCATGTGAACTCCATTGGTCACATGTCCGACGGGCACTTCGTCTTGCGACCAGTGCGGAAAAAGAGGCTCAAAGATTATCCGGCTGACTTTCCCGTGCAGGCGGCTCACGCCATTCACAGCCCCGCTTCCGCGGATCGCCAGATAGGCCATGTTGAAACTTTCCGATGAGTCTTCGCGGTTCTGGCGGCCCAGGGCCAGCAAATCGTGGAGTGTTATGCCGAGCTTCTGCTCGGCATAACCACTGAGGTATTGCTCGATGAGGGCCGGAGCAAAGTGGTCAAAGCCTGCGGCCACCGCAGTGTGGGTGGTGAAGAGGTTGCCCGCTCGCGTGACAGCCAGTGCGACTTCGAACGGCTGCCCTGACTCTTTCATGAAACTCAGGGCTCGTTCTAAAATGGCGAAGGCCGCATGTCCTTCATTCAGGTGACAGACTTCCGGCTGGATGCCGAGCGCGCGGAGCAACCGCCACCCCCCGATTCCAAGCATAATCTCTTGTTTCAGCCGCAACTCCGGCCCGCCCCCGTAAAGCTCGCTGGTAATGCCTCGGTGAGCCGGGAGGTTCGCAGGGTCATTGCTGTCGAGCAGGTAAAGGTGCACTCGGCCAACTTGGGCCTGCCAGGCGCGCAGCCAGACCGGATAACCGGGCAAGTCGAGCTTCAGCCGCAACCACTCCCCGTTCGCCTGGCGCAACGGAGTGATGGGCAATTGGCCCGGATCGTTGTAGGGGAAAAGGGCCTGTTGCGCTCCGTCCTTGTCAAGCACTTGCCGAAAATAGCCTTGCTGGTAGAGCAGTCCCACACCGACCACCGGCACGCCCAGATCACTGGCCGATTTAAGCTGATCGCCGGCCACATTGCCCAGTCCGCCGGAGTAGATGGGTAGCGCTTCACTCAACATGAATTCCATGCTGAAATACGCGACACGGGTAAGGGGAGACTTAGAATGCTTTTGCTGAAACCATGCAGAGGATTTTGCCGCCTGACGCTTGGCTTGCACGAGGTCATCTACCTTCTTGCGGAATGAAGGATCGCCCGACAGGCGTTCGATCTGGTCCCTTGAGACCGTCTGCAGGACGGCCCAGGGGTTGTTCGTGAGATCCCACAGATCGGGATCAAGCTGTCGCCATACTTCGTCAGCAGCGTGATTCCACGACCAGCGTAGATCCAGGGCAAGCTCGGCCAGGGAGTCGAATCCCTCGACTTCCGTAGGGAGAAGACTGTAGATCGGGTGGCTGACGCGTGTTTGTTTGCTCATTGCCTCTCCTTCATATTTGTCCTGAATGGAATCCCCGGCTGCTGCGGAGACGCCGCCAGAGCATCGCTGACGATCGTTTGTGCTTCCTCCTGGATGCGATGCAAATGGTCCTTGCCGAGGAAGCTTTCCACGTATATCTTGTAGATATCCTCGGTCCCCGACGGTCGTGCCGCGAACCATCCGCTTTTTGTCGACACCTTCAATCCGCCGATTGGAGCGTTGTTGCCGGGAGCCTGGGTGAGCATGCTCTCTATCTTCTCCCCGGCCAAAACGGTCGACGTAACTTGGCGCGACGAGAGTTCTTTTAGGATCTCTTTTTGCTCAGGAGTCGCCGGCGCTTCGATCCGATCGTACAGCGGTTCTCCGAACTCGGCGGTAAGATCTCGGTAGATCTCGCCGGGGTCGCGGCCCATCCGTGCCGTGATCTCCGCCGCGAGCAGGGCCGAGACAATCCCGTCCTTGTCAGTCGTCCAGACGGTACCGTCGTGACGGAGGAATGACGCGCCCGCGCTCTCTTCGCCGCCGAACCCGAGAGAACCGTCGAGCAGGCCGTCGACAAACCACTTGAAACCGACGGGCACTTCGTAGTGTTTCCTTCCGAGCTTCGCAGCGACGAGATCGATCATCCGGCTGCTTACCACCGTCTTGCCGACCGCCGCTTCCTTGCGCCACCTTGGTCGGCGCTGGAAGGGGTAGAAGACGGCTACGGAAAGATAGTGATTGGGCGGAAGCAATCCCTCGCTTCTGGTGACAATCCCATGCCGATCATGGTCAGTGTCGCAGGCAAAGGCGATGTCGAAGCGATCCTTCAGGCTGATCATATTCTGCATGGCATAGGACGTATGACTCACCCTCTAATCATGTATCACGTCATTAAGTGTGCATAGTTGCGGTTCACCCAAGATGCTCTATTTTTTCAATGGAGCAAACTTTCTTCCTCCAAATTCCATGAACCTGCTGAAAAATTCGACATAATGAAGTCTCAGTGAGTGAATGGTTGGAGAGAATACGCCAAGAACGACATTGATCAGGTGGAGCAGAACGGCTACCACAACCCCAAGAATAATGTTTCCTGTAAGTCCCGCAAGCCGGTTTGCAACGGAGGCAAGCAGCACTGAAGCAAGTCCGATTGCCATAATCCTGACATAAGAAACGATATTTCCGATGCTTTGCAGTACTTCAAGTGGCGCTAATATTCCGCCGGCAAAGAGCAAGAGAGGGGCCAGCAATAGGATCACAAGAATGATCGGTCGCGTTAAGAGCGCGGGGAAATATCCGAAGAAGGATCCAATAACAATGATTAAGAAAAGGATGATAATAATATCCAGCAATTTATTAACTGCTTCTTTACTTATCTTTCTCTTAAAGGCTGCTATGGCTCCCAATAACAACCCGAGGATGATATGTGCTACTCCGACAACGAGTGCAAAAAGCAACATAGGGATAACCGCATTTCGCCTTTCCATCCAGAGCGGTTCGAGTCCGAAAAGCCTTTGGGGCAAATCACCAAAAAATTCACCAAACAGTACTCCGAATAAGACAGAGTAGCAGGAGGCGACCAAGAGAACCTCAGCACCATCATGAATGGCACCTTGTTGTTTATGCCGTTTCCACACAATGAGGGATATGATACCCAGAAGCAATCCATATCCAGCATCGCCGAGTATCATACCGAAAAAAATCGGAAAGAAAATCCCGATAAAGGGCGTTGGATCATATGATGAGTAAGCAGGCAACGGGAGAATCCTACTAAAGATCTCAAAGGGCTTAAAATAGGATGGATTTTTCAGGATGATTGGTACACGTTCAAGGTCATTCTCGCGGATCACCTTCTCTTCAACCACGACCTTTCCTCGGAAGGTGCTCATTAAATCATAACTCAATCTCTCAAGATCTTCAGACGGCATCCATCCATTGATGACAAAACTCATCCTCGTTTCAAATGCAGAGGTAGTGTTTTGCAACAGTGCCAGACGGTCTTCAATCCACTCCTTCGCTCGCTGATAGATCGGGACCCATCTCTGAGAAAACAGCAATAATTTAGAGTCCATATCTTGGAGTTCTCGTGACACTTCCGCGCTCCTCTTTACTGCGTAAGCAACTTTATCTCGAAAAGTAAGGCCGCTGAATGATGGTGGGAAAATGAGTTCATGGACATGTTCATCACTGAGCGACTTCTTCACTTTATCTGAAATATTTCTTTCTACAGTAATCAGTCCCACAAGTGTGCCGTCTTCAACGGTCTTGGTCTGAAGATCAAACTTCCAGTCTGTGATTCGTGAGATTGCCTCTCTCAGGTGATCCGTCAATTCGGGGTTCTGTATAGCGATCCCGATAAAGTCCAGATCCGGCGTTTGCTGAGTGCTTGCAACAAGAGAGGAGAAGCTGCCAAGGAGTCTCGTGTAATGGTCCAGATCTGTCCATTCTTTCTGCAAAGTATCTCGTTTTTCTTTTAATCCTTTGACGTATATTGTATGCTGGTCGATGGTTTTCGCTATGGTGTCAATGATCGGACGGGGTTCGATAGAGCTTTTTCTCTTGGGTGTTTGCGGGAGAAGGGAAAAGAGTCCATCGATTTTCAACCGCAGTTTTTCAAGAAAAATCCTTTCATAGGCTGTTTTCTCATCAGGTAAAAATGACCGTACAAACTTTTTCTGCCCATCCTCGACGAATCCGATCGTGGCAGGTTCGATCTGAAATATACCGCGTTCCCGCAACAGGGAAAGCACATCCTGCAAGAGGTCTTTTGTACCAATAATCTCTACCTTTGACATCCGTACTATCATGATAATTTCTCAGCAGGCTATTATTGATGTGTTTCAGTGCAATCGTCCTTCAGATCTCATAAGTCTGCTTCTCATTCTGCTTATGAACTAAAAAGGGATGATTAAGTCAGAATACATTATCAGTGACATTATTTGTTAACAAAAACCGTCCGGGAATGACAATAAAAGATTATTTTAGTTACGGCCGAAGGCTGCGCTGTGAATGCACTGCACCCATTTAAAGGGCACCTGTCAAGTGAAAGAACCATCCCTATGGCGTGAAAATGTAATTTTCCCGCGGGTGTTTTTCTAAGTCATCAGCATCCCTTCCAATGCTGTAGTTTCGTGAGTTTGCGATGTCAGTCCTCACTGCACCATACAACCATCAGGATTAAGGCCATTAGTGATGCGCTATATCCATGGACCTTTCCGCCTTATGGCGGTCCCCTCTTTGGAATGGAAGGGCAGGATAGATTCATTGAACATACATTAATGCATTTATATTAATAATTCTCCGCCGCGAGTTCATAGTAACTCTTCGGGTGCAGGCATGCGGGGCAGACATCGGGAGCATCGGCCCCCTCGTGATGGTATCCGCAGTTGCGACATTTCCAGACGGCAGGCTTGTCCTTCTTGAAGACCTTTCCTTTCTCTACGTTCTCGAGCAGTTTGCGGTAACGCTTCTCGTGCTCTACTTCGGCCTTCGCGATGTACCTAAATGCCTCGGCGACCGCGCGGAAACCTTCTTCATCGGCGATCCGATCAAAGGTCGGATAGAGGGTCCCCCACTCTTCTTTCTCTCCGTCCGCGGCGGCCTTGAGGTTCTGGGCCGTGGTGCCAATCCGTCCCGCGGGAAATGTGGCGGTGAACTCCGCCATTCCGCCTTCGAGGAAATTGAAGAACCGCTTGGCATGCTCCTTTTCGTTCTCGGCGGTCTCGAGGAAGATCGCCGATATCTGCTCATACCCTTCTTTTTTCGCCGCGCTTGCGAAATAGGTGTAGCGGTTCCTTGCCTGCGACTCTCCTGCAAATGCCGCGAGCAGGTTCTTCTCTGTTTTGCTCCCCTTGAGTTTCATGTTCTCCTCCATTTTTATTTGCGGCAAAAATGCAACGATAGGCATCAAAATAAGTCCAATAACCCATAGATACCATCCCGCATAACAAAAAACATGTTAACTCCTTTCGTGCTTGTTTACTCTCCGCGCCATGATTCGGAATTCGGGTTGTAATCTTCACAGAAGCAATACAACAGCGAGGAGAATGGTAAAGGAAGTTATCTTCAGTGTTATATAAGATCTCAAGAAGATCTTCGGTCTATCCAATATCTCCTCTCTTTCCCACTTCTACGTTCAATACCCTCGTAGTTTGGATCATTGAGTTTTCTTCGATCTACACCTGATCTTCGATTATTCCCAGACCTGATTTCTTTTTTTCCCATAAGCTCTTTTTCACCCTTGAGGCAAGCGTAATCCAATTATAAAGTCGACTTGATAGTATTCTGACGGCGAATTAAGCCGCATGATTCAGGAAGAAAATCACGGCGCATACTTCAACGGCAATTCTACACGTTTTCAAATATTCTGTCTATCTCGTGGCCACCGTAGAGTGGAGCCCTGGCGTAGTGGCTGAAGATCATGGGACGACGATCGCCTTGCGAAAGCGCAGCAGCGAGACGGTGAAGCACACTACGCCTATCGCGGCGAGGGTTTCTTTGCACGGCCTGCGCTCGGAGGTGATACCGTATAGATATCCAATGAGGAGCATGCGGAGGAGCACTTCGGGGTCGATGGAGGGACGTCCAGTATGGCTGTACAGATGTTTTACCTTGTCCCGAACAAAGCTGAAATCGAGATGCCTGTCAACCAGTCTCAGGAGGTGGTTCTCGGGAACCAATTCTTCCATCCTGATGTAGTAGAACATGGGTTCGCCTCGACTGTGCTCTCCTAACAAGTTTGTCTCCTTAAAGAGTGCTCGAAGAGTCTTTGCTACATTGGCTCTTTCTGATACAATATAGCAAATTTCGTTAGGAGTTTTTCAACAGCCTGAAATGCTGTAACCCCTTGATAAGTTTGGTGGCGGGGAGAGGATTTGAACCTCTGACCTTCGGGTTCTCGGCCCGAAGGGGAAAAGCTGAAAAAGGGGTAACATACCAAAACAGAATATTAATTTATGAAAAAAAACAAAGAGAAAGTTCACATGATGAGAGATTTCAACCTATAGTACTTTAATCATTTTCGTGCTAGTTTTTATTTAGTACACCTACAACTGTTGGGGTTTCGATAGATTGAAACTCCAGCGATTACCAGTCGTAACATTACGTGTCATTATCCTAATAAAAACTGATCTACTGAAGTACAACTTTATTTATTTCAACAATCATCAACTCTGGATCTGTAATCGAGCGATAGACATTTAATCTAATTTCAGCCTTTTCCTCAGGAATCGTGAGAGATACCATATAAACCTCTCTTGGCAGGGCTGCCCCCTCCCCTTTATGCTCGGTCGCTTTGATTCTATATTTCAATGGATATTTACGAAAATTTTTGCGTATAGATTCGTAGAATAATGAATGATATTTCTCTGGATTGTCATCACGCTCACTAATCCAATCTCGACAT
>Ga0335081_10015944_pt1 | contig 12161 bp, 14 predicted proteins | sample Lox_Sample_35_FD_206713 | JGI IMG/M metagenome (GOLD analysis project Ga0335081, IMG submission 206713) | Soil microbial communities from Loxahatchee National Wildlife Refuge, Florida, United States - Lox_Sample_3.5 | ecosystem: Environmental > Terrestrial > Soil > Wetlands | place: USA... | reverse complement strand
CATCTATCTGTCGGAATTCGCACAATCGCCGAAAGTAACCGGCGCACCGGGAGTATTCAGCCCGACGAGCGTGTCGCGCTTTGATCGACCGGACCGGCGCGTCGTCGACCACCGGCCGCGGCGCCGAGCAGAACAACGGCGAACACCGCGCCGACCACACCCGAGATCAGCAGCGGCAGGCGCCCGTCGGCGCCCCACAGGAACCCGGCCCACAACCCTGCGGCCAGCACAGCGAACCCGCTCAGGCCCTGGAAGACGCCCTGGGCGCTGGACTGGAGCTCTTGTTTGACCAGCGTTGAGATCCAGGCCTTCCCGACGCCGTCATAGCAGGCTGTGAACAGCCCGTACGCGACGATCAGCCCGCACGCGGTCGCCGGGTCCGTGGCGATGCCAAGACCCAGATAGCCGACCGCGAAGAACACCAGCCCGAACCCGTACACCACGGGCCGACTGAAACGGTCGGCAAGCGCCCCGGCCGGAAAGCTGGCCAGGGCATACACAGCGTTGTAGCCGACGTAGGCCAAGATGACGGCCACGACCGACAAGCCCATCTCCTTGAGCCGCAGCAACAGCAGCGCGTCAGGGAAGTTCGCGACGCTGAACGCGATCAGGAACGAGACAACCCCCCAGTAGCGGCGCGGCAGCCGCCGGACCGCGGCGAGCACCGACGGCCGGGCCGCATGCGACGACTCGTGGGGCCGCTCACGGACCCAGGCGATGAGCAGCACGCTGAGCACAGCCGGTATCACCGCCAGATACAGCACCGGACCGATCTGGTGACCGAACGCCTCGTATCCGGCCAGCCCGAGCAGGGGGCCAATGACCGCGCCGACAGTGTCCATCGTGCGGTGAAACCCAAACACCCGCCCACGCTCGGCCGGTTCTATACCATCGACCAGCAAAGCGTCCCGCGGCGCATCACGCAGCCCCTTGCCCAACCGGTCGACGACCCGCCCGACCAGCACCCCGGGCCATGCCCCGGCGGCCGCGACAACAAGCTTGCCCAACGCCGCCATGGTGTAGCCGGTCGCGATCAATGGGCGCCGCGCCACCCGGTCACCCAACGGACCCGACGCGATTTTGGTCAGCGATGCAGCACCCTCCGCAGCACCTTCCACCGCACCGACGACCGACGGCGACGCACCCAAAACGCTCGTCAGATAGATCGGCAACAACGGGTAAAGCAACTCGCTGGCGGCGTCCTGCAGCAACGACACCAGCGAGAGCACCCGCACATTACGGGTGAGCCAGCCCCGACCGTTACACGTTGCCATCGAGCATCGCCCAAGCCGCCAGCACCCAAAACCGCAGCGGGGCGACGGTGAGTTTCGAACCAGACTCTCTGTTCGCCGCCATGCGCATCGCGTGCCAATTCTCCATCCCGATAAAACCTACCGCGTCGCATCGATCGCTGGCACGAAACGTTGCACGCGTGGGCCGGCCGACACAAGGCGGCCGAAGACTCCGCCGCGGTCGCCACCGACCTCATCGACCGCGGCATCACGACCGCCCCGCAACTCGGCGCCATCAGCGCCAGCGCCGGCGGCCTGCTAATGGGTGTCATGCTCACGCAATACCCGGAGCTGTTCGGGGCGCTGGTGTGCCGCCAGCCGCTGCCAGACATAGGCCGTAAGGAGCATTGCGAGGCGCGGTGAGATGTAGCAGTCTCACTGTCGGATGCTTGTCGCCGTGGACGTTCAGTATGCGGAGCTCGCGGTGGTCACCGCCGCCGTGGGCTTCATCGACTGGTCCGACTCCACCTCGACCCTCGAATGCGTCTTCCACGTCGAGGTGATGCCCGAGCCGTACCAGCCCGGCGCGTTCTACCAGCGGGAGCTGGCCTTCATCCTTGAGGCGGTCGCTCTGGTGGAGCGGCGTCATCCCGTCGAGGCGGTGGTCATCGATGGCCACGTGTGGCTCCAGGAGGGTCAACCGGGGCTGGGCGCGCGGCTGCGTGAGGCGCTCGGCCCGCGGAAAGCCGTCATTGGCGTAGCGAAGGCCGCGTTCGCGGGAGGGAGCGCGGTCCCCGTGCTCCGCGGTGACAGTGGCCGGCCGCTGTTCGTCACCGCGGCGGGGATGAACGCGCATGGGGCAGCCGAGCTCGTCCGCGGCATGCACGGCCCGTATCGCGTGCCTACGCTCCTGAAGCGTGTCGACCAGCTCGCGCGCGGGCGCGCGACGCCGGACCTGGTGAAGGCGCTGTCCGGCCAGATGAGCTAGAGCGGCGGTCATGTGGTCGTCGGCGGCCGAGGTGTCGGGTGATTGGCTGGCAAGGACGCCGAAGATGCTGCCGTACAGCATAATTGGGACCGTGCGCGAAGCCCCTGGGATGGCGGCTTCGTGTACCTGTGGGAAAACCGCTGGATCGACATCGACGCTTCACTACTGGCGGAGCGTGATCACCCGTGCCGTAAGGGAGGCCGCTGTTCTCAATGGTGAGCTCTTCGCGACTTGGGTCACGGCTCGTTGAGGGCCAGAGCCAGTTAGCATTCCGGCCGGGTGCGCCCAGATCTGTGTGGCTTTCTCGAGCACCCTGCGTTGAGGTGCACGCCGGGCGTGTAGCCCCAAGGGGGCTTGCGGCTACGTGGGCAATCCGACTGTCCGCCGTCGTTGTCAACTTGCTCGGCTCAACCTCTCCGTGAGAAATTCGATTTTTGGTCAATTAGCGCCTTTGTGAGATGAGTCCGGGAGTCCGAACCGGTAACGCATGCGGAGACGTGATCCACGGGCTGTCCAGTTCGGTGACATCGGCTCGCACTGCGCCTCTGTGGCGTCGGGAGCCAGGCGCAACTCGATCGGGACATCGACTCCTGGTATCACCGGGATCGCGGCGTAGCGGATCCTGCTGCTATCGTAGTGATCCTCGTGGGGGACCGAACCCCGCGCTCCCCTGCTGGCTTCGCGGTGGGCACCACCAAGACCGAGGAGTCGGAGCGCACGATCCGCGTGCGCCAGGAGCTGCTCGAGCGCCTCGACCTGTCGGGCCGCTACGCGTTCATGAACGAGGACCGGGAACCGGTGAAGGGCGACAGCTTCCGGACCAACCAATGGCTCCTGGCGATGGAGCGCACCGGTCTGCCCCCGCACCGGCAGCCGCGCATCCACGACCTGAGACAAACGCACGCCAGCTGGCAGCTCGACGTCGGGATCTCCCTTCCGGCCATCCAGAAGCGTCTGGGGCACGGAGACGTGATGACCACGCTGCGAGTCTTGGGTCGGGTCAGTTAGCCGGGATGTCTGACCACATCAAGACTCCGTCAAGAGATCTCGTTGTTCCGTGAAGAATTCGCGAGAGATGTTGCGGCTTGCCTCGCGGGGCACTGCAATGGACGACATGGCCGACACGACTGTAGCTTTCTGCGCCGTGCCTTCGGCGCATGAGCGTTCCGGCGCCGGTTGAGAGGACGGACCTCCGTCGCTGGCACGAATCAGTAACTGGCCTTGCCGTTTTACCGCTCGACCCGTTGTGCACACCCAATGCCTCCCTATTCTACACACTCCATCTGTTGGCAGATCTTCCCGCGCGACGGCCGTGCCCAAGTGCTGTGCGTTCGCGAAAGACATTACGTCCCACAAAACGTGCCCGTCCCGAGAAGGAGAACGATGGAAAGCCGTCAGGTGGATCAACCGATGGCCTGTGGGAGAAACATCACCGAACTTGCCGACCTTGCAGTCCTGCTCGTGCGCGAACAGGCTGCCGAAACCCGGCTGCTTCCGATCGCCGCGCGCCCAGTCGCCGATCACCCAGAATACCAGCAGGTCAACCGGGTCGACCGTGCCGGCGCTGCGCTGAAATGCGGATGGACCTTCCTGGTCAACACCTCCACCCGCACGGTCCTGAGAACCGTCGGAGATCCCGACCAACTCGACTTTGAGACCGCGATGGCACGCGCCATGCCGGCTTAGACGTGGATTCGCGGTCGGCGGGCGGATGTCGGCCAACGTGGCCCGTGACAAAGAACTGAAACCCCATGGCCCGGCCTGACCCAGGCACCAACTTAACGACTACCCGCCCAACTAGCCGCCCTCGCCTCCGGCGCATACCTCAATACCGGCGAGCCGGTCGTGCTGCTTGACAGTGGCACCGGCAAGACCCATCTGCTCATAGGTTTAGGGCTGGCCGCCTGTGAGCAAGGCCGCAAGGTGCGCTACGTCACCACCGCCCAACTGGTCAATGAACTCGTCGAAGCCGCCAACGAGGGCGTTTTGTCCCGTGTCGTCGCCCGCTACAGGCGCCTCGATTAGATCTCCGCCAAGATGGGCGCGTATCGACGGTATGGCGCTTCGCGATCCGCCGGATTGCTTACGTCGCCAGCACGCAGCCGGATGCCACGCTGCGCCGATCCAATCGGCGGAGGCCGAGTTCGTCGGCGAGCTCCACCGCACACGCGTACTCGTCTCGATGCAGATGCCGGTTGATCTCCCGGTACGGATCCCGCACGTCGGTACGCCCGACCAGGCCGGCCGGATAGTACTGGGCCATCAGGTGTACGTATGTGTCGGGTCCGAGCATGCCAGCGATCCAACGCAGAATCTCTGCCGTTTCGTCGAACATGCCGGGCATGACCAGGTGGCGCACCAGCAAACCGCGAACCGCCAGCCCGTCGTGGTCAAGGGCGAGCTTCCCCACCTGTCGGCCCATCTCTGGGATGGTTGTGCGCATCACCTCCGGATAATCCGGCATGCGCAAGAAGCGGCGGGCCCGTTCGCGGCCCCACACCTTGGCGTCGGGCATGTAGATGTCGACTATCCCATCCATCAGCGCCAGGCTGTCGAGGCTGTCGTACGAACTGGTGTTGTACACGATCGGCAGCCGCAGCCCAGCGTCGATCGCGTGCGGGAGCGCCTCGAGGATCTGCGGAACCACATGTTCGGGCGTCACGAAGTTGATGTTGTGGCAACCCTTGTCTTGAAGTTCCAACATCATCTGCGCTAGCTGGTGCGGGGTAACCCGCTCCCCGCGCACCTCCCAGGAGATGTCGTAGTTCTGGCAGAACACGCAGCGCAGGTTGCAGCCAGAGAAGAAGATCGTGCCTGAGCCGTTCCACCCCCGCAGGCAGTTCTCCTCGCCGAAATGTGCGAAGTGCGATGCAACAACAGCCGTGCGCCCGATCTGACACAGGCCTTTGACGTCATGCAGCCGGTCTACCCGGCACAGCCGCGGGCAGACACGGCACCGGTCGGGACCCAGCAGAACCCGAGCCTGCACAGCCCGCCGAGAGACCTCGTCGACGCCGAGGCCGACGTACGCGGGGCACGATCGGACGCTGTCCATGGATCAACTCTCAAGCTCGGATCCTACGCGGCCGGGCAACGGATTGGTGACACGCCGCCGCCACGCGGGCGACAGTGCTCACCGACGATGAGCTGCATCGAATCGGCACGCCGTGCCGTGTTGGTTGGCGATTGGGAGGTCATCTACCGCGGCGGACCGCAAGCTGGCCTGCGCGCGCGATAGCACATATCCGATGTGCGCACGCACCTCCTGACGAGCGCCAACCATCTGGAGACGCTCGACTGCCCGGAGCGGCTTGTCCCTTCCGGCAGAGTTTGTGAACGCCGAGCAAATGCCATTTGCCATAGCATCGCCCTGTCTCGGCGCTTCCAGCGCTTTCGGATTCTCCCGTGAACGACGGGCAAGTCAGAAGCATCATCGCCATCGGGCGGTCATAAACGGCGAATAAACGTCTAAAGAAGTCGGGACGGGAAATGCATCTGCTGGTAGCGGTCGTAGTCGGACGTCATTGTGCTGTCCCATTCGCCTCGTTGCGAGCGCCCTCGAACCGGTCAGAACCCTCGATCACGGGCACGCATGGTTCGGAGAAGGTACCGGCGCACACCACCACAAAGTCGCACACCACTGTGCTGGAACCAGTCGGACCACGGGTCGGTAACCAGGCCGAACGGTTGGCCCTAAGTAGCGTGCCGGTAGCCAGCTTTGTTCTGGGGGACAATCGCATCTACCTGTGGGAAAACCGCGTCGCGTAACTACCCACCGCGCGCTACGGCGGATCTTCGGCGAGCAACTGCGCGTGCACGCGTTCCAGACTCTGCCGCCGCCGCAGCACCAGCCGGCGCGGCGGGCACCGCAACGGCGACACCGATGCCTGCCCGGCACACCACTCCGACAACAGCGACATCGACCACACGTCGCCCTCGTCCAGCGCGAGCAGCAGCATCGCGGACTGTCCCGGGTGCGCGGGCCAGTCCACGCTGACCAGGACGAGCTGGTCGTCCGGCTGGGCAACGACGGCCTTGAGGTGCAGCTCCGGCCAATCGAGCGCCGACTCGGGCTCCGGCACGGCCATCTTCAGCGCGAGCTCCTGCGCGTCAAGGCTGCCGACGTGAACTAGGCGCGCGGTCCACACCACCGCGACCACGATAAACACAATGGCGCCCGCGAACGCGAGCGAGGCAATCACATTCCGACCATAACGGTGTCAGAGCTTCGAGGGGATTGATACCGGAAGGGAATTTCGATGAGCCGACGTGACCGATACGAGCCTTCTCACCGATCGTTTACTTTTTGTATAAACTACCGGGAAGTCGCCGACCACTTGGGTGTGGCTGTCCCGACCGTCAAGTCGCGAATGCGCGCCGGCAACCGAAAGAGGTTACAGCTGCGGTCGTTTACTCCTCAATGCCGCCCGGCTTGCTGCTCACCGCCTCGCTCCCGCTCCGCACGACGCTGCGCAGAAACTCCAACCGGGTCGTGACAAGCGAGTCGGCAAAATCAAGGACGGCGTCGACGATAGTCTTGCGCCGCGAAGCGTCGACCAGCGCGGGAGTCGCCTCATTGACGGTGTCGACGAACTTGCGCACCGCCTCGATCGCGTCCCGTCGTCCGGTTTCAACCGATTCGAGCACCTCGTCGGACAGGCCCGCCGCCCGTTCCACCACGGTGCCGCCCGGCTTGCTGCTCACCGCCTCGCTCCCGCTCCGCACGACGCTGCGCAGAAACTCCAACCGGGTCGTGACAAGCGAGTCGGCCAAATCGAGGGCGGCGTCGACGATAGTCTTGCGCCGCGACGTGTCGACCAGCGCGGGAATCGCCTCATTGACGGTGTCGACGAACTTGCGCACCGCCCCGATCGCGGTCCGCCGTCCAGTTTCAACCGATTCGAGCACCTCGTCGGACAGGCCTGCCGCCCGTTGCACCACGGTGTTCTTCTCACTGCTTGTCATGATCGTGCTCCTAGGAATGAGTGCACAAGCGAGTTGTTAATGCCGCGGCCCAGCATGCCGCTTGGACCCGGCATCGCATAGGGCCCATGGTCATCTCTTCCCGCGTAGGTACAGCCGTGGTTCCTGGCTGGCTACCCTGCGGGAAAGTCGACGGTCTCTCCGGGCTCGGGCCGCGATCGGCACCGCTGGCTGAGTTTCGTCAAGGGTCTCGGCCCCATTCGTCGTCATGAATTTTGGCTCCGTGCGGCTTCGCTGTTGTCGATTCCTCGGCTATGGCTAGATCTACTGACTGACCCTCGGAACAGCAGCGAGGCCGCAAGAACCGTCGGGGCGCCATGGAGGTCGGCCGTGATCGATTTTGGACTATTCGGTAAGCGCGCCGTTGTGTCGGGTGCGGGCTACATCCCGGAGCGCGCGGGCCATGGCTGGTTCACGTCGTTGGCCCTTGCTGAGGCGGGCGCCTCGGTGGCCTGTATCGATATCGACGAGCAGCGCGCGAATCGCATTGTCCGCGAGATCGTCGGCAGGGGAGGCAATGCCGTCCCGATCGTCGCCGATATGACCGACCCTGCGCAGGTCGGTCGGGCGATCGACGAAGCCGTCGCAGCTTTGGGCGGTGTTGATGTCTGCGTCGACATTATCGGTGGTGCGACCTGGTCGAAGGTCGAGGACTTCACCACCCGGTTGTGGGATGCGGCGATCCACTACAACCTGACCCAGGTCTTCTACCTTTTTCAAGCCGTGGCAAGGCGTATGATCGCCCAGCGCAGCGGTGGATCGTTGGTCGCACTGGCCTCGGTCGACGGCATTGCGGCGGCGACCTACCATGCCGCCTACGGCGCCGCCAAGGCCGGCGTCATCTCGCTCGTGAAGACCTTCGCAGACGAACTGGGGCGGTATGGCATTCGCGCTAACGCGGTGGCGCCAGGCAATGTGGGCTCCGGGAACGAGGACCAGCTGCCTCACGAGTACGCCGTCAATGGAATTAATCCGCTGGCGGCGCCCCGCGCCCATGACGTCGCCAATGCCGCGTTGTTCCTGTGCTCTGAGCGGCGGCCCGCATCACCGGTCAGACACTGGTCGTCGACGGCGGTGCAACCATTCAGCAGCTATGGGGGCTGCCCGCATCATCGGTCCCGCCGGACCCGGACGACGCGATGCCGGAATTCATGAAACCCGGGCGGTTGGGCGGCTAGCGCCACTGGCGCTGATGAACCATCGGCAGGCCTGGCACCGAGCTTCTCCCCTTGAGCACATACGGGGTCTGGATCGAACCGATGTAGACATCGCACATGTCCTGCCCACCCCAGGCGATGCTGGTCGGACCGCTCAACAAGAGCTCACCGCGATCCTCGACCACCACCGTCGCCCGGTCATCCGGGCTGATCGCCACGATCCTGTTGGCGAAAACAAGGGTGACCCAAAGGTTCCATCGGCATCGAACGCACAGCCATCGGCAAACCTTCACCGGCGACACAGCTGCTGTTTGGCCAGGAACTGGCTATGTTGCGGGCCGAACTCGTCGGGGCGCCGGCCACCCAGCGGCGGCCCGAATCGCTGTTGGGGGCCGAGTGTTTCGCCCCGGACCGGAAACCGCACCACATCAGCGGCTACCGTGCGGACCACATACAGATAGTCCTCATTGCGATCCAGCGCCATGCAATTCGGGAAGCTCACCGCATCGGCGACCACTTGCGCCGATCGGCGATCCGGTGCGACCCGAAAGATGAACCCGTCAGCGGTCCCTCGCGCGATGGTATCGACAACATCGTCTGCCATCGTGCTCACCGAACACCACAACGCCCCAACGGAATCCACCAGCACGAAGTTCAACCACCGCAGCGGGCGTCCATCGAGTTGTCCGCCCAGCACCGCCGTGATCGCGCCGGTGAGCGGGTCGAGGTCCTGCAGGACAACCAAGCCGAAGTTGGCGATCAGAAAGTGGCCGTTGCGGTCGAGCGCGATCCCGTTCGGCTCGCCGCCCGCCTGCCCCATACGCCGAACGGTGTTCTCATCAACGAGCTCTGCGACCGCTGAGGCCTTATCGGAGGCGAACACCCGACCATCGCCAGCCACCACAACCTGTTCCGGGCGATCCACGCCGCGCCCGACGGGGTGCAAACCAGTCACCAGGACGGTGGTCTGGCCCGTTCCGCTCATCGATGCCCCTCGTGGACTGCTAGCAGCCCACTGTCACGCTAGTGGATTCACTCAGACCCGCCCTCGGCTGTCGACCACCAATACTGAATGAACGGCTCCATGGCCCGGCTGACGAGCTCGATCCTCGGTCCGCTCTCCCCCTTGCAGTAGGCCCACAGCAGCGTTCCCGACCCGTCGGGGTTGTACGACTTGACCTCGAAATGCATGCCGTTGGCCTCGAGCACCGCCAGATCCGCTTCGACATCGTCAGACCAATAGCCCACGTGGTGCACGCCGGAATCCGCTGGAGTCCAGATGGTGCCCGCAACGGTCTGCAAGATTTCTAGCCGCGGCGTGTTGCCCGAGTAGGCCATCCGCATCGGGATGGTCACTTCACCGTCCGGCGTGTGAGCGAGCTGGTCGACCTCAACCACATCGGTCCAGCTGTAGCCGGCAACCTTTGTGAACCGGTCCATCGTCGCATCGAGGTCGTCGACAACTATGCCGGCGTGGTAGAGGTCTCCGGGCTTCACGTGCTCTCCTCGGTCGTCGCGCTCTTGATTTGCTGCTCCAGCCACTGCACCTCGCTGAAGTTCTCCCGACCGCTGGCCGTTAAAAGCTGTTGGAGCGCCGCACGTTTCACCCGGGCTGCGGCACGATCGCCGGGGCAGTGGGCAAGGACGATATCGGTCAGGTGCAGCGCCTGCAGCGGACGTTGTTGCTCGACGTGGGTCTGCGCACGTTCGGTGAGTGCGGCTGGGCCGCCGACCAGTTCAACGATGTCTGTCCACACCCCCGACGGGGGCACGTCGTAGAGCTCCGTGGTCGACTCATAACGGAACCACCCCACGTGCTCCTCCCAGATCGCCCGCACGATCCACGGCACCTTCCCATGCACCTGAGGCAACGCAAGCTCAGACGGCAACGTCACGTCGCGCATCAGCGTCCACAGGTCGGCACCTGCGTTCATGCCCTCGATCGTGCGGTCGCGAAGGTAGGCCGTGGCGTCGCGCACCTTGGTCATGGTTTGGCCGATCTCCTCAGCACCGTGAAACACGTCATGACCATTGATCAGCCGCTCGGGCTCAAGTCCGATGACCCTGTCGATCGAGTGGATGAACGCCATCGCACTACGGATCTTGTCGCCGCGCAACGTGTACAGATTCGGGACATGGCCGAAGAACGGCCCCATCAAGTTGCCGATGAAGACGGTGCGATGCTCGGGCATCCAGACGACCAGGGCGTCGGTGGTCTCGCCACCGGGGGTGGAATACAGCTCGAATCGGCGCCCGCCGAGCTCGAACGCGTGGCTGTCAACGAACGCGGTGGTGAGCACCGGTTCCGGCGGTAAGTTCGCCGCTTGCGCGTTGACATCCATGAACGCCCCCCACAGTGTCGCGATGCGCCGCAGGTAGAACGGATGTAGATGCCGCCAGTACTCGCGCACATCGGCGTGATTGGCCTGAACGATCGTCTGCACACCGGGCCCGTTAAACAGAGACCACCCGCCGACGTGGTCGGGATGTCCTTGAGTGAATGTGATGATCCGCAACGGGTTTGTGCTGACCCGCGCGAACCGGGCCTTGATCTGCGTGGCCTCGAAGTCGGTGCCGGTGTTGATCAACACGTCACCCTCGGGTGTGGTGACCAGGTAGCTATTGGCGATGTTATTGGACATGAAGATCCCGTCCCCCACATCGACGGCGTCTTCGGCGCCCTCACCCTGCTTCACGAGTTCGTCGAGTGACTGCGGCATGAGAACCTCCCAATGGGTTTTGCCCGGGACAACCTAACATTTGTTCTCTACGGGCCGATAATCTTGTCGGTCATGGCGACCCCGCTCTCGTCCCAATCCGCTTCCCAGGTTGACGACCTCGTTACCCGTGCCTGCGAGCGCGCCGGGCTCGATGACTTCGGTGGCGACTCGTGGCGAGCGGGACTAGATCTGCTGGTAACGACGGTCGAGTCCGCGCCTGCGGTCAACCCGGGCGGACGCGATTACGTCTACGGCCAGTTCGTGGATGCGCTGTGGAATCGCCTGCGCGTCGTTGACTACCGCAAGCAGCATCCGGAAGCCAGTGAGGAAACAGTCAAACGTCCGCTGGTGATCCTCGGGCTGCCGCGAACCGGCACGTCGCTGGCGAGCTACCTGCTTGAGCAGGACCCCGCCCGGAGGTCGCTATTGACGTGGGAGGCGGAGGACTCGGTGCCGCCGGCGACCGCGGATATGTTGCGATCTGATCCTCGATGCCTGAAGAAGAAGGCCGAGTTGGACGTCCTCGCCGAGGGACTGAAGGCCGCGGCTATCCCGATGGTGCATTGGGACGAGGCTGACGGACCCACCGAATGCGTGTACTTGCACAACCAGGATTTCAAGGCCTACCTGTGGGAGGCCTTCATGCCCACGACCGCCTACGCTGACTGGCTACTGGAGACCGACATGACCAGCGCGTATGCGTACGAGAAGTCAGTGTTGCAGATGCTGCAATCTCGGGCACCGGGCACGTGGTCGCTCAAAATGCCATCGCACGCGGTACACATCAACGCCCTTCTCGCGACGTTCCCGGACGCTCGTATCGTGTGGGCGCACCGCGACCCCTTCAAGTCCACCGCTTCCTTCCTGCACTTGAACTATCTGTCGCGCGCGGTGCTTGGAGCGGAATTCGATGTCGACGAGATCGTGCCCAACATACTGCGCCAGCTGCAGGCGCACATAAGTCGACCACTACGTGTTCGCCGGGTAGTCGGCGACGACCGCTTCTTCGATCTGCACTACGCCGACCTCATGCGCGACCCCCTCGGTGTCATGCGGGCTCTGTATGACTGGTCCGGTGACG
>Ga0335081_10015942_pt1 | contig 12162 bp, 12 predicted proteins | sample Lox_Sample_35_FD_206713 | JGI IMG/M metagenome (GOLD analysis project Ga0335081, IMG submission 206713) | Soil microbial communities from Loxahatchee National Wildlife Refuge, Florida, United States - Lox_Sample_3.5 | ecosystem: Environmental > Terrestrial > Soil > Wetlands | place: USA... | reverse complement strand
GCGCGATCCGGTGCTCCCGTAACCGCGGGGACGTGGTGGGACTCGATGTGCTCGACCCGGCCTGGCAGCAGCCCGGCCGCTGGCGCGCGGTTCTGGCCGCCGCGAGCTGCCGTGAGACGGACCTGGCGTGCGTCATCAATCTTGTGGCCAGCCGTCATCCATCGCCCGCGGTCTCGCGGCAGGTGGGCGCCGCATCCATCCGTTGCCTGGCTGCGCTGGGGCGGCTCGCCGCCGCCCCGGTCACGATCCATGTCGGCAGCGTCGCGGAATACCGGGCCGGGCACAGATCCGCGTATGCCCTCGGCAAGATCGCGGCGAGAGATGAGGCGCGCAGCCGCGCGGTCACCGCGATCCTCACCGTCGGCGTGGTGCCCCGCCCGCCAGGGGATCCGCGGGACCGGTACCTGCGCTGGTCCGCCAGCAGGCTCCCTGACCTGGCGGACCTGCCCATCGACGTGTCAGCGCCCGCCGAGGTAGGGGACGCCCTTGCCAGCCTGGTAAACGCTGGCTGGTATGCCGGGCTCAGTGCCGCTCCGGCCGAGCTGACGCTAGCCGGGAACCGCCGGGCACTGGGGCAGATCGTCGGGCTCGGTGACGGGGAGCCGCGGAGCCGCTGGTACTCGCCCGTCCTGCGGACCGCGATGGACCGGCTGCCGCTGCCGCCATATTTCGCCTCCAGGCGGGCCGTGTCCTGCACGAGGCAGGCAGCCGGGCGGTTTTCCGTGCACTACGCCACGGCACCGCCAGAGTCAGCGCGCGGTCTCGCGGCTGAGGGCCGCTGGAGCATCAGCGGCTGCGGGTGCTCCCGGATGTGGCTCATCGCGGACAACGAACAGGCTGGGGACCAGGAATGACCGTCAGCGCCGTGGCCGGGGCCATACGCCGCCTGCAGGACGGCGAGATCCTCACGCGGGAGGACACCACCGCGGCCTTCCGCCCGATTCTGGACCGTGACTTTGAGGGCTGCGATGTTTCGTGGGGAACGATGTTCAGCCTGCTGCATCAGCGCGGCGCCAGCACGGGCGAGGTCATGGGACTGATCGACGCCATCCTCTCCTATGACCCTGAGCTTGACCGGCAGCTACGGGACAAGATCGAGCTGAACCCGGGCGCGCCCGTCGTGGCGATAACAGGCAGCGGCAAGGAGTCATTCAAGACGTTCAACGTCAGCACGGCCTCGGCCATTGTCGCGTCAGCACACCCCGGAGTCTGCGTCATCAAGCCAGCCGGAAGGGCCACATCGGCGAACACCGGCGCCAGCGATGTCCTGGCCGAGCTAGGCATCCAGATGCCGCGCAGCCTGGCCGAGATCGCGCCGATGGCCCGGAGCTGCGGTCTCGGCGTCTTCGACTATCACCTGACCGCGCCCCGCTACGGCCCGCGCTATGAGAACCGGTTCCATCACCTGCACCCGCTCAGCCACGTCACGCCCTGGCTGTTCATCCCAGTCCGTCTCGACGGCCTCGTATTCGGCGTCGCCGAGCCTCGCGTCGAGCTAGCCGCCCGCGCCATGGCGGCCAGCGGTGTCCACTGCGCCGCGGTGGTATCTACCGGCCTGGGGAACGCAGGCCAGATCGATGAGCTGGCGCCGTTCGGAAACGCTCGCCTCGCGACGGTCGCGAACGGCGAGGTCATGTTGGCCTGCGCGCAGAATCCGGCACCGGGAGCCAGCCAGCTCGACGCGATCCGGCAGAGTGCAAGTCACCAGGCGAACGCCGCCGCCATACAGCGCGTACTCAGCGGGCAAGCCCACGACGCCGCCACCAGTCTGGTCTGCGCCAACGCCGGCCTGCTGCTCCACCTCGCCGGAGCCGCCCCCGACCGTGACCACGGCGGCGAACTCGCCAGGGAGATCATCAACAGCGGCCTGGCAGCCTGCCAGCTCGACAGATGCCGGACAGCATCCCGTCACTGACCACGCGGGAAGCATGCCACCCGGAGACCAGCAACGGCCTGACGGTCCGGCTCAGCCCCAAGCACGTACTCAGTGCCCGCGCTGACACACGAGCACACGGCTAGTCATGCGCACGCGCGCCGTCTGGCTGTACCGGCTCTTCACGGTAATGGCGAGGTCTGGCGAGCCGGCCCGGCGGACCAGCCGCAGGGCCAGGTGCATCGTCTTCTCGTTGTCGGTCGTGAACAATCCGATGTACCCGCGGCCGGGCTTTGCCGGGTACAGGCCAACCAGGCATACGGTGTCCTCGCCGCATTTCCAGCAGGCTCGCGTCAGGCCCAGCACGCGCACGCTGACATGTGCCGCGCAGCCGGCTGGCGAGCATTGCGCGCAGCCGCCCGCGAATCGGTTCTGCATGCGTCCATTCTCGGAATAATCACTGATCAGTTGCCCGGCTCGGCTTCCCTCGAATACGGCCAATATACGCTGACGCGGTCATCACGCCTCATCGCGCGACCGCACGTCGACGATCAGCCGCAGGGCCAGTGTCAGCCTGGGTCGGCGCGGCCAAGCGCCCGACGTCGGCAGAAGCCGTCCGCCTTACCGGTCGGTCGGATGGCTTCCTGCGGCGGCCGGTTCAGCGTCCCTATGACTGACCGTGGCCATGGGTCTCAGCAGGAGGGTCTGGCAGTGGCGGAAGCGGATCGCCGGGAAGGGACGCGATACCTGCCCGCACGCGGGCCAGCCGGTAGTACTGCTGGACGCGGTGGACCTGCTGGCTGAGCGCCGTCGGCTGGGCAGCGGACAGGACCCGGTGAGCGGGGTCGGCGCTGAACAGACAGAATGCCCAGAATCGCCGTGAATAACAGCCCCACATGATCATCCAGGCAGGGTGCGAGCGCTGAAGGGCATCGGCCGCCTGCCTGTGGACGGCCTCTTCAGCCGGGCGCCCTTGTGTGCCCCGGTGCGGTGGCGTCAGCATGCTGCTGGCAGTTGAGCCTGTCCGATACCGGCCAGCTGCAGGTCGGCAGGAGGCGCTGGCGGTGTGCCCATCTCGAACCAGACCGCGCACCAGCCAGCGGCGATCGAGATCCCCCAGCAGGACGCCAGGCTGCGGACCAGCAGGAGGCCGCGCCCTCTGGCCATGCCGGGGTCGGGTTGGCTGCAGGCGCACGGGATGGTCTGCCCGCCGCCCCTGTCGGTCACGGTCACGCGCATCGCGTCTGGCCGCGGATGCGTGATGGCGATCATGACAGGGCCTGGCAGGGCATAGGCCAGAGCGTTGGTGAACAGCTCGCTGACGAGCAATGCCACCGTGGCGGCCTGATCACCGGTCAGATCCCGGCAGCCTGCCGTGACGAACTGGCGTGCAGCGCGGGCGGCTCGTGCCTGTCCCGGCAGCAGGGTAATGGCCGGAAGCGCCTGTGCTGGGAATGGGCGTCCTTGAGAGCTGGGTGTGGAGGTGGGCATTTCGGGCTTCCCGTCGGTGCACCGGATGTTGCGTGTGTCCACAGTCGGCCAGACGGCTCCGGCACCCAATAGGCCAGCTCCTCTACATTTCCGGACACTTCTGGTCACTGGAATGTCTATTGCCGACGGCACGACTGTCATGGCAGCGTGAACGCAAAGGCGGGGCCGCCCTGCAGCCCGGCCTGTCGTCGGCGTAACGGGAGACTGCGGATGACCGAGGATCTCGGCGGCTGGCTGCGCGGGCAGCGTGAGTCGCGCGGCTGGACCCGCGACGACCTGGCCAGGCTGCTGATGCAAGCCGGGCAGGCGCGAGGTGACAGGTCCATGCCGGGTGTCGTCAGCGTGAGCCACAACATCTACCGGTGGGAACGCGGCGGGGATGTTCCGTCGGAGCGGTATCGGCTGCGGTACTGCGATGTCCTCGGGATAACGCCAGGGCAGTTCGGCCACCGGCCGCCGGCCGGGCCGGGCGCCGGGCGAATGGTGACGATGCCAGTGGCTGGCCCAGACCTGGGATGTGCCCTGCAGATCGCTTACGATGAGGGGGAATCGGTCGCTACCGGTCACGGGATCGGCCGGGAGGTGCTGATGGCGGCGCACGAGGCCAGCGACCGGGCCGAGGAGATCGGCGGCCCGGCCATCGGCGAGGCGACATTCGAGCAGCTACGCGCAGACCTGGCCAGGCTGTCGCTGCTCTCAGATTCCGGCGAGCCCTTGGCGGTGTTCCTGGAGATGCGGCGCGTCCGCGACCGCCTGTACCGGCTGATGGACAGGCGGGCATGGCCTGGTGAGCAAACCGGGCTCTACTTCCTGACCGGGTGCATGAACGGCCTCATGGGCGTTACCGCGCAGCGGCTCGGCTACCCTGACGCCGCCGAGGAACTGCTCCGCGCCGCGTGGGCGTACGCGATCGCGATCGATCACCGGCCGCTGCTGGCCCAGATCCGCAGCCAACAGTCCTACGTGGCGTACTGGCATGGCCGGACCCGGCGCAGCCGCGAGCTGGCGCTCAGCGGCCTGGACTACATCTCCGCCGGGCCGGCCGCCGCCGAACTGCACCTGAAACACGCCAGGGCAGCGGCGCGGCTCGGCGATACCGACACCGCCGTCCGCGCTGTGAGCGACGCCCACCACGCTCGCTCCCGGGATTACACCGACGACCTCACGGAAATCGGCGGCGAGTTCGCCATCTCCGCAGCTACGCATCATCTATTCGCCGGGACCGCGCTGGCCATCAGCAGCGGCATTGCTCCGCAAGCTGCCATTGAGCTGGAACACGCTGCCAGCCTCTATGACACCGGTCCAGGACCAGGCGAGGACCACTGGTTCGGCGGCAAAGCGCTCGCCGGCGCAGATCTGGCCGCGATCAGGCTGCGATCGGGTGATCTCGACGGCGCCGCACATGCCCTGAGCTGGGTGTTCGCGCTCCCGCCCAGTCAGCGGGTCGCTGAGATCACGTCAATGCTGACCGCTGTCCGCACCGACCTGGCAGCTCCGGTTTTCCGCGACTCCGCGCGCGCCCGTGATCTGGACGAGCAGATCGAGGACTATGCCAGCGACACCATCGTGGCGGGCCTCAGCATGACGTCCAGCCTCCCATTGAGCTGAGCAGGCGCGATCACATGTCCCGAGTGGCTTGTCTGGCGCACGCAAGGAGCTACTCCCCATTGGCCGCGGCTCGGGCGGAGGGCTCGCCGCGGGGCGTGCCGCATCTCACCGCCCTGCAATCAGGCCAGATGACCTGCGGGGCATGCTGAAGGACATCGTCACGGCTGAGCTGGACGGCCTTCATGACCGTGCTCCGGCTGCGCCATCAGGAACTCATGGCCGACAAGAGCAAGATCGCCAGGAATCCTCGCCGAGGGAGCCGAGCGAGCCCGGCCCGAGGCCAGGCCACTGGTGGCCAGAGTCAGGACGGCGGTGGGCAGGGCCGAGATGACCTCCTGACCAGGCTCGCTTCAGAGAGAGAAGACTGCCGTTGCGCCGGGACAGCGATGAACTGAGCGAGGTGTTCGGGCCCCTCCATCTGACCCCGATCCGGCACGCGAGGCAGCGCAACCAGACATGGCTGCTGCACGGCGAATGTGGCCTGACAGCGGTCGTGAAGCGGTACAGGTCTCTGTCGCAGGCGGCGATTTCCGGGGTCATCGACGCCGAGAACCGAGCCCGCGACGCCGGAGTCCCAGTGCCCCGGGTGCTGTACCGATCACCGGATCGTCCGCTCGTTGTGCACGCCTGGGTTCTTGGCCAGCACGATGTGCCCCGTTCATTCGACCTCATAGACGCATGCGCGCAGCAGTTCGTCCGGCACCTGCGCGGGCTGCGCGGCTTCCTCCCGGCCTGGACTCCCCCCAGGCCGCCTCAGCCGCCGCTCCGCGCGCGGGAAGCGATCACCCGCAGCCCCGATGTCCAGCTCTCGGAAGACATCAGCGCATCCTGGAGCCAGCTCGGATCGCTCGCGAGCGGCCGGCCGACGGTGGCGAGCCACGCCGACTGGAGAGCCGACAACATCCTCATTCTCGACGGTCAGGTCGCGGCTGTACTGGACTGGGAATACGTCGTGCTGCTCCCGGCCGCCGAGGCAGTAGGCTACGCGGCCGGCTCGCTGACACACTCCTGGCGTGAGACCTTGTACCAGCCGCTTGACCTGCTTCCGGTCACGCGGTTCCTGGATACCGCAGCACGGTGCCTGAACTGGGAGGCTGGATCGCTGCGGGCGGTTAACGCCCGGCTTGCGGCTTTTCATACATGCGCGGTGAGGCTTGCGGAGGATCAGCATCGCGGCTGTGCCGATTCGGCAATCACCCGCGACGACCTTTGGGCTGCCCTTGGCTGATGGCCACATCCACCGGGTGTTCCACATCCCGTCCCATCTGAGCTACGCCAGCAAGCTCAAGGGCGATACCGTCGCGCCCGCTTCGCCCGAATGCTTGCCTGACTTGTTAGCCAGTGTCCATGATGTCGGTCCTGAGATCAGCCACCAGGGATGGACGGCGAACTGACGGCTTGCTATATCTGGTTCGGTACATATTGGCCTGATATAAGCCAGCTCAACTTAACTGCTCGTAGCTGGCCTCTTGGCGGATTGCCATTTCTGGGTTACATCTGATGTTGTCCCAGGAGAGGCGTCATGGATCAGTTATCGTTGTTCGCCGATCTCGACGCCATGTCGGCGGCTGAGAAGCCGGCGGGTGATCAGCCCGTTCGCATGACTGTCCTGATCGTCGTCAAGGCGGCGCCGAATCCGTCAGAGCGCTACGGGGAGACCGTGTGTGTCGCGGGCATCCGGCTGGACCCAGACTCTCAGGGCTGGGTGCGTCTGTATCCGATCAACTTCCGGGAGCTGGATCAGGACAGCAGTTTCAAGAAGTACGACGTCGTGTCCCTTGAGGCTATTCCCAGCCGCGGCGATTCCCGGACCGAGAGCTGGCGGCCAAGGATGGGAACCCTTGTCAAGCAGAGCCATCTCACTGGCTGGGCCCGGCGTGCGCCCTATGTCGTAGATCACATCGCGGAGTCGATGTGCGCGGTGCTCGCCAGGGTGCGTGACAGCCCGCCGGGCCAATCTCTGGCTGCGATAAGGCCTGCGCGGGTCACTGGCCTCGACATCGAGCCGCACCCTGGCTGGACCCCCGAAGAGCAAGCGAAGATCAACAGCTATCTGGGCCAGCTGGAGCTGCCAGGTCTGGGCCTGGGTCTGCGGACTGCACTGGAGGCACCGAGGTTCAAAGGCTGGTACAAGTACGCCTGCAGTAGCTCCTGTCCCGGGCATCGCCAGGGCATCTATGACTGGGAGTGGGTCGCTCTCCAGCGAAAGCTGGGGCCCAGGAGCGACGATGATCTTAAGGCGGCGCTGCGCGAGAAGTTCTTCACCATGATGTGCGCCCCGGAGCGAGACTTGCTGCTCTTCGTCGGTAACCAGGCAAAACGTCAGCAGGTGTTCATGGTGCTCGGAGCGTTCTACCCGCGCCGATAGCATGAAGCGCGCTGCCGCCCGTGAGTGGCGGGCACTGATGGGCCATCTGGTTGGCGGCAAGGAGGCACTCGTGCCAATGATCGCGATCTCTGGGGTGCGGATCGAGGATCGCCATCGCACGGATCTTGGTGACGTGACGGCCCTCGCGCAATCGTTGCGGGAGCTGGGACAGTTGCAGCCGATCGTGGTCACCGCAGACCTGCGGCTGATCGCCGGCGGCCGTCGGCTTGCGGCGGCTCAGTCCCTGGGATGGTCGCAGATCGAGGCGAAGATCGCTCATGGCCTGGGCGATGCGGCGGCATGGCTTCGCGCTGAGCGCGACGAGAACACTTGCCGCAAGCAGTTCGCACTCACTGAGGAGCATTCCCTGTATGAGGCCCTGTTGGCCCTCCAGGCGTCCCCGGCACCCGGCGCGGCATCTTCGGTCAGAAGGGAAAACGCGGCAACGCGTGAGTCAGGCGCGACAGCCCGCGAGAAGAGATTCGCGGCTGAGATCGCAGCCGGCAGGCCAGGAAGGCACAAGACCCTGGAGAAGGTCGGCGAAGTCAAGCGCATCGCCCAGGACCAGGAAAGTTCTGATCGCCTGCGGGAGAGAGCCCTGGAGGCGCTCCGCGAGATGGATCAGACCGAGTCGGTATCGGGCCCATACACGAAGGTAATGCTTGCTCTTCGCGCTGAGGCCAACCGAAAGTCATCGGACCTGTCGTCGTGGTCTCGGGATGAACAGGCGCTGCTGGAGAAGCTGAGACAGGGTCAGACAGTCGTGGTCAGTCTCCGTGAACACCACGCCAACCTAGTCCGATGGGCCGAGGCGGAAGGCCGTCTCATCCCAGTAGATCGAAGGACAGAATGGGGCAATCCATTCGAAATGCCCTACGATGGAGAACGGGAGATGGTGATCCGCAATTACGCGAATCACTATCTTCCCTTTAAGCCATCGCTGCTATCGAGGGTCTCAGAACTTCGCGGAATGGCCTTGGCGTGCTGGTGCGCCCCAGAACCTTGCCATGCGGACATTCTTAAAGACAAGGCCGACGCTTTGGTTGGATAGGTAATGCACGCTAAGGCCGTCCGGCGGCTGATGCGGCAAATCTCGCACCTCCCTTCGGGATCGTCAGCGTCGTAATTGTCCGACCTGCTGGCAGCGGACGGCTGCCCGCCTCGCGGCTAGGGATGTGCCCAGCATCGCGCCAGCGGCGCAGGACGCGGCGGCCGTAGTTGTTGGTGCCGGCGACGCGGTCGAGTTCAGCGCCGCTGGGCTCGCGGCCTCTGACTGGTTCGGTCATGTAGTGCGCCCACATCCGCTGCTCGGCTGTCAGCCCGGACCCGCCCGGCTGAGCGGGCGAGGGGAGATCCGAGACCGGCTCCGAGACACTCGCCGAGACGGCCGGCGAGACCTCTGGCACCGCCGTCTTGTCTCGGTGGTGGTCTCGCTGACTGGTCTCGGTGGTCTCGGCGCGGTGCCGCTTGAGCGCGGTGTTGAGAAGCTCGACCGACAGCAGCAGGGCGAGCGGCGGGCAGGCGGCGACGGCGACGGCGAACCCGTTCAGGCTGGGGGTGGCGGCGATGTTGGCGCACAGCGACAGGCAGATGCCGAGCGCGAACGCCAGCCAGGCCGGCCACCGCCCGCCGGCTCGGCGGCCCGGTCGCCACAGTTCCACGGTGGCCATGGTCAGCAGGCCGTCCACGATGAGCGGCCAGATGGCGCTGGTGACCGGGTCGGCGCCGATGCGGTGCGCGAACTCGCGGCCGTGCCGGTAGGAGGCGTACGCGGCGCCTGCCGCGACCAGCGCGGTACAGGCGCACTGGATGACCAGTGCCCGATCCGCCTCCGGCCACCTTCTTTGCGCCCGGCCGGAGCTGGTGCGAGCTGCGAGGCGGACTGGCGCGCGGGTGTGCTGAGCTGGGGCTTCACCGGGCATCACCGCTCGCGGGCGCCTGCCGGAAGGTGACCGGGCGTATCGTGATCTCCGGGCCTTCTGCCAGCACGAATTGGTTCGTGTGCCGGTACGTTAGGCCCACTCGGCCACGGCCGTGCGTTAGCTAGCTACGAGACGCCGTGTGAGCCGCTCGGGCAGGTTCGGCCTGCTCGGGCCTGTCGGCTCGGTTCCGCCCGCTCGGGCCTGTCGGCCCATCGTTGCGTCGGCCATCGCCGTCTATGCCGCCCGGCGAGAAGTTCGAGGCCCCGCTGACTACCTGTGACGGGAAGTTCGCCCGAAGGCGCGTCAGCCCTCGACCCAGTCCCGCGTGAGAAAGAGCCAGAACGCGAGGCCCGCGTAATCACCGAACCGGCGGAAGCGGCGCTCGATGGTGCGGTCCGTTGCCTTACGCCCGTTGAGCCTGACATAAGTGGGCCTGGTCCAGGAGTCGAGGATCAGCTGCCGGTAGCGCCCCAGCGAGGTGAGCATCACGTGCGCCGCCGCGTACGGCCCCACCCCGGGCAGGGCCAGCAGTTGCCTGCCGACCTCGTCGTCGGGCAGGCCGGGATCACGCAGGTGCTCCAGGTCGAGGCTGCCGTCGGCGACGTCAGCCGCCAGCCGCAGCAGATACCCGCCGCGGTACCCGGCCCGTGCCAGGTCGCGGTAGAACGCCTCGCCCGCCCCGGCCATCGCGGCCGGCCCGGGAAACGCCCGCCGGCTGTCCGGTGCCGGGTCGCCGAGGTCCGACACGATCCTGGTGACCATCCGGATCGTCGCCGACCACGAGCAGTTCGTGGTGCAGATGGTCTTGACCACATCCTCGAAGACCGTCGGGCTGCGCAGCATCCGGCCGGCGCCTGACGCCACCCAGGCCAGGGCGGGATCGGCCGCCACCCGGGCATAGAAACGGGATAGGTCCTGGTCCAGGTTGAGGAGCTGCCGGGCGGTCGCGAGCAGGCGGCTGCCCGATCCTGGCGGCAGGTCCTCGCCCATCGCCTCGACCGCCACGCGGCCAGGGCGGCCCGGCCGGATCCGGATCGTGCGGGCCTGCCCCTCACCGAGGGACAGCGTGGTCTCGAGCGTCCTCGCGGCCGGGTCGACCAGTTGCGGCGCCAGCGTGGCCACGCCATGCGAGGCGAGGGTACGCGCCAGGTCGACCGGCTCGCCGCCGCCCCCTTCGAGCGCAAACTCTCCCAGCCCTACCACCCCAGCCACCCCGCCTCCTCCCGCGCGCTCCCGCGCTCCGCTCCCGCGCTCCGCTCCCGCGCTCCGCTCCCGCGCTCCCGCGCTCCCGCGCTCCCGCGCTCCCGCGCTCCCGCGCTCCCGCGCTCCCGCGCTCCCGCGCTCCCGCGCTCCGCTCCGCTCCGCGCGCGCGGCGGCCCGGACCCAACTAGTGCAGAAACCGTTGCCAGAACAGCGGGTTCTGCACTAGTTGCCCCGGGCGGGTGCGGCGCCGCGCGGGGGCGGGGGGGCGGGGGGCGGGTGGGAGCGAGCTGTCGCGGGGTCACTGTAATATGTCGGCGATGACCTGGTCCACGTGCGGGTTCTGCGCGCCCGAGCACGCCTGACGTGCCAGCCAGCGAAGCGGAGGTCGCGAGGCGGCTGCGAGAGGAGCTCGGGGCCGCGGCGGACGCCTCGCCACGGCGTCGCGCCGAGTACTCCTCGGATGCCTCCAACTACCGGGTGGTCCCCCAGGCCGTCGTCTTCCCTCGGTCCGTCGACGACGTCCTGGCCGCCGCGGCCGTATGCCGGGAGCTGGGCGTGCCGCTGACCGTCCGTGGCGGGGGCACCTCGATAGCGGGCAATTCCGTCGGGCCCGGCGTGGTGCTCGACATGAGCCGTCACCTCGATCAGGTTGTCAGCGTCGACCCGGGCTCGCGGACCGCGGTGGTCGCGCCGGGAGTGGTCCTGGACCAGCTCCAGCGGGCGGCTGGGCGCCACGGGCTCCGCTTCGGCCCCGACCCGTCCTCCCATTCCCGGTGCACCGTGGGCGGGATGATCGGCAACAACGCGTGCGGCGCGCACGCGATGGCCTACGGCACCACCGCGGCCAACGTCGTGGCTCTGGACGTGCTCGACGGCAGGGGCCGTCGGTTGCGGGTCGGGCCCGGCGGGGACACGGTACCGGGGCTCGATGCGTTCGTCGCCGGGCGACTGGCCCCGCTGAGCGCCGAATTCGGCCGGTTCCGCCGCCAGGTTTCGGGTTACTCGCTTGAGCACCTGCTGCCGTCGCGTGCCGGGAACCTTGCCCGAGCCCTGACCGGAACCGAGGGCACCTGCGCCGTCGTGCTCGAAGCGACCGTGTCACTGGTGCCCGTGCCGTCCGCGACCGCTCTGTGCGTACTCGGCTACCCCGACATGCCGGCCGCCGCCGACGACACGCCCAACCTGGACGGGCAAGCCCTGCTGGCGCTGGAGGGCATCGACGCCCGCCTGGTCGACGTGGTCCGCGCGCACCGGGCCAGCGCCGCGCCGCCGCGACTGCCCGAGGGCGCGGCCTGGCTGTTCGCGGAGGTCGGCGGCGGCACTGAAGCCGAGGCGCTGGCGGCTGCCCGCGCCGTGGCCGCGTCGGCGGGGGCCCTCGATTCGCTCGTCGTCCCGGCCGGGCCCGCCGCGGCGACGCTGTGGCGCATCCGCGAGGACGGCGCGGGGCTCGGCAGCCGGACCGCCGCGGGCGCCCCGGCGTGGCCGGCCTGGGAGGACGCCGCAGTCCCGCCCACCCGGCTCGGCCCCTACCTGCGTGACTTCGCGGCCCTGCTGCAGGACCACCACCTCGACGGGCTGCTCTACGGCCACTTCGGCGACGGCTGTGTGCACGTGCGGCTTGACCTTCCGCTAGCGGAGCACCCGGAACGGCTGCGCCCGTTCCTGGTCGAAGCCGCCCACCTCGTGGCCGGGTACGG
>Ga0335081_10015940_pt1 | contig 12163 bp, 11 predicted proteins | sample Lox_Sample_35_FD_206713 | JGI IMG/M metagenome (GOLD analysis project Ga0335081, IMG submission 206713) | Soil microbial communities from Loxahatchee National Wildlife Refuge, Florida, United States - Lox_Sample_3.5 | ecosystem: Environmental > Terrestrial > Soil > Wetlands | place: USA... | reverse complement strand
AGGGTCCCGAGCATTCCTCGGCGCGGCTCGAGCGCTTCCTGCAGTGCTGCGGCGAGGACAACATGCAGGTCTGCGACCTCACCACCTCCGCCAATTATTTCCATGTGCTGCGCCGGCAGATGCGCCGCGACTTCCGCAAGCCCTTGGTGCTGATGACGCCGAAGTCGCTGCTGCGCCATCCCGAGGTGCCCTCGACGCTGGCCGAGATGGGGCCGGGCACGTTCTTTCGCCGCACCATCGACGAGGTTGACCCGCTGGTGCCGGACGACAGGGTGAAGCGGGTCGTGCTCTGCAGCGGCAAGGTCTATTACGATCTCCGCGCGGCGCGGCGCGAGCGCAAGATCCGCGACGTCGCCATCATCCGCGTCGAGCAGCTCTATCCCTTCCCCGCGAAGGCGATCGCCGATTCGATCGGACGCTTCCGCGCCGCCGACGTGATCTGGTGCCAGGAAGAGCCGCAGAACATGGGCGCCTGGACCTTCATCGACCGGCGCTTGGAGCAAGTGCTGGTGGAGCTTGGCGGCAAGTCGCGGCGTGCGCGCTATGTCGGGCGCCCGGAGGCGGCGGCGACCGCGACGGGTCTCTTGAAGCGGCACACCGCCGAGCAGGCAAAGCTGGTGGACGAGGCGCTTTCGATCACCTAACAACGATGGCGCGGCTTCGGCCGAACCGGGAGGGACGGAACCGATGGCGGTCGAGATCAAAGTACCGACGCTCGGGGAATCGGTGAACGAGGCGACGGTCGCGCGCTGGCTCAAGAAAGCCGGCGAAGCGGTTGCCATGGACGATCCGCTGGTCGAGCTCGAGACCGACAAGGTGACGCTCGAGGTGAACGCGCCGGCGGCGGGAACGCTCTCCGAAATCGTCGTGCCCGAAGGCGCCAATGTCGCGGTGGGGGCGGTGCTGGGCCGCATCGGCGACGGCGCCGCGAGCGCGGCGGCAGCGCTCGCGCCGAAACCGCAAGCGGCCGCGGCGGGCAGCTCGGTAACGGCAACGGCGTCGGCATCGGCCGGGGCCACGGTGCTCGATCGCTCGGGGCCCGCGGTGCGGAAGCTGGTGGAGGAGCAGAAGCTCGATCCCGCGACGATTGCCGCCAGCGGCAAGGACGGCCGGATCACCAAGGCCGACGTGCTGGTGCAGATGGCGGCGCCAAAGCCGGCTCCGGCCATGGCGAAGCCCGCGCCTGCGCCCACCCCGCCGCGCCCGACGGGGCCGCGCGAAGAACGGGTGCGCATGTCGCGGCTGCGCCGCCGCATCGCCGAGCGCCTCAAGGAGGCGCAGAACACCGCCGCCATGCTCACCACCTTCAACGAGGCGGATATGAGCGAGGTGATGGCGCTGCGCGAGCGCTATCGCGAGAGCTTCGAGAAGAAGCACGGCGTGCGCTTGGGATTCATGTCGCTCTTCGTCAAGGCGTCGATCGTCGCGCTGAAGGAGATCCCCGCGGTCAATGCCGAGATCTCGGGCGAGGATCTGATCTACAAGAACCACTACGACATCGGCGTCGCCGTCGGCACCGAGCAGGGCCTGGTGGTGCCGGTGGTGAAGGACGCCGATCAGCTCTCGTTTGCCGAGATCGAGAAGAAGATCGCCGATTTCGGCCATCGCGCCAGGGACGGCAAGCTCACGCTGGACGAGCTCTCCGGCGGCACCTTCACCATCTCCAATGGCGGCATTTACGGCTCGCTGATGTCGACGCCCATCCTCAATCCGCCGCAATCCGGCATTCTCGGCATGCACAAGATCGAGAAGCGGCCGATGGTGGTGGGCGACAAGATCGAAGCGCGGCCGATGATGTACCTGGCGCTTTCCTACGACCACCGCGTCGTCGACGGCCGCGAAGCCGTGACCTTCCTGGTGCGCGTCAAGGAATGCATCGAGCATCCCGAGCGCATGCTGTTCGAGGTCTGAGGCAATGCCCGACACCTACGACCTCGTCGTCATCGGCAGCGGGCCGGGCGGATATGTCGCCGCCATCCGCGCGGCGCAGCTCGGGATGAAGACGGCTTGCATCGACAAGCGCGCGAGCCCCGGCGGCACCTGCCTCAATATCGGCTGCATTCCCTCGAAAGCGCTGCTGCAGTCCTCCGAGAAATACGCCGAGGCCCAGCACGCGCTGGCGCAGCACGGCGTCAAGGTCTCGGGCGTCTCGCTCGATTTGGGCCAGATGATGGCGCGAAAGGACAAGGTCGTCGGCGAGAATACCCGCGGCGTCGAGTTCCTCTTCAAGAAGAACAAGGTCGATTGGGTGAAGGGTGGGGCGCGCTTCACCGCGCCGGGCGCGCTCCTGGTCACGCCGGTGGATGGCGGCTCGCCGCGCGAGCTGACGGCGAAGGCCGTCATCATCGCCACCGGCTCCGATGTCGCGCCGTTGCCGGGCGTCGCCATCGACGAGAAGACGATCGTCTCCTCGACCGGGGCGCTCGCGCTTCCCTCCGTGCCGAAGCATCTCATCGTCATCGGCGGCGGCTATATCGGGCTCGAGATGGGCTCGGTCTGGCGGCGCCTCGGGAGCGCCGTCACCGTCGTCGAGTTCTTGGACCGCATCACACCCGGCATGGATGCCGAGCTCTCGAAGAGCCTGCAGCGCGTGCTGGCCAAGCAAGGCTTCGTCTTCAAGCTCGGCACCAAGGTGGTGGCGGCGAAGAACAGCGCCGGCGGCGTCAGCCTCACTCTCGAGCCGGCGGCGGGCGGCGCCAAGGAGGAGCTGGCGGCGGACGTGGCGCTGGTGGCGATCGGGCGGCGGCCTTACACCGAGGGCCTGGGCCTTGAGACGATCGGCGTCGGCATCGACAACAAGGGCCGCATTCTCGTCAACGAAAACTTCGCCACCAACGTCAAGGGCGTCTACGCCATCGGCGACGTCATCGCCGGGCCGATGCTGGCGCACAAGGCGTCGGAAGAAGGCGTGGTGCTGGCGGAGCATCTCGCGGGACAGAAGGGCCATGTGAATTACGAGGCGATTCCGGCGGTGGTCTATACTTGGCCTGAAGTGGCGACGGTCGGACGCAGCGAGGAGGAGCTCAAGGCCGCCGGCATCGCCTACAAGACCGGCAAGTTCCCTTTCACCGCCAATGCCCGGGCGCGCGCCAATGCCGACACCGAGGGCTTCGTCAAGATTCTCGCCGACGCCCAGAGCGACCGCGTGCTCGGCGTCCACATCATCGGACCCGATGCTGGGACGATGATCGCCGAGGCCGCGGTCGCCATGGAATTCGGCGCCAGCGCCGAGGACATCGCCCGCACCTGCCACGCGCATCCCACGCTCAACGAAGCGGTGAAAGAAGCGGCGCTGGCCGTCGAGGGGCATCCCATTCATATTTAGGGCCGTGGCGGACCCTAGTCACCTCACCGAGCGCGCCGAAACATCCCCTCTCCCCTTGCGGGAGAGTGAGGGGCCCGTCGCGGAGCGACGGGAGGGTGAGGGGGCCGCTTTCCTCGTCTCCCTGCTGCTCGCGACCTCGGTGCTGGGGATGCTGGGCTCGTCGAGCTTTGCCGCGCTGGTGCCGGAGTTCGAACGGCAATGGGGGCTGAGCAACACCGATGCCGGCTGGATCAACGGCATCTTCTATGGCGGCTATGTTGCCGCCGTGCCGTTGCTGGTCGGCGCCACCGATCGCATCGATCCGCGCCGGATCTATCTCCTCTCCTTCGTCATCGGCGGTGCGGCCTCGCTGGGTTACGCGCTGCTTGCCGACGGCTTCTGGTCGGCGCTCCTCTTTCGCGCGCTCGCCGGGATCGGCCTCGCCGGCGGGTACATGCCGGGCCTGAAGCTCATGACCGATCGCGTGCAAGGGCCGCGGCAGAGCCGCTACGTCGCCTTCTATACCGCGGGCTTCAGTTTCGGCACGGCCATCTCGTTTGCGTTTACCGGCGAGCTTGCGGCATGGTTCGGTTGGCGTGCGGCGTTTGCCGCGGCGGCCGTCGGCTCGATCATCGCGCTCGTGCTGGTGCTGTTGCTGGTGCGCCCGGCAACGCCCGACGAGATTGTGCCAGGCGAGCGCCGCGCGCTCGATTTTCGCCCCGTCTTCAAGAACCGCCCGGCCATGGCCTTCATCCTGGGCTATTCCGGCCATACCTGGGAGCTCTTCGCGCTGCGCTCCTGGCTCGTGGCGTTCCTGGCGGCGGCGGCGGCGCTCACCGGCGACAAGGGTGCGCTCGCCGAGGCCAACTGGCTCAGCATGGCGATCGTGCTGATCAGCGCCGGCGCCAGCATCTATGGCGCCGAGCTCGCGGTACGCTCCGAACGGCGCCGCATCATCGGCCGCATCATGCTGGCCTCGGTCGCGACCGCGGCGCTCACCGGCTTCAGCGCCGGGCTGCCGATCGCGCTGGTCGCGGCGCTGGCGCTCCTCTATCACATGGTGATCATGGGCGACAGCGCGGCGCTCACCGGCGGCGCGGTGGCGATGGCGGCGCCGGGCCAGCGCGGCGCGACGCTCGCGGTCCACTCCATCCTGGGATTCGGCGCGGGCTTCATCGGCCCGCTCGCCGTGGGCTTCGTGCTCGACCTCGCCGGCGGCACCGGGAGCCGCCTCGCCTGGGGGTTCGCCTTTCTCACCATGGGCGTCGGCTCCGCCGCGGCGCTGGCGGCGATCCGCAAGCTCTGAGATAGTGTCGCCATGAGCTGGGGCAAATCGAGCGCCGAGCGGATCGCCCTCTTCGAGCGCCTGCTGGGCGACAATCCCAGGGTCGAGCGCCGCACGATGTTCGGCCTCCCGATGGGGTTTGCCAATGGCAACCACTTCGTCGGGCTCCACGAGGACCGCCTTCTGCTGCGCCTCGCGCCCGGCGATCAGGCGGCTTTCATGAAGGCGTTCGACGCCCAATTCTTCGAGCCCTTCCCCGGCCGCAAGAGCCACCAGACCCTCGTCGTGCCCGACCGCGTCGCCGCCGATCCGGTACTCCTGCGCCAGTGGTTCGATAAGGCGCTCGCCAACGCGGCCTCGCTGCCGGCGAAGAGGGCAAAAGTCGCGAAAAAAGCGACAAAAAAGGCCAAAACGGCGACGAAAACGAAGAAGAAAGGGAAAAATTCACAATGAGGCGGTGGGCTCATGCCCCGCGTCCGGGCTGCGCAGGTGACACGCAACCCAATGCCCGTTGCCGCCCGGCCTGAGCGGCGGCGTCTCGGCGGCGCAGAGCGGCAGCTGGCGGATCGGGCAGCGCGTATGGAAGCGGCAGCCCGAAGGCGGCCGGATCGGGCTCGGCACGTCGCCCGATAGCACGATGCGCCGGCGCTTGGCCGTGGGATCGGGGATCGGCACGGCCGAGAGCAGCGCCTCGGTATAGGGGTGGAGCGGCGTCGTATAGAGATCGCGCGCCGTGGCGATCTCGACGATCTTGCCGAGATACATGACGGCGACCCGCGTGCTGATGTGCTCGACCACCGAGAGATCATGCGCGATGAAAATGTAAGTGAGGCCGAACCTTCGCTGCAGGTCCTCGAGCAGGTTGACGACCTGCGCCTGGAAGGAGGCGTCAAGCGCCGACACCGGCTCGTCGCAGACGATCATCTTCGGCGAGACGGCGAGTGCCCGGGCGATGCCGATGCGCTGGCGCTGGCCGCCGGAGAACTCGTGCGGGTAGCGTCGCAGATGGTCGGCATTGAGCCCGACCGTCTCCAAGAGCTCGACGACCCGCTCCTCGAAAGCGCGCCGCGTCGGCGCGAGGCGATGGATGGTGAGCGCTTCGCCGATGATCGCGCTCACGGTCATGCGCGGATCGAGCGAGGCATAAGGGTCCTGGAAGATGATCTGCATGTCGCGGGCGAGCGCGCGCAACCCGGCCTTGTCCAGCGCCGTGACGTTCTTGCCCTCGAACCACACCTCGCCCGATGTGGGCTCGATGAGCCGCAGGATGCAGCGTCCCGTGGTCGATTTGCCGCAGCCGGATTCGCCGACGAGGCCGAGCGTCTCGCCGGCGGCGAGCTCGAAGCTCACGTCGTCGACCGCGTGCACGCGTTCCGCCGCGCCGAAAAACCTCCCGCCTTTCACCGCGAACTGCTTCACCAGATTCTTGACCCGCAGCAGCGGCTCCGTCATCGCGTCAATGTCCTTGGGGGATTGAGCCGTCATAGAGAACGCAGGCGACTTTGTGGGCGGGCGCGACCGCGCGGAGCGCCGGCGGTGCCTCGACGCAGGCCGCTTTGGCGAAAGGACAGCGCGGCGCGAAACGGCAGCCCGGCGGCGGATCGATGAGGCTCGGCACGACGCCGGCGATCGCTTCGAGGCGGGGCTTGCGCGTCGCCGCGGTGTCGATGCGCGGGATCGAGCGGATGAGTGCCTGGGTATAGGGATGGCGCGGCGCGGCGAAGAGCGCTTCGACCGGCGCTTCCTCGATCGCCTGCCCGGCATACATGACGAGGACGCGCTGCGCCGTCTCGGCGACGACGCCCATGGCGTGGGTGATCAGCATCACCGCCATGCCGAGCCGCGACTTGAGCTCGGCGAGGAGCTCCAGGATCTGCGCCTGGATCGTGACGTCGAGCGCCGTCGTCGGCTCGTCGGCGATCAGCAGCTGCGGCTCGCAGGCGAGGGCCATGGCGATCATGACGCGCTGGCGCATGCCGCCCGAGAACTGGTGCGGATAGTCCCTGACCCGGCGCTCGGGGTTCGGGATATGGACGAGGCGCAGCATCTCGACCGCCTTCTCCATCGCCGCGCTCCGCCCGAGCTTCTCATGGAGGCGGACGACCTCGGCGATCTGGTCGCCGACGGTATAGACGGGGTTGAGCGAGGTCATCGGCTCCTGGAAGACGATGGCGATCTCCTTGCTGCGGATGGCGCGCATCGCCTCGGCGCCGAGCGGAACGAGGTCGCGGCCGCGCCAAATGATTTCTCCGGCGACGATGCGCCCGGGCGGCATGGCGATGAGCTTGAGGACGGAGAGCGCCGTCACCGTCTTGCCGCAGCCGGATTCGCCGACGATGCCCACCGTCTCGCCGCGATCGATGGCGAGATCGACGCCGTCGACCGAGCGCACCCAGCCGTCATCGGTGGCGAAGTAGGTGCGCAAGCCGCGAATCTCGAGCAGGCGCTCGCCGGCGTCCAACGGGGACATTGCGTCAGATCACCTGGCGCGGGTCGAGCGCGTCGCGCAATCCGTCGCCGATGAAGTTGATGGTGAGCACGGCGAGAAAGATCGCAGCGCCGGGAAAGAGCGCCCAATGCGCGGCATCGTCGAGCCGGTCCTTGGCGTCGAAGAGAATGCGCCCCCAGGTGGGGACATCGGGCGGGAATCCCAGGCCCAAGAAAGAGAGCGTCGATTCCGCGATGATGGCGGCGGCGACGTCAATGGTGCCGGCGACGATCACCGGACCCAGCGAATTGGGCAGCATGTGGTGGATGACCTGGCGCGTCGTCGTCGCGCCCAGCGCGCGCGCCGCCTCGACGAACTCCTTGCTGCGCAGCGCGAAGAACTGCGCCCGCACCAGCCGCGCCACCGGCATCCAGCGGAAAGCGGCGATCACCGCGACGATGAGGATGAAAATGCCGAGCTCGGGACCGAGCACGGCCTTCAAGGCGTCGCGGAAGAGATAGATCAGCAGCAGCAGCAGCGGCAATTGCGGCAAGGAGAGGAAGAGGTCGGTGAGCCACATCAGCGCCGCGTCGACGCCGCCCCGCGCAATGCCGGCGATGGCGCCGACCGTGGTGCCGACGACGACCGAGACGGCCATCGCCGCGAATCCGACCGCGAGCGATATGCGCCCGCCATAGAGCATGCGTGCCAGCAGGTCCTGGCCGAGATCGTCGGTGCCGAGCGGATGCTGCCAGGACGGCCCCTGCAGCATCGCGCTGAAATCGATGTCGTTGATAGCGACCGGCCAGAAGAGCGGGCCCAACACCACCAGGAGGACCATCGCGCTCAGGATGGCGAGGCTCGCGACCGCGAGGCGATGCCGGCGGAAGCGGCGCCACGCCTCGCCGCGGCGCGACCGCGGCTTTCGCGCCGCGCCACGGGACGCCAGGCTAACGGTAGGCGATGCGGGGATCGAGCCAGCCATAAAGCAGGTCCGTGACGAGGTTGAAGAGGATGACCAGGCAGGCGAAGACGAACGTCACCGCCATGATCACCGGCGTGTCGTTGGCGAGGATCGAGGTGATGAGCAGCGAGCCGATGCCGGGGACGCGAAAGATCTGCTCGGTGATGATGGCGCCGCCGAAGACGGTCGGCATCTGCAGCGCCACCAGCGTCACGACCGGAACGAGCGCGTTGCGCAGCACGTGCTTCGCCACGACCGTGCGCTCGGCCAACCCCTTGGCGCGCGCCGTGGTGACGTAGTCGAGACGGGCCACGTCGAGGATCGCCGAGCGCACGAAGCGCGTCCAGGAGGCGCCCTGGAAGAGGCCGAGAACCGCCACCGGCATGATCGACTGCTTCAACATCTCCCACCACCATTGCCAGCCGGAGGCGTCGATATTGGCGCGATAGACGAAGGGCAGCCAGCCGAGATCGACGCTGAAGACGAGGATGAAGACGATGCCGGTAAAGAAGGTGGGCAGCGAGAAGCCGATGAAGGCGAAGGTGTTGGCCATCTGGTCGAGCAGCGAATAGGGCCGCGTCGCCGCAAGCACGCCGACGGGGAGGGCGATCATCAGCGCCAGGAGCTGCGAGGAGCCGATCACCAGCAGCGTGGTGGGCAGGCGCTCTAGGATGAGCGTGTCGACATTGACGCGGCTGACGAAGGAAAAGCCCCAATCGCCGTGCAGCATCGCCCAGAGCCAGCGCAGGTAACGAAGCAAGATCGGGTCGTCGAGCCCGAATTTGACCCGGAGCGCCGCGCGCACGGCGGGTGGCACGTTGGGGTTAGTCGCGAGCTCGCCGAAGGGATCGCCGGGCGCCAGCGCCAGCACCACGAAGAGTACGACGCTGATGCCGATGACGCTCGGCACGGCGATGAGAAGACGCCTCAGAAGATAGCGGCCCATGGCGTCACTCGCGCGGTGAAGCGAGGCTCAAGCGTCGCGGTACCAGTCCTTCAGATTCCAGAAGTCGTTGTCCCAGCCGCTGCTCGGCGCATGGAGCTTGTTCGAGACGGCGCTCACCGTCGGACGATTGACGATGGGGATCACCGGGTGGTCGTCGCATACCAGGTCGTTCATGCGAATGAAGAGCGCCGCGCGCTTGACCGGATCGAGCTCGGCTTGGGCCGCGCGATACGCCTTGTCATAGGCGTCATTGCGCCAACGCGTGATGTTGCGTCCCTCCCACTTGTTGTCCTTGGTCGCGACCTCCCAGGAGCAGAACTGGTTCATGAACACCTCGGGATCGGGCTGCGGCATCGTTGTGTTGTACATCTGGATATCGGCCTCGAACTTCGCATAGGTGTCGGGGTTCGCCACGTCGGAGGAGAAGAACACCGACGCCGTTACCGATTTGAGCTCGACCTCGATGCCCGCTTTCTGGCACGCCTGCTTGACGATCTCCTGATTCTTCTGACGCGGCGCGTTGATCGAGGTCTGATAGAGAAGCTTCAGCCGCTTGCCGTCTTTCGTCCGAATGCCGTCGGAACCGCGCTGCCAGCCGGCGGCGTCGAGTGTCTGGTTTGCCTTGGCGATGTCGAACCCCGCCTTGGCGTTGGGCGAGCGAAAGCGCGGGGGATTGTTGAGGAAATTCGCGGTCGCGATGCCAGTGCGCCCGTAGATGTACTTCTGCACGGAGTCACGATCGACCAGCATGGCGAGTGCCTGCCGCACTGCCTTGTCGGAGAACAGCGGATGCGTCGTCTTCACGCTCGAGCGCTCGCCATCGACCTCGGTCCGGGGATCGGTGCTGTTGAGCTGGATGTGCTCGATGGCGCCCCCCTGGGTGATCTGGACATGGCCGAGGCCGGTCTTCTCCAGGCGCTGCAGGATCTCGTCCTCGACCTGCATGTTCCAGGCGTAGTCGAATTCGCCGGTTTGCAGCACGGCGCGCGCGGCCGAGACGGCATCGCCGCCGCCCTTCATCTCGATCGTGTCGAAATAGGGCCGATTGGGGAAATGATAGTTGGGATTGATTTCGCCCCGGACGACGTCGCCGGGGTTGAAGGCGACGAATTTGTAAGGGCCCGTACCGACCGGCGCGAGGTTGGTCGGCGCATCGCGCGACTTGTCGCCGCGATAGGCCGCGAAGAGGTGCTCGGGAAGGATCATGCCGTAGGTGCCGACGAAGGCATTGGCCCAGTAGGGGGTCGGCTTCTGGAAGTGCACGCGCACGGTGAGATTATCGACCTTCTCGACTGTAATGTCCTTGTATGTCCCAATACTGACGGCGGCGGTCGCGGGGTCGGCAGCGTATTCCCAAGTGAAGACGAGGTCGTCGGCGCTGAAGGGCTGTCCATCGTGCCAGGCAACGCCGGGCTTCAGCTTCCAGGTCACGGCCATGCCGTCGCGCGCGAGGAGCCCGTTTTCGGCATCGGGAATCTCGGCCGCGAGAATGGGGACGAGATTGCCGTCAGGATCCCAGGCCGCGAGCGGCTCGTAGAAGATGCGCGACGCCTCCTGGTCCTTGGTGCCGACGGCGAAATGCGGATTGATGAGGGTGGGGCCCTGCCACCAGAGGGTCTTGAGAGCGCCGCCGCCACCCCGTTTGGTTGGCTTGTAGTCGGATTTGGGCGTGACCTGAGCGATGCCGGCAGAGGCCAGCATCTGGCTCGCCAGCGGTGCGGTCAGTCCGAGGGCGATCATCCTTCGCACAAAGCGGCGCCGCGACAGCGCACCGGTCTTAACCAACGCGATCAGTCCGCGTAATTCCTGCTCGTCCATGATGCCTCTCCCTGCTCGCGACCCGTCCATGCGCGTCGGCTAAGCAAGATTTATGCTAGCGGAAGACACGCCCCGATCGATACTGCGTTCTGCGTGAGTTTTGGAGCACGGGGATGACGGGCGAGACCGAACGGGGATGCGAGGTGTGCCGCGCGGCGGTCTATGGGCTGCGCTGGGAAGAGGCACTCGACCAGATTGCCGTGGAGCCGCAAGGACCGGGGTTCCTCCATCGCTGCCGAACTTGCCTCACATATTGGGATTTCGATACGCACAAAGCCGTGCCGATCAGCGACGAAGAGGCGCGCCGGCTTTATCCACGGGCATTCGCGCCATAGGAGAGAAATCTTTCCTTCTCACGACTTCGCCCGCGGATGGGCCCTGTTGTAAACGGCGATGAGGCGCTCGGCATCGAGGGCGGTGTAGCGCTGCGTGGTCGAGAGGCTGGCGTGGCCGAGCAGTTCCTGGATGGAGCGGAGGTCGCCGCCGCCCGCCAGCAGATGCGTCGCAAAGCTGTGGCGGAGCGCGTGTGGCGTTGCCGTATCGGGGAGACCCAGCGCGAGCCGGAGTGCCGCCATGCGCTTCTGCACCTGGCGGGGATGGAGTGGGCCGCCCCGGGCGCCGAGGAAGAGCGCGTCGCCGGGGCCACCCGGATAGGGGCAGGCCGCGAGATAATCGGCGATCGCAGCGGCGACTTGCGGCAGGACGGGAACATGACGGGATTTGTTGCCCTTGCCGGTGACCGTGAGCGTGCCCGAAGCGGGCGGGGCCTCGCGCCGCGTCAGCGACAGCGCTTCTGAGAGTCGCAGGCCGCAGCCGTAAAGCAACGTCAGGATCGCCGCATCGCGCAGCCCAATCCACGGCGCGCGCTCGGCGTCGATCTCGGCGGTGGCGAGGTCGGCTTCCGCGACCGAGAGCGCTTTCGGCACGGATTTCGGGAGTTTTGGCGTCTTGACGGCAGCGAGTGCCGCATTCTGCGCCAACCCGTTGCGGTCGAGGAAGCGAAGGAAACCGCGCAGCACCGAAAGCGCGCGCGCAGAAGAGCTGCGCTTCAGGTCATCCCCGGCGCGGCGGGCGAGCCAGGCGCGGAAATCGGCGGGGGACAGCGCGGCGAGCCCGACCAGCGTCGGCTCCTCGCCGCGATGCTCGGCGAGGAAATCGAGGAACTGCGCGAGGTCGCGGCCGTAAGCCGCGACCGTGTGCTGGGAGCTCCGCCGTTCGGACTGAAGCCAGCGCTGCCACTCGGCGATGGCGGCGGCAAGATCGGGAGCGGCGGCGAAACGGGCGAGCGGCACCGGGTCGGGGCCGCGCAAGCGATGCCTCAGCTCGGCAGGTCGAGCCATTGGGCGATGGTGATGCCGAGCGCGCGGGCGAGGAAGCCCAGAAGCTCGGTGCCTTGTCCGCCATGGAACTTGCCGGCG
>Ga0335081_10015939_pt1 | contig 12163 bp, 5 predicted proteins | sample Lox_Sample_35_FD_206713 | JGI IMG/M metagenome (GOLD analysis project Ga0335081, IMG submission 206713) | Soil microbial communities from Loxahatchee National Wildlife Refuge, Florida, United States - Lox_Sample_3.5 | ecosystem: Environmental > Terrestrial > Soil > Wetlands | place: USA: Florida... | reverse complement strand
CAGGATACGGCCAGTCCGCAGAGCGTGAGCGGCGGAGTCCTGCAGCAATTGCAACTGGCCAGCATCCCCATTTTCCAGTTTGCCATGTATTCCTCGGGTGAAATGGAAATCAGTTGCGGGCAGCCTTTTACCATTACCGGGCGGGTGCATTCCAACGGGGAACTCTACGTCGAACCGGACAGCTCGCTAACGTTTGAATCCAGTGTTACGGCCGTGTTAAGCGTTTTGTTTCAACGGGACCCGCTCGATACGCGCGGCCCGCCGGCCGGCACCGTGGTTTATGCGCAAACCAATCAACCGGTTTTCCCCGTTTCGTCTTTGACCCTGCCTATTGGAACCACCAACACGCCGCAAGCCATCCGGGAAATCATCGAGCCGCCACCCATGGGTGAAGACCCCAACTCCCCCATCGGCCGGCTGCGGTTTTACAATCAATGTGACATGGTGTTGGTCGCTTCGGCTGCTGGAATCAGCGCTACCAGCGGGCATTTTAATAACTTTGCGACTAGCATCCCCACCAATGAGCTGGCGACGTTTGTCATTGCCACAAACAGTTTTTCGGATGCGCGTGAAGGTAAAACCGTCATGCCCATTGATATCAATATCGGGAAACTCGCGGCCTGGAGCCTGACCAATTCCAGTTTGCGTTTCTCTACCATCGGGTCGAATCTGATTTTGAGTTCGGTTTATGTGTTGGATACCCGCACGTTGCCGGCCACCAGCCTGGGAGCGGTTCGGGTGTTCAACGGAACCAATCTGCCGCCGAACGGGCTTACCCTGGCCACGGGGCGTCCGCTCTACGTTTGGGGCGACTATAACCAATGGAACGCGGCGAATCTCGGAACCACCAACACCTCCACCAGCCGGCCGGCGTCGCTGGTGGCCGACGCCATCACGATTCTGTCCGACAGTTGGTCGGATGCGAAAAGCACAAGCGCGTTGACTTCGCGGACCGCATCAACCACCACCGTGAATGCCGCCTTTCTAACCGGCGTCGTGGATACGACCTTGGGACACTACAGCGGCGGCATGGAAAACTTTCCGCGTTTTCTGGAAACCTGGACAGCGATTCCATTCTGGTATAACGGCTCAATGATCAAAATGTTCCCGAGCCTCTATGCCACCAATATTTGGGGCCTGGCAAATGTTTACAATCCACCGGTCCGCAAATGGGCCTATGACGCCAATTTCGACAACCCGCTCAAACTGCCGCCGAAGACGCCGAGTTTGTTGCAGGTGATTCGCGGCCAGTGGGCCACCGTGCCGCCGGGCCAGGATACGGCGCCGTAATTCCGTGGCCGGCGGAACAGCGTACCGGTTCGGATGAACTTCATGAACGATCGGAAAGATGGGACCAAAATTGGCATTCGACGGATTGGCGACAGGCTTGCGGTCGGGAACGACTGGCGGACCGATTCCATTCGGGCTGATAGACCGGTTCAAAATGGCGCGGAAAAATTTTATCCGACGATTGGTTTCCGGTGTGGCAGGGGTGCCGTGGATTAAACCGTCTCTGATTCTTCTCACGACGGGACTTTGGTGTCTGCCATTCCGCGGAGCCGCGGATACGAATACCTGCGAATTCGAAACGCCGCCAGCGGAGCCGGGATCCATTCAGTGGGAAATAATCCATAGCGTCGCCAGGCAACGGCAGGAGCATTATCGGCAACGCGTGTCTATTCCCGATGCCGTTGGCACAAATATCCCGAGGTCCGCCGCCGCAATTTTAATCAATGGTCCGAAAGTGACGGCACCGACATCGTCTCCGCCCGCCGCATCTGGAGCCACCTTGCAGGCGCTCGGTTTCGCCGCCGCGTTCGTCGTTGCCGGGGTTCTGATTCTGCGAAAATTTGCTCCATGGGTTCTCGTTGACATCAACCAGCGGTTCAATCCGTGGGCGCTGGCCCCAACTGCCGCGACGGAACCTTCGGATAGAGTTCGGGCGGAGGAAGAGGCCTTTGGCGAGTTCCTTAAGGTGTTCCGGGTCGGTACGACCGCGTTATCACCCGCTGACCTGTCTGAACAAAATCGCCCGCTTAACGAATTCTTTGCACGGGTGGGAACACGCCTCGTCACGCTGCGAAAGCTCCTTCAGGATGTCAGTCGGGAAGCGGACGACGTGGCCCGGCGGAGGATGCTGACTTATTTGTATTTCGAGATGGGCGTGTTGAAAGACGAGGCCGGTTTTCCCGAGGTGCTTCCGGTGTGGCAGTTGGCGTCAGCGTTGGAGGGGCTCCTGAAACAGCTCACCGGAAAAATAAAAAACATCACGCCTTCCACATTGCGGACCGTGGCCGGCGGCCTGGATCTGTTGAACGATTTGTGCGGGCCGGGATCGCAGCCGGGGCACCTGACGGACGGCCCCTTCAAGCTTCTGGTCGTTGACGACGACATGATCAGCCGCCAGGCCCTGGCCCACTCGCTGCGGAAGGCGTTCAATCAACCCGACCTCGCAGTGGATGGCGAAACGGCCCTGGCCCAAGTCACGGCGCAGGCTTACGACGTCATTTTCCTCGACGTGCAAATGCCGGGCATGGACGGGTTTGAGCTTTGCTCCAAAATTCGTAACACCGGTCCCAACCACGCGACGCCGGTGGTCTTTGTCACCCGCCAGAGCGACTTCGACGCCCGCGCCCGGTCCACTCTCAGCGGGGGCAACGATCTCATGGGTAAACCATTCCTCGCCTTTGAAGTCACGGTCAAGGCGCTCACACTTGCGCTCCAGGGTCGTCTCCAGGGACGCGCCCGGGAAACTCTTCCGCAACCTGACCCGGGCCGGCTTCCGGCAGATTCGCTGGTGACGGTCGCAGAACGTCCGGGCCCGGTCTCAGGTCCCGCTATCGCTCGCCGACCGCTGCATTCAGTGCCGCCCCCGCCGCCGGAGACGGATGAGCTCGTCAATGCCTTCTTGATTCGCGCATCAAAGCACCTTGGGCCGTTGTGGGAACTTTGTCAGACGATGCTTCAGATCTCGAATCACGAGACGCGGCAGGCCCTGCTGGCGGATGGCTTCCTGCGCATTAATTCATTAGTTCCCAAATCCGGTCCGGAAGTGGCACATCCCGCTTATCAAATGAGTGCCGCACTGGAAGGGCTGTTGAGAAAAATGCTGCAGGATCCCAAGTACTCCACTCCGTCTGCCCTGGCCACCATGGCTACCGCAGTGGATTTGCTCAATGACCTGTGCGTGCCGGGACTGAAGGCGGACCTGGCCACCAATCCACCGATTCACATGCTGGTGGTGGATGACGATCTCGTGGCGCGCCGGGCGCTCGTCGGCGCCCTGCAAACGGCTTTTAAAAAACCGGAAAGCGCGGAGAATGGCGAATCGGCGCTCGCCCTGGCGCTGGCGAAACCCTTCGACGTAATTTTTTTGGATGTGATCATGCCCGGCATGGACGGATTCGAGGTCTGCACAAGAATACGCGAGACCGTCCCCAACCGCGGCACACCCGTGGTGTTTGTGACGGGCCAAAGCGACTTCGACGCGCGGTTTCCAATGGGCCGCAATGTTGGCAATGACCTGATGGGAAAGCCGTTCTTCACTTCAGAGATCACCGTCAAAGCGCTTACGCTCGCCCTGCGCGGCCGTCTCCAACAACTTAAAGCGCAGCCGTGCTCGTTTACGGACGATTGAAGGTGCTTCGTGAACGGCCCGGGCAGGACCTGGAAACGGCTGCAAACCCACCAGAATCATCGAACGTCATCGAACGACATTTCGTCAAGGATGCCATCGCATTCGAACCCTGTATGCCTTTACGGCCAGCAGCAGTTGTTAGCGTATCCTGTTTAACGCCTTTAACCGTATGAACGGGTATAGGACCCGTCACCCGCTCCGGTTTTTACGCGCAACCCTTGACGTTTCCGGCGACCTGCAGCAATTGAACAAGCACAACCTGACACGGAACCCGGAAGGTTCGAAGCGAATCCATAGACTGTCAGGAAATTGGAAGTGTGAATTTTTGGCGAGAGAAAATCAGGGAGCAACCGGCGGCAAAGCGGTTTTGGCAACGCCGGCCCGACGGCTCCACACAAAATAAACGGGGATGCCGATCAGCACGATAAACAGGCCCGGCCATGTGTACTGTGGTTTGTACCGTAACAGCACCAAATCAATGTAAATCGCCAGAACAATGTAAATCGCCGGCAACACCGGATAACCAACGGCCTTGTAAGGGCGATCAGCGTTGGGGCGGGTGCGGCGCAGCACAAACAGGCCCGCGATGGTCAGGATGTAAAAGACCAACACCGCAAAAATGATGTAGTCGAGCAACTGACCGTAGCTGCCCGACAGGCACAGGACGCAGGTCCAGATCATTTGCACCATCAGGGAAACCGCCGGGGTGTGATAACGGGGGTGGACATTTCCCGCGGATTGGAAGAACAGTCTGTCCTTGGCCATGGCGTAGTAAACGCGCGCGCCGGCCAGGATCAACCCATTGTTGCAGCCAAAGGTGGAAATCAGGATGGCTGCCGCCATCAGCACGCCGCCAACGTTGTGGAACATGACCTGCATGGCCGCAGTGGCTACGCGATCCTCGGTCGGATACTGGATGCCACGGGCCAAAACGGTCGTGCCGTTGGAATCGCCTGCCAGGGGCAGGACATTGAGGTACGCCAGGTTGGTAAGGACATAGAGCGCAATGACCAGACCGGTGCCCAAGGCGAGGGCCAATGGCAGGTTGCGCCTGGGGTTCCGGACCTCGGCTGCGGTGAAGGTGACGTTGTTCCAGGCATCGGCTGAGAACAGAGAACCCGTCTGAGCGACAGCCAGAATGGCCACAGTCCCCACCAGCACCATGGGGCCACCGGTGCCAACCTGGATGAGGTGCTGGGCGCCCAGGCCCGCGTTGCGCCAGAAGTCGCCGAAGTTGGCGGCCACGGCCTCCGCGTTTCGGCCCACGGCGAAGCCCACCGCCACTAAACCGGAAAGTGCAGCCACCTTGGCCACGGTGAAGACGTTCTGTACCAGCGCGCCCGTCTTGATCCCGAAGATGTTCAATACCGACAGGAAGACCACCATCACGATTGCGGTCAGATTCTGGGTGTTCAGCCCGACATCCATGTTGCCCAGCACCACAGGGCCAATGTGGATGGCCGGGGCCTTCCAAAAGTGGAGGAGCCAGTGGGTGGAAGAAATGGACGGAAAGAAAAAGCCCAGAAATTTGCCGAAGGCTACGCCCACGGCGGCGATGGTCCCGGTCTGGATGACGAGGAAAAGGGTCCAGCCGTAAAGGAAGCCCCAGAGTGGCCCCAAGGACTCCCGCAGGAAAACGTATTGACCGCCGGCGCGGGGCATCATCGCCGCCAGCTCACCATAGGCCAACGCCCCGGTGATCGTCATAAAGCCCGTAACCAGCCAGGCCGCGATCAGCAGGGCAGGCGAGTTGACCTCGCGGGCGATCTCGGCCGAGACGATAAAGATGCCCGAGCCAATCATGGAGCCCATGACCAGGGTGGTGGCGCTGGTCAGACCCAGGCCTTTGACCAATTCCTGTTCGGGCGCGGCGTTGACGCTGGCGTGGGCGCGCTGTTGCATGGCTTGAGGATGCAAACAATAAATCCGGGAGGCAAGATGTTGACGCGATTGAATTGACCGGCTGCGCCGGGTTCAGGCGCGTTCACGGAAAATGTGCGAATACTGAAAAACCGGAAACTGTTTCATCCACCAGCCGGTGTTTCACATTTCCCGCCATTTAATTTCCAGGAAGTGGCCTGGTTGGATGACAAACGTTCGTTCCGGCTACCCCTCAACTCGATGCCTGCGATATTTCACCAGCATTTCCTGCGCTTCCCGGCGGGAAATTTTCACGCTTTGCCCAATTTCCTTTGTTCGTTTCAAGTTGAAATGCATTATTCCGGACTGATGCCGCGGGCTCATCAGAACAAATTCCCGCGGTCGCCGTTAAAAATGAATGATTCCGCGTTGAATGGCAACGGCAACAGCTTCGGCTCGATCGGCGGCACGGAGTTTCGCCAGGATGTTTTTCAGATACCATTTGACCGTGTTTTCCGTGATATGCAGAACATCCGCAATTTGCTTATTGGCCAGACCCTTGACCAGTTCATTGAGGACCTGCAATTCACGGGGCGTCAGTTCCTCAAACAGGCGTCGTGACGCGAGGCGTTTGGCAACCTCTTCAGGAATCCAACGCTGTCCGGACGCCACGGCGCGGATGGCGGGCATGAGTTTTTCTTCGGTGGAATCCTTTAGCACATAGCCGGCGGCACCGGCTTCCAACGCCTTATGAATATCCTCGTCCCCATCCAGGGCTGTCAGCATCAAAATCCGGGCGGCGCTGTTGTGTTTGCAAATTTCGGCCGTGGCCTCGATGCCGCTTTTGACCGGCATGCGCAAGTCCATCAAAGCGAGGTCAGGATGCCACTTTATGAACAGAGCGATTGCCTGAGCGCCATCGGTGGCTTCCGCAACAACCTCCATGTCCGGTTCGGTGTTGACCATGGAGATCAAACCCATTCGTACAATATAGTGGTCGTCAGCAACCAGGATCCGAATCGGGGCTATTTTCTTCGTAATCGGTTTGTTCATTAACTGATGTTGGTATCCGTGGCTGCTCCAATGGAAGTTCGACCCGGATCGTGGTGCCGTTTCCAGGAGCGCTGTTAATTAAAATTTGTCCACCCAACCGTTTGGCGCGTTCCGACATGCCGAGCAGACCAAAATGGCCGTCACTTGGGCCAGAGCAATTTTCCGGTGTAAACCCCTTTCCGTTATCCCGAATGTCCAGGATGACATTGTGGGTGCCGAACTCCAATCCAATCTTCGTCCAACTTGCGCCCGAATGTTTGACCGCGTTGGTAACGGCCTCTTGACCGATCCGCAATAGATTTTCTTCAATGACTTCAGGCAAAGGACGGACCTTGCCTTTGGTTTCAACTTCAACGCGGATACCCGCGCTGTCGGCAATTCGGTTTCCACTGATTAACAGTGCCTTGGACAAATCAAATTCTTCAAGCTCCCGGCTGCGCAGGTCCCAGATGGATCGGCGTAATTCCACCCGGCTCATTCGCACCATATTCCGAACCAACCCGAGATGATAATTGGCAATTTCCGGATTCGGCTGAAATAACTTTGCGACGGTATTTAACTGGAGAGTGATGCCCGTCAGCGTTTGTTCAAGGGTGTCATGCAGCTCTTTGGCCAGGCGAGTGCGTTCGGTCAGAATGGCCTTGGACTGCACTTCGGCCTCTTTTCTGGCGGTGATCTGGAATTTTAATTGGCGGGTTCGCTCTTTGACTCGTAATTCGAGTGTGTCGTGCGCTTTTTGCAGCGCTTCCTGGTCGAGTTCCCGTTCCTGTATCAGGTGTCGCAATGCCGAATTTCTTTTCGAAACCATGATGATCCAGCTTGTAGCAACGATGATGACGACGAAAGCGAATGCCAGAATGATTAACAAATGCTGCGGCGTCAACCAACTCGGTTTGGTGCTTATCCGAACACTGTCCGGGGTCGGAAGCAGGATTTGGAGGGATCTTATGGTCCCGTTTTCTTCACTCTGAAGGAAACAAATGCCGCTGACCACGAGCAGGCTGCCGATCGGAATTGAAGTTAATAAGGAATTGGGGGTGGGGGTTTCTGCTTCGGCCGTGAAGATCAAGTTGGTGGCTTGAAGCACCAAAGTAGTTTTTTCAATACTGGATCCACCGCCTGGCGGCGGGACTTCTTCCACCAGGCGATCAAGCAGTTTGCCTTTAAGAACAATGAGGTCTGCATGATGCAAGCCCTGCATTAGTTCTTCTATCGGCACGTTCTTCGGTTGCACATCGGCTCGCGGCTCGCCTGTCTTTCGGAAAACGGCATCTTCCAACACCGGGAGAAAATGTTCAACCCCCGGAAAGCCCACCGCTTCGATCACATCGCCTGGCGATACCGAGAGGGTTTTGCTGCTCTTGATTTGTAATCCTCCGGTGGCATCTCTGATAAACACATCTTCGCCCGTTCTCTGGCAGGTAACAACCCCTTTAACGTGAGCCCGGTCGCCCGGGGATCGGCCGATATGGTATTGGCCGATGCTGTTAATGGGCGTCAAAGGCTCTCTGAAAGGGTCGGGCGCTGCGGGTTCCTCAATAACACAATCGGCAAGAAATGGCACGTAAACATCTACGGCTACGAGATGTCGTAACGGAGCATTGTAGGCAGTGGCCGCCGTTCCTTTCACCCGAACCTTGGCGCCAATCAACGCCTCCAGCTCAACGCCGGGTGGCATTGGCTCATAAACGTGAATTCGGTAGCCTCCTGAGGCCAATTCCAGCCCGAGTTGCGCACCGCTGACCTGCGCGTTTCTCACGATGCCTGAGATTTCAATCCGTTGACTGTCTTCGGCGCCAGACATCAATTCTTCAATGGCAACTGGTTTCGCCGGCGGCATAAGCGCGCTACCCTCTTTTTCCCAACTGGGCCGACTGATAATCGGAGCGTATCCGCCCGGATAACTTACACCCGATACCGTAACCACGTCGCCCGGGGAAGGCTGCCTATTGCTGATGTTCTCGACAAAGACGCCGCCGCTGGAATCTTGCACGAAAAACCTTCCGCCCCAGTTTGGTTCTGCAGCGGTGACAATGCCCTTGATTGAAGTTTTGATTCCGTGCGATGCCTGTTCCGCCGAGAGCGCAAGAACCTGGCAAGCGTTGGTTAAAAGCGCGTTTGTTTGCTCCGCAGAGACCTTGTGCTCTGCATGTAGAAGCGCAATGGTGGCACAAAACAGCGATACAAAAGGTCTATTCACCGGCAACTTATAATTCAGATTACCCCGGAATCACCGGGATTCCAAAAAAAATGCGCATACGGTGCCTGTCCCGGAAAATGTTGTCGAATCTTTGGGAAACAGTATTGCTTAGCGCGTAGTAAGTCTTTGCTGTTCTGTGGCTTGCTGTGGTTTTCGGTCGCGTTCAGGCTCCTTGGTACATTGGAGCTTCGAATGGCGCGCCTACCCGAAAGAGTGGTGTTAATGGAGTTATGGATGTGTCATTGTAGAACCAATCCTCGACGGTCAATGCTGGCGGGGGAGCGCGCAACGATCTCAACCTGAGCGAAAAAATTATGAAAAAAGCCACCTTGATTCTTATTACTGTAATCAGTGTCGTAAGATTGGCCTCTGCATCCGACAACTTCTCCTACACCGCAACGGCGGCTCCGGGCAACATGCCAGATGGAACAGATCAAAATGCGAACCCGGTGAATGTCTGGACGAATGTTATCACACTCGGTGGAACGAATGGCGCTGGCGACGGGGGTGCGGATGGCGCAGGAGTCTATTTCGGTTCGCCGTTCTCCGGGGGACTGGGCAATGTCTGGCAGGAGTATAGTTACCAGAACGACGGCGTCGGTCTCGGCGGTAGTGTTGACGCCTACGATACATTTGCCGGTGGCGCTTTAACCGTCGGGCAGACCGTTTCAATTAACTTTGAAATGCGGGCCACCGATCCCGCGTCGAATGGTCGTCCGCCCGGCGAGGTCGGCGTCAGTTTGCTGAATGGCACTAACACGGCAATTAAATTTTACATTTATGGCGGTGGTCCTGGTTGGTATTTTTATACCGATGCAGGTACAAATGCTGCGGATGCCGGCCCCATGACTTACCGATATCAAAGTCCCTTTAATGTCGCGTTTACTGTTACCGGCGCTAACACGTATTTTGCAGTTGCTGGTTCGGACACTTGGACCGGCACATTTAACGGGCCGCTGACCGGAATAGACGTGTTCGATCATGCGGGTGGCAATGGCAGCGATGTGGGTTTCAATAATTTGACCGTCGCTCCTGAGCTGGCCATCAACAACATCTCTCCCGATGATACCAAAGCGCTTTTCAATGCGACCAACACGATGAGATTCGGCATCACTTCTCCGTCCGCTGCCGTTAATGCCAGCGGCATTCAGTTGACTTTGAACGGAGTGAATGTTTCCGGTAATCTGGTAATTACCGGTGGCGGCACCGGAAACGTTACGGCTCGTTATACCAATCTGTTGTTAAACACTCTCTATATTGGCCAAATCAATGTGACCAATGCCACCGGTGCCAGCGTGAGCGCGCCGGTCCGATTCGATACCTTTAGTTCGAACTATTTTACCTGGGAAGCGGAGGATTTTGACTTCAGCGGGGGCCAGTCCATTGACAACCCGGTGATTTCCACAAACAGTCCTGACAGTTACTACAACCAGATTGGCGTATCGAACGAGGACGAATATGTGCCGAATTATAGCGCGACCCAGCCTCATGCCTGGCGCCCCAATGATCAGGTGTCAACCGATCTGGCAAATGAAACTCCCCGCGCTCAATTCACCGCTGCGGGCGTGCCGGACTATCAAGTAGGGTATTTCAACCCTTTGAATTGGTTGAATTACACCCGGACTTTTCCGGCCGGCGTCTATAACATCTATGGCCGCATGGCCAACGGGAACGGCGGTTTGGCAAATTGCTCTCTGGCTCAAGTGACCAGCGGCCAGGGCACCACCAGTCAGACGACCACCCCAATGGGCATCTTCCAATTCAGCGCGCGCGGATGGAACAATTATGATTTCGTGCCTCTTTCGGATGCCTGGGGAAATCCGCTGGTTGTGCAATTAAATGGAGAGACCACGTTGCGGGTGACATCCGGTCCACTCGGCGGGGGTGTAAACATGAACTTTTTCATGCTGGCGCCGGGGACCAATACTCCACCGGCAATTGCCAACGTTTATCCTGATGGTTCGCAGCCGTTTCAGAGTACCAACCTGCTAGCTTTCACTGTCAGTTCCGACATCAGCACCGTCAGCACCAACAATATTCAAGTGATGTTGAATGGCGCCAATGTTTCGTCGCAATTGGCTTTCGCCGGCTCGCCGACCAATTGGCTGGTTAGCCTCCCGCTGTCCCAACAGGGAAGCTATGCGATGACCATTACGGCGACAGATGCCGCGGGTAATTCCCATAGCTACAGTGAAAACTTTGACAACTTTAATCAAAGTGACTTTACGATCGAAGCGGAAGATTTCGACTTCAATGGCGGTCAGTTTATTGACAACCCGATTCCAACTGGCGCTTATGTAAACGGTGCGTATCCACCCTATGCCACCACCGCCACGAACAGTTATTTCTTCTATCCTGCGGGTGATTCGGGGAACGCAGCCATCGTGGGCGTGGATTTGACCACTTCCAACAATGATGCCGGCGAAACGTTTATTTACCGGCCAACGGAAAGTTGCGGTACGGAGGTTGCCACTGATTTCCTCCGTCAGAAGTTTATCAGCGGTGGCAACACCAACAGCGATTTCGACGTGGGCTGGTGGAACCCGGGGACATGGCTTAATTACACCCGCACCTTCCCCACGGGTGGCTATTATATCTATGGCCGGCTGGCCTCCGGTGCGCCCTATAGTGGAGCCACGATGAGTTTGGTGACTTCCGGGCAGGGGACTACAAACCAAACGACCCAGATTCTGGGTTCATTTGCTGATGCTGGCGCAGACGGGTTCCAATCCTGGCACTGGGTGCCGTTGTTGGATGCCAATGGGCAGATCGTGCTGGCTTCACTTGGCGGTGTTGAAACCCTAAAGGCAACGGCTCCTCCGGGAAGTGTCACCGGAAGCCTCAATGCGAACTTCTATATGTTCGTGCCGGCGATTCAATCGGTGAATGTGAGCGCGAGCCTGAGCGGGAGCACGCTGTCGCTGCAGTTCGCCACGCAGAGTGGGGTGAGTTATACGGTGCTGCGCAACAGCAGTTTAAGTGGAGGGAGCTGGTCGGCGGTGGCTGGACCGATTGCCGGGGATGGGACGACCAAGACGGTGATGGTAGGGGCGAGCGGGGCGGTGGCATTCTACAAGCTGTTGATACAGTAGAAACGGGATGGTAGGTTTGAAATGAGTTAAGCGAACAACCCGGGCCGGCACCGGGGTGAAAAATCGGTGCCGGCCGTTGGACCAAGAACAAAACAATGAACACAAGCGAGTTGACTGAAAGGCCTGCCGCCGGGCGAGGGGGTTCAGGTGTTTGTGGTTTGGGGATGCGGCGGGGGAAAAGAACAAGAGGATTCACCTTGATCGAGTTGTTGGTGGTGATAGCGATCATAGCGATTCTGGCGGCGATGCTGTTGCCGGCGCTGGCGATGGCCAAGCGGAAGGCGCAGGCGATGCAATGCATGGCCAATCAGAAGCAGATCT
>Ga0335081_10015936_pt1 | contig 12164 bp, 15 predicted proteins | sample Lox_Sample_35_FD_206713 | JGI IMG/M metagenome (GOLD analysis project Ga0335081, IMG submission 206713) | Soil microbial communities from Loxahatchee National Wildlife Refuge, Florida, United States - Lox_Sample_3.5 | ecosystem: Environmental > Terrestrial > Soil > Wetlands | place: USA... | reverse complement strand
TTATGTCCTTTTGCGGGATGTTGTCCGTCATTTCGATGTCCTCGCCATCGATATCGTCCACTTCATCCTCATCGTCCTCTTCTGATGCCATTCCGATCGTCGACCATTTCATAGATACGAATCCAGCAACCTTGGTGGATTGGCGGAGCATTTGTGCGATTGCTTTGACATAATTTGATTGGGTGAGATATTCAGACCTCCGACCACTTAATTCCACGAGGAGGAGGAAGTGTCCAATCAGCCAGATATGGGATAATGGGACAAGTTTATTGGCCGCGGAGACTTGGACAACGGCGTTGACAAGACAGACAGGGGACAGTATTTCGGCGAGAGCGGTGGCTGCTTGTGGACCGATTGCATTGAGAATACCAAATGTCGTGAGATATTGAGAGACAAAAGAGGTATAAATTTCCTTCTGGTTGGATGTTAAAGAATCGGCACGTTGTAACGGGAGAGTTGCAAGGGCCACAATTTTTGAGGTTGGATGACTCTGAAGAGTAAGGTCTTGAGATGAAGAGATGCATACCATTTTCATAGTAAGGGAAGCCAGAGTTGCAAAGAGGTCATGAGGGGGTAACACGAGTTGATCAAGAATAGAACCATGCTGTCCAAGAAACCGGACCATCAAAGAGTCGAATTCACTTACAGTCAGTCCCCAAACCCGTTCATCAAGGTATATACTCGGTCTGATTATTGATGGAACCAACGGATTTGAGCAACGCTGAAACCAACCGCATCATGGCGTAAGGATACAAACGATCCGTCTGCATCCACCCATCCACAATCCCCTGCGACTGCACCAGCCACCGAAGCAAATGCACCGCCCGCTCCTCATCATATCGACTGTCGTAAAAGAAGGGAAGTAGTCGAGTGGCCCGGTGCCACGTATCCACTGAGGCATCGGCCTGCAATACCATCTCATCCCATGCCTGCCGCAGTGTTTCCTTGGCCTGTGCAACCTCCCTCCGTCCTCTCCAAAAAGCCTAGTCGCACAGATTAGAATTCATCTTCGCAAGACAGAGGATTAGGCAACCTGTATCCGCATGGCAGCTTCTTCTCTCCGCCTCCTTTCCTCCCGCGCCCTTCTTTCCTCCTGGGCTTTTCGCAGGAGCCCGGCCCTGTCCTCGTGCCTTGATCGTCCTAGGTTGACCTGGGCCCTGCGCTTGAAGTCGCCTTGAAAAGTGAACATCCCCGACATCCCGCCTGAACCGCCGCAGCGTCACGCGACTCGAAATGTCCTTTCTACGGTATCACCCCTGTCTCGATGGAGGCGGCTTGCGGGAAGGAAGCGTCAACAGGTTACGCTTCTTGTGCTTCGAGACGCTGCAACCCCGGCGGGATTATCGTTGTGGATCGACACGGAACATTTTCGAAAATTTGGAGCGTGCGATTGTAGCCCTAACCCACGATCTCATCTTGCCCCACGCTCCAGCATCGTCAGAGCCACCGCGGATCTAAGTCGGAGGCCTTGGGTGGTAGGCTTTTATTTGTCGGGGGGAGTATTCCCGCGGCAACTCGGTCCTATGGGCCGGAGAAAGCCTCAGGCTTGTTAAGCGTAGGACAATAGGCAGCACCGATATACACAAAGCACGATAGAACCTTTTGCTCCTGAAGAGTGGCCTTCTCCTTGATTTGTTCACCGATGCCTTTCCTCCCGGTATCAGACATATCTGCTTCTTGTTGTATTATGTTCGATTTCTCAGATCGTGTTTATTCTCTTCGATTGATCGGGGTGATGGATTATTTGGGGAAGAGGGCCCTTGCTTATAGACTTTCTCGAGGGGGGACTCGTCGACGGTCGTTCTAAGTCGAGGTCTCCACGCACACGGCGAGCACTACCTCACCGTAATGGTAAGGTAATTTAGTTAGATTAATTGGCAGCGACTAATGTAGCCAGATGTGGCTCTTCAGGACTGACGTAGTTGGCCGATCAAAATCAACGTATGTGAACACAGCAAAAGACGAAGGCGGCAAAAACCGCTGCAATTCCCATTCGGTTCTCGCATTACCCTGGAAGCGGGAGGTTATGCACGCAGCCCGCAATCCTGGTCCGGATAGGGAGTATGATGTTAAATGTCGAGTGAGATTCGAGGGTATGTTCTGACAATTGCTCGCTTCAGATGTGTTTGAATTTCCCGTTATTTGAGAGTCGTTCGAAATTGGGTAAACCGTTCTCTTGGGGATAAGATGGACATGGTTGAGAAAACGAAGTCGAACATCGCAGCTATGGGTCTCTGGGACTAATCTCAAGCTCGGATGCAAATGGCTCTAATTACTCAAAACGGATCTCGCAAGTCGGACGAGTTCCGTTAACCAGGACGTCAATTACGAAACAACGTCTTCAAACCCTTATCTCAAGTCTCCTCAAGATCGACATGTGCCTCCGCGCACTCCACATTCCCAGGCCCCCTCAAGCGACGAATATGATCGCAAGCTCACTCTTCATCCCATCCCATATTCGCGTCCGTACCTTTCCAACCCCCAGTCTCTGCCTTCTCGATAATCAATTTACTTCCTCCAATCAGCATCGGGAAATTTGGCATTAGCGCAGTCCCGGCCCATAAAAATCCACTCTCCATTCTCGAGAGGCACGGCACCTGCAGCGTTCCGCGGAACATGCCCAGGGGCATCAAAAATGCAAAATTTCCGTCTCGTCATTAATCTCATGCCATCTAACTGAGCCACACGGCTTCCATCCCTGCTCTGTTCGTGGGAGTGGGAGCTGCTGGAGGTCGACGAATTCGGAACAATAATGGGCGTCGGGGTCGGTGGGGTAGCTTGGCTTGGCGTTTTCTATGGGGTTTGGACCAAGGGTTGCCTTTGCGTGGGGAAGGAATAGAATAGCCAGCAGTGGTCCCAGTGAACATCGGTGCTTGTAAGAAAAGAGGGTAAAGAGGTGTACATATGGATTACTTGGTCGACTTCTTCTGGTTTGATGTTTGATGCCTTTCGGGCCAAGATGACTTCATGAATGTTCCGTGGAGGAAAGCTCTCCAGACCACATGTCACCGATATGCATACCTTAGATCCTTATTTAGCACATAGCTCGCCGCCAGCAGCGACTTCGAAGGCCCCAGGTAGAAGAAATCTTCTTCCAGTGATTAGGCAGTGTAAATAAGCAATTTCAACTTTTCATCCGCATCATTCTCATGAAAGAAGCCGCCTGGAATGGTACGGACGCCACATTCTGAAATTGAAATGCGAATATGAGCAGTCGATGCGGTTGCTTGAGGAGGTGGAGACATCTGCCTTTTGGGGGGAAATGCGGGGACGCCGTCACGTCCACGATGGTTCCGGTCAAAGCGACCCCGTCGGTGTAATTGGAGCAAGGAGTTGAAATATAATAAAACCCAGTTTTGATATGAATGAGAAGTGACGCCGCCGTTATGCCCTGTTGCTATGACGATACATATCCGCACGAGTGGAGATGTACATGTATACTCAAAATAAATCAGACCATCAAAGCGTCTCCTCCTTAATCCATATCACCCCAAACTCCGATTGAAGCAATGGCAAAGGCGATTCCGGAAATCAAACAATTCGTCAAACTTGAAGCCCCCACTTTCTCCAAGGCACTGGCGATTTTCTCCGGCGGTACATCTTCGATCGGCTTGCCCGTCTTCTTGGATGACGAACGCATCTTTGACGAACGGGGCGGTCTAGTTCCTAGTTTCTTTGAAGCGTATGTTGCCATGACCTCCTTTATGAGGTAGCATTCTTCTCGTAACCATTCTCCGATTTCGCGGAGGGATTCCGTCTGGTGCCGGAGGAGGATTCCACTTGCTGCCCCTGCGTAGACGAGATATCCGTGTTTGGAGCCAAAGAGGAAGGCTAGGGTGAGACTAGTGACGGAGACTGTTCCACAGAGGGCCGTGAGGATGTCGATTCTTTTGCGGATGAGGAAAAGGGATTGGTTTGCATCTGCTTTGGGGGCGATGGCTGCAACAGCGGGGACAGTAATGAACGAAGTTGTCGCGAGGGCGCCCTACGCAGCGTTAGGCTCGGTTTGAAAGAGGTGTGCAATACCGTCAGCAGGCCTAAAGAGATTGTGCCAGTAATCTTTGCACACCCAGTGAACGACATGGCGCTCGTACGCCGAAAGTTTCTCTCGTGTTGGAGCTGATGTCGTGGTGTTGAGGTTGATGAATGCAAATTTACGGCTCGCGGGGTACAGTCAACAGAGACGATATTATATAAACTATCTGATCCAAGGTCTCATTAAATAAACAGAAACGAGGTGCAAACTCCGTGACGTTTTCCGTGATCCCCAAAGAAAAAACAGGTGACAAGATAATGCCATTAATCCCGTAACAGAAAGTAGCAGAGAAACAAGAGTTACCTAAGCAAAATAATTAGAAGAGAACACACCCTCTAGAGCCTCCAGTTCCTCCTCATCAAACAACTTTTGATCCCCCAACCACGTATCCTGATGCGTCTTCTTGAAATCCCCGAGAGTCTTCTTCACACTAATCGAAATCATTCCTCGGTCACCGCTGGCCTTGTTTGCCAGGAAAGCGAGTGTCGATGGCATCCAATCCGGCACTTCGTACGGGAAGGCACTGATGATAGCAGAGAGACCGAGGACAGAAGCGTGTCGACGAATCAGCGTCTCGGCATCTTTGTTGGGACGAAGAGCGTTCCCTCCCAGACCGCCAGGTACGGGAGTCGAGACACCAGACTGAGGAGGTGTGGGCGTGTTGATTCCCATGGCTTGTGGCGTTGAGATGCCACTCCCCGACGTCCCCGGAAGACGTCGCTTAGGCATTGGGTTCATAATGACGCCGCGTTTAAATCGTTCGAGGAGCGGGAGAACGAGATTCTTCTCATCGAATTTGGTGCATTGGACCATTCCGGACAGGGTCGCAGACGCTGCTTCACGAACTTCCAATTGCGTGTCGTGGAGAAGATTCGTGACAACGTTGAATAACCGGGTGCGTTGGTGTTTTGTCAAAACAAAGAGCTGTCGATAATAAAAGACCTGAACAACCATCATGATTCGTAGACGGTGATGCCACTGCCGTCGCTCCGTACTGATTTTCTCTATTGCATCGATCATTCCGGGGAGGAGTTGAGGGGCGAACGGGGCGTTACCGAGGTATCGTAACATCGACGCGGCGGAAGACATCAACTCGATGTCTTCTTTGACATCCATCATATGCAGCGTTTCGGGGAGGATGTATTTGGCGACAAAGGGCAGCATGACCATACATGCCGTTCCAATGGTAACACTCTGCCACCAACTGAGGATCGTTGAGGCACCGGTGATATATCGCGAGGATTCCGATGTTTGTCCGGGGACACGTTCGTTCCGCCACTTTTCAAGTTTTTCGGACAACACTTGCATATTCTCCTCAAAGTCGTCTGATGCAACCCATCCCGGAAATCCGGTCGAGGGAGCTTCCATACTGGCTCTGATGACCTCGCCGACATTATTGAATGAGACATTACGATTAAGGGAAGTCATCGTACTGAGAATGATTCCGACTTCCTTACGAACCTCTGCAAAATTAACAACCGCATATAAAAACACTTTATACCTTGATAAGGATGAATGATCGACTCCATGAAGTCCCGGAACATTTCCTTTCCTCCTGAGTATCGCCAGCCATACTGTTGAATCGTGACTCGTAACATCATTGCTCGCGAACTTTCCTGGAAAAACTCATGCGACGAGCTATCCAGTCTGAACTCGAGCAACTTTTGCGCTAGCGGCCAAATTTGTCTCGGATCTCGCCACGCCTACGATTAGCGCTTCATCAGCAAAAATTGGACGGACCAAAAGACTAGTAACAAACGTTCTCCAGTACCCCACATTATCAGGCCTCAGCATGCCCTCGAAAATCTTCAACAAAAACGGCAGCAACCAAGCCCAAGTCCTCTCAACACACTCTTCCGAAGCAAATTTCAAACTCATGATAAGTGAAAATGTAACCTCAAATGTAGCCTGATGTCGATACTTTTGCTTTCCATCACCCAATAACGCCACGATTTCCTCGTGGATCTCGTCTTCGGTGATGGCGCCTTCGAGACCGCGGAAGAGACGGAAGAGGTGGGGCCAGCAGTAGGCTTCGGGGGATCGGAGGCCAGAACCGCTTTTGCCGGATTCTTCGCCGCGGAGGTACTCGAGTTGTTGGTGGACCCAGGCGCGGTTGAATTTCGGGGCGAGGAACTTAAGGTGGTCGAGGACATAGGGAGGGAAATCGAGGTTTTGGTCTCGGGTGGGAGTGCGGTAGCCGATAAATTGTTCGGCCCATACAAACATTCCTGTTCGGATGTAGTCGTGGAACACGGAGCTATAAATGTCAGACTCTATTATCTCAAGCGACGGGAGGGATACTTTGAATCTGGTGGAGTATTGAGAGCCTTTATGTATTGCTCTGTAAAGTTCGGCGTGTCGAGGGGTTTAACGATGACTTCATTGGGAAAATGGGTATCACGTAGCAATAACTCTTCCTTTGTCCTAGCAAACCCCATATTCGACACGAGTCGGAAGTACTAATTATGAGCAGCGAAAATCGACCCCAGCCTTACGAGCATCATTCGTCCTTGAGCAGTACTCCTCATTTGAGGATGTGGATCATTCATCTTGTCCATAAACAAAGCCACAACATCATTCGGAAGCACTTGGGTTCGATCGACTAACGTGACCCCCAAGTACCCCGCAATCGTCATCGCCAGCCGCCACTTCGCAGTCCTGATCGACCTGGCCGCAGAATTAATCTACCCCCATCAATAATATAAACTTTGAGCAAGTGTTACCAAATAATCTCTCTTGACCTCAGCGAGTTGGGCTTTCTTTTGTCGACGCGATTGAATTGTTGCAATGACTTTCTCATCTACCGGTCGATCTGGACGAATGGGGTCGTATATCGATTCATCGACCATATTTTTCCAGGCTTTTTGCTTGTTGTACCGCCCCAAGTAAGTTATCGCACTCAGTGCTCCATTTTGCACAGATGGCTTGATCGTTAGTAACGTTGACAGGTTTAGGGATTACCCTATCAAACGACTCAAATGCATGAATGAGGCCAAGGACATAATCTTCCGTATACTCAGGATTCCGCGCGAGAGTATGTTCGATTAAAGGAAAGCGTAAAGTATGCAACGCCCCTTTCACAGTGTCGATATCCGAATCTGTCAAAGCCACCAGCAGTGTGGGCAAGATGAGAGGAGCCCATTTCTTATACCGCCGGATAATAACATACAAAATTCCTTGTGAGGTTCTACTCATAAGCGATTGTAATCTGTTAGTGACCGGCAAACCTTCGAATATCGACGTAAGGGCTGATTGTCATGAGGGTCACTTGCTGGATTAGAGGATCTTGCCACCACGTCCGCGCATGTCGTTGAATGGAGTTATGAGCCACACGCTCCCGGTGCACTACCTCCATCTTTTGAACTGCCTCTTAATTTGTGAAAGAAATTTGGATACCTAGCATTGCCTCGGGATAATACTCCTTTCCGAGAGTTTTGATAAGGAATATGGCGCGACGAATGCTATACATCGTCGAATGCGTTAATTCCATCCTGACATCATTCATAGACGCCAATCCCGAAGGATGCAACCAAGCCAAAATATCCTTCCGTCACCACGGTTCGAAATTTGGGGGGCTTGTACGGCACTAAGTTCAATAAAAGCCTGCATGTCATCCTTTCGTTTATTCCACAAGTGAGAAGCGACTTCATAAAGCGTTTTCCCAATCCTCTTGTACAACGACTGCAGTAATTGCGATTGTTCCGCGCCCAAAGGCTGATCAATCAGTCCATCTGCATATTTTTGAGATCGTCCAATATTCCCATCGAAATCTTCCTCCTCCTCCTCTTCGTCTTCCACCGCTGCATCATCTTCAACGATATCGGGCGAGTCAATGTCCATGGTTAAATCTTCCGTCGTATCAGGGGGTAACACTGGCATCTCATCGCGCGAAACTTCCCATTCTTCGGGCGGCGGGATACGTTGGTAAAGGGGCGTTGATGAGATAAGCGCCGTGACGATATATTTGAGGGATTGACGGAGGGTGTCTGTCCAATCGGAGGAACTCTTTTTTTGATCCGAGCCTGGGGGTTCGATTTGGAGCAGGTCGTCGATGATGCCGAGATGGTATTCCACGGCGGTTCTGTATAAATCGATTGCGACGGCTGTTTCGTCATCGGAGGGGACATGCCACTTGATATCCAGTTTGTCCGGGTCGATAGTGGGTGCCCAATCCAATAAATCCGCCTCTATTGATTAATACAGAACTTGAGAATTGGTGATACGGGGTTTCTTGACTAGCAGGCCAGTAAGGGGATAAATGGTCGCCAAACTCGAGCACACATTGAGTAAACACCGGGGCACATAATGATACATCGTCCCCTTGCATTCTCGTGCGACAATCTCAATGACCTGTCTCACAGGGGCATCCGGTCCACTCACATACTTCAATAGCGCATGCCCGGTCCTCGGTCCCACCAATGTATTGAAAATTTTCAAGTGCCACAATAACGTTCGATCCGAGGGTAACACGTCTGTCGTTGTAATGCGACCTGACTTGCCCGCTCCATTCTCCCGAATCTCTTCCTTGATTGATGCTATGACAGGCGCCAGGAACACTGCAAGCGACTCGTCAGGACGAATTTCAACGAAACAGCGGCAGATGGAGGCCGTTGCTTCGCCCGCGTTATGAAAGACGTTTTCTGTGATGAAACGTTGCATTTTTTTGAGGGCGAGGGTAAAGAGTTTCGGTTCGAGGCTTTGGAGGACTGTTGATACGGCGAGGGTGATCATGGGGATCATCACTTCCTCGGCAGTTTTTGCAATTTTATGAGAGTCGGGCATGTTACTCAGGAACCCAAAGATCTGATCGAAGAAGGAGGTGATCCATTCGCCCAGACTGCCCGTTGAGGAACGGGCGATGCTGTCTGCTTGTTCATCGGACGTTGTCACTGTTGGATCCACGGAATCTTCGCCATCAGGTGAAACAGGATAATCTTCGCCATGCATATTTTCAAAGATTTCCATTTGAGATGTGATCCAGGCCGAAGCAAGGGCCGTATGGTCTCCTTCATCGGAAAGATCCCAAAGAGGGATGTGCATGCACGTTGAGATCATGAATGTTAATGCGAGGGTTGTTTTGGAGAGATCGTTAGGGTCGATGCCGGGGAGCGCGAGACCGAGGAGGGTAGTGACGTGGTTTCGGTAAATTCGATGCCGGGCAATGGTGGGCATCAAAACGCTCAGTGAAGCCAGGGAAGTCGTTGTCCGATGCGCTTCAAGTAACCCCTGCATAGACGGGTAAAAACGTTTTAGTACACCGGGGAGAATCAAATCAGGTTCCAAATGAGCAATAATCGCCAAGGTGTTCCTCGCCAGTCCTGCCAACATAAGTTTCGAAACACACAAACACCAAAGCGGCACACAGAAGGGGGGCTTATCGGGTGCTTACCAGACGACTGAGCATTCTTATCGTAGATGTTCATAAACACGATCTTTCGAAGAGACAAGACGAATCGCCGTTTAATCTCCGGAGTCAACCTCCTCGATTCCGGGATATCCGTCCGTTTCCCTCTCTGCTCCTGAGTCCACCGCTGCGCAAACTTCTCCGCCAACCGAAATACCAACGAACTCAACTTTGACTGATACGAATTCGATGGATGAAATGCCGTCTCCACACTCTGCAATAATGACTCTACCATCGCCCAAATCGACGTTAATTCACCTGATCCGTCAACGTCGCCCATCACATCGACCGTCAGCGAGTAAATGATCCAGCGTGCGGCACCGATACATAATTCATCGCCTGTGCGGGCGCCGCGGTAGCGGACGATGGTGCAGTGGTCTGGGGTCACGACGTCACGGCTGTAGGCCGCGGAACCAACCGCGCCAACGGGAACGCCGAGTAAGCGGAAAATACATGAGATCATGTGGGTTGCTTGGTCTCTTGTAAATATCCCATAGGGCCCGAATTCGGCGTGCGGTGAGGAAATTTGCCGGGAGGAAATGGTCCCAAACAAATCTATAAAGAGGAAGTTCCATTGGGATGAGTTGGTCACTTGATTCCAGAGGGAGAACATAAGCGGGATGTAGCTTTGCACGAGATGTTCTTTTGGTGGGTGTGTTTCCGTCGGAAACTGTAGCGGGAGCAAGAGCGCGAGTAAGCCGACCGTATTGAATGCGCCCGTTAAAAAGTAAGCCTCGAACTGATTTATTAGCCGTGTGAAGATAGTGATGGGACGACCTCTGGGAGGATTTTTTCGAGGATGTTTGGGATTTCAGAGGCGGGAAAGTATTTTTGGGCATAGCGTGCCAATCGAGTAAGATGGTTTAAATCTCTTCCTTTGCCCAGTGAATCGTTTACGGGGGGATCCGCATTGGGTCGAATGAAATGACGATATAAATTCTCATACAGAGGCCGCCAGTCCAACGAAAGCTCATCCGGTGCAACCTTTCGTGGTCTGCAAACCCCGGTCAACAGCGAACAGACAGTAAAGTGAGTAAGGGAGCTACAAAGCGAGAAGTTTAAACATATTCGCAAAGGTATCTGCCGCCGACGGATCGATCCCCGGAGTCAAACTCAACTGATAATAAAGTCGAATGAGCGCCTTCCTCGTTTCCTTGGGCATTTTAAACTTGAGATGAAGCCAGCGTTTAATCCGCCTTGAAGCTGTACGAGCACCAGACTCGAGATCGCCAGCCCTGATAAATGTGTACAAGTCTGCAACGATCTCGTTGAGATGGGCAATTCGCGTGGCGTCATCCTCGACGGCATAGGGCAGGTGCTTCCAGTAATTGAAGCCCTCTTTGGCAGGCGGGGCGTCTGGGAGTGCGGACGTGGTCGTGGGTTGCGGTTGCGGGGGATGTTGGTTGGGTGGCATTGGTCGGGGGAGCGGATCTGTGATGTTGAATGCGTCGGTTGACTTAGGGGGACGGTCGATGACGGCGGGAGGGGTCCCTTGGACGACGGCAGCGGAGGAAGCGGGGGAGGAGGCGTTGTCGTCGGACTTTTCTGCCATTGCCTGGTGTTTGGGTAGGGGGGGCAGGGGAGGGGGATGTTAGTCTGAGGGACACGGTAGATGCGGCGATGGCGGTGACGGGCGTAATCGTGCAAATCAAACAAGAATCATCGGTTTCGTGACTGTATCTGTTGGCTTGCACTCAAAATTGAAATCCCCGACTGACGGGCCGGGATTCTGATTGCAGCGCTCCCTCACCGGTGAGAAGACGAGAAACGGCAAGCCGTGAGGGCAGGGCGGCCTGTATTCCGGGGTCAATGAGTTGTTGCAAATCTTGCCTTTTTCTGCGGAATAAACAGAATCAATTCCACCTTACTGGGAGCGATCGGGGGTGCCAGAGGGCTGGATTGGTGGTACGTATGGCCCAGCCGCGATTCGATCTTTGATCCGAGGGCAAGGCGATATTAAACTGCAGCCCTCTTGTTTGTTCGCAAAAGCAGGCGAGGGGACAGGGTCTAGTTTTAGGTTGATGTCTGCTGCTTGGAGCCGCGTCAGCGTGTGTCTATTGGCTGAATATAGGGCAGATGGATGCTCGCTTAGGTAACGGATATAACCGCCTGGTGACACAAATTTATTGTCATGAAAGTAATTCTTCGTTCCCAGCATAACTGTTTTGGCCTTTCATACCTTCTCAATGTATGACAAATGAACTTCAATGCTGAACATATATTTAAATAGCTTTTATTTATATAGTTTCATAATAGTTTATCTTTTCATAAGAATACTAAATATTTTCAAACAAAATGATTTTGAAGTTATTAGCTTTATAAAAAATATTATAATTCTAAACTTCTATTAAAATTAAAATATAAACCCTCAGAAGAATAACAAAGAGAATAACTTGTTAAAATTTTTGAAACAAATAACTATTTTAAATGAGAGTTAATATAATATTTTTTTGTTAATTATTGTTACAGGTTAAGGGGCTCGGGGCTCATAAGGCTTGCGGCTCTCCCCCACGTGACTCAAATATTTCAATTTAGACTAGTTTTATTTGGCACACCGCCACTATCATCTGATCCTTAGCAATTAACTCTTCTCAACTATTACCTTCTTCTTTTTCTTCTTTGTCAATAATCATTAGGACCCTCAAATATATGCTATTTCAGTGCTAGCTACAGGCTTTCTAGTTTTGGCGCTATTTCGTTTACTATTTCAATGTCAGTTCCTTT
>Ga0335081_10015935_pt1 | contig 12164 bp, 5 predicted proteins | sample Lox_Sample_35_FD_206713 | JGI IMG/M metagenome (GOLD analysis project Ga0335081, IMG submission 206713) | Soil microbial communities from Loxahatchee National Wildlife Refuge, Florida, United States - Lox_Sample_3.5 | ecosystem: Environmental > Terrestrial > Soil > Wetlands | place: USA: Florida... | reverse complement strand
AAGCGAAGGAATGGCTGTTCATCGGTTGCGGGTCCAGCTACTACGTCGCACTGGCGGCCGCGGCCTATTGGAATCAGATCACGGGCACGCGGGCACGGGCGATTCCTGCCTCGGAATTGTTGCTGTATCCGGATCTTGTGTTGTCGAATGGAGGGCCTTATTGTCCGGTGCTGATCTCCCGTTCGGGGCGCACTTCAGAGGTGCTGAAGGCTGCGGAGTTTCTTCAGTCGAAGAAGATCAAGTCACTTGCCATCACCTGCGCGCCCGGCCAGCCCCTGGAAAAACTGGCGACCCTCACCGTTTGCCTGGCGCCTGCGGATGAGCGCAGCACGGTGATGACGCGATCATTTACGTCCATGCTGCTTGCTCTCCAGTACCTGGCGGCCAAACTGGCAAAACGTGAGGACGCAGCTGCCGATCTGCGCAGGCTTCCCCAAATCGCGGACGAGTTCCTGAATTCACTTCCCCGCCGGGTGCGGGACTTTGTGGGCACCTACCGGTTCGCGGACTACATCTGCCTCGGCCAGGGACCGTTTTACGGGCTGGCCTGCGAATCGGCGCTCAAGCTCACGGAAATGTCGGTTTCGTACGGACAGAGCTTTCACACGCTGGAGTTCCGACACGGACCGAAATCCGTCGTCGGGCCGGAGACACTGTTGCTCTTCCTCCTCTCGGAGACCGGCTATCAGGCGGAATGCGAGGTGCTGGAGGAGATGAAAAAGCTGGGCGCTACCACGCTTGTCATCGCAAACCGGGCGGAGGCACGGGCGCACGCCGCGGCGGACTTTCTGGTGGAGCTCGGAATGGATGTGGCCGAGTTTACCCGCCTGGCGCCGTCCATTTTCACCGGACAACTTATGGGTCTTTACACCGGACTGGCGAAGGGGCTCGATCCCGACCATCCCCGCCACTTGAGCCGAGTGGTGATTCTGGACGACGAAAAATCCCCCGAGACAACCGAGCATGCCGCGCTTTGACGTGACGGTGGCGGGCGAACTTAACCTGGACCTGATCTTATACGGTCTGCCGGACGAGCTTCCCCCGGAGCGCGAGCTGATGGCGGAGCGCATGATGCTCACGCTGGGGAGCTCCTCCGCGATCGTGGCACATAATCTGGCTGCACTCGGGAGCCGAGTCGGATTCATCTCGAAGATCGGAGATGATCCCCTGGGGCAAATCGCGCTGGAGCGCATTTCCGCCGGAGGAGTGGACGTTTCAAATCTTCGGCGAGTCATTGGTGCGCAGACGGGTGTGACCGTCATTTTGCAAAGAGATGCCGGGCGCAACATACTGACGTATTCGGGAACGATCTCTGAACTCGGGTTTGAAGATCTCGATCTCGAGTATCTGGCCTCATCGCGGCACTTCCATCTCGCCTCTTACTTTTTGCAGTCCCACCTCCGACCGAGAGTCCCGGAACTTTTTCGGTATCTTAAGGCACGGGGATTAACGATCTCTCTCGACACCAATGACGATCCCGAGGATCGCTGGGAGGGCGGATTGAAGGATGTGTTGCGCTATGTCGATGTCTTCTTGCCTAACGAGCGGGAAGCGAGGCGTGTGGCTGGAACTGACGATTTCGACTCGGCCTTGGCAATCCTCGCGCAAATCGTGCCCCTGGTGGTGGTGAAGTTGGGTGCCGCGGGAGCGATGGCACGGCGAGGAGCAGAGACGGTGACGAGTCGACCAGTTAAGGTCACTGCGGTAGATCCAGTGGGCGCGGGGGATAGTTTCGACGCGGGCTTCCTGCATGAGTTTCTACGGGACTCCAGTCTGGAGCGGTGCCTGGCCAGCGGCAATGTGGCCGGGGCCCTTTCGACCACCCGTGCGGGAGGCACGGAAGCCTTCCGGGATGGGGAATATCGGGAAAACTTCCTGAAAGAACATCGGCTCGCACCGGCCTGATTTGATGGCACTTAGGTCTCGCTTCAGCTTTCCCCTGAGACGAAACTGGCCGGATCGGGAGAAGAGGGCATCGGTGCCCATCTCCACTAAGCGTCCATTTTTCCACAGCTATAGGCAAGCCTTCCCTGATAAAGTGCGCTTACCTCGTTGCGCCCGGCCTGCACGGCCAGGGTGTCCGTCTCCAGATAAATCCGGCTCGACTTTTGCTTCTCCCAGTTACGTTGGGTTACTGCAACAGCGTTTTCTGATGTGATCCCCGAGCGCTCTCAGGGGTCTGGAAATGCATCCAACGTACCCGGGAAGAACTTTTTTCCGCCGTCGGTGTTTCCAGCGGAAGGGACTTTCCGCCTACATACAGAACTTATTGGAGCATAGAAATCTCATGTCGCCTGTTATGTCTTTTTCCCGCCAGTTACCTACCCGATCGAGAAGCAAATTGCTGCTCTGCACGTTGTCACTTTCCATCTTGTTTTGCGCGGCCTGCGGCAATTCGAACAACGGCACGAATGTGCCGGTGACGGGGAAATTCTCCAACGCCAGCCTTAATGGACAATACGCCTACGTTCTGAATGGCACCTATTTTGGCACGACGGTGACCAACGGCCCCTTTCGCGAAGCAGGCACCTTCACGGCCGACGGGAACGGAAACATCACGAGCGGGCAAGATGATTTCGTGCAAGGCGGCGCGCCCTTCAGCACGGCGGTCACTGGAACCTACAGTCTGAACAATGACGGCACCGGCTTCGTAACCTTGAATCTCTCGGGTGGGAGCATCTCGCTGGGCGTAACGCTGATCGACGATACAAAACTGTACCTGATCGAGGCCGATTCCTTTGCCAACGGCGCCGGCATGGCGGAGCGTCAGGATTCCACCGCATTCAGCGCCGCCCCGAGCGGCACTTTCGCCTTTCGAGTTCACTCATCCAGCGCCTCGGGAGGATCGGTAGGCAGCGTAGGCGCCATCACCGCCTCTGCAGGCAGCATTACCGGCAACGAAGATGTGCTTCGCGCCAGCGCGCTCATCTCTCCTACCTTGACCGGTTCGATCAGCGCGCCCAATACCAGCGGCCGCGGGACGTTGAGCCTGAGCGACAGTACGGGCTCCACGGCCAGCTACATCTATTACGTGGTGAACGGGAGCACCTTCAACCTTCTGGAAAGCGACGCTGGACCGCTGGGCTCAGGCCGTGCCGAGAAGCAGACTGCAGGGCCATACAGCGTGGGAAGCTTGTCGGGCGGGTTTGCCTTTGGCAGCACCGGAGACACCACCGCCAACACTGGGGGCATCGATACGGTGGGAGCTTTCACCAGCAATGGCAGCGGAAGTATTTCCGCAGGCGCGCTCGATGCGGTACAGGACGGAAATCCCACGGTGGACGCGACCTTTACCGGCACCTATACCATGAGCGCGACCGGCCGGGCCGTGGTGGGATTCAACCAGAGCGGCGCGATTGTGCAACGGATTTTCTGGATGGTGAGTCCAGCGCGCGCGTTCTTCCTGGTTGACAATCCCACCCGCGTGGAGGATGGAACGGTCGATCAGCAGACGACGACCTCCTTCTCCAATAGCACCGTGAACGGGCAATACGCCTTCTTCATGGACGGGTTCGATTCCGTCAGCCCGCCGCTGGTCGATCGAGTCGGCACTCTGAGCGGGGATGGCGCCGGTAATCTGCAGCTGAATTACTTCGTCAATCGGACGGGCATTACCAACGCTCCCGGATTCCTGACCGGCACCTATTCCGTGGGCTCACATGGACGAGTCGCCGGATCGGTCAGCGCGCTCTCGACCAACATCGTCCTGTACATGGTGTCGAGCAATAACGGCTATCTGCTGCTGGCGGATCCGGGCGCGCAACTGGCGGGCGCCGCAGGGTTGCAGACGTCTCCGTAGTACGGGGGTTAGAGTGTGAGCATAAGAGCCGGGCTGATTCAGCCCGGCCTTTGCTTTCCACGTGCGACTGGTCGGCCCACTGCTCGCAGCCGTCAGCTACTGTTTCGAGCTCACCTCAAGCAAGAGGTGATCCTTGAAGTCCACTTTCAGCCTGGGAGCGCTTCCGCTCGCCGCTGCCACCGTTCCCACGTCCTTGTTATCGGAGTAGTCGGTCACGCGGTAGGATCCGGGCTTCAACCCGCGAAGCTCGACCTCTCCCTTCCAGTCGACACTCTCCTTGGGCGCGAAAAAGGCGTAATACATGTTGCCGTCCTTCTCGATGGCATAGGCCTCCGGGATGTCGTAGCCGTAGGTGTATAGGTCGAGGAACGTGCCCTTGGAGAGCATTTTGTCGTTGTAGATGCCAATCCACTTCTTCCATCGCTCTTCCTTCTGCTGAGTGAGGTTGACGTTCTTGAATTTGGGGCCGGGGTCGGGCCAGACGAACTTGGTTCCGACAACCGCTCCTGTTCCGATGGTCGAGGCGAAGTCGTCGCCATGCTCCAGCCAGTTTCCCTTCGCGTCCCTGGTCATGGCGGAGAGCTCGACGTGGTCCCCATAAACGGCGGACTCGGGTCCCAGCAGCGCCTTGTACATCTTTACGCGGCGGCGCACCTGCACCGCGCCGACCGGATCGGCAGTGACGGCCTGGTCCATGTAGGGTAGCCACGCCAGCGACGGCGGCGTGCCGCAAGGACAGCTTTGGGTCACGCTTTGCGGCTTGATGGCGCGCGTAGTCTGGAAGATAGTGCGATAAACGTCAGCCATGGCGTTCACGGAGTCCTGCGGTGACTTGTGATGATGTGCCGGGTTGTAGCAGGCAGGGACGCTGTAGATGTTATCGAGCTTGCTGCCGTCGAAATCCCAGTCGCGAATGAACTTCTCAGTGAGTTGCTTGTAATAGGCCTGAACCTCGGGAACAGCGGGACAGAGCGCGGCGAGATCGCGAGTCATGCGGCCATGCTTGCCCTCCTTGTCGAGAATCAGCCAGTCGGGATGTTCCTGCGCCACTTTCGAAATGATGTACTTGTGCGATTCCCATTTGCCCTGCCCGTCTTCCACGCCGAGAGGCAGCCACCAGAGTTGCACCAGAATTCCCTGCTTGTGGAAGTCGTCGACCATTTTCTTGATGGAGTCGCCGGGGAAGGTATCGGCGCGAGGATTCCAGTCGCCGTAGGTATCGAACCAACGGTCGTCGAGCGTGGCCCACTTGATGCCGAGCTCCTTGAGTTTGGGCACCGTGCCCAACATCTGCGCGGGCGTCACATTGAACTCGTAGCCCCAGCCGCACCAGCTGACGTTGTAAGCCTCACCGGAGGGCTTGGGAAGATTCCAACCTTCTTTTTGCAGCACGCTGGACCAGATATGAAGCGGCTCATAGAAATCGCCGGCGTACACGGCGAGGAAGTCGCGTGGAGTGGAATAGGTGTCGCCCGCTTTCAGAGTGGTGTTGGCGGGAATGACGAGGGAGGCGTCGACGCGCCCGCCGGAATCGACTTTCACGGGCATGGAAAGCGAAAGGGGCAGAGTTTCGACGTGGCCGATCGCCTCGCCAACGTTCGCCGTCCAGAAAGCTACCACCGGAATGCCGCCTCCATAGCCGCCTTTCACCATCTCGCCCATGACGTTCGGCTGAACTGTGGCGCGAGTCATCCTGAAGACGTCATCCTCGCCCCAGTTGTAGCTCGAGCCCTGATACGACCACATATCGTAAGGCTGGGTCTTGGATGGCTTTCTCGATTCGCCTTCGCCAAGAGCCGCATTGAAGCGATGCTGCTGTCCGATGGCCCGATCAAGCACCAAGTCGGCGGTCCCGGCGTTCTTGTACTCGACGCTGGTGAGCAGGATGTTGGGAAAGTCGTCGTAGGCCTCGATCGCGAGCGTCTTTTGCAGCGGATTGCTGGACGGTCCCAATGCGCGCCCAGGAATTTCCACCCGCTTGCCCCGGCCAAGTTTGCCGATGGCTTCGAGTTCGCGCGCCTGGCCAAAATCGAAAACGAAATGGACCTCTTTCCCTGCGGCGATAGCGTAGTCACCATCGAAGGGCGCCCCCACGCGGGGCTCGTCGAGAGTAAGTCTCTGGCCGTTCTTCAGCAGATGGGCGGCTATGTAGCCTGAGGGCAGGACATCGAACTCCGCGGTTGCGGTGGTGAGCACGACGGGCCCGCCAGGATTAATGTCGACCTTGATGGACGATGGTTGCGATGGCGGCGTCTTGGGCTGGCTGGCCGGCTTGGAACAGGCCCCGGTCAGCAACAAACCGGCGAGCACGAAGGGCGACAGAACATTCTTCAGACTCATCTGGTGACTCCAGGAAGGGTGGCCGATAAAGACTCGATCAACACCATGGTTCATCTGCTTTGTGCAGTTGCGTGAAAGTGGGAAAACAGGCGCTCGGCGTTCAAGTGATAAATCTTCTCCAAGACTTCATCCGGCAGTTCCATACCGTAAATCTCCCAGCGCCCCTGCGACGGATAGCCCCAATAGTCGAAATATTCGTCCCCAGTCTCGAGCCAGCGGAAATGATTGCGATACATCTCTTCGGTGACTTCATTATCCGTGCCGAACATGATGCGATCCTGGTATTTCAGGAAGAACTCACGAGCGCGCCGCGGCTGGCGGCCGAGTTCGGCCTCGCGCGCGCCAAATTCGGTCATCACGTTGGGATATTGATCGAGGAGGTGGGAGACGTAATCCAGATTCTCCGGCCAATTGGCGACATGGAGCGCAACAAACGTCGTGTGCGGATGCCGGGCAAACACTCGATTGCGCGCGTCGAGAATGGATTCCTTGCTGGGAAACTGCGGGCCGTAGAAGCTCCAGTCGGGATGCTCGGTTAGTTCTTCGTAGCGCTCATTGGTGTTGTCGATTGGGTGGAAGAAAGCTTCGGGGTCGGTGACGTGAATCGATACAGGAATGCCGAGTCTGCCGCACTCTTCCCAAACGGGGTCAAGGCGCGGATCGTCAACGGCGATGAGTTTGCCCGTCTTGTCGCGAACTCCGAGGCCCAGATCCTTCAGAATTTTCAGGCCACGAGCGCCGCGGGAAACAGCGTCATCCAGTTGATGAACCATCTCCTGGCCAAAGTTGGGGTCGTCGATTTTGCTCCAGTCCATCTGGGCGAAGACTATGAACCGGCCGGGGTAGGGCTTGACCATTTCGTCGATGACTTGCTGCAGCTTGTCGCCCCACATGCCGGTCAGGATCACGATGGTCCTGACGTTGGTGTTGTCCATGACTTCGACGACGCGGCTCGGGGGCATGTGCTCGTCAATTCTCTGCGCGTCGTTGACGTGGTTGTGAACGTCGATCACATAGAATTTCGCTTTCTCGACTTGGTGCACGGGAGCGTGCAGCGTGGGGACGGGCTTGAAATCCTTAAGCAGCAGAGTCTTCTTTTGATCCGCATCCTGGGCGGATTTGTAGCCGATCTGGGCGTTGGGCGCCGGCGCGGACTGCTGCGCGGAGCTGAGACCGGGGAAAATCGGAAGGAGCGAGGCGGCGAGAATGAGGGCGCCTCTCATGATTGCCACCACAATATCCGGAAAAGCGCTGGGTATCTGGGAGCGGATATTCCCGGTGAACCCGTCGGCTGCGCCCAAGATTTCCGCGCGATCCACGTGGTTTCGATTACTTTCCATTTGAGATTTCGATCCCTTCTATCTGCATGAGTTTGAGCGGAGTTTGCAAAGTTTCCCTTGACAACGCTCCAGAACGAAAGTAAAAGTAAGCGTTCGTAATATACACCGAAAAGCAGCTTTCGTCCTCTGCCGGATGGGTTCCGGGCGGCGCTTCCTCAGGGGAAGCAATCATTCCCGGCAAGCAAGGAGCCTCAAAATGGACAGCACACGCAGTTCCCGCCTCTTCTTTTTCATCTTAGCCCTGCTTGGCCTGACCTTCATCGGATTTTCCGGGGTTATGTGGGGGCAAAAAGACGCCGGAAGCATCGTGGGGACGGTGAAAGATCCGACCGGAGCGCTGGTAGCGGGCGCGAAGGTCACCATCGCGGATGCGGAGCGTGGCATCAGTTTCAGTACGACGACGAATGAGTCCGGCGAGTTCGTCGGCAGCGCCTTGCGCGTTGGCCGCTATACGGTGACGGTCGAGCGCAACGGGTTCAAAAAGGCAGTTTCAGAGCCCGTGGACCTGCAGGTGCAGGAGCGCGTAGCGGTGAACATCACGCTACAGGTGGGGCAGTCCAGTCAGACGATCGAGGTGACGGGCGCCGCGCCGCTGCTGGAGACGGAAACTTCCGAACTCGGCCAGGTGGTGGACTCTCGCCGCGCCGCCAATCTCCCTTTGAACGGCCGCAACTTTGCGCAGCTCGCATTGCTCACGGCGGGCACCGCGCCGAGCGAGCCGGGCGCCCGCGACGAGAACAGTTTCGGCTTCAGCGCAAACGGCGCGCGTTCGCTGCAGAACAACTTCCTGTTGGACGGTGTTGACAATAATTCAAACCTCCCGGACCTGTTGAATGAGACCAACTACGTGATCCAGCCACCGGTTGAGGCCCTGCAGGAATTCAAGGTTCAGACCAACGCCTACAGCGCCGAGTTTGGCCGCGGCAATGGCGCGATCGTAAATGCGGTCATCAAGTCAGGCACCAATTCCCTGCATGGCGACCTGTGGGAGTTCTTCCGCAACGACAAGCTGGACGGCCGCAACTTCTTTGACGATCCCACCAAGCCGACGCCTCCTTACAAGCAGAACCAGTTCGGCTTCACGCTCGGTGGTCCGATATTGATCCCACATTTGTACAATGGCCGCAATAAAACGTTCTTCTTTGTCGACTATGAGGGATTGCGGGTGCGGCAAGCGGATACGCAGTCAGTGCTGGTGCCAAGCCCCGCAGAGCGGCTGGGCGATTTTACCGAGCTACTGGATACCAGCTCTGCTTTGACCACGCTGGCGGCGGACGGAGTTACCACCATTCCTGCACTCGATTGCAATGGGCGGCCCACATACGCCGGCGAGATTTTTGACGCGCGGCGCTCACAGGTGAACACGACCTACCAGTCAGGCTTGTGTGGAGTTCCGTTCGGTTATGACTCCTCAGGGCTGCCCTCCAACATCATTCCGAAAACTGCGACGGCGGCGGGCGCTGGTTTCCTTGATCCGCTGGCGCTGCGCCTGGCAGCGTTGTTCCCCAATCCGAATGTGTTTAACACCGCGGGAATCAACTACCTTGCCAACCCCGTGCGTACGGAAAACCGAAACAACTTTGATGTACGAATCGATCAGAAGTATACCGAGAACGATTACGGATTCTTTCGTTTCAGCTACGAGGATCAGCCCAGCAACATTCCCGGAACCTTCCCCGGATTTGCCGATGGTGGAGGATTCTTCAGCGGCGTGGAGGACGACTCCTACCGCAGTTTCGCTACCAGTTGGACGCATCTTTTCCGGCCGCAATTGATCAATGAGTTCCGGCTGGGATACAACCGCATCAACTCACACCGGTTTGAGCTGTTCGCCGATCAGGATGTTTCCTCGCTGCTGGGATTTCCCGGCGTTCCTTTCACCTCAGATACGGGCGGATTGCCACAACTCACGTTCAGCGACGCGCCTACGCTGGGCAGCCCGACCTTTCTGCCGTCCCGCGAATTGCAGAATACGTATGTGCTTGACGAGAACCTGACCTGGGTCAAGAACCGCCATACGCTTAAATTCGGCACCGAAATCCGGCGCGAGGAGTTCACTATTTTTCAACCGGCGGCGGCGCGCGGCACCCTGGACTTCAGCAACGGATTTACCGACAACCCCGCGGCACCCTTCACCGGCGGCTCGGGGTTCGCATCCTTCATGACGGGACTCACCGACGGCGGCAGCATCAACAATCTTCACAACGTCGATTACTTCCGACCCATTTACTCCTTTTTCGCGCAGGACGACTGGAAAATCACTCCGACGGTCACGCTGAATCTTGGCCTGCGTTACGAGTTGTTTACCACGGTGAAAGAGCGGAATAATCAGCAGGGGACGTTTGATCTGCGGGACCCCAGCCATCCCACGGTGATTGTGCCCAAAGGACAGACGGCACAGCTTACGCCAACTCTGGCGACACAGATTGCCTTGAGCGCGACCGCGCCGCGCGGATTGGTTAACCCCGACACTAACAATTTCGCACCGCGCATCGGGCTGGCTTGGCAGGTACAGACGAGAACCGTCGTGCGCGCCGGTTACGGCCTCTTCTATGGTGGACAGGAGAATGGACCGTATTCCAATCCCAGCCCGGGATTCAGTCCTCCGTATTTCGTGACGCAATCGTTCAATCAGCCTTGCCCAGCGTCATCGGCGAATCCGGCGCAGATCGATTGCACGATTCCTGGACTGAGTTTTCTGGCCAACGGCTTTCCGGCCTCGGCTTTGACCGATCCCAATACGCCGATTCTGTTTTCCATCGACCCGGAACTGGTGACCCCCTACATGCAGCAATGGCATCTTTCGATTCAGCACGAACTGCCGGGCGATGGCGTGCTGGAACTGACTTACGCCGGGTCGAAAGGAAACAAGCTGTTCACCTTCTTCAACGGCAACCAGGCTCTGGCCAATCCGGACCCGACGCTGCCCTTGGCGCCGCGCCGGCCTGTGCCGCTCATTGATAACGGAATCGACTGGTTCCGGTCTTCGGGTGCGTCGAGCTACAACTCGTTCCAGGCGCACTACGAGAAGAAGTTCACGCATGGGATACAGTTCCAGGCTTCATACACGTGGGCCCACTCTATCGACAACGCGTCGAACGCGAACCTGGGACCGACGCAGAACAACAGCGACTTCCGCGATTTTCGTTTCCCGCAGAACGAGTACGGCAATTCGGACTTCGGCGTGCGGCACCGGTTTGTGGCGAGCTACATCTGGGAACTGCCCTTTGGGCACGGCAGGCAGTTCTTTGGCGGCGCGAACGGCGCCCTGAATCAGGTTGTAGGGGGATGGCAGCTGGCGGGGATCACGAGCATTTCCACCGGAAACTACTACACGCTGCTTGACGGGAACGGAAATTTTTCGAACTCCGACGGCGGCGCGGGCGGGGCTTCGCAGCGGCCCGACCAGATCGGCGATCCGAATGGGCCACACTGCCAGCCGGGTACGTTCTTCAACACCTGCGCCTTTGCCGATCCGGCGCTGGGTTCGTATGGCAACGTGGGTCGCAACACTCTGCCGGGGCCGGGATATCAGACTTGGGATCTCTCCGTGTTCAAGCACTTCCCGATTAAAGAGAGAACGAATCTTGAGTTCCGCGCCGAATTCTTCAACATCGCCAACCACACGAATTTCCTGCTGGCGAAGTCGGGTCCGCAGGAGTCGAACAACAGCACGGTGTTCGGCACGGATCAATTCGGAATCCTGACCGCGGCGAGGGCGCCGAGGCAGATCCAGCTGGCGCTGAAGTTGAGCTTCTAGGAACTCGATCTTCAACGGCTGCCGGCGCGGCGGACACCGATTCCGCCGCGCTCTCATTCCACTCCCCACTCACATCGTAAGCACGACGCGGAATTGTGCTTTGCCGCTCATCATGCGGGCATAGGCTTCGCCGGCCTTCGCGAGCGGATACTTTTCAATCATGGGGCGCACGCCGGTCAATTCGGCGAAGCGGAGCGTGTCTTCGGAATCGGTGGGAGTTCCCGACGGCCAGCCCTGTATCTTCTTCCTGCCAAAGATAAGCTGGACGGGGGAAACTTCGATGGGTTCGGTGGTCGCACCGACCACGACCATGTTGCCGTTAGCGCCGAGGCCGTCGATCAGCGCTGACATCGATTTCGCGCTAGGCGCGGTGGCCAGGATAACGCGGGCGCCACCGAGTTTCTGCAGTTCTTCGGCTGCGTTGGTGGCGATGCTATCGATGTACACGCTGGCTCCCAGCTTCTTTGCCAGGGCGCTGTTCTCCGGCCCGCGTCCAATGGCCGCGACCTTATAGCCGAACTTCTGCGCGAACTGAATGCCCAGGTGCCCGAGCCCGCCGATCCCCTGGACCGCCACCAGGTCGCTGGGCAGCGCACCGCTGTGGCGCAGCGCGTTGAAGGTGGTAATCCCGGCACACAGCAACGGCGCAGCTTCGGCCGCATCGAGCGACTCCGGCATTTGTGCCACCGCCTCCACCGGCGCCACCATGTATTCGGCATAACCGCCGTCGTAACTGATTCCGGCGATCTTGAGGTTGGCGCAGGTGCCGAAATCGCCGCGTCGGCACGAAGGGCAGGTCCCGTCCTGGCCCCCGTGCCAGCCAACACCGACTCGCTGACCTTTTTTCCACTGGGTGACACCGGGGCCGACCTCGTCAATGACTCCGGCAACTTCGTGTCCCGGCGCGCGCGGATAGACGATGCCC
>Ga0335081_10015934_pt1 | contig 12164 bp, 5 predicted proteins | sample Lox_Sample_35_FD_206713 | JGI IMG/M metagenome (GOLD analysis project Ga0335081, IMG submission 206713) | Soil microbial communities from Loxahatchee National Wildlife Refuge, Florida, United States - Lox_Sample_3.5 | ecosystem: Environmental > Terrestrial > Soil > Wetlands | place: USA: Florida... | reverse complement strand
TCGGTCATCAGGCCATACAGTGTCGGGCTGACGGCCGCTGTCGGCCGGTCCACGTCGGCATGAAGTACGGCCGGCGATTGAGCGCGCATGACCGAGGGGGTGACAGCGCCCATCAGAAAAGCGGTTGACGCCAGGGCGAAGCGGTAGTTCATTGTGTCCTTTCAGGCGCATGCAATTTCCGTCTCGCCATTGGCCTTAAATTAGCGATTCGGTTACCCGGACTGCAGTGGGGCGGACGATCAGCGCCCCAGAAGCACACCCGCGCCCAACATCCACACCTTATAGTATGTCGACCGTCCCTGTTTGAGAGGCTCCAGTTCTTCTGCCCGCGCAATGCCGTTTGGCAGGCGCTGACTACAGTGCGGCGCGCCACCTCAGCGTTCCGGTTATTCATTGACCTGGAGTTTGCTTCGTAAACGGATGTCGTCCGACGAACTTCCGATCATGATATCGAAGCTGCCCGGCCTCACAGTGAATTTCTTCGCGCCGGTATCGTAATACGCCAGGCCGCTGGCCGGCAGCGAGAACGTGACCTGCCGCCTCTCGCCGGCTCTTAGCGCGATCCGCCGGAAACCGCGGAGTTCTTTGACGGGCCGCTTCACGGCCGAAGCAAGCTCGTGAACATAGAGCTGCACCACTTCGTCGCCGGCGCGGGCGCCCGTATTCTGCACCCACACGCTCACCCTCACGGTGCCGGCGGCGCTGGTATGCGCAGGCGTTACTTCCAGCCCGCTGTATCGGAATCGCGTGTAGCTCAGGCCATGTCCGAAGGGGAATTGCGGTTTGCCGGCGAAATACATATACGTGTAGCCCTTGGTGATGTCGTATTCGTCCTGCTGCGGAATCTGGTCCACCGAGTCGTAGACGGTGTACGGCAGCCGGCCGGCGGGATTGTAGCCGCCGAATAGAATGCTCGCGAGCGCAGTGCCGGCCTCCTCGCCGGGATACCACGCCGCCAGGATGGCAGGGACATTCTGGCTAGCCCATTTCACGGAAACCGGTCCGCCGCTCATGATCACCGCAACTGTTCTTGGATTGGCTTTGTGCACAGCCTCCAGCAGTTGTTCCTGCGAACCCGGGAGATCCAGAGTGGTGCGATCGCGTCCTTCCGCCTCGACTTTCAAGTTCGTGCCGAGAAACGCGATCACCACATCGGAACGGCGCGCCAGCGCGACAGCTTGCTCGATATCTTCGGGTTTGGCCGGCTCGACGATGTCGCTTCCCAGGGCATATTCCACTCTCACGTTCAGCCCGACCCTGGCCCGCAGCCCATCGAGGGGACTCACGATGCGAGGCTTCGCGCCGAAGTAATTGCCGGTTTCGAACCGGTCGGCCTGCGACCCAATGACGGCTATGGAATGGATCGCGTTCTGGTTCAGGGGCAGAAAGCCCTTGGCGTTGCGCAACAGCACGATTGATTCGAGCGCCGTCTTCAAAGCCAGTTCGCGGTGCGCCTTTGAATCCACTACCTCCGCCTGGATTTTCGAATAGGGCACCATTTCGGGCGGATCGAACACGCCCAGACGGAAGGCGACTCGCAGAACGCGCCGCAGCGCCTGGTCCACCACGGCTTCCGAAACCATGCCTGCGCGGACGGCTCCAGGCAGCGCCTGTTCGTAAAAGTTGTCGTCCATATCGCACCCGGCCGTAATGGCTCGCGACACCGCGACGTCCAATCTGGCCGTAATGTGGGAGCCCTGCACCAGGCTGCTGTTGATACCGCCGAGATCGGAAACCACGAAGCCGTCGAAATGCCACAACCCGCGGAGAATGTCCGTCAGCAGGTAGGGATTGGCGATATTCGGAATGCCGTTCAACTGGTTGTAGGAGGCCATCACCGACTGGGCATGGCCCTCCACGATGGCGGCCTCCCAGTGCGGCAGCCAGTATTCTCTGAGTATCCGCTCCGGCACCGTGGCGGAAAGCGAATGCCGGTTAGTCTCGACGTTGTTCACGGCGAAATGTTTCACGGTGGCCGCGACTTTCAAATATTTCCCGCTCCCCTGCAACCCCTTCACGTAAGCGACGGCGATACGGCCGGCTAGGTAGGGATCTTCGCCGAAGCACTCCTGAATGCGTCCCCAGCGCGGATCGCGGCTGATGTTGATGACGGGCGAGCGATAGACGAGGCCATGCTTCGAGCGCGGCCCGTCGGCGCCGATATTGTACAGGGCGCGCGCCTCGTCAGACATGGAATCGGTAATGCTTTGGATGAGCGCCGGATCCCAGGTGGCCGCCATCGCGATCGCCGTGGGAAACAAAGTCGTGGGCTGATTCGACCAAACACCGTGGAGCGTCTGATTCCAGCCGCCCCAGGCGGGAATGTGCAGCCGGTCGTTGCGCGACGAAAGATGATTCAGCTCCGCTGCCTTTTCCTCGAGAGTCATTTGCGAGATCAGGCCAGTGATGCGCGCCTCGATGGGTTGCGAGGGATCGCGATAGACATTTTGTGCCGGAACCGGCGCGATGCCCGCCAGGAGAATGGGGATCAGGGTTCGCATGTTCAGTCAAGATGGAGCGGCCAACCACCGAATCGCAGCCCGGTAGGTTTACGCTGCGACCAGGTGAGTCCAGCAGCGCAGAGCCGCATGGGAAAGGACTGGATCGCCAATGTCCAAAATAAGCTTTTGTAGGTCTGGATGTCCACGCGCACCACCCCCACCACTCCAAGATAACGGTGCCTGGCCCGTGCCCGCCGCTAGCGCCTCTCGAACTCGTACAGATCAATGCTGAGGGACGCAACCTGGAGCGCCCTGAGCACGTCGCCCGCCGGCATCTCCACAACCTGAACCTCGTGTCGGTTCAGGCCCGTCGTGGCATCGATTCCGGGACCGGTCATGTGCCAAAGGCGGCCGGTGCCTCGCAGGTCCATGCCCTTTATGGTGAGATCGAGCTTCTGCACCGATTCGGTCGGATTGACCATCGCGATAGTCAAGAACTCCCGATCGGTCGTCAGCGCGGCACTCACGTCGAGCGGGTATGTGGGGCTGCCGGCATTCACCTTCGGCTGATCGCCTCCGACCGGGTACTTCGGCGCCGGTGGCGGCGAGTTGCCGTCAACTTCCACTGGCACCGTTCCGAAGTGATCGCGGTAGAGCTGAAAGAGCTGACCAGTCGTATTCAGCGCTGCATCCGTCGCATTGAATTCGATCGAGGACGTGCCCATGGTATGTCCGGCCATGCGGATCAGGTCCGTATGCCGGAACATCTCGTGGAACACCAGAGCATTGGCGAGTGTCTGCTTTAAATTGGCGGGCAGGCGAGTCAGCGCCCACTCGTCGATGGCAATCGGCAGATGCTTCGCCTTGAGCTCCGGAAAGCGCCGCGCATACTCCTCGTAGGCCTCCACCTTGCCGCGCACACGGTTTGCAGGCCGGTAGAGCGCATCTGCCAGCGGCTCCTCCACGGCGACTCGCTTGTTCTGCGCGAGGTCGAATCGCTGGTGATCGTAGCTGTAGAAGTGCTCCGACATCACATCGATGTTCTCCAGGCAGTGGGCAATCAAGCCACCAGTCCAGTCGGCGTCTGAACCGTAATCGGCCACAACCTTGCCGGTGAGACCCACGGAAAGGCTGTTCACCGTCATCTCATCCGGCGTGGCGCCGGTGGCGAGCAACGTGATCGTCGGGTCTACGGCGCGCATCGCTCTGGCAAACATGTTGTGTTTGATCACGTACTGCTTGAGCGCCATGTGACCGAACTGCCAGGCCCCGTACATCTCGTTGCCGATACCCCACCACGTCACGTTGTAAGGAGCGGGATGACCGTTGGCGGCGCGCAGTCTACCCATCGGTGTATCGGCGGCGCCGTTGACATATTCCACCAGATCCGCAGCGGAGCGAGCATCTCCGAAACCTGCGTTCACGCTGATGAATGCGTCCACTCCGAGCAGGTCGCAGAGCGTAAGGAACTCATCCGTGCCGACATCGTTCGGCTGCAAGGCCGACCATACGTAGTCCCAGCGCGGCGGCCTCCGGTCCGGATCGCCAATGGCATCGCGCCATTCATGCGCCGACAGGAAATTACCGCCGGGAAAACGGTACATGCCCGAGCGGAGTTGCTTCAACAGGCCTGTGGTATCCCGGCGAAACCCGTGGATATTGTCAGCCGGCATGAGCGATACGGCCCCCACGTGGAACGATCCTCCGCCCGTCGCAGCGATTTCGATGCGTCCGTTGTCGGTGTCGCCGCCGGCTGTGAACTCGAAGGGAAACTTGGTGTAGACAGGCTGGAGCCCGGTAATCGGAATGGTCCGCCGCTCGCCCGGACCGGATCCCCAAACCAAGCTCAATTTGACTGCGACGCCCGGTTCGCCCTCAAGCACCACCCGCCCAGAGTAGGTTTTGGATTTGCGCAGCACGAGCCCGTCCTGCTGAATTCCGCGGGGGGCGTTGCCGGCGAGTTTAATAAGGGGCGTGCGCTCGCCTACGTAAGGATGGTCACGCTCCATCACCACCGCTGAATCGGGGCCGATCGGCCTCCAGCGATTGGGCCGGCGGAATCGAAACGGGCCCTGTGGTTCTGGCGCGGAGCTTTGCGAATTCACGGCGTAGTAGAACTTCCGGTCATCGAGCATCTCGGCCCACACGCTGCGGTTGACCAGGTCGCCGATATGCTCGATGAACTGGCCATAAAGGTAGGGCGAAATAGGGGCGCGCGTTTGGCTCGCATCCACGGTGACGGCGATTCGCTGTTCGGGTGCGCCGCCGGCCCAGCCGGCCACAGCCGCGGCGGCTAAGACCAGCGTAAGTGATCTCGTAAACACGAATTCCTCCATCCGATGTTACTGCCACCAACTATCGGGCCTCACCCGACCCGGGCTTGTGCGGGTGCGTTTGAGATGTCGGGACGACTTCGGCCGTGAATCCGCGGGAAGACCTGGATCAGCGGTAATCGTCCGACAACCTACATGCAACTTCCGCCGGCGCACAGATTCTTGCTGAAGAACGGCAAGACACGGTTCTGAAAGCGGTCAGCCACAGCGCTGGTGTGCGTACCGTGATAGATCTCGAAGGTATTGGCGATCCCGTAATTGTCGAGAACCTCATGCAACTTGCCCGCGCCGGCCCGTAAGCCGTCCTGGTCGCCTACATCAATCGCTATGGCCCGATACTGCCGCAAGTTACCAACGTACTGGTCGACGAACGCCAGCGGAGCATTCGCCGCCCATTTCGCGACGACAGTCGGGTCTGCCACGCCATTCTTCGTCGGCAGATCGACATAAAGCGGCGGATTCTTGGGATCGGGCGACCATGCGGCGGCTGACGCAAGCTGAGTGCGTAGCCCCCAAGGCAAGTTGGCCGAATCTGCGGGTGTCTTCACTGCCTCCAGGGCTCTTTCAGCGGCTGGATCGGCAGGTCTTGCTCCCATGGGCGAGAGACAACATGGGCTCATAATGTACAGGCTGCCGAAGACATCCGGGTGCTTCATCCCGATACGGCTGGCGCCATAGCCGCCCATGGAGTGGCCGACCAGCCCCCGGCTTGTCCGTCTGGCAACGGTACGGTAATGAGCGTCTATGTAGCCGACAAGGTCGTGTGCGATGAACTGCTCAAAGTCTCCTGTAGTCACGGAACTGGAATACATCGATCCGTTGTGCACGGTCTTGGAATCGGGCAGAACCACGATCATGTCCTGAGACCCTTGGGCGAAAGCGCCTTCGATGGTCTGCGGCACGTGGATTTCCTGAGTCCACTGCTCAGCGCCTATCGAGTAACCATGAAGGGCATATACGACGGGGTAACGACGGCTCTTCTCAGTGGCGTAACCGGGCGGCAAGAAGACAATGACGTCGCGGTCGACGGCATCGCCTTCCAGATTGCCTTCCAGCGCCGTGCCGTGAACCTTGACGCGCTCCACGGTTACGGGTTTGGCGCCGGGAACGACGGGAGGCACGTCTGTCTTTACCTGCGCCAACACTGATATCGTGAGTCCGAGGATGATCGGCACGGCGCCGAAGATGTTCGTTTTGGTTGTCAAACCAATTCGCATACTCCCTCCGTTTGATCGTTGTTCTCGCTCTCTATTCCGGCAGCACAAGGTTCTTATTCACTCGAAACGTGTGCTCCACATACGTGGCTCCGGCACCGGGCTGGCCACCGCTGATCGACAGCCTGAACTCCCCTTCGGCACGACCGCTTCGCCGGTTTCGGTCACGACGCTGCAACTCGAATTGCACCTTCTCCGACGCTCCGGGGTCGAGATGCAGACGCGCCGAACCCCCGCAACACCTTAAGGGGCACGCCCGGCACGACGAGGAAGTCGAGATATAACTGGACCACTTCATCGGCGCTGACCTTTCCGATGCTCGTAGCCGTAACTTCCGCGCGGACCGTTGGCCAAGCGAAGGATATCATGACTGGTCCGCTACTGCTTGGTTTCGGAGAAGTTACGAATAGAGGAACGGTATGCCTGGTGGACGATTTCAGGAGCTGCGAGATCTGGCTCGCTAGTGAAATCGCCGAACTCCCGGCACTGATGTGCTGAACGAGTTGGATGCCGAAACCACGCCCAACTATTTCTGGCACATCTCAAGTCATGCAGACTGCGGGCCTATTTGAGGTCAGGTCGGCAACGGGTCGAAAGGAAATCCTTCTGGCGCGGTTCCCAGACTTGGTTCGCGTGCTTCACTCGCGCAATGCGCATTTCCCAAAAGGGGACTTTTGCGTGGGGTTCGTGAGGCAATCCCTGAATGCGGCGGCCGTAGCGGATTTCTCAGAAGTTCCGGATCAACGAAGGCACCTCCCGCCGTCACTCCTCTCAAGGCTTGGGCAGCAAGACTGTCGATGAAATCGGTTACAGCCGGGCGTATTCCGCCCTGGCTTGTTTCAGTACGGGAATGTCGCGGTCGGCATCCTTCCAGAGCGCGAGAGAATCGTCGTAAGCGCTCTTGGCTTTCGCCTTATCGCCCGCCAGCGCGTACGCTCTGCCGAGTTGCACACGCGCCAACGCGCCGATGGGATCGGCGAAGACTATGCCCCGGTGATTGAGAACCTTCTGAAACTCCGCTGCGGCTTCTACGTACCGCTTCGCAGCCAAATACGCCTCGCCGCGCACATAGGCGGGATACAAACCTCCGAAGAAGCCAAAAAACGCGGTGCCCGGCAGGGCCGCGTCATAGGGAAGCGCGACCTGCAGAACTTCGATAGCCTTGGAGCTGTCGTCATGCGCCAGTGCGCAAAGCGCGCGCAACGTGGGAAGGTAGCTGAATCGCACGCACGTATCCTCCGGAAACCGTTTTTCCAGGTCATCGGCAAGCGTTTGCGATCCTATTAGGTCCCCGGAGAGCGCCAGCGCAAATGCGGCGCCATATTCGATATCGCGCCCCTTAGAAAGCTCCAGAGCAGCCTTCGCCGTGTCCCGCGCCACGGACGCATTCCCGAAAAATGCCTCATAGACGGCTTCTCCCGTCTCGTATAAGGCCGCCCTTTCCCGCCCAACCGTTTGCTGCGCCAGGTCTATCGCCCGCCGCGACGCCGCCCTGGCCTGTTGCAAGCGGCCGGAATAGGCCAGGACCAGAGCCTCACTGTGCGCGACCCAGTCTTCCGCGCCAGGTTCGCTCCGCGCCCGGTTGATCTCTCGCTCCATTCCCGCCTGGTCACCCTTGAGAAAAGCGATGTAGTAACGCAGCACCAGGTAGTCGGGGATTTCCAGTTTCCGCTCGGCGGCCCGGCGCATGGTGATTTCAGCCTCCGCGGTACGCCCGGAATAAAGATACGCGTCGGCGAGATTGTTATAACTCGGAACGTTGTCCGGATCCAACGCGATCGCCTTCTTGGCTTCCTCGATCGACCTTTCATACCGCCCGGTACCCTGGCTTGAAAACCCTGAATACAAGGAATGGGCGTCAACGTCACGCGGATACGTTTGCGTCCACGGCTCAAGCGTCTGCAGTGCTTTTTCCAAGTTCCCGGTGACCTGGCGGTCGTAGGAAAACGTGATGAAGAACTTCTCCCTGTCGCTCGTTCGGTTCCGCACTTGATAAGCCTTTGTCGTTTCTCCGGCGGACAGAACGGATTCCCCGACATCGCCGTAAATTCGCCCCAGAAACGCGTGGGCCATGGCGAATTGCGGGTCCAATTCAATCGCGCGCCTTAAGTGAGGGACTGCCGAGGTGTAACCGCTGGCAAAGGCGACCTTACGGCCTGTGCTATAAGCTTTCAACGCTTCGAGAGACGGCGTGGTAGCCTCTGCAAGGGGAATCGAGTGTTGCTGAATTGCGGCGAATGATTCGCCGGCCCGGGTTCTGAATCTGTTGGCGATCTGGCTGAGTGCGTTCAGAACGTCCTCCTTTTTCGCTGCCTGAAGCTGCTCCTCATCGACGATCTCTCCATTGCCGCAGTTCCTTGCGCTAAGCCCCAAAACGTATTGGCTTCCGAGACTGGCGATCGAGCCCGCCAGGATGGCCGTCCCCCCGGTCCGTTCGCAGACTTCCCGGCCAAGTTCCGGAGTGAGCGGCACATCCGCCGGCCGGCCCATAAGGCGGAGGGTCTGGCGTATCCGCTCGTCGGAAACCAGGCTCAGGAAAGGCGATTGCTCCAGTTGGACCGCCAAGCCTTGACGAAGGGTTCCATCAAACACGGGGTCACCCGTTCTGTTTGCGAACTCAGCGAGAACGATAGTGTCTTTCGTAGTCAGCGCCGGCCTGCGATGGAAGTACAAAAACAACCCGACGGCAAACACCGAAGCCGCCAAGCTGGCGGCTACGGCAATCCACCACCTTGGTCGCAACTGCTGCGGTTCGGTGTGCCCCTTCTCCGGAACGACAGCGGCATTCCCCGAGATAACCCTTAGCCCCACGCTCGACACGCCGGATGTCCCCAGGTTCTGAACCGAACCAATGAATCGATATCCTCGCCCCGGTACGGTCTCGATGTAGCGCGGGCGCTCGGCTGAATCGCTCAGCGCCCGCCGAAGCTTATTCATCGCCACATTCAGGCCGTGCTCGAAATCCACAAAGGTTCCGTCGCTCCAGATCTCGTCCCGCAATTGCTCGCGGGTCACCACCTCGCCGGGATGCCTGAGCAGGAGAAGCAGAATCTGGAAGGGCTGGCCGGGAAGCCGTATACGGACTCCGCTCTTGACCAGCTCGCCAGCCGCAACATTCACTTCGAATGGCCCAAAGGCAAGACGAGTTGCGGACTGAGGCTGACTCGCCATCGTCGAAAAGTGCAGGACACAAGTTTACTACGAGCTCAGGGATAAGGTGAAACTGCCTAGCCTTCAATGGCTTAGCCGATGAGGAGAATTTTGACCGCCAAATGACCGGGCGGTTATGAGATCTGGAGCTTCCCGAGCAGTAATGTTGACCCGTGGAATTTTGAAGTTCACTCAAGGAGGAGTGGCAAAGATGTTTACTAGAAAGAAGTTGATGGTTTCTCTCGCCCTTGGCGTATTGGCGGCTTCCGCGGGCGAAAACAAGGCAGTCTATGTAGTTACCGGTGCTCAACAGTTCGGTATCGTGGACCTCGAAACGGGCGCGTTTAAGGCGATCGGCCCGGGCACGCCTGAAATCGATGCAGATCTGGTTCACGGACCGAACGGAACGTTGTACAGTTTGGGCACGTTTACTGGCAGCCTGGTGTCAATTAATTCCGAAACCGGTGCGACCACGGTCATCGGCCCGACGGGGCTGGGCACCAACGCCTTCAGCCTCGCCGAGGCCGGGGGCAAGCTGTACCTGACCGACTTCCAGAACAATCTGTATTCTGTCAATCCCTCGACCGGCCATGCGACCCTGATTGGGCCCACCGGCATGCCGGCGGATCCGCATGTTCCGTTTACGTTTAATACGGATGGCACCTTCAATCTTTGCGACGAGATCCTCTTAGGCGTAGGAGACAAGCTGTATGCGACGTTCGATTCTTTCACTCTGAACACGACGACGCTGGCGCTGGACTTCGTGGTACCTCCGGACCTGTGGGAGATCAATCCCCGGACCGGCATCGCAAAACTCCTCTCCTCTACTACCGCGAACATGGATGCCCTGGTTCACCTGGATGGCAGGTTCTATGCGTTCCGCCTTCAGGGGACTGGGTTTTCTCCCACGCTTGGCCCGGAATCCATTAATCAGCTTCTGAGGTTCGACTTGGAGAACGGCCGCACCGACTTCGTTCGAGACATTGTTCCGGCGGCCGGACCGATTTTCGGAGCAGTGCCGGTCCATGCCCTACCCCATTTGCGCTGGCGCGTACCGGAATAGCACTTAGGCGCTTTCAGGGGCAGCCTGCGGCGGTTAACGTTGACCGACGACGTCTGCCCCTATCCATTCGTTTTGGCGAGCGTATCCGTTCGGATAGTCCTGAGCAGGCTGCTTAACAGTCCGCGCACTGTGCCAAGAATTGACATCGGCGCTGACCTTTCCGATGCTCGTAGCCGTGACTTCCGCCCGGACCGTTGGCCAAGCGAAGGATATCATGACTAGTCCGCTACCGCTTGGTTTCGGAGAAGTTACCAATAGAGGAGTGGTACGCCCTGGTGGACGATTTCAGAACTTGCGAAATCTCGCTCGTTGGTGAGATCCCCTCCCTCCCCGCGCAGATGTCCTGGACAAGTCGGATGCCGAAACCATGCCCAAGTGTTTGTGGCACATCTTAACGGGATGTAGGCTATGGCGATCTGCGCTCCGGTCCGCAACGGGTCGAAAGGAAACCCTTTCGGCTCAGTTTCGTGGACGGCGTTTACCAGGAGTGATCCGTCAGGCGAAGGCTCGCACTTCTACGGTTAGCGCGTTTTTCGTCAACTTGACCCCACTCTTGATTCGCGCTTGATCCGGGCAATCGGCGGCCGGAAGCCCACCTTTTTCAGATTCCGAACTTACTCATCCTGGCCAAAGAACTAACCCCGGAAGATTTGCTCGCCTCGCGTGACAGTTTTACCGTACCGTTTCCGCCCTACAGAGTGTGAGAGTTCGGGGATCAAAGCCCGAAATCGGAGGAAACGACAATGTCCAAACATCAGATCATTCGAAACCGAAGCGGCCTGCTGACGCTGGCCACGGCCCTGTTGGGCGGGCTGGCGGTGCCGGCCTCAGCCCAGAACCCGGCCTTTCCCCGGGTTGCTCCGGAGCAAGGCTTCACTATCGCCACCAACGTCCACACCCCGGTGGTCCTCAAGACCGAGCCCCACGCGGCGTGCGATCTGCACCCCAGTGGTGCCACCGACCAGGCCCACAAGTTGAAGGTCTACGCCAATGCCGAGGGCTACGTCAAGGTTCACGTCACTGCCAAGGAGGAGAACCAGGACGTGCACCTGCAGCTGGATTGCACCACGGCTGCGTCCGTGACGATCCACCCACTCCATTTGCGCGCCGGTTCTTCTCCCACCGACGACATGCCGGCACCGGAAACCTCTATTCCAACGCCAAAAGACGCCAAGGTTGTCCCCGTGTTGACCGAGGAGTCCGCGAAGCAGCTTTCCGACGACGACGTGATTAACCTGGGATATCCACCGCGGCCGGATGCCGAGTCGGCGCCCGACCAGTATGTCCATTGGCTCGATATGGTTTCGCATCCCCTCACCGTCCTCCCGCCGCGTTCGGTGAGCCGTCCCGAGAAGTTACACCAGCCACAGAGTGTCGTGGCAGCCGCGTCAAGCTCGACTTCCGCCAACTGGAGTGGGTACCTGGTGCAAGGCGGGCTTCGCAGCTTTATGGGAGTCACGGGTGAGTGGAACGTGCCACCCATCCTCGCTGCTGAACCGAATAACTCCACCTACTCGACTTTCTGGGTCGGGCTCGACGGCTTTGGCCTAAACGATCTGGTGCAGGCGGGAACGGAGCAGGATGTGATCCCCGTGTTGGGTTTCTTGATCGCTAACTATTACGCCTGGACCGAGGTCGTACCCCTCCAGGCCGAGCAGCAGGCTGACCTGCCCATCAATCCCGGAGATCAGGTCTGGGTCAATGTCTGGATCGGTTACGACACATCACCAACACATTTCGCGGGTGGGCACACCGCTTATTTTTCAATCTTGAACGCCACTCAGCATCAAGCGTACTACTTTACCTCCACGTCGTTTGAGCAACTCCCGTCCAATGCGCTCTTCCAGGGCAGCCAAGCGGAGTGGATCATGGAACGTACCTGCATCAGCTCCTGCCTCGGTTCTGGAACACCCGTTTTCGGCGATCTCTCCGACTACGGCGCTGCGTTCATGACCTTGGCGCA
>Ga0335081_10015933_pt1 | contig 12165 bp, 14 predicted proteins | sample Lox_Sample_35_FD_206713 | JGI IMG/M metagenome (GOLD analysis project Ga0335081, IMG submission 206713) | Soil microbial communities from Loxahatchee National Wildlife Refuge, Florida, United States - Lox_Sample_3.5 | ecosystem: Environmental > Terrestrial > Soil > Wetlands | place: USA... | reverse complement strand
GACGAGGACGAGTTCCTGGTCATCGCGAACGCCGCGAACACTCCCGTAGTCTTCGACGCGGTCCGCGCCCGCGCGGCCGGGCACGACGCCCGGGTCACCGACGCGACCGCCGACTACGCGCTGATCGCCATCCAGGGGCCGGAAGCGGCCGGGATCCTGGCGCCGCTGGCCGGCGGGCTGGACCTCGCGGCGATCAGGTATTACGCGGGGGCGTTCGGGGAGGTGGCCGGGCGCAAGGCCTGGGTGGCGCGGACCGGGTACACCGGCGAGGACGGCTTCGAGGTGTTCTGCCGCCCGCAGGACGCGCCGCACATCTGGGACGCGCTGGCGGCGGGCGGCGCTCCGGCCGGCCTGGTCCCGGCCGGGCTGGCGGCCCGCGATACGCTCCGGCTGGAGGCCGGCATGCCGCTGTACGGCAACGAGCTCGGCCGGGACGTGACACCTTTCGAAGCGGGCCTAGGGCGGGTGGTGAAGTTCGACAAGCCGGGCGAGTTCGTCGGCCGCGAGGCCCTGGCCGCCCGTGCCTCTTCCGGACCCAGGAAACGGCTGGTCGGGCTCACTATCCGGTCCCGCCGGATAGCCAGGCACGGCTACCCGGTCCTGGCCGACGGCCAGGACCGGGGCGTCATCACGAGCGGGGCCCCGTCGCCCACCCTCGGGGTGCCGATCGCCATGGCCTACCTGGAGCCGGAGGTGGCCGAACCGGGCGGCGATCCGGGGGCCGGCGGAGGCGATCACGTCCTTAGTGTGGGCATCAGGGGAGAAGCGGTGCCCGCTGACCTGACGGACTTGCCGTTTTACCGGAGGAGACAGTAACGATGAGTATTCCAGCCGAACTGCGGTACACCCCCGAGCACGAGTGGGTGTCCATCGAGGGCACTTCGGCGTCGATCGGCATCACCGAGTACGCGGCGCAGCAACTCGGCGACGTGGTCTACATTTCCCTGCCGACCCCGGGCGCGGCCGTCACCGCCGGCGAGCCCTGCGGCGAGGTGGAATCAGTCAAGTCGGTCAGCGACCTGTACTCTCCCGTAGACGGCGAGGTCATCGAGGTCAACACCGAACTTGAAGACGATCCCTCGCTGGTCAACGCCGAGCCGTACACGGCCGGCTGGATGTTCCGGGTGCGCGTGGCCCAGGACGGCAACGGCGACGCGGCCCTGCCGCCCGACCTGCTGTCCGCCGCGGAGTACGAAGAGCTGACCAAGAGCGCCGGCTGAGGTTCCGCGCGCCGCCGCCGGCTAGCGCCTGCGGCGGCGCAGCAGGAACAGGGCCGTGATGCCGATCGCGACGGCCGCCGCGACGGCGCCCGCGATCACGGGGTCGATCCGGCCGAGGTTCTGCCGGGCTTCCCCCAGGGACCGGTCGACGTTCTGGCGGACCTCCTCCATGGCCCGGTCGATGTTCCTTCTCGGGCTCACCCGCTCGGCGATGGCGTCGATGGTGCGCGCCAGGTCGGCGCGGGTACGGTCGATGTCCGCCACCAGCTCTTTCTTGCCTAGGGGTTTCGGGGGTATCGCTCCGGTGTCCGTGTCCGCCATGCATGCTCCGTTCCCTGCCGGGTCATGAAGCCTTACCCGGGCTGTCACCCAGTTCGTTCGGTATAGAGAATTTATTTTGTCAGGTCCACGGTTACCTTTACATCACCTGGTTGCCTCGTGAGCACCTCCTGCCACCACGACAGCGGGACGCGGCGGGTGATCAGGCCGCTGAGCCAGGCCGGATCGGCCCGGGTCAGCGCCTCGACGGCCTGCTCGTAGTGGCGGCGGGCCGCGCCGTCCAGGACCTCGCGGTCGGTCCCGCAGATGCCCGCCAGCAGGCCCTCGGCCAGGACGGAGCCGTCCGCGGGCGGCGGATCGGGAAGATCGGCGATCAGCTCCGAGCCGCGGCGGCCCGGGATCACGCTCATCGCCTTCATGGTGAGTTGCCTTATCCAGCCAGATCCGTCCGGAGCGCGGGCGGCCCCGCGCTGATGCGGGGCCGGCCGGCGCCGACCGGTGGCGGCGCACGCCGATCGGTGTAACCTGACACCGTCAGTAACCGCCGTGGCACAGGATCCGGCCGCAATCGGGGCCACCGCCGCGCAACTGCTGCTTACCCGAATCAACGGGGACACGTCACCACCACGAGATGTCCTGCTTCTCACACGCCTCATAGCTCGTGGTTCAGGCGAGATCGCACCACCTGTCTCATGATGTTGGTGTTAGGGGGTCGCGAGGGAATCTTGTACCGCTATCGCACTTTCTCCTACGGCATCGCCCGCTGTCGCACACCATTGGCGGCTAAGTCTGACTTTCGGCAATTGCCTGATTGGACTGGTTCTATTGCTTTATGCTGCCCGAGGATAGGGGTGGGGACTCAGACTGGCCTGGTACCTGCATGTTCTTGGAGTGCTGGCACTTGCGCACCCTGAAGTGAGCGGGGACGTACCACCCGTGCACCAAACCCCCTCCCACCGCAAGGAGGGTTTGTGCAATGAGAACCAGGAGGGTGCGCGGCAAGGCGCTACTGGTCGCGGCCACCGCGCTGGCGCTGGTGGCCGGATGTTCGAGCCGCGTGGGAGCGGCGAACGCGCCTACCGTGGAAAAGCCGGTCCTGAACGTCGCCGTGGTTCCCGCCCTGGATTCGGCGGGCTTCTTCGTCGCGCTTTACAGCGGCCTGTTCAAGGCCGAAGGGCTGGACGTTCACTTCCACCCCGCCACCAGCAGCGAGACGGTGATCGCCGACCAGGCCAAGGGTATTTACGACATTACCGGCGGCAACTACGTCTCTTATATCCAGGCGCAGCAGCGGGGCGAGGCGAAGCTGTACATCTTCGCTGAGGGCTCGGTGATGGAGCCGGGATCCCAGGGCATTTACACGATGCCGAAGTCGCCGATCAAGAACCTCGCCGACCTCAAGGGCAAGACCGTCGCCATCAACGCGCCCAAGAACATCCTGTACGTGCTGGCCGCGTCGGTCCTGGCCGAGCACGGGATGTCCCCCACGTCGGTGAAGTTCGTCAGCAACGTCCCGTTCCCCGCGATGCCCACCGAACTCCAGAATGGCGCCATCAGCGCGGCGGTGATGCCCGAGCCGTTCGCCAGCGGCGCGGAGATGGCCGAGGGCGCCCAGCCGCTGGTCGACCTGGACCAGGGCGCGACCACGAGCTTCCCAGTCGCGGGCTACGTGGTCACCAAGCAGTGGGCGGAGAAGTACCCGCACACGCTGGCCGCGTTCTACAAGGCGCTGGAAGAAGGCCAGCAGATCGCGGACACCAGCCGCGCCGCGGTCGAAGCCGCGATGATGGACCTGCCGAAGCCGTTCGGCGTGTCCAGGCAGACCGCGGCCGTACTGGCCCTGGACAGCTATCCCTTCAGCACCGGGCCAGTCGGCAGCGTGGATAAGGTCCGGCTGGCGCGCGTGGTCAGCGTCATGCAGCAGTTCATCGGGTTCCCGTCGTTCAACATCGACTCGATGCTGATGAACGGGGGCTGAGCAGGGCCGCGGAATCCTGGCGCCCGGGCCCGGGCGCTAGGATTCCGTGGCCGCGACGAAATGACCTTCTTCGCACTCGACCAGGGGCGGAGGCTCGAGCGTGGCCGTCGGCTGAGGCGGGCGGTCCGTTCCCGTCAGCCCGGAAGCCTGCCCCGGTCCGGCACCAGCTGGAGCCGCAGCCCCGAGGACGTCCGTGTCATCAGCCGGGACGCCGGCCGCGCTGTCGGCCGGCTGCCACTTCTTGTGCAGTTCGGGCACGGCGGCCAGGAGCTCCCTCGTATAAGGGTGCTGCGGGTGGCTGAAGACCTTGACCGTGTCTCCCATTTCCACGATCGCGCCCCGGCGCAGGATGACGGTCCGGTCGCTCACGTAGTGGCCGAGCGACAGGTCGTGGGTGACGAACAGGATCGCCAGGCCGGACCGCTTCAGGCTGATGAGCAGGTTGAGGATGTCGACCCGGGTAGAGGCGTCCAGCATGCTGATGATCTCATCGGCGACGAGCAGCTTGACGTCAAGCAGCAGGGCCCGGGCGATCAGCAGGCGCTGCTGCTGGCCGCCGGACAGCTGGTGCGGGTACTTGCCCAGGACGTCGCCGGGATTGAGCGCGACGGCCTGGAGCGCCGACTCGATCTTGGCGTCCCACGCCTGCCGGCCCGTGTGGGGGAAGTACACGCCGCGGATCAACTCGAAGACGCGGTCGGCCCGGTGGATGGGGTTGTAGGAGCTGAACGGGTCCTGGAAGACGCCCTGGACGTGCCGGTAGTACTCGCGCAGCTGCTTTCCCTTGAAGAGGGAGACGTCGTCGCCTTCGAACACCACTTTCCCGCTGCTGGCCGGCGTCAGCCGCAGGATGATCTTCCCCAGGGTGGTCTTGCCGCTGCCGCTTTCGCCGATGAGCGTCACCACCTCGCCGTGGTCGATGCCGAAGCTGACCCCGCGGAGCGCCGGCGTCAGGCCGCCGCCCGTGCTGGCCTGGAAGAAGCTTGCAAACCTGGTCGATCTGGAGCGTGCTCATGCTCTGCCTCCCTCTGGCCACCCCTGGCTCACCTTCCAGCAGGCGACACGGTGCCCGGGCGCCACCTCTTCGAACGGGGGTGCCTGGACGCATTCCGCCCGGGCGAACGGACAGCGGTCGGCGAAGCGGCAGCCGGGCGGCGGGTTGACGAGCGACGGCGGGCGGCCGGGGATGCCGGTCAGGGTGGTCTGATCGTGGCGGAGCCCGACCTCGGGCAGCGACGCCAGCAGCATCTGCGTGTACGGATGCCGCGGAGCCTTGACGATGGTGCCGGCGTCGGACTTCTCCGCGAGCCGGCCGGCGTACATCACCGTGATGGTGTCCGCGATCTGGGCCAGGATCGACAGGTCGTGGGTGATCGCGATCACGCTCTTGACGAACCCGCGGTCCCTGAACTCCATCAGCATCTCGCCCACGGCGCGCTGGGTGGAGACGTCCAGGGCGGAGGTGACCTCGTCCGCGATGAGCAGCGAGGGGTTCAGCAGGGTGGACAGGATGATCGTGACGCGCTGGCGCATCCCGCCGGACAACTCGAAGGAGTACTTGCTGAGCACGTCCTCGCCGAGCCCGATGAGGCGGAGCCGCCGCTTCATCTCCTCGAGTACGCTGTCTTCCCGCACGCCGTGACTGCGCAGCAGGTCGGTGGTCAGCTTGCCGATCCGGCGGGTGGGGTTGAGGGCGTTCATCGCGTACTGCGGGACGAGGGAGACCTGCGCCATCCGGAAGGGCTGCATGGCCCGGAAGTCCCCGATCGGGAGTTCCTGCCCGTCGACCACGACCCGGCCGCCGAGGAGTTTCATCCGGCCTTCCATGAAGATCAGGCTGTTGCCGAGGGTCGACTTGCCGCAGCCGGACTCGCCGGCCAGCCCCATGATCTCGCCGTCGGCAACCGCGAACGTGACGTCGTCGACCGGGCACACATCGCCCGCCCGCATGCGGTAGGCGACCGAGAGGTTCTCCACCTTGACGCTCATTGTTCCCTCAGCTTCGGGTTGAAGACTTCGCCGAGGCCGACGTTGGCGATCAGCAGGGCGGCGACCATGCCGGTCAGCAGCAGCCCGGGCGGCAGGAACCACCACCAGTAGTGCAGCTGCAGCGCGCTCCAGAGCGTGGACTGGTTCATGATGTTGCCCAGTGAGGTGCCGGTGGTCGGCCCGAGCCCGAGGAAGTCGAAGTTGGCCGCGAGCAGCATGGAGGCGCCGAACAGCAGGACGACGACGAGGAATAGGTAGGACGCCATGTTCGGGGCGATCTCCCTGACCACGATCGAGAAGCCGCGCTTGCCCGACAGGCGGGCGAGATCGACGAACTCCCGCGACTTGAGGGTGAAGGTCTGCGCCCGCACCGCCCGCGCCACCCACGGCCACGTGGTCAGGCCGATGAACGTCCCCTCGAACATGATGCCGCGGGTCTTCAGGTAGGCGCCGATCACGATGAGCAGGACCAGCGCCGGGATCATCACCACGATGTTGGTGATCATCTGCAGCACCTCGTCGAGCATCCCGCCCCGCCAGCCCGCGGTGAAGCCGAGCGCCATGCCGACGAAGGCCGCGCATAGCGCGCCGATCGCGCCCACCAGGTAGCTCACCCGCATGCCGCTGACCACCTCGGCGAACAGGTCGTGCCCCAGGTTGTCGGTGCCCAGCCAGTGCTGCGCCGACGGCGGCTGATTCGAGGCGAAATAGTCGGTCAGGTTGTGCGTCGCGATGACCGGCCCGAAGATGGCCGTCAGGACGAGCAACGCCTCGAGGCTCACGCCGAAGACCAGCTTTTTGTTGTGCAGCGCGTAGTACAGCAGATCGCCGCCGCGGTGCGGCGACGCCGAGCCGGCCGCCATCGTCGTTCCGGCCGCCGGCGTGGTCACCGGTGCCGGGCCAGGCTCGCCGATGCTCCCGGCGGGCGTGCTCCCGCTCAGCGTCTCGCTCATGCTGACGCTCCTTGCATGGACAGGCGGGTCCGGGGATCCACCGTGACGTAAACGATGTCGATGACGAAGTTGGCGATCAGGACCCCGATGATGATGAAGATGAAGATGCCCTGCAGCAGGAAGTAATCCTCGTTGCTGATCGCCTCGAACATCAGGTGCCCGAGGCCCGGATACGAGAAGGCGTACTCGGTGACGATGTTGCCGCCGACGACGATGCCGAGCGCCAGCGCGAGGCCGGAGAGCTGGGGCAGCGAGGCGCTGCGGTAGGCGTACCTGCGGACCACGCGCTCGCTCGCGCCGAGCGCCCGGAGGTAACGCGAGCTGTCGTTCTCGAGCTCGTAGATCACCAGGTTGCGCATGCCTATGGCCCAGCCGCCGAGGCTCACCAGGAACACGGTGAGGAACGGCAGGAACCAGTGGTAGAGCAGGCTCGATATGAAGGTCCAGGAAAACGCGGGGATCAGGCCGGGGTCGTATCCGCCGGAGATCGGGAACAGGTGCCAGACCGCGCCGAACAGGAACGGCAGGCCAGGGCCAGCCAGGGATAGGGAATGGCCTGGAACACGTAGCCCATGGGGAGCACCGTGTTGTCCAGCATCTTCCGCCGCGCGGCCGCCGCGCCGAGCCGGTTGCCGACGATGTAGGACAGCACGATGGCAGGCACGAGAAGCGCGAGCGTGTACGGGATGGCCTGGAAGATGAGCGTGGACACCTTGGCCGGGAAGTCCCAGAAGCTGACCCCCCAGTTCCCGGTCAGCAGCCCCTTCCAGTAATGCAGGTACTGCTCCCACAGCGGCAGGTTCGTGCCGAATGCCTCCGACATCGTCTTGTACATGGCCGCGTATCCGGCCGGCTTGAGGTTGAAGTTCGACAGGTACAGCTGGACCGGATCACCCGGCATCATGTGCGGGATGGCCCAGTCGATCGTCACGCCGACGAAGAACGCCAGCATGTAGGTGAGTACCTTGCGGGTGAAATAGCGTCGCACGGCCAGCTCCATGGGCTCGTTCCGTGGCCCGCTATCCCGCCAGGTCAAGAGCGAGACAGCGGGCCGTATGGAATCTCGTGGATGTTTCCGGAACGGTTATGGTGCGGCAGGCGGAGCGATCTTCAGGTTGGCCAGCCCGTAGATGCTGGTCATGGCGCCGAGGTAGTTCGGCCACATGACGGGCGTAGCCTCGTTGCTCGTGCCGTTCGCGGGGTAGTTGGTCCAGTACTGGTTGTTGCCCTGGAACCAGGCGCCGTTGTACCAGACCGGGATCTGCGGCAGCTGCTGGAGGAAGTCCGACTCCAGCTGGCTGTAGATGGAGTTCAGCTTGGCGGTGTCAGTCAGCGGAGTGGTGCCCGCCTGCTGGACCAGGGCCCAGTCCTTCGGCGAGTTGAACCGCTCCCAGTTCAGCTGGGCCGTCTGCTGCTTGGCGATCGGCAGCTGGTACACCCGCTGGAAGTAGCTCCACGGGGTGGAGGCCGGCGCCGCGTTGTTGTCCAGAGCCAGGTCGTAGTTGCCGCCGATCAGGTCGTTCTGGCGAGCGGAAAACTGCGGGTAGGCGGGCTGGACATGGATGCCGATCGCCTGCAGGTCAGAAGCGATGACCTGGGCGCCTGCCATCCAGTCGGTCCATCCGTCCGGGACCTCCAGCGTGATGGTCCGGCCGTTGTACCCCGACTTGGCCAGGTACTGCTTGGCCAGCGTCGGGTTGTAGGAGAACCCGTACTGGCCGACCACGCTCTGGTCGATGTAGGAGTTCAGCGTGGGCAGCAGCCCGGTCGGGGTGGCCGCCTTGACGACGCCGTTGTAGACCGAGTTGACGATGTGCGCCGGGTTGATCCCGTAGGCGAGGGCCTTGCGGAAGTTGACGTTGTTCATCGGGGCCCTGCTGGTGTTCGGCTCGAGCCAGACAGTGTTGGCCGAGATCATGTACGGCGAGTTCTTGTAGAAGGTGGAAATGCCGTACCCACCGGCGCCGTTGAGCCCGCTCACCAGCGTGTTGATGCCTGGCAGGAAGTTGTTGCTCCAGTCGATCTGGCCCGCCGTGAGAGCGGACAGCTCGACGTTGTTGGAGCCGTTGACCACGTCGACCAGGTACTTGAACTTGAAGGTCAGGCCCAGCTGGCTGGTGCCCCACCAGTTCGGGTTGATCTTGTAGGCCTCCTCGGTGGAGGTGTAGCGGTCGAGCAGCATAGGCCCGGTGCCGACCGGGTGCGTGTTGGCGAACTTGATCAGCTGCGACGGGGCAACCTTGGACCAGATCGCCTGATTCACCACCGGCGCCAGGTACAGGTAGGCTTCGAACTCGCTGTAACCGGGCGTGCCTGTTGAACGTGACCGTCACGGTATTACCGCTCGCGGTCGCGCTCTTCACCGTGGCGACGTTCGCGTTATAGGGGCTGTTCGCGTTCGTTCTGGACAGGTTGATGGAGAAGGCGACGTCAGCGCCAGTGAGCGGCGTCCCGTTGCTCCACTTGACGTTGTCGCGGACCTTGATGATGTACGTGTTGCCCGACCACGTCCCGCTCGACGCCAGCCACGGGATGTAGGCGTTCTTGATCGGGTCGAACAGGAACAGCGGCTCGTAGACGAGCCCCTGGGAGCCCGTGGCGTAGTTGCCCACGTTGAAGGGGTTCCAGTTTGACGGCGGCGTGTATGCCGTGCCGCTGGTGTACAGAGTCTGGCTGCGGGGGTATCCGGCCAGTGTCCCCGACGCGGACGCCGACGAGGACGCCGACGCCGTGGCGCCCTTCGGCGGAGTGGTGGACGATGAACTGGTGCAGGCAGCTGCCGTAGCCAGGGTCAGGGCCGCGGCTACGGCGACGGTACCCAGCCGCACTACCCTGGTTCCCGTCCATTTCGTGTTTGTCGTGCGTCTCACCTGCTTCAACCTCCTCACTAAGGAGTGCTGGTGTATTGGTTCTGACCCGAATCCGCGAATAGCGCGGTGAGCTGACTGCTGCCTGCGTAAATGATCTTGGTGCACCGGGGTTTGCTGCTCGGGGCATGCTGACGGCCCCGGATGCCGGCGCCGGGTTCGCGGTTTGCGGGGCCTTTCTGCGGGTCAGGGCTGGCGGGCCGTGGGCGGGGACGGGGAGCCGGGCTCAGGAGGCGCAGGTCAGGCGGGGGCGGGCAGTGCCCGCAGGCGGGCCAGGACCTCGTGCAGCAGGCCGTGGCCGGGCGGCAGCCGCAGGACTAGGTGGCGGGCGTGGCGGGTCAGCCGGGCCGGGACGGCGATCAGCCGCCAGCGCAGGGTGGCGATCATGGCCTTGCCGCCGCGCACCCCGTGCCGAGCTCGGGAAACGGCAGGGCACGCTGGTCCGGGTGCAGCGTCCGGCGGCGCCGTGACCTGGGGTCGGCCGATACCTGCCCTGGGTCCAGGCGGACCCGGCGGATCAGCAGCCGGGTGTCCGCCGGCCACCAGTCCGGGCAGTACTGCGCCACCGCCACCTGGGCGTTATCCATCTCGATGGCGTCGTGCCAGTCGTCCTCGGCCAGGCCGTCCAGCAGCCGCCACAGCGGCGCGATCCGCCTGGCGCCGATCGCGAACGCGATCTTCTCCTCGTGCGCGGCGCGGGCCAGCGCCCCGGCGAAATATCCCGCGTCGGCGCGCATCGCCACCCGCCCGGAAGCACGGGCCGCCGCGGGCAGGGCCGCCAGCGCGCGGCGCAGCAGATCCGGCGCGGTCGCCCGCGGGTCATCGGTCCCGTCGCCCAGGTCCGCGGCCAGCACGATCTCGGTCTCCGCCCAGGCCGCCACGTGCGGCCGGCCCACCCGCTGGCCCTGATGGTTCCAGGCCACGCCGCGCTTCTTACGGCCATAGACCTCCACGTCCGTGGTGTCCAGGTCAATCGTGACCGGCCCATCCGCCAGCGCCGCCGCCCGCCCCTGCGGCAGCAAGCCCAGCATCCGCCCGGTCACCGCCGCCAGGCCGCGCTCGACCGCCTGCCACTGGGCGGGCGTGACCCGCCGGGCCAGCCCCGCCGCGGTCGTGGACGCCAGCCCCGGCACCGGGGCGATCAGCTGGCCCGCCGCATCAGCACGCTGACGGTCCAGCCCGGCCAGGAAATCCTCCCCGGCCAGCTGCGCCGCCGCGATCCCCGTCAGGAGCTCCCCGGCCCCGAACCCGCGGTCCCGCTGCTTGATGGGGCCGACCGCCGCATCCAGCGCCTCGATCACGCCGAGCCGGTCACACAGCCCGGTGACCGCGGCCAGGCCCGCGTTCGCCGTCAGGGACGCATCCGGCGCGCCGGCCCGCACCCGCTGACGCCGACCACTGCCACCACGTATCCTGCGCACCAGATAGGTGTCCTCTCCGCTGGGCCGGCAATCACTTGGCAGCGATCATCATCCCAGGCCAGAGCGGCACCTATCGCCATCTACCGGGTCGAGTCACCGGCTTACTCACGGAATCGGGTCTGAAGGCCTTTTCATATAGCCACCGGACGCAGCGGCCGGTAAGAGCAGAACGACCCTCATGCGGCAGGTCGTTGGTCATCTGCTATACCGGTTAAGTCCAATTGGGCGTAGGCCGCAGATAAAGCGGTATAGCTCTATGGCATGAGTCACGATCATGTATCGAGCAGGTAGATGGCCTGGACAGGCCGGCCGGCGACGCCGGGGCGGTCGCGGCCAGGACCGTACGGCAGGCCGCGAGGCGGCTAGGCCGGCGGGTGACCCGTGCTGTCGCGGATGAGGAGAACGGGCGGGGTCTCCTGGCAGTGATCCGGCCGGCCGCCCGCGACGGCCTCACGGAGCATCCGGGCCGCCTGGACGCCCGCGGCCGGGATGTCGCGGCGCAGCGCGGTGAACGCCGGGTGGACGAATTCGCAGAGCGTGCTGTCGTCCCAGACCATGATGGACAGGTCCGCGGGCACCTGCGCGCCCATCCGCTGCGCCGCGCCGAGCCCGGCCACGGCCATCACGTCGTTGTCATACAGGATCGCGGTGGGGGGCGCGGCGTCCTTGAGCAGGTCCCGCGTGGTCTCGGCGCCGTGCTCGGCGGTGTAGTCGGCGGCCACCGAGACCGCCTCGATGCCCGCCGCGCCGGCCACCCGGGCGAGCGCGTCCGTGCGCAGCTTGGAGTGCCAGTACCTGGGGAAGCCGCCGACCCGGGCGATCCGCCGGTGACCGAGCCCGGCCAGGTAGCCGACCACGGTCTCGGTGGCGGCCCGGTCGTCCTGCCAGACGGCGGGCAGGCGGCCCGCCCCGCGCGGGGTGCCGAGTACCACGGCGGGCATGCTGAGCTCCTCGAGCACGCCGATCCGGCGGTCGCGCACCTGCAGGTCGACCAGGAACACGCCGTCTACCTTGCGCTGCGCCCACCAGGTGCGGTACGTGCGGATCTCTTCCGCCTGGTCTTCGGCCATGGTGAACAGCAGGGTTATCCGGTTCTGCGCCAGTTCCGCCTGGATGCCGGAGATGAGCTGCATGAAGAAGACCTCGCTGCCCAGGATGCGCGCCGGGCGGTCGATGATCAGGCCGAACGCGCCGGCCCGGCCGTCGGACAGGGCGCGGGCGGCGCTGTTGGGCTCGAAGCCGACCTCGGCCGCGATGGCCAGGATGCGCTCGCGGGTCGCGGCCGACACGCCGGGCTGGCCGTTGAGGGCGAAGGAGACCGCGGCCTTGGTCACGCCCGCGCGCCGCGCGATGTCGGCAATAGTCGGACGCCTCATCGTTTCCCTCCTGCCGGACGGCGATTCTGCCGGTCCGCCCGCATGCCTGCCAAGCCTAAGGCTCCCGGCTCATATGTGCACA
>Ga0335081_10015931_pt1 | contig 12165 bp, 12 predicted proteins | sample Lox_Sample_35_FD_206713 | JGI IMG/M metagenome (GOLD analysis project Ga0335081, IMG submission 206713) | Soil microbial communities from Loxahatchee National Wildlife Refuge, Florida, United States - Lox_Sample_3.5 | ecosystem: Environmental > Terrestrial > Soil > Wetlands | place: USA... | reverse complement strand
TGGAAATGCTCGTCGATCGGGATTATCTTCGCCATCGGGTGTAGGTCTCCTATCGGAACGGCTTTTGCTTGTCAGGCAAAGCCAACTTACACCCTCTCGCTTTTTACACAATCAACGTTACGTCACCTCTCGGTGCTTGTCATCCTGAGCAAGCCGATTGGGCGCGCAGCGAAGGATCTGGGCGAGGCAGCGCGTTCTTTGCGCTGCAATAATCGCGCGTCCGGATCGCATCCTTATCGACGAAGCCTGGGTCTTTATTTTTTCCAGTGGTTCACGACATACATCAACAGCGAAAGGACCACGCTCAGCAGAATGCACGTCATCAGCGGAAAGTAGAACGTTGTGTGCTTTCCGCGATAAAGAACATCGCCGGGCAAGCGGCCCAACGGCAAATTCGTGCGGGCGAGAACAACGAGCACGAGTCCGGCGACGACAAGCACCACGCCGAAGAAGATCAGAACTTTTCCAAGGTCGCTCACTCACTTAGTTTCCAGTTTCGGGTTTCGAGTTTCAAGAGTACAGGGGTTGAAGCTCAATCTCGAAGTTTCTGCTGATTACAATCTTTGTACTGCAAAGTACTTGACAACTACAGGGACGGCGAGCTAATGTAAGTTGCATGTCCGATCCGCGGCCCCATCGCATCCGGCGATTTCACCGGAGCAGCCAGACGGAGGATATAGCCGGCCCGCCCAATCCTGTCGAGGATCTGCGCTTCATTCGCGACACCATGGAGCGCTCGGCAGCATTTACCGCAGTCTCAGGCTGGGGGCAGGTCGTGTTGGGCTTCACTGCAATCGGCGCGATGGTATTGGCCGCCCATCAAACGTCTTCCTTCGCATGGTTGCGCGTCTGGCTCGCCGAAGCGCTGCTGGCATTTGCCATCGGAGTAATCGCGTGCAGTTGGAAGGCAAACCGGCGCGGGCTGCCGCTCTTCTCGGGGCCGGCGCGCAAGGCGGCTCTGGGCTTAGCCCCGCCCCTGGCAGCAGGGGCTCTCCTCACATTCCTATTGTTCCGTTCAGGGCTGGACGTGGCTCTGCCGGCCACCTGGCTTCTGCTTTACGGCGCGGGCATTATTACAGGAGGAGCGTTCTCCGTTCCGATCGTCCCGGTGATGGGGATTTGTTTCATGGCGCTTGGCGGCATCAGCATTTTGGCTCCGCCAGCGTGGAGTAACTGGTTTCTGGGAGCGGGATTCGGCGGCTTGCACATTGTGTTCGGATGGCTTATTGCAAGGAGGCATGGTGGGTAGGGCAGCATTGTCACGGCACAAATTCGCGAAGACCGAACCTGCTCACGAACACGCTCGCGGAAAGGACCGCGATCGTTCATCGCCGAGCGCACCGGAACTCCCGGAGCTTGACCGGTTGATTCACGAGCGCATCCGGCTGGGAATCGTAAGCGCATTGGCGACCAACGATTCGCTGAGCTTCAACGATCTGAAGCGCGTGCTCAAGACGACAGACGGAAACCTGAGCGTGCACGCGCGCAAGCTGGAGGAAGCGCAGTACATCTCGTGCGTCAAATTCTTCGAAGGGCGCGTCCCGCGCACCGAATATCGACTGACGACGACCGGCCGCCATGCGCTGGCCAAATACCTGGATCAGATGGAACAGTGGATCCGGGTCACGCGTCAGGAATAATTTTTTTACTTCTCTACTTTGCGTCGCAAAGTTAGTATCGAGGGTTCGATGAATTCAACCAGCGATCCCGCAAAAGGCTTCGATGTTCGCGACGCAGTTCGCTTCTGGGAGCCGAAACGCCTCTGGTACAACGCAGTGCTGATTTTGGTCGTTGTGCTTTGGGTCGCGCTGACTTGGCCGCATTTCCGCCCCGCATTGAATCTGGTTGCGCTCGGGAAGATGTTGGCGCTCGCTCTGCTCGCCAACATCTGTTATTGCGCCGCCTACATTGCAGAATTCTTTCTGCAGGCGGCCTTGCCCGCTGTGTTGTGGCGACGAGTGAGGATCACGATCTGGATCATGGGTCTGCTGCTTGCGCTCCTGATGGAGAACTACTGGATCGCGGACGAGATCTATCCTGACTTCGCGCAGAACGCGGCCACAATGGCCGCTCCAGGGACTCAGCGGACGGAGAGCATGTCGACGGCGACCAATACGAACTTTCCAGCACCGCTCGCTGTCATGGGATTTCTTGTGGCCGGCGGCGGAGCTTTCGTGGGACTCGCGTCCATGCTGATTTTGTGGTTCGCGCGTAAGCCGAGATTCGCGCGAGTGGCGGGCATCGCAATGGGAACTGGCGCCGTCGCCTATTTCGGGTTGCTGACGGGATTCTCGCTCGCGAGTCGAGAAAAGGCACTCGCTCGAGGACAGGAAAAATACTTCTGCGAGATCGATTGCCATCTCGCGTACTCGATTACGGATGTGAAAACGCGAACCGAAGGCTCCGCCCGTCATCTGGTGATTGGGCTGCGGACGCGGTTCGATGAGACCACGATTTCTTCGGCTCGTCCCAAAGATGCACTCCTGACGCCCTCGCCGCGTGAAGTCCGATTGGTCGATCTGGCCCGACGCGCGTTTGTGCCGGTGTCCAGCACTGGGACGGCTCTGATGACGCCGCTGCAGCCGGGGGATTCCTATATAACGGAGTTCGAGTTCAACATTCCCCAAGATGCCAGGGGATTACGCCTGCTCTTGAACACCACGCCAGGTTGGCCAGATCGCGTGGTAATCGGCGACGAAAACAGCTGGATGCACAAGAAGACGTACTTTGGGCTGTGAAGCAAGGGCTGAAGCCCTGATCTCTTCGCGCTGAACGCGGCGCTAAAGCGCCGCTCTTCCACGGCGATGGAGAATGCGGTGCGGGCCAACTCATTGCGAATGCGGCTGCCGAGCTTCGCTCGACCGGACAGCCGAGGCGGCTGTCCCTACATAGTCGCGCTAAACTCCCAAAGCTTTCTGGATTTCTCCCGCGATGGCGGCGGTGATGGCCTCCATTTTCGCTTCTGACTCCGCTTCGACCATCACTCGCGCCAGCGCTTCGGTTCCCGAGTAGCGCACGACGACTCGGCCATTGCCATCCAGTTCTTTCTCCGCTGCCACGATCGCAGACTGAATTGCGGGTACCTGAGCAAAGGGAATCTTTTCGCGCACGCGCACGTTCTGGATTTTTTGAGGGAACATTTTCAAATCGCCGACCAGTTCAGCCAGCGGCCTGCGGCAACGGACCATGATGTCCATCAGACGCAGCGCGGTCAGAAGGCCGTCGCCAGTCGTGGAATCTCCATCACGAAAGATGATGTGACCCGACTGCTCGCCCCCAAGGGCAGAACCGGTTTTCAGCATTTCTTCGAGTACGTATTTATCGCCGACGTTCGCGCGCAGCATGCGAATCCCGCCTCTCCGCAGCGCAATCTCCAGCCCCATGTTCGACATCGTCGTCGCGACGACTGTGTCGCCTTTTAACTTTCTTTGCGCATGCAGATCGCGAGCCGCGGCCAGAAGCACTGCATCGCCATTGACCACGCGTCCGGCGGCATCGCAGAAAAGGGCACGATCAGCGTCGCCGTCGAACGTGACCCCGAGATCGAATTTTCCTGGCGACTCTGCCACGGCTTTGCCGAGCGTTCCCGGGTGCAGCGCCCCGCAGTGTTCGTTGATGTTTCTTCCATCCGGAGACACGTGGGTAAACGTGGCCTGCACTTTCAGCGCTCGAAACAGTTCGGGAGCTTCGGCCGTCGCAGCTCCGTTCGCACAATCGACCAGAACGCGAAGCTTGCTCAAGTCAGAAGATACATTCGCGGCGAGTGACTGGATGTAGGCCTGGCGAAGTTTCGATTCTCCCGGGAGAGACGGCCGTGGGACCTTCAGCGCGGTGTCCTCTTCGGCGGCGGGACTCTGGAGCAGGGCGAAAATTTCTTTTTCGATTGCGAGTTCGCGCTCGTCGGTCAGCTTGAATCCGTCTCCGGAAAAAACCTTGATGCCGTTGTCGGTCCAGGGATTGTGTGACGCCGAGACTACGACGCCCGCGTCCATTCCCCGAGAGCGAGCCAGGTAAGCCACGCCGGGCGTGGTGATAACGCCCGCGCTGTGGACGTCGACTCCGACAGCAGCCAGGCCTTCGGAGACGCGGTCGGCGATCCAGCGACTGGATTCCCGCGTGTCCTGGCCAATCACGGCCTGCGGCCTGGCAGTGTTGCGAACCAGATCATCGCCGAGCGCGCGCCCGATCAGATACGTACTCTGCTTGGTAAGAGGAAATTCTCCCGCGATGCCGCGGATGCCGTCGGTTCCGAAGAGCTGGCGTGGGTCGGTCATGGATAAAGAATTATAAGGAAGAGAGCCAAACGCGCAATGCGAGGTATCGGCCGCTGTCGCGCTTCGCGCGACCGGACAGCCGAGGCCACTGTCCCCCCATGTGTCTACTAATGGGCCGTCGCTGTTCCTACCTTCTGCACGATCACCGTGACGCGGATCGAAGTTGCCTGTTCCACTTGAACCAGCGGGTCGGAGACGTACACGTTCGTTGTGAAGACCGCACTGCCACGCGTGCCGGTGGCATCAATCGGATCGGTCGTGGCTGCGTCGATCCGCTCAACATGATGGCGCGGGCCGGTGATCGTGATGCGTGCAGGATCCGCGTCTACCTTGACAATCTGCTCCCCATTCGCGAAATTGCCCGTGACACGAGGGTGGATTTCCACTTCGCGCGTGAGGCGCGTGTCGAAGGCAAGGTGAAGCTGGCTAGGCACGACCTGCATCACGACCAACTCAGGAGGGCGACGCACCTGTTGCGAAGTCAGATCGAACGTGTGCTCGGCGGGACGCGAGTTCGCCAGATCGATTTCGGCTTGCACTTCGTTGACTTTGAGCTGGCGAATGACGCGGATCGGCCCCCGCAACCGAATCTGGGCTTCGGGGATCGACTCGGAACTTATCTCCAGATCGGCCGGAACATTCTGAAAAACGATCGGAGCTCGTACCGCCACCTCGGCGGGCTGCTCATCGCGCGAGATGCCAAACCAGAGACCAGTAGCCAGAAGCAAAGATAAAACTTTCAGAAAGAAGTTGTGGAAGACGTACCGTTTGAGGAAGGCGATCATGGGCGCGGCTCCGAGGGCGAACCTGCTTCGGACTTGCGGGGTGCGGGTTCCGCCAAGGGCGAGTCGAGACCTGCATCCGATTCCTCTTCGATGCTCTGTGGAATGGGAGTCGGCAATGCGACCGGAGCGATGTGACGGCGCAGTTCCGCGCCCAGCCGCTCGCGCAGTTGTTCAACCGTGAGATCACGCTCGATTCCGCCTCCAACTGCAAAGCTGATCGCGCCCGTCTCCTCTGAACAAATCACGGCGATGGCATCAGTTTCTTCCGTGATGCCAATGCCGGCACGGTGTCGCGTGCCGAGTTGTGTGGAGAGCAGCGGATTCATGGACAGAGGCAGGAAGCAGGCTGCGGCGGCGATGCGATTTTTCTGCACAATGACCGCGCCATCGTGCAGCGGAGCGCTGGGACGAAAAATCGTCGCCAGCAGATCGTACGAAAGACGGGCGTCCAACGGAACTCCGCTCTCAATGTGAGTACGCAGGCCGATTTCGCGCTCGATCACGATGAGCGCGCCCGTCTGGTGCTGAGAAAAGAGATTGGCGGCGAGGACGATATCGTCGTAGGAATCGGCCTCGCCGGAAGAGCCACGAAGAAACGTGAGCCGGCGGCCGAGATCCGCGAGCACGTGCCGAATCTCCGACTGAAAAACAACGATGAGCGCAAAGACAACGTAAGGCGCGACGCGGCTTACCACCCAATTGAGGGTTGTCAGCTCGCCAATGCGCGCCAGATAAAACGTGACTGAGACGACAATCAGGCCAACCAGCATGGGCACGGCGCGCGTGCCGCGAATCATCACCAGAACTTGATAAATCAACAGCGAGACGAGGAGGATATCGAGCGCGATCCATGCGCCTTGCGTCCAGGATGTGATGACCGGCGGCATTTCAGCTCCTCGGGAGTTCCATTGTAATGCAGGAAAATTGCCGAATCGTTTTGGTGAACGATTGTGTAGGGCGGAGCCACTCCTTGCGCGCTGCGTGCGCAACCTAGACGGAGGCGTCCGGGGCTACACGTCCTTCTTAGTCACCGTCGCTTGAATCTGTCCGCGCGCCAGTCGTGCAGAGATTTCATCGCCAGGACCGACGGCGCGTGCATCTTTCAGCAGCTTGCCATTCGAATCGAATACGAGCGCATATCCGCGATCGAGGATGGCAAGGGGAGACAGAGATTCGAGCGCGGTTTGCAGGCGCTCGGCCCGCACTCGGTGCTGCAATAGCACGTTGCGCGTCACCGCCGCAAGAGCAGTTGTCCAGCTGTCGAGCTCTTTCCGCATCCCCGACAGTATGAGGGCCAAATCGTAGTGACGCACCGAAGCCGAAATTGTCTCCCAGCGGCGGCGGGACTTTTCAATCATCCCGCGCTCTGCAAGTTCGATGCGATGGATAAGATCGTCGACCTTCTGTTGGCGCTGGCGAATGAGTTCCATCATGCGTGCGAATGCCCCATGCTGGGCCAGTTCGGTGAGGGCCTGCCGTCCCATCAAGAGTCGATAGCGCATCGCGCGGCTAAGACGTTCCTGCAAAGCCTGGGCCTGCTGCTCGATTTCCTGGCGCGAGCGAATCACCAGTTCCGCAGCAGCCGACGGAGTAGGCGCACGCAGGTCGGCGACGAAATCGGTAATCGTGAAGTCGGTTTCGTGCCCAACGGCGGAAATCACTGGAATTTCCGAGGTCGCGATCGCGCGCGCAAGTCCTTCATCGTTGAATGGGGCGAGATCTTCGGCCGAACCGCCGCCGCGCGCGACGATGATGACCTCCACACTGCGCTTGTGATTGAAGTAGCGGATTCCCGAGGCGACTTCGATTGAAGCCGCATCGCCCTGCACCTGGGCGGGAAAGATCAGAACATTCACCGAGCGATGCCGCCGCGCCAGAATGTTGAGAATGTCCCGCAGCGCAGCTCCCTGCGCGGAAGTCACCACGCCAATTCGCGCAGGAAGCGATGGGATCAGCTTCTTGCGTTCCGCGGTGAATAGTCCTTCCGCCTCCAGCTTGGCCTTGAGCTGTTCGAATGCGAGTTGGAGCGATCCGGCGCCCTTTGGCTCGATGTATTCTGCGGAGATCTGCAGCTCGCCGCGATCTTCATAGATGGTGACGCGTCCGCGCACCACGACCTGCAAGCCGTCGGCAGGGCGAAAACGCAGCAGGCGCGCCGAGGAACGGAACATCACCACGCGGATCTGCGCGTCGCCATCTTTGAGCGTGAAATAGAGATGTCCGGACTCAGGAGCGCGGAAGTTCGAAATTTCTCCTTCCACCCACGCGTCCGAATATTCGCGCTCCACATGCGTCCGCACGGCTGCGACCAGATCTCGAACCTTCCAGATGCGGCGATCGGGTGCGCGGAAGTTGAAGCCCATTTGGTCGGAAAGAGAGGACATTGCAGGAAGTTTAACTCAGCACGGTCTCGTCCAGAGCGCCTCGCGTTCCAGCCCCCGACAGCGGCTATAATCCTTGGCCATGAATCTCGAACAAAAAGTGGAAGAACTGAAAAAGCGCAACCAGCTTGCCGAAGATGGCGGAGGCGCGAAGCGGCGCGAGCGCCAGCATAAAGAAGGCAAGATGTCGGCGCGCGAACGCATTGAGTTCCTGCTCGATGAGGGCACGTTCGAGGAAACCGACAAGCTGGTCACGCATCGCTGCAACGACTTCGGCATGGCCGAGCAGAAGATTTATGGCGACGGATTCGTCACCGGCTATGGCCGCATCGAAGGCCGCGTGGTCTACGTCTTTGCGCAGGATTTCACCGTGTTTGGCGGTTCGTTGTCGGAGGCGAACGCGGGAAAGATCGTGAAGATCATGGATCTCGCGGCGAAGATGGGCGCGCCTGTCATCGGATTGAACGATTCTGGCGGCGCGCGCATTCAGGAAGGCGTGATGTCGCTGGCGGGTTACGCGGACATCTTTTTGCGCAACACGATCTACAGCGGCGTCGTGCCGCAGATTTCCGCGATTATGGGGCCGTGCGCCGGCGGAGCCGTCTATTCCCCGGCAATCACCGACTTCGTGCTCATGGTAAACAACACGTCCTACATGTTTATCACTGGGCCGGATGTGATCAAGACGGTCACACATGAAGAGGTCACGAAAGAGCAACTCGGCGGGGCCATGACCCACAATGAAACTTCCGGCGTGGCCCACTTTCTCGCGCAGGACGACGCCGAATGTCTCTCAATGGTACGCGAGCTGCTGAGTTTTGTGCCGTCAAACAATCTGGAAGATCCTCCGCGGAAGACATGCACCGACCCGGCCGACCGCGCCGACGCTGCGCTCGACACGATGGTTCCGTCGCAATCGAATCAGCCCTATGACATCAAGGACGTGATTCATGCCGTCATCGACGACGGATATTTTTTCGAAGTGCAGGAGCATTACGCGAGAAACATCGTCGTCGGCTTTGCGCGGCTCGATGGGCGCAGCGTGGGCATCGTCGCGAACCAACCGTCGGTGCTGGCCGGGACATTGGACATTAATGCGTCGGTGAAAGGTGCGCGCTTCGTGCGCTTCTGCGACTGCTTCAATATTCCCCTGGTGACGTTCGAAGACGTTCCCGGATTCTTGCCGGGGACGGCGCAGGAGTATGGCGGAATTATCAAGCATGGCGCGAAGCTGCTGTACGCGTTCGCCGAAGCGACCGTGCCGAAAGTGACGGTCATTACGCGAAAAGCTTACGGTGGAGCATACTGCGTGATGGCGTCGAAGCACATCCGCACGGACGTGAACTACGCATGGCCCACTGCAGAGATTGCCGTGATGGGGCCGGAGGGCGCAGTGGATATTGTTTACAAGCGCGAACTCGATTCCGCGGGCGCGAATCGTGAACAGGTGAGGAAAGAGAAAATCGAAGAGTTCCGCGACCGCTTCGCGAATCCCTACGTGGTTGCGGATCGCGGATTCGTCGACGCCGTGATCCAGCCCCGCGACACGCGCAAGAAGCTGATCCAGGCGCTCGCCATGCTGGAGACCAAGCGCGACAAGAATCCGCCGAAGAAACATGGGAACATACCGCTGTGAGCCTCATTAGCTATTGGACTTGAATCACCCCACGTGCAAAACTTGACACCGTAGCGAATAAATAGCGAATATACGATTTATGGTTCGAGATGAACTGCCACCGCCCTTCGACGACGACCTAATCTGTCCTGGGGTAGGGGCTTGGGCGGAAGATAAACATCGCCTCGTTTCGCTTTACGCGAGTCTATTTTCTTCCGGAATGAAGGATAAGTGGGACCAGCGGATATACGTTGAACTCTATGCGGGAGCAGGCTATGCCAGAATTCGTGGGACCTCAAAACGGATTCTCGGATCACCTATTCGTGCTTTGCTGGTGAAAGACCCATTCGACAAGTATGTCTTCTGCGAAGAGATCCCCGAAAAACTAGATGCTTTGAAGACCCGAACGCAGCGCCATTCTCCCGATGCACAGGTCGCTTATATACCGGGCAATTGCAGTCTGAAAATAGGCGAGATTCTGGAAGGCTCAAAGGAGAATACAGTCCTGACTCTTTGTTTCGCCGATCCATTTGACGTGAGCCTGAGATTTCAAACCATAAGAGAATTGGCTCAGGCACGCTATGTCGACTTTCTCATAACCCTCGCCCTCGGGATGGATGCAAATCGCAACTATGATCACTACATCAGAGAGGATGCATCCAAAATTGATGAGTTTCTCGGATCAAACAGCTGGCGCGAGCGGTGGGCGACGGCGCAATGGGATGCAGTGCGGTTTACGAGATTCTTAGCCGAAGAATTCAGCAGAAGTATGAAGAGCCTTGAATATATACCGCCCCCGTTTTACACAATGAAGGAAGTGCGATCTTACGATAAGAATCTTTCACTCTATCGCCTCGCACTATTTTCCCGAAACGAACGTGCGTATAAGTTCTGGGACGAGGTTGCTAGATACAGTACCGATCAAAAGCAACTTTGGGAGTAGTCCTTTGTCACTCAATTCTCACATCGAGTGGACTGACGCGACCTGGAACCCGGTCCGGGGCTGCACGAAGATCAGTCCCGGCTGTAAGCATTGCTACGCCGAAACCTTCGCGGAGCGTTTTCGCGGCGTGAAAGGACATCCGTACGAACAAGGCTTCGACTTGCGGCTTGTTCCGGAAAAACTCACTGAGCCGTTTCTCTGGCGGTCGCCGAAACTTGTCTTCGTGAACTCGATGAGCGATTTGTTTCATGAAGGTGTTCCGGACGAATATATCGAAATGGTTTGTCGCGTCATGGTCACGGCGAAGTGGCACACGTTTCAGGTGCTCACAAAACGATCAGAGCGGCTGCGCGATCTACTCTCCGGCAAGTTAAGATTCGCTGCTGAACAAAGACATATCTGGTGGGGAGTCAGCGTCGAGGACCAGAAATACGGCCTGCCGAGAATCGCTCATCTGCAGGCGGCTTCGGCGAAGGTTCGCTTCCTTTCGATCGAACCCTTGCTCGAGGACCTGGGCTCATTTGATCTTGCAGGTATCAGCTGGGCAATTGTTGGCGGTGAAAGCGGCCCTGGAGCCCGGCCGATGTTGCGGGAATGGGTGATTTCAATTCGCGATCAGTGCCGCAAGTATCATGTTCCCTTTTTCTTCAAACAATGGGGAGGGGTTCGCAAATCGAAAAAGGGAAGATTGCTGGACGACAGAACTTACGACGAGTATCCGCAGCGGGTCGCCACCGCAGTGCCCGACCGCAAGAGGTGTAACGCCTTTGCGCAAGACATTTTGAATTCCTTCGCCTAAAATCGCGGGGCTATGAAGCGCCTTTCCTTTCTTTCTCTTCTCTTGTTTGTCTGCCCACTAATCGCCCAGGATCCCTCGAGTTGGCTTTCAGACCTTCCCCAATCCAAAGACTACGTCCAGCACCGCGTCTCGAGCTATGACCGGAGCGGAGGCAACGCCGATGCCCGCACCATCGCTCCCGGAGAGACGCTCACACTGCTCGATGAAAACGGTCCCGGGCTCATCACGCACGTCTGGGTCACGATTGCGAGTGACGATCCGCATCATCTGAAGGCGCTCGTGCTGCGCATGTATTGGGACGGCGAGAGTTCCCCCAGCGTCGAAACTCCCATCGGGGACTTTTTCGGGCTCGGCCTCGGCGATTACCACCTTTATCAGTCGATCCCTCTTCAGGTCGGGGCGGACAAGGCTCTGAACAGCTTCTTTCCCATGCCCTTTCAAAAGCACGCGCGCATCACCGTGACCAACGAGGGCGCTATCAAAACCGACGCGTTTTATTTCAACATCGACTACCGCGCCTACAGCAAACCGCTTCCCGGCGATCAGCTTTACTTTCATGCGCAATACCGCCAGGCGGCGCCGAACCACGGATGGACGAATGATTGGAAGTCGAACGGCGATCCGAATGTCAACGACAAGAAAAATCTGAATGGTGAGGGAAATTACGTCTGGATGGAGGCGACCGGCCGCGGACACTTCGCGGGCGTCTCGATGTCGGTGCTGCAGAATCAGGATGGCTGGTGGGGCGAGGGCGATGACATGTTCTTTGTCGATGGCGAGAAATTGCCGTCTATCAATGGAACCGGCTCCGAGGATTGTTTTCTGGGGGCGTGGGATTTCGGCGGCCGAACATTTTCGTATGGATTATTCGGCGCTCCGGTGGTGGGACAGGAAAAAGCAGGAGGCCGCTGGTCGCTGTATCGCTTCCACCTGGATTCGCCGATTCCGTTTGCGAAATCGCTGCGAGCGACAATCGAGCACGGTCACGCCAATCATCGCTCGGACAATTTCTACTCGGTCGCGTACTGGTATCAGGCCGAACCGCACGCGGCCTTCCCGCCGCTACCTGCATTGGACCAGCGAATTCCGAGGATTTATGCCGTGGGCGGGCCGGGGAATGCGGGGAAGTAGACTTCGTTTGCCACGGATTTACGCGGATCAACCCGGAAAGAACGTCTGCGGGACACCGGCAGGGATGAACGACGACTCGGGGCTCGCGACTCAGGGCAAAAACAAAGAGAGTTCCGAGGTGGTGTGGGGTCCATTCCTCTCGGCCAGTAGCTCGCTTCTGACCCTCGCTCGACCTGCTTTCCAAGCTTCCCTTGCGGGGCTGCTCGGCGCGATCTTAAGCTCGGGCTCCGGGCTCAC
>Ga0335081_10015930_pt1 | contig 12165 bp, 9 predicted proteins | sample Lox_Sample_35_FD_206713 | JGI IMG/M metagenome (GOLD analysis project Ga0335081, IMG submission 206713) | Soil microbial communities from Loxahatchee National Wildlife Refuge, Florida, United States - Lox_Sample_3.5 | ecosystem: Environmental > Terrestrial > Soil > Wetlands | place: USA: Florida... | reverse complement strand
TCACGTCCTGGCTCGGCACGTCGAGCACCAGCGTGCGCAGGTCCATGCGCACCATCTGCTGGATGCCCGGGATGACCAGGATCAGTCCAGGCCCCTTCACCCTCTGGAAGCGCCCGAGCAGGAAGATCACGCCGCGCTCGTACTCGCGCAGGATGCGCAGCGACATGACCGCCAGCACGATGACGATGATCAGCACGCCGTAGCCGAAGCTGAAGCCGAAGTTGAACATTGCTATCCTCCCAGGTGGTTGTCCGGTTCGGGCGCGACGTCGAGCAGCAGGCCCTCGATCGCCGTGACGCGCAGTTTCTGCCCCTTGCGCACCGGGCCGCCCGCGCGCACGCGCCAGTTCTCGCTGTGCACCCGCGCCCAGCCCTCGCCGCTGAAATCCTCCAGCGCCACCGCGCTCGCGCCGATCATCTCCTCGCGCCCGGTAACCACCGGTCTCCTGCGGCCCCGCACCAGCATCCCGATCACCAGGATGAGGAACGCGGCGCTCGCCACCGCGATGCCGCCGATCAGCGCATAGGGGATCCCGAACCCGGGGGCATCGGTGTCGATCAGGATGATCGAGCCGATCACGAACGCGATCAGCCCCCCGATGCCGAGCGAGCCGAACGCGGGCAGGAAGGCCTCGCCGATCATGAACGCGATGCCGAGCAGGATCAGCGCCAGCCCGGCGTAGTTGACCGGCAGCAGCTGGAAGGCGTACATCGCCAGCAGTATCGCGATCACGCCGACCACGCCGGGCAGCACCATGCCCGGATTGGAGAACTCGTAGATCACGGCGTAGATCCCGAGCAGCACCAGCAGGTATGCCACGCTCGGATTGGTGATCACGCTCAGCAGCTTGGTGCGCCAGCCGACCTCGAAGGTCTCGACCTTGGCGCCCGTCAGCTGCAGGCTGCGCTCGACGCCGTCCGCCTCGACCTTGCGCCCGTCGAGCTTGGCGAGCAGCGCCGGAACGCTGTCGGCGATGAAATCGACCACGTGGATCTTCAGCGCCTCGCTCGCCGACAGGCTCACCGCCTCGCGCACCGCGCGCTCGGCCCATTCGGCGTTGCGCCCGCGCTTCTGCGCCAGGCCGCGGATGTAGGCCGAGGCGTCGTTCACCATCTTGTGCTCGAGCGTGCTGCCGCCCTCCTCACCCTTGTTGCCCTTCTTGTCGCTCTTGTCCGGCGCGGGGCTGGAGGGCGCGCCGATCGAGATCGGAGTCGCCGCGCCCAGGTTGGTTGCCGGCGCCATCGCGGCAAAGTGGCTGGCATAGAGGATATAGGTCCCGGCGCTCGCGGCGCGCGCCCCGGAGGGTGCGACATAGGCCGCCACCGGCACCGGCGAGGCGAGGATGTCCTTGATGATCGCGCGCATCGCCGTGTCGAGCCCGCCCGGGGTGTCCATCCTGAGCACCACCAGCTGCGCGCCGTCCTTGCGCGCCGCTTCCAGCCCGCGGTGGACGTAATCAGAAGTCGCCGGCCCGATCGCGCCGTCGATCGTCAGCACCATCACCGGCGCCGGCGCCGCGAGCGCGGCAGCGAACGGCAGTCCCAGGGCGATCGTGAACCAGGCCGACAGGGTCCTCACACGTTCGACTATAGACCAACCGCGCGGCTCGATTCCGGGGTCGGCCGTAACCGGTATTCGCGCCCGTCGTGCGCGATCACCGGCTCGCGCCGGTCGCGAATCAGCATCCTGCTGTCGACCCGGCTGGCGGGCTCGGGCTGGGTGGGGCGCCCGCTGTCGGATAGCGCCTTTACCATCATGGACCCAAACGCCAATCATTCGCTTTAATGACGTCAACGGTGAGAAGTTGCATGTCTCTCCTTTTAAATCATGAAGTTCCTTGATCTAGCGCAAAACGCCGCTCAGGTCCCGTTGCAAACTGGGACGGGATTGGATGATAATCATTATCGTTTCGTACCGCCTATCAAGCCCGCGCATGTACGTCTGCATCTGCAACGCCGTCACCGAACGCCAAGTGCGCGAGTGCGCGCGCGACGGTGCGTGCACGCTCGACGAACTCGCGTTCCAGCTCGGCGTCGCCACCTGCTGCGGCCGCTGCCGGGAGTGCGCGCAAGCGCTGCTCGCCGAGCACCACGCGGCGCCATCGCCGCTGCCCTGCCCGGCGTAGATCGATTGACCGTGGCGCGCGCCTACGGTCGAATTGCGCATTCGACCCACTAGAGGCATTCCATGAAGGGCGACAAGAAGGTCATCCAGCACCTGAACAAGGTGCTCTACAACGAGCTCACCGCGATCAACCAGTATTTCCTGCACGCCCGGATGTTCGGCAACTGGGGGCTGAAAAAGCTCGAGGAGCACGAAAAGGGCGAGTCGGTGGACGAGATGAAGCACGCCGACCGGCTGATCGAGCGCATCCTGTTTCTCGAGGGCCTGCCCAACCTGCAGGATCTGGGCAAGCTGGCGATCGGCGAGGCCGCGCCCGAGGCGCTCGAGTGCGACCTCAAGCTCGAGCGCGCCGCGCACCCGGACCTGAAGGCCGCAATCGCACACTGCGAGGCGGTGGCAGACTACGTTTCGCGCGAGCTGCTCGAGGCGATTCTCGAATCCGAGGAAGAGCACATCGACTGGCTCGAGACCCAGCTCGAGCTGATCGCCAAGGTCGGCGCACAGAACTGGCTGCAGTCGCAGATGTAACGGGGAGGCGGCGCGGGAACCGCTAGAATGGCGGCTCGTCCCGCAACGCCCCCCCCGTGAAACAGGAACAGCTCCCCGGCGACGCGATCGTCATTCGCGGCGCGCGCCAGAACAACCTCAAGAACCTGACCCTGTCCCTGCCCGCCGGCGAGCTGCTGGTGGTCACCGGCGTATCGGGCTCGGGCAAGTCCTCGCTCGTGTTCGACACCCTCTACGCCGAGGGCCAGCGGCGCTACGTCGAGACTTTCAGCCCCTACGCGCGCCAGTTCCTCGACCGCATGGACAAGCCGCAGGTCGACGCGATCGAGGGCATTCCGCCGGCGATCGCAATCGATCAGACCAACCCGGTGCGCACTTCGCGCTCGACGGTCGGCACCATGACGGAGCTGAACGATCACCTCAAGCTCCTCTACGCGCGCGCGGCGACGCTCTATTGCCGCGGCTGCGGCAAGCCGGTGGCGCGCGACACGCCGGACTCCGTCTTTGGCGCGCTCCAGGCGCGCTGCGCCGCGCACGGCGACCCGCGCCTGGTGATCGCGTTCCCGGTGCCGGTGCCGAAGAATTTCAGCGAACAGGAGGTGCTGCAGCTGCTCGAGCGCCAGGGCTACAGCCGAATCCATTCGCGCAGCAAGGGGCTGCTGGAGGTGGTGCAGGATCGCCTGCGGCTCGCGGGCGCCGAACGCGCGCGCGTGATCGAGGCGCTGGAAGCCGCGCTGCGCGTGGGCCAGGGCAAGGTAAACGTCCACGCCGAAAACCAGACCTGGAAATTCTCCTCGGATCTGCACTGCGCGGAGTGCGACATCCACTACTCCGACCCGGTGTCGGCGGCGTTCTCGTTCAACTCGCCGCTCGGGGCCTGCGAAACCTGCCGCGGCTTCGGGCGCGTGATCGGAGTCGACTTCGGGCTGGTGATACCTGACGAGTCGAAGACCCTGCGCCAGGGCGCGGTGCGGCCGTGGCAGACCGCGAGCTTCAAGGAATGCCAGGACGACCTGGCGAAGTACGCGAAGAAGCGCGGCATTCCGCTCGATACGCCGTTCCGGGAAATGAGCGCGTCACAGAAAGAATGGGTATTGGAGGGGGAAAGCGACTGGGTGAGCTGGCGCAAGAGCTGGCCCGGCACCTGGTACGGCGTGCGGCGTTTCTTCAAGTGGCTCGAGTCGAAAGCCTACAAGATGCACATCCGGGTGCTGCTGTCGAAGTACCGGGCGTACACCGAGTGCGAGGCTTGCGGCGGGACGCGGCTCAAGCCGGACGCGACGCTGTGGCGCATAGGGCCGCATTCGATCCACGACCTGATGTTGCTGCCGATCGAGCGCGTGCGCGCCTTCGTCGACGCGCTCGCGCTGCCCGCGCCGGCGGACGAGGCGACCGGGCTGCTGCTCACGGAATTGCGCTCGCGGCTGAGGTACCTGTGCGAGGTCGGGCTGTCCTACCTCACGCTCGACCGCCAGTCGCGCACGCTCTCGGGCGGCGAGGTGCAGCGCATCAACCTGACCACCGCGCTCGGCACCTCGCTCGTGAACACCCTGTTCGTGCTCGACGAGCCCTCGATCGGGCTGCACCCGCGCGACATGGGACGCGTGATCGAAGTGATGCGGCGGTTGCGCGACGCGGGCAACTCGCTGGTGGTCGTGGAGCACGACCCGCAGATCATGTTCGCCGCCGACCGCATCCTCGACATGGGCCCCGGCCCGGGCGAGCGCGGCGGCGAGGTGGTGTTCTTCGGCGCGCCGCAGGAACTGAAGCAGTGCGACACCCTGACCGCGGAGTACCTGTCGGGACGGAGACGCGCAGATGAGGGGCCGAATCAATCCGTTCCCCCGGAAGAATACATTCATGTTGAAGGCGCGTCCGAGCACAACCTGAAGAACTTCGACCTCGCGATCCCGCTCCAACGCCTGGTCTGCGTCACCGGCGTCTCGGGCTCGGGCAAGTCGAGCCTGGTCGAGGACGTGCTCTACCGCGCGCTGCTCAAGGCCAAGGGCAAGGCGACCGAGGCGCCGGGCGCGCACCGCGCGCTCGCCGGCGCGGAGAAGGTCTCCGAGGCAGTGATGGTCGACCAGTCGCCGATCGGCAAGACCACGCGCTCCAACCCCGCGAGCTACGTCGGCGCCTGGGACGCGATCCGCGCCCTGTTCGCCCGCGCCCCGCTCGCCAAGGAGCGCGGCTACACGCCCGGCACCTTCAGCTTCAACGCCGGCAACGGCCGCTGCCCGACCTGCGGCGGCAACGGCTTCGAGCACGTCGAGATGCAGTTCCTGTCCGACGTCTACCTGCGCTGCCCCGACTGCGACGGCAAGCGCTTCCGGCCCGAGGTGCTCGAGGTCGCGCTGCGCGGCAAGAGCATCTCCGACGTGCTCGAGATGACCGTGTCCGAGGCGCTCGCGTTCTTCGCCGGCGAGCGCGAGGTCGAGGCGCGCCTCGCGCCGCTCGCCGACGTCGGGCTTGAGTACCTGCGCCTGGGCCAGCCGGTGCCGACCCTGTCGGGCGGCGAAGCCCAGCGCCTCAAGCTCGCCGGCCACCTGGCGCAGGCGAAATCGGGGTCGGAACCGAATAAATTATTCCTGTTCGACGAGCCGACCACCGGCCTGCACTTCGACGACATCGCCAAGCTGCTCAAGGCCTTCCGCCGCCTGCTTGCGGCCGGCCACTCGCTGGTGGTGATCGAGCACAACCTCGACGTGATCCGCGCCGCGGACTGGATCGTCGACCTCGGCCCCGAAGGCGGCGAAGCCGGCGGTGCGCTGGTGTGCGAAGGCACGCCCGAACGGGTCATGCGGCACGAGACTTCCCACACCGGGAAAGCTTTGAGGGAATATGAAAATGCATTTCTGCAGGAAACAAAAAAGGAAAGCATAAATGAATCCCCCACCCGTTACCTCGGGCACGTCATCCGCATCCACAACGCGCGCGAGCACAACCTGAAGTCGATCGACGTCGAGATCCCGCGCAACCGCTTCAGCGTGGTGACCGGCGTGTCGGGCTCGGGCAAGTCGACGCTCGCGTTCGACATCCTGTTCGCCGAAGGGCAGCGGCGCTACCTCGAGTCGCTCAACGCCTACGCGCGCCAGTTCGTGCAGGCCGCCTCGCGTCCCGACGTGGACGCGATCTGGGGCATTCCGCCGACGGTCGCGATCGAGCAGCGCACCAGCCGCGGCGGCAGGAAGAGCACGGTCGGCACGCTGACCGAGATCCACCACTTCCTGCGCCTGCTGTTCGTCAAGCTGGGCACCCAGCATTGCCCCGATTGCCGGGTCCCGATCGAGCCGCAGAGCCAGGACGCGATCGCCGCGCGCATCCTGCGCGACTACCGCGGCCAGCGCATCGGCCTGCTCGCGCCGCTGGTGGTGAACCGCAAGGGCGTGTACACCGATCTCGCGAAGTGGGCCAGGGCGAAGGGCTTCGCCAGCCTGCGGGTGGACGGCGCTTTCCTGCCTCTGGATCCCTTTCCGCGCATCGACCGCTTCAAGGAGCACACGATCGAGCTGCCGGTCGCCGACCTGCGCGTCGCGCCCGACAACGAGCGCGCGCTGCGCGAGGCGCTGGCGACCGCACTCGAGCTCGGCAAGGGCACGGTGCATCTGCTGGCGGACCTCGACGCGCTGGTCAAGGCCGCGTCGAAAGCAAGGGGAACGGTCGAGCTCGTGCTGCACCAGGCGCAGTTCTCGACCAAGCGCGCCTGCCCCTCCTGCGGGCGCAGCTTCGCCGAGCTCGACCCGCGCCTGTTCTCCTACAACTCCAAGCACGGCTGGTGCCCGTCGTGCTACGGCACCGGCCTGAAACTCGCCGACGTCGGCTGGGACGAGGAGCGCTCGCGCAACGGCACCGAGGACCACGTGCTCGACTCGTGGATCGAGTGGCTCGAAGTCGACGAGCCCTGCCCCGACTGCGCCGGCAAGCGCCTCAACCCCGAAGCGCTCGCGGTGACCTGGCGCGGCCGCTCGATCGCCGACTACGGCGCGCTGCCGGTCGAGGCGCTGGCGCGGCAGTTCGCGCAGCTGGCGCTCGAAGGCCGCGAGCGCGAGATCGCGCGCGACCTGGTGGCCGAGCTGCAGAGCCGCCTGGGATTCCTGCGCGAGGTCGGGCTGGCCTACCTGACGCTGGACCGCTCGGCGCCGACGCTCTCGGGCGGCGAGGCGCAGCGCATCCGCCTCGCCGCCCAGCTCGGCTCGAACCTGCGCGGCGTGTGCTACATCCTGGACGAGCCGACCATCGGCCTGCACCCGCGCGACAACCGGATCCTGCTCGAGGTGCTGGAGAAGCTCGAGGCCAAGGGCAACACCCTGGTGGTGGTCGAGCACGACGAGGAGACGATCCGCCGCGCGCACCACGTGATCGACCTCGGCCCCGGCGCCGGCAAGCTCGGCGGGCGCGTGATCGGCGCCGGCTCGGCCGAAGACCTCATGCGCCTGCCAGATTCGCTCACCGGCAGGTTCCTCGCCGCGCCGCTCAGGCATCCGCTGCAGCCGCGCCGGCCGGTATCTCCCAGGGGCGATGCGCTCGAGGTCAAGGGCGCGTTCCTGCACAACCTGAAGGACGTGGACCTGCGCCTGCCGCTCGGGCGCCTGACGGTCCTGACCGGCGTGTCCGGCTCGGGCAAATCGACCCTCGCGCGCGACGTTCTGCTGAAGAGCCTCGAGCAGCAAGCCCCGGTCGGCTGCCGCGCGCTCAAGGGCGAAGTCGCGCGCGTGCTCGAGGTCGACCAGGCGCCGATCGGCAAGACGCCGCGCTCCTGTCCCGCGACGTACGTCGGGTTCTGGGACCAGGTGCGCAGGCTGTTCGCCGACACCGCCGAGGCGCGCATGCGCGGCTGGAGCGCGAGCCGCTTCTCGTTCAACACCAAGGGCGGGCGCTGCGAGGCCTGCGAAGGCCAGGGGATCAAGAAGATCGAGATGTCGTTCCTGCCCGACGTCCGCATGAGCTGCGAGGCCTGCGGCGGGCAGCGCTTCAACCCGGAGACGCTCGCGCCGCGCTGGCGCGGCAGGAACATCGGCGAAGTGCTCGCGATGAGCGTCGACGAAGCGGTCGCGTTCTTCGCCGCGCAGCCCTCGATCCACCACGCATTGCGGCTGCTGCAGGACGTCGGCCTGGGCTACCTCACGCTCGGCCAGCAGAGCCCCACGCTCTCGGGCGGCGAGGCGCAGCGCATCAAGCTCGTCACCGAGCTGGCCAAGGTGCGCGCCGAAACACATACCCTGTACGTGCTAGACGAGCCGACCGTCGGGCTGCACATGGCGGACGTCGAGAAGCTGCTGCGCGTGCTGCACCGCCTGGTCGACGCCGGCAACACGGCGCTGGTGATCGAGCACAACCTCGACGTCATGGCGGAAGCGGACTGGATCGTCGACCTCGGCCCCGAGGGCGGCGACGCCGGCGGGCGCGTGGTGCTGCAGGGCGCGCCGGAGAACTTTTCGCCCGCAACCAAGTCCCACACCGCGCAGGTGCTGTCGGCGTTCCTCGCTCAACGATCGAGCGCGGTGTAAGGTGGCGCCATGAGACTGGCTTATCTATTCCTTTTGTCGCTTGTGCTGTCCGCGTCGGTCGCGGGCGCCGAGGAGCTCGGCCCGGACGCGCTCGTGCGCCAGATCACCGACCAGGTGATGGACGCGATCCTGAAGGACAAGGCGCTGCAGGCGGGCGACAAGCAGAAAGCGCTCGCCCTGGCCGAGGCCAAGATCCTGCCGCATATCGACTTCCGCGCCATGACCCAGCTCGCGCTGGGACGCAACTGGCGCATCGCCAGCGCCGCCCAACGGGACCAGATCGTCGACGGATTCCGCGACATGCTGGTGCGCACCTACTCGAACGCGATCGGCGCCTACCGCGGGCAGAAGATGGAGGTCAAGCCGACGCGCATGGAGCCGGGCGACACCGACGTCACGGTGCGCAACAGCTACATCAGCCCCGGGCAGCCGGCGGTCCAGGTCGACTACCGCATGGAAAAGACGCCCGACGGCTGGAAGATCTACGACATCGTGTTCGACGGCGTCAGCCTGGTGGCCACCTACCGCAGCGAGTTCGCGCAGCAGGTGCGCGATGGCGGGATCGAGGGCCTGATCGCGCGCCTTGGCCAAATGAACGGCGCCGCTCACAAGTAGTGAGAGTGTCGGCGCCGCCCGACATCTCGACATCGGGCCGCAAGCGTGAGCAGAATTGAGTCCTCGCCCTTCACCTTCCCTGCGGACACCTGAATGATCTCGCTCACCGTCAACGGCAAGAGAAAGAATCTCGACCTCGACCCCGACACCCCGCTGCTGTGGGTGCTGCGCGACGAGCTCGGCCTGACCGGCACCAAATTCGGCTGCGGCGCACAGCTCTGCGGCGCGTGCACCGTGCACCTCGACGGCAAGCCGGTCCGCTCCTGCGGCACGCCGCTGTCGCAGGCCGAGGGCAAGCACGTGCTGACCATCGAGGGGCTGCACTACAGCCACGTCGGCAAGGCGGTGCAGAAGGCCTGGATCGAGAACGACGTGCCGCAGTGCGGCTACTGCCAGAGCGGCCAGATCATGAGCGCAACCGCGCTGCTGACGCAGAACAAGGCGCCAAGCGACGCCGACATCGACTCCGCGATGAGCGGCAACATCTGCCGCTGCGGCACCTACAACCAGATCCGCGCCGCGATCAAGGATGCGGCCGCGGTGCTCAAGGGCTGAGGGGGCGCGATGAACACGAGATTCAAGCCTGCGCGCCGCCGCTTTCTCAAGGCCGGCGGCGTCAGCGGCGGCGCTCTGGTGATCGGCTTCGTCCTGCCAGCGGCGGGACGCCTGGCCGAGGCGGCGCAGGCGTTCAGCCCCAACGCCTACCTGCGCATCGCCGCCAACGGGCGCGTGACCGTGGTCTGCGGCCTGTCCGAGATGGGCCAGGGCGTGCTGACCGCGATTCCGATGCTGGTGGCGGAGGAGCTGGACGCAGACTGGGACAAGGTGAGCGTGGAGCAGGCGCCGGTCGACAAGGCCTTCGCCAATCCGATATTCGGCATGCAGGCCACCGGCGGCTCGACCTCGGTGCGCGCCAACTGGGAGCCGATGCGCAAGGCCGGCGCCGCCGCGCGCGAGATGCTGGTTGCCGCGGCGGCCCAGGCCTGGAAGGCGAAGCCCGCCGAGTGCCGCACGGCGAAGGGAATGGTGATCCACAAGAGCGGCCGCAAGCTCTCCTACGCCAGGCTCGTCGCCAGGGCCTCGAAGCAGCCCGTGCCGGCCGACCCGCGGCTCAAGAATCCGAACGACTTCGCCCTGCTGGGGCACGGCCTGAAGCGCCTGGACACGCCGCCGAAGGTCGACGGCAGCGCCAAGTTCGGCCTCGACGTGCGCCTGCCCGGGATGCTGATCGCGGTGCTCGCCCGCCCCCCGGTGCCCGGCGGCAAGGCGCTCTCGTTCGACGACCGCAAGACGCGCGCGGTGCGCGGCGTGAAACAGGTGCTCCAGACCCCGCACGGCGTCGCGGTGCTCGCCGACGGCTACTGGGCGGCGAGCAAGGGCCGCGACGCGCTCGAGATCAAGTGGGACGACGGCCCGCACGCCGGCCTGTCGTCCGAAAAGATCTCGCAAACGCTGGCCGACGCGACCGCGCAGCCGGGCAAGGTCGGCCGCAACGAGGGCGACGTCGACGCCGCCGCGCCGGCCAGGACGCTCGAGGCGGTGTACGAAGCGCCCTACCTCGCGCACGCCTGCATGGAGCCGATGAACTGCACCGCCTGGGTGAAGCCGGGCGAGGTGGAGATCTGGGCCGGCACCCAGTCGCAGGGTCCGACCCAGGGCATCCTGGGCCAGGTGGCGAGTGTCGATCCGGGCAGGGTGAAGGTGCGCACCATGTACCTCGGCGGCGGCTTCGGCCGGCGCTTCGCGCCCGACTTCACCATCGACGCCACGATCCTTTCGAAAATGTCCGGCAAGCCGGTGAAGCTGGTCTATTCGCGCGAGGACGACATGCGCGCCTATTACTACCGCCCGGCCTCGGTGACGCGCTTCAGCGCCGGGCTGGACGCGGGCGGCAACCCGGTGAGCCTGCGCGCGCGCGTCGCCTCGCCCTCGATCATGGCCGGCTCCGGCTTCATGAAGCTGCCGCCCAACGGCGTCGACAGCTTCGCGGTCGAGGGCATCGAGGACCTGCCCTACGACATTCCCAACCTGCGCATCGAGTATTCGCAGCAGGAGCCGGGCGTGCAGGTCTGGTTCTGGCGCTCGGTCGGGCACTCGCAGAACATCTTCTTCAGCGAAAGCTTCATCGACGAGCTGGCGCACGCGGCGGGCAAGGATCCGTTCGAGTTCCGCCGCGCGCTGCTCGGCAAGCAGCCGCGCTACAAGGGCGCGCTCGAGCTGGCGGCCGAGAAGGCCGGCTGGGGCTCGCCGCTGCCCGCCGGCGTGCAGCGCGGCATCGCGGTGGCGCAGTCCTTCGGCAGCTACGTGGCGGAGGTGGTCGAGGCGTCGGTGGCCGACGACGGGCAGGTGAAGGTGCGGCGCGTGGTGGCCGCGGTCGACTGCGGCATGACGGTCAACCCCGCGATCATCCGGCGCCAGATCGAGAGCGCGATCGTGTACGGCCTGAGCGCGGCGCTCTACGGCCGCATCACGTTCAAGGACGGCAAGGTCGAGCAGGGCAACTTCGACAGCTACCCGGTGCTGCGCATGAGCGAGATGCCGATCGTCGAGGTGCACATCGTGCCGAGCAGCGAGAAGGTGGGCGGCATCGGCGAGCCCGGCCTGCCGGCGCTCGCGCCGGCGCTCACCAGCGCGATCTTCGCCGCCACCGGCAAGAGGATTCGCAAGCTCCCGATCGATACGAGCGAACTGAAACGCGCGTAATTTGTTGCCTAGCCTAGCTTCAAATTGAAGGGCGTTTCCGCCCCGCTCTCCTGATCGAACTGGCTGCGCTGGGCGAAATTCAGGTTCCTGCCGTAGACGTGGAGCGACAGCGTGGTGCGCTCGCCTTCGTTGATCACGCTATGGATGGCGTCGCTCGGAAACGCCATCGCCTGCCCGGCGCCGACGACCCGTTCGCCGCGCCGCTCGAGGCGCTCGCCGCGGCGCAGCCAGAGAATGTTCTTTTCCTCGCCGTCGACCCCGGCGATCACGGCCCAGGTCCCGTGGTTGTGGGGCGGCGCGCCGCGTTGGGGGAGCCACGATGCCGCGATGAGCCACAGGCCGTGCTCCGGCTCCTCGTGCAGCACGTGCACGCCGAAGCCCTGCTCCGGATTGCATTCGTAGTATTCGGACCTCACCCAGGTGGGCGAGCGCGCCAGCCGCTCGGCGAGCGGCTTGATACGCTGCACGACGGCCGTTTCACCGAGTTCCTCGGACACCGCCGCTCGCAGGTCCTTCACGAATTCGGATACGCCATAGCTCATGAAGCGCACCTCCTGGCCGGCAAGGTAAGGAACATCGAAGGATAAGTCCAATGCATTAGTGTTCTAGAATCCATGCTCATGACGCATGATCCGGACCATCGCCGCCTGCGCGCCTTCGTCACGGTCGCGGAACGTAGCAGCTTTTCCGCCGCCGCCGCGGCGCTGCA
>Ga0335081_10015929_pt1 | contig 12166 bp, 19 predicted proteins | sample Lox_Sample_35_FD_206713 | JGI IMG/M metagenome (GOLD analysis project Ga0335081, IMG submission 206713) | Soil microbial communities from Loxahatchee National Wildlife Refuge, Florida, United States - Lox_Sample_3.5 | ecosystem: Environmental > Terrestrial > Soil > Wetlands | place: USA... | reverse complement strand
CCTCCATCAAATTGATTTCGTATGGTTTATTAAGGTGTTTATCCTGTCATTAGACTCAACACGGGATGGAGAAACATACCATGAAGCTCTTTACGACAAGCGGAAAGGTAGCGCTGTACAACATAATCTGTCGATCCTTGGGAAAGAAAGCCAATAATTGCTCAACAACCGGCGTAAACTCTGGACTCAACAACTTATCCGCCTCATCCATGACAAAAGTAGGACACTGTGAAAAATCCGCAACTCCCTTACTCGCTAAATCCAGGATCCTTCCGGGCGTCCCAACAACAATATGAACAATCTCATTCAACCTCACAATATCCTCCCGCAAGCCGGTCCCACCCGTCGTCACCATGACATTGATTCCCATGTGTTTGCCCAGCGTCTTACATACCTGCGACGTCTGTAGAGCCAATTCTCTCGTCGGGACCAGCAAGAGAGCTTGTATCTTTTCGATTTTCGGATTGACCTTTTCGAGGGCGGGAATGACGAATGCGGCTGTTTTACCCGTGCCGTTCTTGGCGCGGGCAAGGATGTCTCTGCCTGTAAGGGCGATGGGGATACTTTCTTCTTGGATGGGGGAAGGGTGTTCGTAGCCGGCTTCGAAGATGCCCATGAGGAGTTCACGTTTGAGGTATAAGTTTTCCCATTCAATACCTTTTGTTGCAGTGACGTCCTACATGGCGGGCAAAACGTGTCAGCACACAAGACCTTGATAAAAATAATACTTCTGTTTTTGGTCGACCATCCTTTTCTGGAATCTTTAAGTTACTTTTCCAGTCTTCCTGTGGGACATTCTGGGCACTGTGACAGGCTTAGCTGTGCCGTTCGACACAAAGAGCAGATACCTTATGTGCGTGCCCTCCATCTGCTTTGCCAATGCCGTCGTCATGATGGTTCAGAGGGTGTATGGAGTGCACGGGAGTGTTATAATGTGTCGCCTCGGTAGTGTTTGCGGAGAGGTTGTCTGTGTGGAGGGGCCAATAGCGACGGTGGCCTTGCCGCTGCAAGGAGTATGATATCAGTGACGGAATAAATTTGCGATGTAGGCCCTGGAGAAATGGCGAATGCTGTCCGGGCAAATATTGTGGATGATACGAATGTGATCGGTGATGTGATAGGCTGTGAATATTGTGCGGAACAGGCAGAGAAGAGGCGAGAGGGGCCCGGGGGGGGGAAAGGCCCAGGGTGATGATGAAGGCGAAGTGATTCAGGGGAGAGTGGAAGGGGATGGAAGAAAGGCCGTGCCACGCGATTTCAATCTCAGCCGGTCGCAAAGCATCTAGGGCAGTGCCCTACGGTAGAAAGGGCTCAGCAAGAGGATCGCCAACGCCGTTACGATTACCATTTGTGATGCTGCAGACAAAGCCGCTACAAGACCTGTTGTCACAGGCCCTCTCACCCTCCATCCACACGGCGGTGTTGGCAACGCCACAAGGCACACTCATCACCCATTCCGCCGTATCGCCGCCAAATGCCTCCTTCACTGAGAACGAGGCACGCCGACGGCACACTCGCAGCCTCGGAGCGATTGCAACGGCCATCTGGAAGAGTTATGCCAACATCGACAATGTCAACGATCTATTTGTAGCTTCCAATGGGACATCGAGCGAGACGGAAAGAACCGATGGGCTGGTGTGGATATCCATTGAATGCGAGGTACATTTTCTATCCGATTCTCTTTCTATTAAATTAACCATCAGAATGGCCGGCTTCTTATTTATCAGATTCCATCTTTATCAAAGAAGGGACTGATGCTTGTTCTGGAGGGTCCGAAAGATGCGCCAACCGGCATGATGCGTGCCAAGGTTCTTCCCCGAGGCCCTTCGATAATTGACTATAAGGCCGAATTAATTGCACAATATCTTGAGCAGCCACTGCGAAACATAGACATCGATGGGTAGGAAGGAAGACATGATATCCTTGGGGCATGGTTCGAGGCAACCAAATTATATGAACAATTGGTCGGCTCGTTCAATAGAGCTTCGGACCAAAGTTCCGGTTCGGTGATAACGCACGGAAGATGGAGACGTCCGTAATATCAGTTAAATATTACCCAAAAACTTGCCACACTAATGTCAACGGAGACTATTCACGACACAGATGGGGCGCAATCCTCCTCCTTCGAAGGCAAAATGTTTCGAAAAGTGTGATAGTTCCCTCCGACTAGTATCGCATCAGAATAACATCAGGTTACAAAGCATCACAATCCATAAGACTATCAAAAAGCAGAGACTAAATGACTTGTCGCAGACGACAAACCCAGCAAATCAGCAAGGCTATCCACGTCTTGAAGTGGCTAGGGAAGACTGCAAACCATGTCCCATCTCAGCCTCGATGTTCGCTGTCATTCGAGCAATGTTGATCAGCATTCCCCTTGAGCCTGTCATTTCTATACATGGCAGTGCATTCTTCGCTTCCAGCAACGACGTTGGGAATTTCCTAATCCCCCATTCTCAAGCAATAGCATGAATTCCCTGCCCACGGCCAGAGTCGGAAATCCATGCTGAAGAGATGCAGAGTCAACGTCCGATATTTGTTCCACATGCAGGGCGAACAACCCAATGCACAACCGCCAGCAATTTCGAACCTTGGTTCAGCCTAGAAATTGGCACGTCTGTGCTTCTACACTATCTTTTAATGCCAGCAATGATTTCCACCGCGACTAGTACCACTCCCCAATGTCCTGCTCTAACGGCATCGTTGACAAATAGCGCCACGCTGCCGGTTTCAAGTCCCTCAAGAACCACACGCTCAGTTACGAATGCCCCAGATATGGACCAATCAGTTTGTCCAGCCGAGGTTGCTTGGGCTTGTGGTTCAGGCCAAAAGCTGGGATTTGCCGCCGAAATGGCCTTGCGACTCTTCGCTTGGAAAAAAGATTCGGAATGGGAGAGAAACCCTACCCAAGTCATCGAGACACACAGTGTATGTTACCCTTATAGTCTGAGTGCATTAGCAGGTCACTGGGATCGTCAGGCAAGAAGCCGAAGATGCAACCGACGAAACAAGGAGCCAGATTAAAAGCATCCGAAAGCCATGTGACGAAGTGAATGGAGAGCCTGGCGAGGCGGAATGTAAAGACTCTGTCATTTTTGGAAGGTAAGACTCTGTTACCTCTTAAAGAATCGGAGCTCACCAGTAAACTCATTAGTCGATTCAAGGAGCAAAAACTTTAAGAATCTCATCTTACGCCTATCTCACGCAAGACTGGATTCGCTCTATTATACATCCCCATTCTACATTCTCTATTACTGCTAGGAAATTATTGCCAGATCAGCTGTGGAATCCGAGCCAAAATGCTCAAGGAAAACAGCGCCGCCTGGGAGCGTTTTTCGGCGGCGTCGAGGTCAACCACGGAGAAGCCGTCATAGCCATCTCTGCAAGGAGTTATTTTCGAAAAGTGCGATGATATGGCCAGGCCTTTTGCTATATCAAAAGGAAAGTTTGGATGACCCGACTGTTAATTTCTCGTTCAAAGCAGATCGTATCTAACAGAGTCCGGATTTGTAGCGAATGCTGAACTTGCCGAGACTATTCACATGGTAACGGCATTACAGTTGTCCGACACCGAAGCCCTTTCTAAAGCACCTCTTAAAATAATGGACTCAAAGTTCTACGAATCCTTCTATGCAGCCTCCCTCGCAATTCATTATTTTCGTACAAAGTTGCCCCAGACAGGAAGTCGTTACAGAGTCACCTCCTTCTGTGTCGTCAAGTTGATCTCTCGCTCTACTGTTCTCCCAAATTTGACACAGTCGAACTTATCCGTTCTCTTGGCTAAGACAAGGAATTGAAAAAGATGGACATTACGTTTAATGCAATCTGTCCTGGTTGGGTGGAAATGGGTCGTGCATCACCGGCATTATTGAATTTATGGGGAAGAATATCCTTGATTATTAGCCCGATGGAAACTGTTGGGAGAGTTTTATAAAATGCTTTTGATTCAGATGTCACTGCTCAGACAGTTGAATTCACCGGTAATCTTGCTGAACCGAGACCTGAACCCAAGGGACCCGTCGTCTCCATGAAAGGAAGCCCACAAAAGCCAATTGATAGACAGGCTCAAGCTCTCAATTTACTTGCGGATGGAGCTTTCAACACAGCGGATGAGTTCGACATGCCCAAAGTCAGACAAGGCTCGTAGAGTACGTAGAAGGAAGATGATGCAAATACGGAAGTTAGACAATGATATGCTAGAAAATGGCCCTCCTCACCCCCCCAATCAAACAGCAAGCAAAAATAGCAAACTCCATCCGTACAAAATTTGAAAAGTAGCATACCCTTAGACATTTCCTAAAGCCACAGTGAATCGAATGACATCTTTGCTTTCATCGTCATCTTCATTAGTTTCCTTTTTCTCATCCATGCAAAGTGTATTCGACTTCCATCCCCATGATTGAGCCAAATTAAACGTATCAGGCTTTGAATTGTATTCTACAAATCAGTTGCGAGGACAAGAGTTGGTACGTCTCATGCCGACACCACTGCTAGTGGAACTTCCAGGGGAACACCAGAGTTTGAAGTACGTTAGAACTTTTGGTCTTTCATCAAGATATCCAAGTCCCTGTTTTGCCATGGAAGTGCGTTTGGGATCATCTTCTGCTTCCGAATTGCTCTGGCGGTGTTTATAGAGAGACTTGCGACCTCCGCGGACTGTGGCGTTGTAAAGGATCGTAGATTCGTATTCCAGACCGTTCGCTGCGACGGTGAAAGCATCGTCACCGGTAAACGACCCTATGACTCTCGTAGATCCTTGAGTGAGATGAGTACTGATCTTATAATCTCGTCGTTGCAAGTAAAATCCGAGATGAGGGCGTTTATTCCGTCTTTTTTGCACATACAGCTATACTCGTCAGGCTTTGTGAGATTCCAGGGTGATTACTCTCCAATGACTTCCAGCGTAGAAAACTGTTCTGGAAAAGAATTTTTCACCCTCTGTCAAACCACGAATCCCCCGAAATTCAATACTAAATCGAAATGGAGGGAATGGACTCGAACTACTCCCAACCTCATCATTTTCGGCCACCGGAGAAGTAAGATCACTCGCCATTTTCTCCGGCAAAGTCACTTCCGTGTCCTCCTCTGCATTAAACGGGTCTGTCATCGTATCCTTTGACGGGACACTCCAGCCTTCCTCGGCCGAAAGATTTAAACTCGGACTCGTCACTTCCGCCGAAAGAATGATTTGCCGTAAATTCGTTTGTTGCCAGAGGGCATAATGAATCACAGAGGGTGGAACAAACGGTTTACCATCCTCATCTCTCTCGCCCAGGATCGTTTGGAGTGTTTCGAAAGGGAGGTGGAGGTAGTATATTCCATTGAGCAGGACTTGTTCGAGGACTTGGACGTCTTCACTGGTCGATCTCCTCCGTTTAATGAAATCTCGCGCAAAGCAATATCGTTCGTATTCCCCTTCGACCCAGAATGCGTCTGCGGAAATAACTTCGGCAGCAACGTCATTGGGGATGCCGTCCCAGAGCTCGAGGGCCATCGAACTCCCTGCGTGACAGAGGAGGGTATAACATGCTTCCGCAAGTTTTTCAGACGCTTCGCCGTAATATTGTTTGCCGCGGGCAAATTGGAATCGTTTTGAGACATTTTGGGAGTGTAGCGTGGCCAGCAGGGTGCGCAGGGATTCTTCAACGAGGTCTTGTAAGTCGAGATAGGCGCCTACGGCAAGTAGTCCCGCCACCGTTTCATCATCTGGTTGAATGGTATGTCCGTATAATCTTTGAATAGCGATTTCAAAGGCTGTTTGAGTGATATTTGGATCGGAAAAGTCGAGATTGACAACGGGGATATCGGCATCCTTCCAAGGACCCGCAAAAAGGGAAGAAAAGAAGGGTGATCGATCGAGGATGATTCGATGGAGAGAGTAGGACTTATTGAAGGCGCTAATAGAAATGTCGGAGCAGACACCGTTTAGGAAACCGCGTTGGTAGAGGTGGTCTTCCATGGAACCTCGATTGGTGAGTTTGTCGAGAGGTTCGGCTCTGAAGGACGAACTCGTTCGCCATTGCTTGGGATTGTAGGATGCAGCACGCGACGACCGAACGTGATGGGTCGGGGTGTTTTCAAGAACGGTGGTGTCATCGTCTAACGTCGTGTCTCGTTCCTTGACCGCAGATTCAGGCGGGAAACTCGTGCTGAGCCTTAAAAGCGGGCTTGTCATCATCAATGAAGATCCCATGGCTGGCGATGGCGTAGACGGCGTTCGTGATGTCGATGGGATGGGAGAGGATGTCGATGACCTGGGCGTGGCCATTGACTGGACTCGTCGTGATGGAGGGGTCGGTGTGTCGACTCCTGAGGGAGGGCTGTCGAGGCACAGGTCTTCGATTCGGGTTGTGAGTTGCCGCAGAGAGGTAGACATGATGCCGTGTCCCGATTCTCTCGAAGGGGAAGCGGCTCAGTCCCGGAGTCTGAGGTATTGTGTGCGAACCAGGCTGTTACGCGGCAGCGTCCCTTGTAATTGGCCTCAAGAATTCTGCACAGAACTGGAACACGACAACCGCCCCCCTTGTGAAACACAACCAATCCCGCACGCAAGCGATAGAGGGTGTAACCGGAAGGATGGGGAGGCGGGTAGGAGGAGCGAGCGTTTGAGGGAATGGGCCTGTATGGAATTGGAATCAAGGCATTTTTAAGTAATACGTAAATGAATATGACGCCCTGACCGCTTTTCGTTGGAGGAAAACTCCCTTAAATTACCGAGGCGTGGCTGGTCCTTGACGCCAATCATAGGCCGCGTCGCCTTGCGGGCGCCAGGTACCACGCAGAAACCGATCGGCTGGCTGCGGCCCCCTTTCTAAGAGCGGGACCTAAGGATAGATCAATTTTTATTTTTATTTTTTTTTCTTCGGGAGATAGGAGTTTTTGGCCGTGCCGATGAATGGGTATCTGGCTGAGTGGGTCGAGGGCCGTGGCCCATAAACATGATGACCTCGACGCCCCTGGATCTCCCTCAAACATTATGCAAAACTTATCTTTTCTACGGGTCATCTATGCACCGATCAAGACATGAAACTATCTGCAAGGGCAGACCCTCGCTTCGTACGTCTGAATCTTTGCATCAGTGATGACTATTTGGGTTGATTGTATGTAGGGTCTTACCCAGATTAGACTAATCAGTTAGCTTGGCACATTGGCTTCCAGAAAAGCCTTGGAGTGTGCTCAATAGACAGGATTTGAAACTGTGAAGCGTGGCAGAGAATGTTGCAATTTGTCCCATGTGGAGATGTATCTTTGAGTAGAGAGACATTGGATTTCTGTATAGATTGGAGAACAGCTTGAATGAGAATCCTTGTGCCCACAACAAATGTTTCAACTAGAGCCTATTCTCATGAACTTGATGCCCTAACTGACTAACATTGTTCATGATTACATTCGCGTAACGTCTATCTCTTCTGTGACTTTCTAGTAATTTCAAGGCGGCCCCCGATGTCGAAACAATTTGAAGGACAGAACGACCATCTTCTAAACAGCACTAATCTTGACGAATATACAACATTTCTATTCCAAGTGAGCGGTTTTACTCTCGTACCACAAGAGCACAGATGAAAATGCTTCCTATAGCGGGCGAATTTCCTTCCTGAGCGAAACGTGAACGATCACCAGTCAGCTGACTCAAACAGAGTTTTCGCCCCAAAAACCATATTCACCACGCACGCACGCAGGTGCGGTGAAAAACCGCTTGCGACGGAGATAACGCTATCTGGTTTGCATGCATGACCATTATGGCCTGCCAACATGAGCCCTTCCCCGAGACGCCGCCACCCAACTTCACAAACTGCTCTCAAACCGACATGCCCACTGATTCCGATTATTCCGTGTCGACATTTCGTCCCGCTACGTTCCTCGACTTGATATCCAGCGAACTCATCCTCATATCCATCACGTCGTACATGACTGTCCCTGCGCTTCTCGCTCTATCCTCCACCAACAAGGAAATCCGAGGGGCCATGCACAATACCCGCGGCGTTTGGCGCACCATAGATTTATCCGACTTGTACGAAGATATTGATACCGAACGTCTGATCCGTTTTTTTCGCCAACCTTTTGTCTCCCGCGACTGTCGCCAACTCGTCCTCGATGGACTACACTTTGACCACGAATTCCTCGACCAAATACTCACGAGCGAAATGTCACAAGTAGCGAGCATCTCACTTGCTTCCTGTCCCAGTCTCAACGGCGAGCTACTTATTAAACTTATTCATTACTTGCGGAGGCCGTCGGCACCGAGACCGCTTGGGTTACGGTACGTGGCGCTTTTGGGTGCGCCGTTGTTCCCACTTAACCAGCCTTCGGTGTTGGCGCCTATTATCGTTGCTGCCGCGGGTTCGGAAATAGCGACGGATTTGCATTCTTTACAGTGTTTTGGGAAGTGGCATGTTTCTACGGATCGTCACGAGGGGAAATGGCATCTTAAAATGAAGGTTCCGGAACATCCGTGTGCAGTGTGTCATCAACCGCAGGACGTATGCATGAAATGCCATGTTAAAAAGTCTTGTGTTGGATGTCATGCGTTTTACTGTGACGACTGTGAGCCTTATCCGAATGTTCCTCCCATATACAAGGGTTATTGTTGATGATAGAAACTGGTGATCAACTGTCATGAGTGTGGCCGACTTTGTGAACGGTGTCATGAAAGCGTTATTATGCGGTGTAATTGGTGTCATGGGAACTTCTGCGGGATACATCGTCCTGTTTCACCGGGATCGAAAAGGGCTCTTTGTGATTGGTGCCGGAACGCTGGGAGAAGAACAAGGGAAATGTACTAATAAAATAGGCTGGAATCTGGGATTTTCGGTTCGTGATGCTTGAACTTGCATCGATATACTGGCGCGCACATGGATTGTATTATTTTCAAAGAGGGTCCACCACTCATTCCCATGGAGATCGATATACCGTACAGTAAATTGTGTTCCCACTTAGTCACATGCATTGCAAATCCTGGACTTCCAGAGTTGCTCTCCGCTCGACGAGATAATGGTGTTTCACCCCTATCGTTTCTGGCATAAATCGTTTTGCAAGAGTTAGCAAGCCGGGAAAACGGATCTGCGCAGGCCGAAAATGTTGATTTCTATCATAGTTGGATATGTTTTCAGGGATTATAAAGTACACATGTGATCTCTTATCACATCCGCCATTCCTCTCTTTTCATGGCTCGCCACCATATCCGGCTATAGACGTTTAATAGCATCCTCAATACTCTTCGGATCGTTCCAATCGATTTCCCCTCCGCGTCAGAAAACCGGGGCAAAATGAGACATACGTGGTCCACTTGGATTTTTCAGCTTCGCATACTCTGCTCGAGCCTCGGCGATCAATGCTTGTTTATGTGCATACTCGTCCTGTAATCGTTTATGTTCCGCCTGCTTTGCCAGAGTATTTCGATGGACTAATCCGTATACCACGCCCACCCCAAGTAATGACCAGCGAAACACCTATCAGCCAATTGTCAATCATGTTGAACAACCCAATTGGGTGGAGGGAAGTACATTGAATGCCGAGGCTGGCAAAGCGGATGTCATTGTCGATGAAGGAAGGGGAGGATGGGTGATGGAGAGGGTGAAATATGCGGTCGCTGGGAAAGTACAAGTCGGAAATTTTTGGATGGCATGGCCAGATTTCCTTCAGGGTTGGGACCCTACGTAGAACTCATCCGATAGAATTCCGGTATCCCAATTCGCCGAGCTTAGCCAATGTCGTCGGCAAAGACAATTGGAGTCGTGCTGTTTGATGGCTTCGAAACACTCGATGTTTATGGGCCATTAGGATTGCTGGTTTCTGCTGCTTTAGACTATCCATACAATGCGGTACTAATCGGTCCGCCGAATACAAAATCCCCTGGCTCAGTTTTGAGTTCCTCGCAACTGCCGACAATGACATCCGAGACGCTACAATTCCCTCCAATCCAAAAATATGACGTTCTTCTTATCCCCGGCGGCTTAGGGAATAGGCCTCTTCTGAATGACAAAACGTACCTCAACGCTTTGGAAAAGAATGCAGAAGCAGTCTTGGAGTCGGGCGGAACTGTCTTGTGCGTGTGCACCGGGAGTATCCTCCTAGCTGCCACGGGTATACTCGATGGAAAGCCAGCGACAACGAATAAGAAGGCATACGACGGATTGACGCCAAAATACCCCAAGGTGCGATGGAAAAGACAAGCGCGGTGGGTGGTGGACGGTCAGATTATCACCAGCGGTGGAATCACCGCTGGGATGGTCCGTTAGCCTTGGTTTTGACCGAATTGACTGTCCTAGGACGCAGCGTTATATTTGATGGCCAGTCAATTTGGAGAAGCGAAGGCTATTCAAGCTGCAAATCGTGCTGAATATCTCTGGAATCAAGATGCGGATGTTGATCCCTTCTCAAATGCTGTATACGAAGAGTTAAGGCCGACCGATCCGGTCGGAGAGATTGAGCCCATTCGTAGATAGTCAGATCATGCTCTTGCACATTTCTAATCCAGAAATGCGGTCCATGGTTGATGGGTCTATCCGCTGAGGTTGCGTCGTATAGAGATATAATCGAAGGCTGGTGATGGGTCGGCCTCCCTTTGATTGGCCTGGGCCCCATCGCCCCGCTTTGACTCGGGATTGGAGTCCCGATACCCCCAATGCCGACTTCAAAACATTGACGCGATATTGAGCGAAAAGATGAAATATTCCCTGGGACTAATTCGGTCAGCCCCAAAGAAGGTCCCGATATTTCTCCGCCTCCGAAGTTCAGAAACCCTTATCGTTTCCACTGTCGCTTTAGCAGTCTTCACCGATATCTTTCTCTACGGTGTATCGACCTCAGTTGACTTCCGTTAACCTCCGCAGGAGATCGTTCCGATATTGCCATTTGCGCTTGAACAGCGGGTGGGAATTGAACATGATTCGGTCCAATCGAGTGTGTCCATTCTTCTTGCTGTATACGCTGCCGGTTTGATCGCCGCATCGCCGATAGTAGGATGGACGGCGGGCACGCCGCTATTGCTGTTGGGGCTAACAGATTAGATCATTGTGAGACGAGAAGGTCTTCCTTACTCTTTGGGTTGGTAGCACTTCTGGGAGCGACGTTTATGCTATGTTTTGGAAGAACAGAGGCCTTACTTATCGTCGCAAGAACGCTGCAGGGCATATCGGCTGCTGTTGTTTGGACGGTGGGTAAGCGTCGAATCATAGGTACGCCAATTAATTGGAAGGTCTTGCATTGGTAGTTGATACGGTCACTGAAAGTCGCATTGGTCAAGCCACGGCATGGGTATCATCGGCCATGTCAGTAGGCCTCATTTTGGGACCAGTGTCGGGCGGTGTGATTTATCAAACGCATGGATATTATGCTGCATTTGGACTCGCGTTTGCTTTTATCGGAGTGGACTTGGCATTGCGAATTATCCTCGTCGAGAAGAAGGTTGCAGCAAGATATACCGTGGCCCCAATGCCCAATGCTGAAGAGAACCCGTCTCTCAAATTGGACGACTTGGCGCCGCCGAGTGAGGCAAGGCTGGACGAAAGTTTAACACCACCAACAACGGTTGCACCAGCGCCAAATGTTTGGAAAAGCAGAATCCCAACAGTAATTCGCATCCTCAAATATCCTCGACTGCTAACGGCTTTATTCCTCTCCTTTGTCCAAGCTTTAATTCTATCGGCCTTCGATGCGACATTGCCCCTTGTATCTCAACGCTCTCTTCGGCTATACGGCCTTGCAATCAGGTATCCAGTCCGAAATTTAGCCACTAATGAAAGGGTTGGTATATATGGCAATAGCCTTGCCGGTGTTATTCATCTCACCCCTCGCTGGCTGGCTTTGCGACCGATCAGGACCGAAAGTCCCCGCGGTCGGCGGTCTGCTTTTTTCTGTTCCGTTCCTCATCTTACTTCGTCTTCCCCACGCGGACAAAGATAATCAAGCCGATCAAGTTGCGATACTATGCGTAATACTCGCTTGCCTAGGAACGACCCTGACATTCATCATACCGCCGTCCATGTCCGAAGTGGCATTGGTTGTGAGAGAGGGTGGGTCCGGAGAATACGGACAAGCCTATGGTCTCTTCAATGTCGCCTTCAGTGGAGGCTTTATGGTCGGTCCGCTGTGGGGAGGCTATATCACTCAGTATGCCGGATGGAATGTTATGGTGGGAAGTTTGGCTGGATTAGTCGGGTTCAGT
>Ga0335081_10015928_pt1 | contig 12166 bp, 9 predicted proteins | sample Lox_Sample_35_FD_206713 | JGI IMG/M metagenome (GOLD analysis project Ga0335081, IMG submission 206713) | Soil microbial communities from Loxahatchee National Wildlife Refuge, Florida, United States - Lox_Sample_3.5 | ecosystem: Environmental > Terrestrial > Soil > Wetlands | place: USA: Florida... | reverse complement strand
TGACGGCCGGCGACAATCGCTTCAATTTGCTCCGAAGCCATGCAGGATTTTATACTAGCGCGCGGTGGGCGGGCGCTGCGGCTTTCGGCCTGGCGCTCACGTGGCCCTCAATTAGCGCAGCGACTCACTCATAGCGTAGCGCCTGCATCGGATCGATGCGGGTGGCGCGCCGCGCAGGCAGCCAGGCGGCGAAGCCGGCGGCGGCGGCCAGCAGCACCGCAAAACCGGCGAAGGTGAACACGTCGAGCGAAATCACCCCGTACAGCGCGCTGGCCATGGCGTGCGTCAGCAGGAATGCCGCCACCAGCCCGATTGCCAATCCCGCGGCTGCGATTCGCAGCGCCTGCAAAATCACCATGCGCAGCACGCCGGCGGGCTGGGCGCCCAACGCCAGCCGGATGCCGATCTCGTGCGTGCGCTGCGCGACCGCGTAAGACACCACACCATAGATTCCGGTGACGGCCAGCAGCAGCGCGATGGCGGCGAAGACGGACATCATGCCGGCGGCCGCCCGCACTCCGGAGGTCTGCGCGTCCAGAAACTTCTCGCCGGTTGTGAGATCGTAGACCGGTTGCTCGCGGTCGAGCTTGTGTATCGCCTCGCGGACGGCGGGCGCCACATCCGCCGGATTGCCTCGCGTGCGTATGGCAAAGCTCGCGTTGAACTGAGGCATCAGCGCACAAGGTAGGTAGATGGTGGACTGCCGCTCTTTGCTGAACCACTCCTTCAGATCTCCCGACACACCGACCACCGTGAACACTGGGAATTGGTAGCCACGCGCTTCGAAGCGGCCACCCAGGGCCCGCGCCGTACTGCCCCAGTACCGTCGGGCGACGCTGTCACTGATCACGGCGACCGGCTTCGGCGCGGCCCCGCCATCGGCCGACGTGATGGCCCGGCCCGCGAGAATCGGGATGCCCATGGCGGTGAGGTAGTCGCCCGTGACCAGTTGCATGCCCGGAGGCGCCTCGCGCGCCTCCCGCGGGGGCTGGCCTACCACGCGGAAATCGCTCAGCATGGCGTCACCGCCACTGCTTCCGGCGGCGATCACCTGCGGTAGTCTTCCAATGTGCTCCACGGACTGTTCATAGAATGCGCGGACCCTGGCCGGATTCCCATAGTGCGCGGCGGGCAGGCTGGTGCTCAGCGTCAGCAGATGACGCGGCTGGTAACCCAGATCGAAAACCATCATGCCCCGGAAGGTCTTCACCATCAAGCCTGCGGCGACCAGCAGCAGCAACGCCAGCGCGACCTCTGCGGCAACCAGCGCCTTGCGTAGCGGGTGCCTTTCTCCGCCGGCCGCAATCCGCCCTCCTTCCTTGAGCGCTTCGCCCAGGTCCACGCGGCGGCAGGCCTGCAATGCGGGTGCGATGCCGCACAGGATTGCAGTCAGCAGGGCGAGGCCGGCGCTGAAGGCGAGCACCGTGCCATCCACCTTCACGTGCTTCATGCCTGGGACCCACTTGAAAACCTCAGGCGGTATCGTGGCCGGGAAGATGCTTATATCCCACGAAGCCAGCAACAGCCCGGCGACGGCGCCGGCACCGGCCAACAACGCACTCTCCGTCATCATCTGCCGGATCACGTGCCAGCGGCCAGCCCCCAGCGTGGCCCGCAGAGCCATTTCTTTTTGCCTGCTCAGCACCCGCGAGAGCTGAATATTCGCCACGTTGGCGCAGGCTAGCAGCAGCACGAACCCGGCGGCCGCCATCAGCACCATCGTGAAGCGGTCGGTCACCTGGTTGATCACGGAACGGATGGTCTGGATGCGGACTCCGCGGCCGCCGTTGGTCCGCGGATACTGGCTTGCCAGTCCGGCGGCGATGGAGTCCATCTCTGCCCTGGCCTGATCGAGCGTGTGGCCGGGCGCCAATCGGCCCAGTACAAAGAGATACCGCGCCTCGCGCACGGCGCGCTGCTCGGGACCGAGAAGCAGCGGACACCACACATCCGTACTGAGTGGGAAGTCGAAATCCGGCGGCATCACCGCCACGACTGCATAGTGAAGTCCATTCAGAGAGATGGTCCGCCCGATGATCTGGGGGTCGGAAGCGAAGCGCCGCTGCCAGAAGCCGTGGCTCAAGATGACCACCTGATTATTGCCGGGCTGCTCTTCGGCGCGGGTGAAAGTGCGTCCGAGCAGCGGGGGCATGCCGAGGGCGGGAAAGAAATCAGCCGAAACCGCGAACCCTTCCAGGCGCTCCGGTTCGTCCACGCCGGTCAGGTTTGCGTCCCACCCGGAGAACGCGGCCAAATGCGCGAAGGACCTTGCCTGCTCGCGCCAATCCAGGAAATCCGGCGCCGAGACCATATCGTGGGTGAAGCCGCGCTGCGGATAGGTTTGCCAGACCCGCACCAGGCTGCCCAGGTCGCGGAAAGGCAGCGGATGCAGCAGGAGCGAGTTGATGAAGGTGAAACAAACCGAATTGGCGCCGATTCCGAGGCCCAAGGCTACCACCGCCACGGCCGTCACTGCCGGCGCCCGGGTGTGTTGGCGTAAGGCATAGCGCAAGTTTCGCAGCATGGTTCCGTAACAGTGAGCACGTTTGATGCAAAAGCTGTGGACGGATCTTCAGTCCGTTTAAAGACATAGATGTCCGATTATGGGACGGCGTGTTCGAAGCTGCACATGGCGCGCGCCCGGCGGGCCACCACTTGCGCGGCAACCTGCGACAATAAACCCCAGCCATATGTCTTGCATCCTAGTGATTGTAGTTTTGGCTTTCCCGCGGGTGGTACTGGTGCTGATGTGGCTGTTTACGCACTACCTGCAGCGTGCCTATCACGGGTTGATCATCCCGCTGATCGGTTTCTTCTTCCTGCCCCTGACCACACTGGTCTATGCGTGGCTCACGAACACCCATCAGGCGATCCAGGGTGTCAACCTGGTTATTCTGATCGTGGCCGTGGTGATCGATGCCGGTGGGTGGGGCGGCGGCGAGTTTCACCGCCGAAGCCGGTATTAGGTCATGCGCGCCGCAACCATTTGTCTCTTGCTCTGGGCGTGTCCGGTATACGGACAGCCGAAGCCGCCTGTAACTCGCCAGGACAATGTCAGCGAGGTATTCCACGGCGTCAAGCTGATCGATCCCTACCACTGGCTGGAGGACGGCGCGAGCGCCGAAACACGCCGCTGGATCGATGAGCAGAACGCCTATGCGCACGCTCTGCTGGATCATCAGCCGCTGCGTGCCGAGATCGTGCGGGGATTGACCGCTATGCTGGAGCACGATCAGATCGGCGGACCGGAACTGCGGGGCGGCTATTACTACTTCGAGAAACGGGGAGCCAGGCAGGAGCTGTGGTCCATTTACCGCCGCAAGGGAACCGGCGGCGCCGACGAACTGCTGATCGATCCGACGCCGCTGAGCGCCGATCATCGGACCAGCGTTTCCCTGCTGGACGTTTCGGATGACGGCAACCTCCTGGCTTACGCCGTGCGCCAGGGCGGCGAGGACGAAACCGAGGTCCATATTTTCGACGTTCGGCAGCGCCGGGAATTGGGTCGGCCGCTGCCCAGAGCGCTCTATCTGGGCTTCGCCTGGAAGAAGGATGCGAGCGGGTTTTACTACACCATCGGCAAGCGCGACGCCGGCAAGCGGCTCTATTACCACGCGCTGGGATCCACGGCTCGCGACCGGGAAGTGTTCGGCGAAGGCTTTGGCCCGGACACCTGGATTTCTCCGGTAATCTCGGAGAACGGACGCTGGCTTCTGATTGTGGTGGAGCACGGCTGGGCCAGAGGCGAGCTGTATTTCCAGAATGTCGCCACCGGTGGTGCGCCGCAGCCCCTGGTAACGGGGATCAACGCCAGGTTCGATCCGCAATTCGCGGGGGACTCGCTGCTCGTTCAGACCGACTGGAATGCTCCCATGGGGCGCATTCTCAAGATCAGCCTGCGCGATCCGGCACGCGAAAAGTGGCATGAAGTAGTGCCCGCCACGGGCGACTCTATCGAGAGTTTTGCGGTCTTCGGCGGCAAGCTGTTTGTCAATCGCCTGCACAACGTCACATCCCGGATCGGCATCTATTCGCTCAATGGCACGCCGCTGGGCGAGGTGCCGCTTCCAGGTCCGGGGTCGGCCGGGATCTACGGACGCGCCGACCAGAAGGAAGGCTTGCTTTCGTTTTCTTCTTTCACCACGCCCTATTCGCTCTACCGTTACGACGCCGCCACGGGCGCACGGACGCTGTGGTATCGCGACAAAGTGCCGTTCGCTTCCGAAAGCTTCGAGACCGAACAGGTCTGGTATCGCTCGAAGGACGGCACGCGCATTCCGATGTTTCTGATTCACCGCAAGGGATTTCGGCCCGACGGCCGGACGCCTACCATTCTCTACGGCTATGGCGGATTCAACGTCAGCATCACGCCGCATTTCAGCGAGACGACCGCGTGGTGGATCGAGCATGGGGGGCTTTACGCGGTGGCCAACATTCGCGGCGGCGGCGAGTTTGGCGAGGCATGGCATCGCGCCGGAATGCTCGATAAGAAGCAGAATGTTTTCGATGACTTCATTGCCGCAGCGGAATGGCTCATCCGCAATAAGTACACAAATCCGCATAGACTGGCGATCTGGGGCGGGAGCAACGGCGGCCTGCTGGTGGGCGCGACGCTGACCGAGCGTCCCGACCTTTTCCAGGCGGTCGTCTGCTGGCATCCGGACCTGGACATGGTGCGCTATTACCGCTACACAAAAAACAACAATCCGCCAGCGCTGCTCGAGTACGGCAACGCCGCCGATCCTCCGCAGTTCAAGTTTCTTTATGCGTACTCGCCCTACGAGCACGTGCGGCCCGGCACGAAGTATCCCGCGGTGCTATTCACGAGCGGCGATGCCGATACCCGTGTGCCACCGGAACAGGCCCGCAAAATGACCGCGCGGCTGCAGGCTGCCACCACTTCTGGACGGCCGGTGATGATCCTCTACGACACCAAGGGCGGGCACTCCGGCGGCGCACCACTGAGCACCACCATTGAAGACTCCAGCCTGGAGCTTACCTTTGTGGCCTGGCAACTGGGAATGCATCCATGAACGAATTTCCGAACTTCGAATTAAGCGGCCAAGTGGCGCTGGTTACCGGCGCGGCCCGCGGCCTGGGGCGCGCCATTTCGCTGGCGCTAGCGAACGCGGGCGCCGATGTGGCTCTGGGACTGCGCGACGCGAACGCACACGGCGGTTTGCCGGCGGAAATCGAAGCTCTCGGCCGGCGGGCTTTGCCCTTGCAAATGGACGTTGCCAGCCTCGATCAGATCAATCGCGCGGTGGAGGGCGCTGCGGCGCATTTCGGCCGGCTCGATATTCTGGTGAACAACGCAGGCATCGCGCCCGGGAACCCTGCGGAAGACGTGCGCGAGGAAGACTTCGATGAGACGCTGCGCGTAAATCTGAAGGGGACATTCTTCGCGAGCCAGGCCGCTGCCCGCATCATGATTCCGCAAAAAAGCGGGCGGATTATCAATATGGGATCGCAAGCCGGCTTTGCGGCGCTGCCCACCGAATCGGTCTATTGCATGACCAAGGCGGGCATCGCGCACCTGACCAAGTGCTTGGCCGTCGAGTGGGGCAAGTACAACATCACCGTGAATGCCGTGGCGCCGACCTTCATTTTCACGCCGGGCACGGAGGAGGCCCTGGCCGATGCGGCTTTCCGCGCGGATGTGGTGGAGCGCATCGCGGCGCTGCACCGCATCGGGCAACCGATGGAGGTCGCCGGGGCGGTGGTGTTCCTGGCTTCTCCGGCCGCGTCACTAATCACCGGCCACACCATGTTGATCGATGGCGGTTGGACGGCCCGCTAACCCGGCAGGCGCATGCCACTGTGCACGCGCGCCAGGTGTGCGAAGGCTTCGGCGGCGGTGCAACCGGCCTCTCGGCCCCGCCAATCTTCCATCGGTTTGTGATAGTCGCGATAAATGGCCACGCCGTCCTGGCTCTTGTGGGCGAAGAGCGCGGCTTTCTTTTTCTCGCGCACGCCGGTGATATCGACATAGTCGGTAGGATGAAAGCCCATGGTCTGCATGCCTAGGTCAACTTCGAAGTAATACAGCTCGAATCGCCCTTGTGCGGCCAGCCATGCCTGATAAGTGAGGATGCTCGCGACCTCGTGGTCCGGATGCGAGTCGATCGGCCAGTGAGTGAAGACCACCGCGGGGTCCGCGGCGTAGATCAGTTTTCGCAATGATTCGGCGGTATTTCTATCCGCCACTGTAGCGCCGTCGATCTGGGCGGCAAACACGGGCGTGGCGTGCAGGATGCGGCAGGCTTCGCGCGCCTCGGCCGTCCGGATGGCGGCGGCTTCCGCGTGGGACTTATGCGGAATTCCGGCCTCGCCGCGGGTCAGGTAGATGATGGTGACGTTGGCGCCGGCATCGGAGTAACGCGCCAGCGTGCCGCCGCAGCCCGATTCGGGATCGTCAGGATGAGCGCCCACGCACACGATCCGCGGCGCACCGCCCGAGGCAGCATGCCCCGCGGCGAGTGCGGGCAAAGCCAGAAATTGGCGGCGTGAAGGTCCACTCATGGATTCTGTCTCCCTTTCCCCATCTCCCGTTGTATCTCCGCGATGAAGTCCTCGGGCTCCGCGGCCTGATACAGCACAATCGGACCGTTGCCAACGGGTGGTATCAACACCAGCCGGCTGCCACCGGCGCGGTACAGGCGCACCGTACTGCCATTCGCCACCCGAAACCATCCCGACTGGTAATGCGGATTCCCGAAACCGTTCGTGCGGGCAACGGGCCTCCAACCCGGCTCGCGAGAGAGATCCACGATTCGCACCTTGTCTAAGTCGATGTCGCCCGCTTTCAGCGTGACCGGGTAGAACCTGTCGTGGATGGTCAGCGAATCCGCGGTGAGCGTATAACCCGGTGGACCTGGAGAGTATAGAAACGCCAGCCCGACCAATCCAAGAACTAACACTACAATGCCAAAACCGACAACCCTACCGAGGTTTACGCCTTTCTGAAGTTGAGGCAAGTAACCAGGCGTGATGCCTGCGGCAGTTGCGTGGGTCGCGGCAATAAATCCCTCCACGTTATCCGGGCTGAGGACAAACGTCTTTTCGGCTGTCGCCACGATCACGGCCTTGCTCCGATCGGTCACGAACCAACGGCATTTCCCGAGTTTTGCCGTGCGGAACAAGCCGTAGTAACCGAAGAAACCGCCGCTACCCCACAGCCGGACGCAGCCGCGAAAGTCATCCGGAGTTCCGGCCCGCACGTCGCGGATGATCGCCAAAGGCACGTAGGTCTTGCCGGCCAGGCGATCGATCACAAGCGCTCCGCCTGAAACTCTGTACTGGCGTGGAGAGAATATGTAGCCCATGAGAATCACGATGGGGGCGACCAAGGCAACGAACGGCACGCGGACGAACAATACGATTGCGACCAGCAGCCCGCACACGATGCCTGTAATCGTCTTGGTCATTGAATCGTACGGAGCGGAGAAGGTTTGATCGGGCGCCATCACTTCCCCACCACGAACAGATGCCCGTCGTTCTGTGAATAAATCTTCCCGTCGCCGCCAATCGAGGCGGGGGTATAGGCAGCGCCCAGCGCCAGTTGTTGGAAGATCTCCTGCTCGGCCACACCGCCCTGGCTGATGGCGTATAAGTTGCCGTCTTCGCTGTTGGCGTATACTACGCCGTTGGCATCCACCACCGGACTGTTGACGCACCATTCGAAGCCGTTGGGGTGGTCCGATACGCAACTGAGCGTCCCATCGGCATTGCGGGTGCAGCTCTCGGTATTTGTGTTCTGATAGCTCCACTCGATGTTCAGGTTGGCATCGAGCTGGGTGATGAAGTATTGCTCCGGCGACGCGGGATTGTTCGAGTTACGGTCCGAAGGGCACATAAACGGATCATCGCAGTAGGAACCGACGTCTCCGTAGTGGTTGTTCTTGGTGATTACCGACCAGGTTCCGTCGTGTGCATAAATCGCAGGGGTGGTATCCCAGCCGAACCCGAAGGCGCCCAGGTAATTGCCGTTCGCATCGAAATGCACCAGGTGTCCCTGCTCGTAGTTATAACGGTTCCAGACACCGAAGATGACGCTGCCATCGGGGGCCACCACCGGAGAAGACGACGCATCGTCGAGCACGCTGCCATCGCCCGGCTGATTGGTCGCCGGGTCGACGCCCTGGAGCGCGCCTGAGCGGCAACCGCCCGGAGTGCCGTTGGGCGGCAGCCAGCCTCCATCGGCAACAGACACGCCGCAGCCATCGTGAAAGAGATTGCGCAGTGATGCGGCCCACTTCAGGCTCAGATCCGAATTCAGCGCTAACAGAAAGGAATATCGGTCATTGAAGTGGGCGCGGCTGACGGTGTAGATGGTGCCATCGGGCGCAACCGCCGGCGCCACGTTCAGGCCGGCGCGCTGGCTGCCGCAGACGCTGCTCGCCGGAACCGCGGTCGGACTGGGAGGCCACGGCAATGTGGAATCATCGAACGAGGTGACACACTGGCTGCTTGCATCCGCCGCTTGCTTCGCGGTCAGCGTCTTGTAACTCGCCATGGTGACGATGCCCGTCGGTGTTATCTTCACCAGCCAGGAGCCGATGGCATCGCTCGCATAGAACCCAGTCGCGGCACTTACCACCTGAATGGTGTTGTAGTAAAGATTGCCTTGCGCATCCACGGTGATGGGTCCGGTCCCATAAGTGTTGGGATCGGTTCCAAAGGGAGCGAAACGCTGGATGAAGGCGCCCGTCGCCTTGTCGAGTTCTATGACGCTGCCGCTGGCGCCGGGCAGATAAATGACCGCGTCGCCCAGAGCCGCATGGAAGACCGGTTCCCAAAAATCACTGACCGATCCCGGAGCTTTCCAATCGCTGGCATATTGCCATTGGAGGACAAGCTGACCGTTCTGCCAGGTGAACTTCTCTTCGCCCCAGGTCTGGCTGGCGAAGTTAGTGGGATCGTAGGTGCCGGACTTATACTCCATGTAGATGTCGTTGCCGTCCACAAGCGGGACCTGATAGTGTACCACCAGTTCGTTGTAAGTAGCCGCCTGTTCCTGCGAAACCAGCGGATCGTAAACGATATCCGCCAGGATCTGGTTCAGGCTCTGGCCGGCCACGCCGGGGCTGCTCGTGTGTTGCGGATTCTGACCCCATTGTGGCCAGCCCGTTCCGACGGCGATCGCTGCCCGCAGGGTCGTCGTCACGCCGCCAGACTCGATCTGCAAGGACACTCCGTTTGCGGGAAGGGCGGTCGAAGGCAGCGTGACGTTGATCTGATAGACGCCCACAAACTGCGGTGACAGACCGGCGAAGGTAACGGGCGCCGGAACGCCGCCAATCATAACTGTTGGCTTGTTTACGGCATAACGGAGAGTGTCCAGCGAGTTATTGCCGGTGGTGGCCGCCGGAGTCACGACTCCGAAGCCGCTGCCCAGCAGGACGAGCGAATCGCCGGGCGTGGCCGGATGGCTGGCAAAGCCCGGAATCGCGCCGGCGGGCGCTGCCAGGGAACCATCCGGATTGGCAGCCACGGCGTAACCTTGGATGGCAAACAGGCCCGGCGAGGAATTCCCCACTTGGACCGATTGCGGCGAAGACTCCCTGGTACCGTTGGTCACTATGACGCTGACAGGGCTGCTGGTGGGAATCTCCCAAGGAAGCTGGGCGTTGATCTGCTGCGCGGAGACGAACAACAACGGGGCGGCCACACCGTTGAAGCTCACTGAAACGCCGGCCAGTGTGGCGGGCAGCGGAATCTGACCGGCATATGCAGTCTCCGGAGCGAGGCCTGCGCCAAAAATAGAAACCAGAGATCCGGGTACAACCGGTGCGGTGAAGGAGGCAGCGTCGACCACCCCGCCAGGTTCGACGGATGGCGTCTGAGCCGCCGCGAATGAGGCCTGGAGTAATACGAGGCACACACATGCGCGCACCCTCATGCGCGGAATTTTACCATGTGCCGTAAGGGCCGCTATACGCCGGCGTGCATGACCCTGAGCGGAGCGCCTCGAGTGCGGAATTCGTAGCGTGCGATCTTGACGGCGGCGGCACCCGGCTCGCTGTGAACCACCCAGCCCCAGATCTCCAGCTTCATGAAGCACGTGTCGTCCAGCATGGCCGGCCAATTCACCGCCAAGCGCACCTTTTGGCCCTCCTTGAGGGGGTGCTGCGTGGTGAATTGAACCTCGCGGCTGCTCATTTGCAACGTCGTGCCCATCCCCATGGTCGAGATGCGGCTGCCCTTCATACACTGGTAGCGAACTTCCTGCTGGATGGGAAAGCGCTTTCTCAGCCGATTCTTCCCTTTTGCAACACGGTCATTCGTGGACATTTGATCCCCTAAGGCGACTTTCTACGCAGGGCCCAGACCAGGAGAATAGCGATGGCGGCTACGATCACCACCGGCCACCACGCCCAGCCTGCGACCTGAGGCGCTTCCGGCATGATCCGAACCATAGCACAACATAAGGATTTTGTAAAGTTTGTGAATGCCGACCATGGCGGCCACCTCCGTGGAGATCAATGGCGTGGCGGCGCCGCTGCTATACGCCTCGCCTTTGCAGATCGATGCACAGGTGCCATGGGAGGTGACGCCTGGCAATGCGACTCTCACGGTGACGCATGCAGGCGTCGCGGCCGCGCAGACGGTCACGATCGTTCCGGCTGGCCCCGCGATCTTCACAATCGATGGGACCTACGCGGCCGCGCAGAACCAGGATTATTCGGTCAACACACTGAGGCCCGGCCGGCCAAGGCTGCAGAAGCCATCTTGCCGTTTGGAACCGGTCTGGCGGCGGTCTCGCCCGCGGTTGCCACAGGAGTCGCCGCCCCTGTCGATCCGCTCTCCTGGGTTACAGCGCCAGTCACCGCGCCGGTGGGGGACTTGCCCGCGAGCGTCATATTCTCTGGCCTGGCGCCTGGCTTTGCGGGCCTGTGGCAAGTGAACGTCGTCGTGCCTCCAGACTTGTCCGCCGCGCAGCAGGTTACGGTGTCGGTGCGTGGAGTCACCAGCAATACGGTCGAGATCTGGGTGGCGCCATGAGTTACTGCACCGCCATGGTGACGCCGGCTTGACTGGTGCTTCCGCCGATAGTTACCGTCACCGGAACGTCAGTCCCCGGCTGCACGTTCTGGGGCACCTGCGCGTTGATCTGGAACAATCCGGGCATCGTACCCGGCGCGGCGCCGGCATAGGTCACCGTGGCGGCCTGCCCGCCAATCTGTACCGAGACGGAAGCCACCGGCTTGGGCAGCACCGCCACTGCCAGCCGCCCATCCACGCCCGGCGGGTCGGTCACGCCTTCGCCGGTGCCCCAGAGGCTCACGATCGAGCCGCGCGGCGCGGGCGCAGCCGCGGAGTTGTGGGTAAAGCCGTCCTGGTTGAGGATCGCACCCTGCCCGGTACCCGATGCGTTCGCAGTGAAAAGCCCCGGCCCGGTCGCCGCCACCGTGACCAGGAACGGATCAGAACGCACGCCTTGATATTCCACCTGCACGTGCGTCGCAGGGTTGACCAGGCCGAAGTAGGGCGTCACCACGGCGATCTGCGTCGCCGACACATACACCACCGGCGCCGGAATGCCGTCGAACAGCACGCGCACATTCGCGACGTTGGTGCTGACCATGCCGTTCGAATCGAGCGCGAGGCCAGCCAACTGTTGAGGCCCCATGGCCGATCCCCAGACAATCACCATCTGCCCAGGCGCGATGGCCGATTCGTAGGAAGCCGCATTGGTCACAGCGTTCACTACCGGTTTCGGCACCGGATAAGTGGCCGGAGGGATCACCAGCATGGTGATGGAATTGGCGGGAAAAGTCGCCGTCAGGCTGCCGCCGCTCACCTGAATGTTGGACTGCTGCGCGATGGCGCCCAAATTGGCGCTGCTATACTGCCACACCTGCGCTGACGATCCCGCCTGGAAGTTGGCCAGGCTCACCGCACTGGTGAGCGGGCCGCCGGTCTTGTTGATGACCACTGCCGTCATGTTCAAATCCGAACGCACCGCGGCGTAGATGGCGAGCTGGCTCTGATCGGCGCTGACGGCTTGTACGCCGGTTTCGCCGAACGCTCCGCCAATGCCGTCATAGTTGCGGTACATCTTGAACGCAAACGCGCCGGGGTCGGTGGGTTTGGGCGGTCCCCAAAGCGTGGCCAGATCCAGGCCTTGCGCGCCGAAGATGCCCAGCAGGTCGGCCTGCGCCAG
>Ga0335081_10015927_pt1 | contig 12166 bp, 10 predicted proteins | sample Lox_Sample_35_FD_206713 | JGI IMG/M metagenome (GOLD analysis project Ga0335081, IMG submission 206713) | Soil microbial communities from Loxahatchee National Wildlife Refuge, Florida, United States - Lox_Sample_3.5 | ecosystem: Environmental > Terrestrial > Soil > Wetlands | place: USA... | reverse complement strand
GCCGGCAAGTATGTGGTCGCCTAAACGAAAGCTGGCCAAATGTCGGATCTGTCACAAGGGCAACGCGACTTGCAGGGGTTCTCAGCCGAACAACTGCAGGCCGCTTTTTTTTCGGCTCACAAGACTACGGAGCAGCGCGTCACGGCGATTGCGGCCATGCTGCGCAGCCCCGCCGGGCCGCTCTTGCGCGAACAGATCGGACGATGGGTCATTCAGCACCTGCCGGCGGAAGAGATTGTCCCCGACAAATATGCCCATTGGCGCCCGCTGGTGCAGGACGCCATGTTGTTCTGGTTCATTCATCTTTCGACCGACAGGCTCGCGCCCAAGCTAGTTGAACAGATGGAGTTGCCCAAGAATACAGCCACGGGCAAGCGTCTGCTCAAGCTGATTGCGAAAGTTCCAGGCTTGCAAAAGCTCGGCCAGGTTCTGGCGAGAAACCGGCATCTGCTGCCCAGCTTACGGCGCGCGCTTACAGAACTGGAGAATGGCATCTCCGATATGGACGCGGATGAGGTACACGCCATCATTCGCGAGGAGCTGGGACCGAAACTGCAAGAACATGCAGTGAGTGTCAAACCGGGTATTTTTTGTGAGGCCAGCGTCAGTTCGGTCATGCAATTTACCTGGCACAACCCTGACCTAAGCAAGCGCGAGCGCGGCGTATTCAAGGTCATGAAGCCATACATCCCGGCGTGTTTCGCCGAGGATATGCACCTGTTAGCGCAACTGGCAAAGTACGTCGCAGGCAAGCATCGCGAATACGGATTTGCCAAACGCGTGCTGCCCGAGACCTTCAGCGATGTTCGCCGGTTGCTGCAGCATGAGGTGGAATTCTCCCGCGAGCAGGCCACGCTGCAGGAGGCTTATCGGCTTTATGGTCCTGTGCTGGGAATTCGCGTGCCGCGATTGATTCAGCCACTCTGCACCTCCAAGATCACGGCTATGACCGAGGAGCACGGCAGGAAGATCACCGAAGCCGTGGCCCGCATGCCGAAGTGGCGGCGCATCGCCGTATCCGAAACATTGATTGAAGCCTTCCTTGCGGTGCCCATCTTCTCGTCCGAGAAAGACGCGATGTTTCACGCCGATCCGCACGCGGGTAATCTGCTCTACAACAAACGCACCGGGGAACTGGTGATTCTCGATTGGGCGCTCACCGAACGCGTGAGCCGGGAGGAGCGCCGCCGTCTTGCCATGTTTTTCCTCATGACTGCCTTGCGCGATCCCGAAGGTATTTGTGAACAGATTCGCGCGCTCAGCCGGGGCGGATCCAGACGCAAGGGCGAGCAGGCGAAGATCATTCGCGAGTCGGTGGATCACTTCATTGCCAACCTGCCGCTGGCGCACATGCCGCGATCGGTGGATGCGCTGGATTTGTTGGAGGACATCGCGTTCAAAGGCGTGCGCCTTCCTGCTCCTCTTATTATGTTGCGCAAGGTGCTGTTTACGCTGGATGGGGTGCAGCACGATATCGGCGATCCCGAAGTCAGCGTAGTGGCGGTTCTTGCGCGTCACGCTACCCCGCGATGGCTGACTAGTTGGAAGGCGTTTGGATCGCCTTTATCGTTGCGGGACTGGCTGGCAGTGCAGTTCAGCACGCTTTTCTATGGGACGCGCGTAGGATGGCAGGGAGCTCAATCGCTTATCGATCGATCGCGATCCGCCGCGAGCCGGGCTTAACAACAGTGTCGTGCGCGCCCGCCATATAGCCTTGTCCGCCCATTTCTAGCACCGCCCCACCTGTTGTTTCCAGGTCGACGATCTCTCCCGACGCCGTTTCGAGGTGAACGGAGGCATTTGCCAAACTGTTGTTCACCACCTCAAACGTGCCTGAGCAGTCGGTTTTCAGATACGGCAAGCGATGAATTGCCGAGCCACGGCCGTCAATTGTGACTCGTAACTTGCAACCATCGTTTGTGACCGCGTCGAAGCTCCACTGCGGGTCCCGCCGATCTACCCTGGCTTGCCGCATCCTGCGAAAAACATATGCTTTGCCTTCGTGCCAGAGCGCAGCCCTGCGGAACATCAAACCCAGCGGCATGTCGTAAACCAGAGCTTCAAAGGTGCTGGGAGTGCCCGACGGGCGGGCGAAGTAAGCGTGCGTCCAGGTCCAGGAGCTGCGATGGCGGTATCCGCAATTGTGGCCTTGCAAGCCGAAGCCCAGCGGTTGACCTTCAAACTTGCGCCCATCGAGCGTGATGTGCCCGCTGAACACTGCGTCCGAGTGCGGCGTGCGCGAAAAGCCGATCCATCCTTTTGCGCTCAGGGTCACTCGAAATTTGGAGCTGTAGTGTAGCTCCCATGAGACGTCATGGCCATCCACCTTCAGCTGCCCTGTGCAGGAATTCTCGTCGATGGCATTACCGGCAACTGCAAAGTGAAAGGGATTTTGCCCTCTTGCGCTGAGATGAAGTCCTTGCAGTGGGAAGCTCTGGATGAAAGTTTGCGGACGATCATCAGCGGGAAACCACGTTGCCCAAACCTGCACAGGTTTGCCCAGTTCATCCTGGGAACATCCTTGGCGTCCGGGATTCAGCAGCAGATAACGAAACCACCACGCGCCCTGGCCGTCCGCCAGGGCAAGACGCAGAAACCAAACCTCGTACCGCCGTCGCATCGAGAGCGATGTGTAGACCTCGTTGAGCGTCTTCACTTCGTCAGCATAGCCGAGAATGGCCTTCTGACGCAAAGCAACAGAACACCGTTTTAGATTGACATAAATCTCAGAAAGTAATACCGTTATTACAATGCTGCACTGCAGCAATAACGGAGGTCGTAATTATGGCGAAGAATAAGAAAACTGTTGCTGCTCATCCGGCTTCGGTTCCGTCGGATCTCTTATCCATGCTGACCGGCTGGATGCAACAGGGAGTCGAGGGTTTTTCCGCCACTCAGCGCATGTTCGAAGAAGTTGCTGTCCGTCAGAACGCGGCCACAACCAAGGCACTGCAAGAAGGCATTGCCTCCGCCGAGTTTTCTCCATCGGCGATTATGAAGAAACTTGCAGTCGAGGGCACCTCCAGTTTCATGGAAGCGCAGAAGATACTTCTCAACCTGGCACAGCAAGAAAATGAGATCGTGATGAACGGAGTCAAGGAGCGCGTTGCCGGTTCCACCCGCGCCACGGCGGTGACCGACATGGTGCGGCGAAGCCTGGATACTTTTGTCCGTATGCAGCAGGACTTCCTGAAGACTACCAGCAAGCAGGTGAGCACCTGGCTAGACACAGTGAGTCTTGAAACCGCCCTTCAGGGCGCACCGCTGATCGATCTTGCCCGCGAGGAGATGGATGCTTTCGTTCACGCGCAGCAGAACTTCCTTGACGTGATTCTGCAGGAAGCGGCCAAAGCCGCCACCGGAACAGGTGCGCGTCCCAAGAAGAGGAAGAAGACCGACCTGTCGAAGCTGGCGCAGAACGCCACGAATTCCTTCGTAGAAGCGCAAAAACGTCTGCTGGAAGTCCTGACCGAACAAATGGCTGTGAACGTGAACGTGGCAACCCGGGTGATGCGCCTAATGTCACCGCAGCGGCTGATTCCGATGGCCAGCCTGACAGGAGAAGGACTTAGGGCTCTTGTGGGAGCGGAGAAGACGCTGATCGACGCAATGACGAAGCCTGAGCATCAAACCGGGCCGCAGAGGAGGCAGGTCCGGCGTCATAAAGTCCGCGCGGCCCACGCTGCCGCTTAACGAGGCTGGGCAACCGGACCGGCAAAAACCGAACCTATATCCTTGCAAAAGCGGCGTGCGTGCCATGAAAATTACGGTAAGGCAGCAAAAAGGCTGCTGTCACAACTCGGTTTTTGTGGTAGGCTCTTGGGTTTTGTGACCGATGAGAAATAATCACGCGAGGAAGAACGGCGCGGGACGCCAGAGAACAACGGCCCCGGCCCGAAAGTCCCGGGTCCGGGAGCACCAGGCCGAGGCCGATATCGCGATCTGGAAGGAAGCGCTGTTTGGCGCCGAGCTCCTCTTATTGCATGCATCTCCTGTGTACTACGGTTTAGGCATACCTCGCGGCGATGGCTCCGCCGTGGTTGTAATTCCCGGTTTTCTCGGCACTGATCTCTACGTCACCCACCTGCATTCCTGGCTGGAGCGCCTCGGTTACCGGCCCTACCTGTCCGGCATTGGACTGAATGCAGACTGCCCGAACCTGCTCATTCGCTATCAGCTTGCCAATACAGTTGGGAAGGCAATCGCGGAAACTGGCCGCAAGGTGCATTTGATCGGACACAGCCTGGGGGGCATTATCGCGCGCTCGCTGGCGGCGCAGCGGCCCAAGGAAGTCGCTTCCGTTATCACCCTAGGCTCGCCGCTGCGGGGGACGGTGCTTCATCCCTCGGTGCTGAGCGCGGCCAATGTTGTGCGTAAGCAGATCCTTGACCAGCATGGCCGCCACGTCTTGCCGGATTGCTACACTCCGCGCTGCACCTGCGAGTTCCTCGGGTCGCTACGCTGCAGTATGCCGACTTCGGTTTGCGAGACAGCCATTTATACCTGTGATGACGGCATTGTCGATTGGCGATATTGCAAGACCGGCAATCGCCAGAATGATTTCGAGGTGCCAGGGACGCACGTCGGTCTCGTTTTCAATCCTTCGGTTTACACCATTATTGCCGAGCGCCTCGCGAAAGCGACCTCGGGCTGATCTTTCTTTCATCGATAGCTCTCCTTTGGACTGGCATCACTGCCGCTTGTATTCATTGTCACTGACTCCTTGATCCGAGCCGCGTATGTTGTGGCCAAAACTATCTCCGGAGGTGTGGCATGACTCCCAATCAGTGGCCTTGGAGCCCCGAAGAAGAAGCGCAGTGGGAGAAGGAACTGCAGCAATCCCCGGTGGGTCAGATCGGCGATTTAATCGATGAAATGGTGAGCAACGGACTCGGCTCTGTTGCTTACGATCCGCTGCTGGTCGAGGAAGAGCCGGAAGAAGTGCTCATCCCCTGAGCGACGTGTGAATGCACCCTTTCCCCGTGACCAGCATCACAGCTTTGCGCCCGCGTCAGCGCTATTCTGGTCACCAGCGAGGTAACCCATGCATCTCTCCACGAACTCCGCATCAACTATCGATTACGGTCGAAAACTGTTTGATTCCGGCGTCGAGGGGGCACGTGCCGCTCAGCAGGAGTTTATGCACGGAGAGCCGCTTGCACCGTTCCTCGGCGAGTCGTTGCGAGATGCTTGGAAGCCTGCGGTGCTGGGCGCGTGTCTCGGACTACTGAGCAGCATTCCCACGCGGAGATCGGCAGCCCGTGCAGTTGCGTGCGGCTTGATCGGGGGTGCAATCGGGTTCAGCGCGGGCGTTGCCTGGAAGAGCCGCCGTCTGAGTGCCAGTGTCGTTTCCGGCGCTGTCAAGAACATCCGCAAAGTTCGCAATGAGCACTGGCTCGAAACGCACCCTATCGACTACGCTTAGTCTTCACTCCATTCCACAAGCCCTTAGCGGCATACGTCACATGCCTGGATGTCACACATCACGGCTTTTCGTGCTCTTGTCTGCCTAAGCTCTTGCTAAGGGTCTGCTCCCAGCGGCCGCCCCACCCAGATATCGTTCGCCATTCTCGCTGAGTGCAGGTCGAAGTTGGAGGAATTGACAGGGCCGTTGCTTTGGCTAGATCGTCCGGCATGTCCGGGAGGTGGCCATGACCATCACCAGCGAAGTCGCACAACACCGGATTCGGGTCCCGCACGAGAGGGAACCCGAGCACTCCGAGGGCGCAACACTAAGAAGGCGAGAGGCCACACACGAAACCTCAGAGCAGACTCCAGTCTTGAGTCCCGAACGGATTGCTTACCTGGAAGGACTGGTAAAGCAGGCTCGCACCGCGGCCGCGGTGTTCACGCAATTTGCCCAGGAAGACGTTGACCGCATCGTCAAGCCCATGGTCCTGGCTGGGCTGGAGCAAGCTCAATATCTCGCGCGACTTGCTGTCGAGGAGACGAAACTCGGAGTCCTGGAAGACAAGTCCCTCAAAAACATGGTGGCCACGGAGTTTGTCTACAACTATGTGAAAGACAAGCGCACTGTCGGCGCGATTCGCGAAGTTCCCGAACGTGGCGTGATCGAGGTGGCGGAGCCCATCGGAGTCATCTTTTCCCTGACCCCAATTACCAATCCGACTTCGACGGTGCTTTTCAAGTGCATCATGGCGATCAAGACCCGCAATGCGGTCATCTTCAGCCCGCATCCGAATGCCTGGCATTGCTGCAAAGAAGCAGTGCGGATTATGTACGAAAAGGCACTTCAGTACGGCGCGCCCCAGGGTGTGTTCAGCTGCCTGGAATCTCACACGCTGGAAGACAACGCCTACCTCATGCACCACAAAGATATAGGCCTGATCGACGCAACCGGCGGGCCCGGCGTCGTGAAAGCCGCTTACAGTTCCGGCAAGCCAGCACTGGGTGTGGGCGCCGGCAACACGCCCGTATATCTGGAAAAAACCGCCGATCTTAACATGGCCGTCGTCGACATCATCACTTCCAAGACGTTCGATAACGGCACGATCTGCGCCTCTGAACAGACGGTCGTGATCGACGACGAAATCTACGAGCTAGTATTGAAAAAATTTGCCGACTTGGGCGCACATATCTGCACCCCGAAGGAAACCGACCTACTAGCGCGCACGGTGATCGATCCGGAAACCGGATATATGAATCCCAACGCCGTCGGTCAGAAAGCAACCGACATTGCGCGAATGGTCGGACTCGCGGTCAAGCCTAATACCAAACTGCTGATCACATCCATTCAAGGGGTTGGACGCGAGCATCCGCTTTCACTGGAAAAACTGTTTCCGGTGCTCTCGGTGTTCCGCGCCAAGTCGGCTGAGCAGGCGCTGCGAATATGTGTGGACGTCAATCATGCCGGAGGCCTCGGGCACACCGCAGTTGTCTTCTCGCGCAACGATGAAATCATTCGCAAGTTCGGCGAGGTGATCAATGCCGGACGCGTCATCGTGAATTCGCCGGGATCGATTGGCGCCTTTGGCGGCATTTACAACGACATGGTTCCAACTTTCTCATTCGGCTGCGGCACCGGCGGCGGCAACAGCACCACGGACAACGTGAACGTCTATCACTATCTCAATATCAAGCGGATGGCGAGAAGGACGCAGGCCCATATGTGGTTTCGTGTTCCCAATCAAATTTATTTCAATATGAACGCGGTCGAGAATCTCCGCAAACTGTCATCGCGCTCCACCATTGTGATCACAAACCCGTACATGGAACAGATGGGGCACGTGGACACGGTTCGCCGCCATCTCCCCGCCGAAACTTTGGTCCACGTGTCAGTGATTCCGGACGCCGAACCCGAGGCGAAGGTGATCATGCAGGGAGTAGAGGCGTTGAACTTCTACAAGGCAGACCAGATTATCGCGCTGGGCGGCGGTTCGGTAATCGACGCGGCGAAGATCATGAAGCTGAAGTACGAATCGCCGGAAGCCGATCTGGAGGAACTAGCTGCTCCCTTCATGGATTGGCGCAAGCGGGTCGTCGAGTACCCGAAGAAGAAAGTGTGCCAGGCACGCCTGGTTGCCATTTCGACCACCAGCGGCACGGGAAGCGAAGTTACTCCATTTGCCGTGATGACTGACAAAGAGCGCGGCCGCAAAGTGACTCTGGCCGATTATTCGCTGACTCCGGACGTGGCCATTGTCGATCCTCAGTTTGTGATGTCGATGCCGAAAGGGCTTACGGCGGATACGGGAATCGACTGCCTGACACATGCGCTTGAAGCGGCAGTTTCCATCTACGCATCGCCGTACACCGACTCCAATGCCATGCAAGCGATTCGCCTGGTGTTCAAGTACCTGCCGGTGGCTTACGAACATCCCGGAGACGAAGAAGCTCGCAGCATGATGCACAATGCCGCCTGCATCGCGGCCATTGCATTCTCCAACGCGGCAGTAGGCGTCAACCATGCGCTTGCCCACTCGTTTGGCGCGAGGTTCGGGGTTGCGCACGGCCGGGCAAACGCGCTCATGTTGCCGCATGTGATTGCGTTCAACGCGTCGGTTCCGACCAAGTTCATGCCATCCCCAAATCAGCGGGGGTACGTCGCACATAAGAAGTACGCGACTATTGCAGACCTGCTCGGCCTGGGTGGCAGCACTACCGATCAGAAGGTGAAGAACCTGGTGTCGGCCACTGAGCAACTGCTGGATCGGCTGGCGATTCCGCGCTCAATCGCCGATCTGGGCATTTCGAGGGAAGACTTTGAGCTCGCTCTTCCGGACTTGGCGCGAATCGCTTTTGATGATCCCTCATGGCGCTCGAATCCGCGCATGCCGTTGGTGAGCGAACTGGTGGAGCTGTTCTGGTGTGCGTATCGCGGCCGATCAGCGGCGAAACACGTTGTTGGGTCACAAATGCAATCCGCGTGATGGATGGTGCTCTATGGCAACTGCGTTGTGGGTGAAGATCGATGGCGAACACGCGGTGCGAACCTTGGGGGAGATTCGCGAAAAGCTGAACGGTGATCAAGGCGAGATCGTGCTCGACTTCTCTTGCATCCGGCAGATCACACCTCCGGCAGTGCAGGCACTCGAGGATCTCGCAACCGCGACCGATCACTCCCCGGTAAGGATCGTTCTGCACCGGGTGAACGTTGATGTTTATAAAGTCCTGAAGCTGATGAAACTGGCGCCCCGGTTTTCGTACTTGAACTAGTGAACAGCCCAGCGACTCGGCGCCGCCGCTGGTTTGGGATTTGAGGAGACACGTCATGCCACGTCACAGAGAGAGAGACCGCCTTTCTACGGGAGATGCGCTTTTCCTGTACCTCGAGCGCGATGGCATGCCTCTGAACGTTGCCTCCATCAGCATCTTTGAGGGCGTGATTTCACTGGCTGCGTGCCGCCGCTTCATCGAGTCGAAGCTGCCCCTCATTCCCCGCTATCGCCAGCACGTCATGCCTTCGCCATTCAACCTGGGTCTTCCTAGCTGGGAATACGATTCCAACTTCGATATCCGAAATCACGTTCATGAAGTTGTGCTTGAGAACGGAACCGCAAGCGACCTGCAGACTGTAGCAGGACAGATCCTGAGTCAGGTCATGGACCGGCGCCGTCCGCTATGGGACTTCACGTTGGTGCGTGGTTTGAAGGGCGATAGAACCGGCCTCATCACCCGAGTGCACCATTGCCTCGCCGACGGCCTGGCTGGCGTGAGCTTGATGAATGTGCTGATGGATCACAATCAGGAGAATCAGGATTATCCGGCAGGGAAGACGCGCCTGCCGAAACGCCCGCCCAAGGGGTCTCCGAATTTACTGGATGAGGTCATCACTTCGTCCGTGTCAGTTGCCGAGAAGGTGCTTTCGGCGCAGATCGAGTTGTGCAATGTAGTGCAGCAGGTGTTCGGGGCTCCGAGCCAAAACGGCAACGGATCCGTCGCGGTTGCTCAGGCCGCAGCAAATTCAGAAGTGCACACTTCGCCGATGAACGACTTCGCGAAATTCATGCCGGAACTTACATCGGCGACGCAACCGCTGCCTTTCAACATTATTTGCCGTGGACCGCAGAAATTCCGCTGGACTGAGATACCGCTGGCCGAGATCAAAGCCGTAAAGGACAAGTGCGGAGTCACCGTGAACGATGTCGCGCTCACGATCGTGGCGTCGGCCATCCAGCGCTACGTTGAGTCACGTGGTGTTAAAGTGCGTGGCCGCCTGCTGCGGATTGTCATGCCGGTTAACGTGCGGGGTAATGGCAATGTAAGAGACCTGGGGAATCGCCTCACGTTCGTTCCCATCACACTTCCTCTGGACATTCACAGCCCGCGCAAGCTGCTGGCCGCCATTCATGAGCGGACCACGTTCCTGAAACACGCACATATCGGCGAATGTGTCGGATTGGCAGGCACAATGTTGGGGACCATTCCGGCTGCGGTTCAGGAACTCGTCGGACCGATCGTGAGCCAGGTACCGCTCGGACTGTGCAACATCATTTTCACTAACGTGCCAGGACCAACGTCGCCCTTGTACCTGATCGGTCACAAAATGCTGAGTTGCTATCCTTACGTTCCCATCGGTGGCGATCTCGGAATCAACTGCGCTGTTCTGACCTACACTGGCACCGCTTACTTCGGCTTCAGCGGAAACGCACAGGCTGCGCCAAACCTCGGACGCCTTCCGAGATTTCTTACTCGCAGCTTTGCCGAGCTGAAGAAAGCTGTCCGCATCCGGCCGCAGCGGCCAAGCCGCAAAACGGTTGAGCCACGACCCTCGGCTGCGGCCCCGAAGCATGTTCAGACCATTGCGGAGCCACCAACGCGGATTCCGGCCCAACCCATTCCCATCACTCCGCCAACCGATCAAAAGGAGAACGAACCTCTACCCGTGGGAGCTTAGCGTGTCAGTGCAACGAAACCTGGTCGGTTCGGACCCCAAGCCGAAGTTTGACTTCGATTTCGTGGTGGTAGGGTCCGGCTTCGGCGGCAGCGTGGCGGCATTGCGCTTGGCGGAGAAAGGCTACCGCGTGGCCGTCATGGAGATGGGCAAGCGGTGGAACGCCGGGAACCTGCCACACAGCAGTTGGTACCTCCACCGCTGGTTCTGGCGTCCCAAGCTTCTGCTGCGCGGGTTTTTTAGTATGCAATATTTTAGGCACGTGACGGTTCTCCATGGATGTGCCGTCGGCGGCGGATCCGTCACCTACGCCACCACTCTGCTCCGGCCACCGGACAAAGTATGGCAAACCGGGTCGTGGACTGGCATCGCCGATTGGAAAAGCGAAATGCCGCAGTACTACGACACGGCTTCCAGGATGCTCGGGGTGGTGCAAAACAACATTCTTGGTCCCGGCGATCAGTTATTAAAGAGCGCTGCCGAAAAATGCGGTGTCGGGCACACCTTCTACCGCACCAGCGTGGCCATCTTTCAACCGCCGGAAGGAGCGCAAGGCGGCGACACCGTACCCGATCCATATTTCGGCGGGGAAGGTCCGGCCCGAACTACCTGTATTGCCTGTGGTGGTTGCATGATGGGATGCCGCTATGGCGCAAAAAACACTCTCGACCTGAATTACCTCTGGTTGGCGGAAAAGCGCGGCACAACTATCTTTGCCGAAACCAAAGTCGTGGATGTAAAGCCTCTGAACGGCACCGCCGACGGCAGTGATGGATACCAGGTGCGTACGGTTTGTGCCACGAGTTGGTTCGGTAAGCGGCCGCAGCACTTCACTTGTCGCGGAATTGTGTTCGCGGGATCATCGCTGGGGACGATGGAGTTGCTTTTTCAGTTGAAGGAAAATGGGTCCCTGCCGCACATCAGCGATCAGCTGGGAAAACACGTCCGCACCAATTCCGAATCACTGCTCGCGGTGCGGATGCCTGACAGCCGGGAAGATCTTTCGACCGGCGTGGCCATCGGTTCCGGCATCTATGTTGACGAACACACGCACATCGAGGCAGTCCGCTACCCACGCGGCTCCGACACCATGAGTTTGCTCACGACTATCCTGACGGGCGGCGTCCCCGGATGGACGCGCATTGTGCAATGGCTAAAAAATCTTGCTGCGGCTTTGCTGCACCATCCGCTGCGCACCCTGCGCGTCATGCAGCCTTTCGGCTGGGCCCGCGAAACCGTGATCCTGCTCTGCATGCAGGCTTTGGACGGTGATCTCGAAATGGGCTGGCGGCGCCCTTGGTTTTGGCCCTTCCAGAAATTTCTCAGCACTCGTGGCAAGAAAGTTCCGACGTACATCTCGCAAGCCAACCAATTCGCCGAGACGTTGGCGCGGCTGAACGGCGGGACTGCGCTGAGCATGATTCCCGAGATCCTGTTTGATGTGCCTGGAACGGCGCATTGCCTCGGTGGGTGCGTGATTGCCGATTCGGCAGCGCATGGCGTGGTCGATGCCCGCCACCGTGTCTTCCGCTACAAAAACATGTATGTGTGCGACGGATCGGTCGTGGCCGCGAATCTGGGCGTCAATCCAAGTCTGACCATCACTGCTCTGGCAGAGCGCGCGCTGACTTTCGTTCCCATCGCATCGCAAACGACCTGGAGAGATTCCGCGGCATAAGCTTTTCGCCAATGTTGCGCCTGCCAGAAGCGCCAAAATGCGCCACTCGAACTTGTGACCTCATTCGTGTGACATGCCTCACAAAGCTGCTAGCTAAGCCTCACAGACTGCACGCCCACAGCCGAAACATAATC
>Ga0335081_10015925_pt1 | contig 12167 bp, 13 predicted proteins | sample Lox_Sample_35_FD_206713 | JGI IMG/M metagenome (GOLD analysis project Ga0335081, IMG submission 206713) | Soil microbial communities from Loxahatchee National Wildlife Refuge, Florida, United States - Lox_Sample_3.5 | ecosystem: Environmental > Terrestrial > Soil > Wetlands | place: USA... | reverse complement strand
CGTCAATGATATGATCCCCAACCATCACGGCTTCTTCTCCCGATGTCTTCAACCGTTTCATCGCGTAGGTTAAGTGGTCCGGGTGGGGCTTGACCTTCTTCACCGAATTTCTCGAAACGAAGACATCGCAGAAATCGTTGATGGAAGGAAAAACCTTTCGAACAGCGTCCTCGCAGTTCCGCGTGATGATCCCGATCTTAACTCCTTTTCTTCTCAACTTTTTTAAAGTTCCCTCCGCCCCCGGAATCAGCCTCCCGTCTTCCGCGGCTTCCATTTCTACTTCGTGAAGAATAGCATGGGACTCCTGGTAAAATTTTCCCGCGCCGGAGGGGTTTTTCACCCGCAGGGCTTGATAGACCTCGTCAGTGATCTCAAGCAGATACTTCTCCTGAATCGTCTCAGGGCTAATTCCATACCCCTTCATTAAACCGAATATCCGCTCTCTCATGAGAGAAAAATCGATATTGAGGACAGCGAGGGTCCCATCGAAATCGAAGACAACTGCCTTAATTTTAAGATGCTGATCCTTTTTTTCGAAGGCATCCATAGTATTTCCAAAGGACCTTTCCAGCGCTAAGAAATTTACCATTCTTTTTTACCACATGAAAATCGATAAGCCAAGGAATTTCATCCGTCCCGAACCCTCACCCTCTCTTATTCTGAACGAGTCAGAGGGGATATGATATAATGAGTTTGGAAGGTGTGCCGCGAAGAACGTCTTCTTTTTCTATATAAAGGAGGTGATGTTATGCCAGTCTATCTCATGCTCACCACGCTAACCGATGAAGGGCGGAAGACAGTCAAAGAGAAGCCGAGCAGGATCAAACAAGTTAACAAGGAAGTGGAGAAGATGGGGGTTAAGATTCTTTGCCAGTACGCTCTCTTGGGCGTGTATGACTTCGTGAACATCCTGGAAGCCCCTGATAACCAGACGATGGCCAGGGTGGCATTGGAATTGGGTTCCAGGGGAGCTCTGAATACCACCACGCTTGCGGCCCTATCCGTTGATGAATTTATCAATGCACTGAAAAAGAAAAAATAGATGGAGATTCCCACGAAGGTCTCTTTAAGCGATTTCGGCACACCTTCCACCGAGGGAGAGGTTCCTTATTTTTGAAAACAGCCCGAAGAAACCGTCCATTCGGCAATTCTTGTCGAGTTCCTCGTCAAACCTGTCGAATCTCTCTATTGATCGAAATCTAAGAAGAATGCCTTTAATACTTTTAAAAGATCGACAAAATATTCCGTAAAAGACGAAGCTCCAAGATCTGATGCCTTAAGAGAATTGAATTATTCCGAAGATCCGAGACCTTAATAAGCGTTTAAATATTCTGGATAAATCAGGTTTAGGACGCACGAAAGATTGCTTCCATTCTCGCGAAAATGGATTGGCACAGGAGTTGCTTCCGTCTATCCACGAAAGAAAAAAAGGAGGCAAAGTCCATGAAAAAGACGATGATTGCATTGGCGTTGGTTGCTGTGATGTTCTTAGGTGTCTCGTACGTCTTTGCACAAGATCCGGGTGCTGGTCCAAGCCATGGATGGAGGCACGGTCAGGAACACCGGGGACACTGGGATAGGCTTAACCTCACCCCGGAGCAAAAGGCGAAGTTCCACGAATTGCGTCGAAAGTTTATAGCAGAAAATGCGCAACTCATCGGGGGGCTTGTAGCCAAAAGGCTGGAATTCAACTCATTGTGGACCGATCCAAAAGCAGATTCGCAAGCTATTCTGGCTAAGGAAAGGGAGTTGAGAGACCTTAAGAACCGGATGAAGGACAAAATTATCCAATATAAATTGGAAGCTCGCAGTTCGCTCACGCCCGAACAGATTGAGAAGTTTGGAGCAATGGGGGGGAAGGGTCATGGTTTTGGTCGTGGTTTCAAGATGAGCCATGGCCAAGGCATGGGCTGCCCCGGTATGCGGGAGTAAGAATGCGCATCGTTTGAGAAAAGGAGAAAGGAGGAGGAAACTTCCTCTTTCTCCTTTTCCAATTTATCGATCAGAGGGCGACAAGTCTCGTTGTTAAAATTATCCTCTTCGATAAAGATGTGTTATAAATCTCTTAGAATTCTCGACTTGACCTGATTCTCTCTGGGAGATAGTCAAACCCTTAAAAGTGAACGGAGTAACTCCAAGGCGAAGTACTAAAAGAGAAACCTCGGGTGACTGCGCCCTTGCGTCTTGCCAACCCTTATCGACCGCCTATTTGAAAAACAGACCGGCAAAGAGTCTCTTGCGTGCACTGGCGTTGTCCGCGTCGATTTCCTCGCTTTTCCTTTCAACCGGCTTTGGCGAGACGGTGGACGCCCGATCTGCGGTGATAAGGGAAGCATCCACCGGAAGGGTCCTCTACGCGAAAAACCCCGACCTTCGGCTTCCCCCGGCAAGCACTGCGAAACTGATGACAGCGATACTGGTGATAGAGAAAGCGAACCTCGACGATGTCGTAACGATAAGCAAGAATGCCTCCCGGGTTCGTCCTTTGAAAGCTGGCTTCAAGAAGGGAGATAAAGTTACGGTCGAGGAACTTCTTTACGCCGCTCTTATAAAATCTGCGAACGATGCTGCCGTTGCTCTGGCAGAGGCTATAGCCGGTTCTGAGGAAAACTTTGTCTGTCTCATGAATCAGAAAGCAGCGGCCCTAGGGGCAAAGGATACCCAATTCATAAACGCCACCGGCCTCCCCGGTCCCCGCCAATACACAACGGCCTTGGACCTATCAACCATTATGGTATCCGCATTGAGCTATCCCAAGTTGAGGGAGATCATCGGGACTCCTCTAGCAGAATTCTCGACCAGAGATGGGAGACGCTTGTCCCTGAAAAATACAGACAAACTCTTATGGTCTGACGTGTGCGTGATTGGCGGGAAAACAGGCTATACTTTTACGGCCGGGCATTGTTTCGTAGGCGCCGCTGAGCGTGAGAAAACAACCATTATCGTTGCCCTGCTTGGGAGCCCAAGCCGGAATCGTCTCTGGAAAGAGACAGAAGCGTTGATTGACAAAGGTTTCCAAATGATCGGGAATCACAACCAGCCTTGATTGCGGAAGCGAAAGAGGATTGAGACGGTGAAAGCCATTTTCAGAAGAAAAGCATTTTGGTTTACTCTTGTCGTCCTTTTGTTTGCCGCGTGCATCTATCCCCCTTTTCTCTTGATGACGGAAGGGGGGATTACGGTGGGAAGAAAATGGGATTGGATTTTCACACTTCCAACTCCCCAGGAGGTGCCCAGAATGGATTTGGCAACGTTATTCGTCGAAGCGATCATCGCTACACTGATAGCCTTCGGGGTTTCGTCGATTCTTTTGGGTATTGGAAAGGTTTCAAAGCAAAGAACGCGATCGCATAGCAGGGTCGGGAAACCGTTTTTGAAAGAATGAAAAAATCAATTATTTCGGGACAACGATTACAGCGGAGGGGTGATAGGCTGAAGCAAATGAAGACAAGGGAGCAAATTTTGTGCAGAATGGGAAAAGAGGCCTGGAACCTCTATCCGGTTTAACCAGTGAGGTAAATGGATAAAAGAGTTATAATGAGCTTACGCGGTAACTACCCACCTACGCCCGGCTTCGGCGGGTCATCCGCCGGTGAGCGAAATCCGCCGAAGCATGATACATTGATCGTCGAAATGGTATGTCGCCTGCGTAGGCGGATGAATCTTTAAGGAAATACAAAAAGAAAGAAAGGAGATGGGGCAATATGGGAAGAAAGAAGATCCTTTGTCTGTTTCTTTTTGCTGTTCTTATTCTCGTTTTTTCTTCATGCCACCCTCGTCATGTCTCAGATATTAAGCCTAACATGACGAAAAACGAAGTGGTCTCCTTGTGGGGGAAAACAGACCATATCACTTATAGGGCTGTTAACGGGAAGACTCTTGAAACATGGGAATATCACTTTCTAAACACCAATTCCGTTTGTTTTGTCACTTTTTCTCAAGACAGAGTTGTGGCCACCCAATGTCGCCCTCTACGAAGGGGAGGGTACGGGTACTACTACCCGTCACAGCCGAGCAAAACAGGGCCCCCTCCAACGGAACACAATTTGGTCCGCGAAGGTTCTTTAGCAATGAAGCTGGCTGTGGCGCTGAAGATGGGGGAGGTTAAAAGCGAGGCGGAAGCCGAGAGCAAACTGGCCTCCGTAGGTATCACGCCGCGTAACGGGTGGATTGCCGATTATCCGGTGACGCCTCAGGTTATAGGCGAGTTGCAAAACGCAATCGGTGCGGCAGTGGATTCCGGCAAATTAGCGATGAACAAGGACGAGGCAATCAAAGCGCTCCAGGACCTCGTTGCGAACATCGAAGGCCAGCACGAGGGAGTGGAGCCCTCCCCTGAGGAACAGCCCCCTCCTGAGCCATATTCTTACCCGTACCCCTACTACCCTTACTATTATCCTTACTACCCCTATTACTATCCCTATCCATACCCATATTTCTACTATTACCACTTTCCTTTTCACCATCGTTGGAGGTAAGGATGAAAATGAACGGGTACGTAAAGAGACTTGACTGAGCGGGGAGGCGAACATGTTCATGCCGAAAGCAGTATGGATGAGGAAGGTCAGGGTTTTCACTATCGGGTTCAGCATCTTTCTGATAGGTTGTGCCGGCTCCGGCCGGTACAATAAGCCCCGCTCAGAGCCGGACGGCTTCGAGGGTATCAAGTGGGGAGCCGAGATCTCCACGTTGAAAGACATGGAGAAAGTGGCACAAGGCAAATCATCCGATGCCGACGTGGCCTGGTATGCAAGAAAGGGGGATTCCTTAGCCATAGGCAAGGCAAAATTGGAAAAGATATTCTATTCGTTTTGGATGGGAAACTTTGAGAGTGTGTGGATTGACTTTAAGGGCGACGAAAATTTCGAGGCTCTCAAGAAAGAATTATTTGAACGATATGGAAAGGCCCTTGAGTCTGAGGAACTGATGAAAAAGATGGATAAAGGGGCAGGGAGAGAACCCTCTTCGATAGGCCATGCGGAGCAATTTTATGCCTGGTGGGGCAAGAATGCAGACATCTCATTTTCCTATTCCAAGGATCGACATGCGGGAACCCTTTCTATCAACTCCAGGATGATCACTGAGGAGAGAAGAGCCTACGAAAAACAAAAAGAAAAGGAGAAGCAGTTAAGGGAGGGGGGATCCTAAAGGGCATGGGGTGATAAGAAAGTCGATATCCATAGCTGTTTTAGCGATGGCAGCTGGCCTCTCAGGAATTTCCTCCTGTGCCACAATGCCGAATAAACCTCTTGCTCCTGGCGAGCTGAAATTATTAAGTGTCCTTGTCCCAGAAAAAGAAAAGATCAAGCTCAATGTACCCTTCACAGTGGATATCAGCTTTGAGGCGGATGGCCAGCCGGAGGTGAGGGCAGCTTGTTTTACCCTCTCGGGAGACGGACCCCACTGTTCCAAAGTAACGTACGTGGACTACGGGTTACCCGGAACGATCCAGGTGCAGTTTCGCACGAAAAATCCTGGCTCACGCCTCTTGGAAGGCTATGTTCTCTATCTTCGAGACGGGAAGGTCCAACCCACAAATGTGGTGAGTACTTATCTTCCTCTTATTCAACAATGAAGAATCTTTCGGGATTCCTAAGCGGAAAAGGGAAACTTGCCGCGTTAAAAGCCCCGGCATTTATGCCGGGAAGGATGAATATCCATGAAGAAAAGACTACTCGTTCTGTTTTTTTGCTTTGAGCTATTAGTGCTTGCATTCTTAGGCGTTCGAGGGGCCAGGGCCACCCTTGGTGAATCCGTAGACTCCATTGAATTAGACGGAAAGATACTCTCAGCGGCAAAAGTCACATCCAAACCCATATCTACCGCTTACGCCAATTATACAGTTTATCAGCTCGAGTATGATGGCACCTCCGTGCGAGAGTATGCCTCGCCATCGGGAATCGTGTTTGGCATCGCCTGGAACGGGTTAGTCAATCCGAATCTTACACCGCTTCTGGGTTCCTACGCCAGTGAATATCAGGAGGCCCTGGGACGGACAGTACGGAAACATGGCGAGAGACATCTGCGGGTGGAGTCTGATCATGTGATTGTTGAGAAATGGGGACACATGCGGAATTTGAAGGGCCGGGCTTATGCGCCCAACCTTATCCCGGCGGGGGTGAGCATTGATGAAATCAAATAGGATACGGTTTAAAAGCTCCCTTCGAGGGAATCCGATCACAATCAGCATCGTAAACGCCTTTATCCTTTTATCAGTCGCCCTGTTGTCTCTGGGGATCAGCCAGGCGGATGCACAGGTTGACCTCATTGAGACTCAGGTGAGCAATCCGCCTGCCACGCTGGCTGAGGGAGAACATTTCTCGGTAACCGATACAGTGATGAACCAGGGTGCTGACCCGGCTGCTTCGTCCGTCACACAATACTATCTCTCTGCATCAGGTATTAAGGATACAAACTCCATCCTTCTTTCCGGCAAGAGATCGGTCCCCGGCCTTAAGGCAGGGAAAAGCTCGAGGGGGCTGGCAGCTGTAACAGTTCCTTTGACTACTCCGACGGGTGTATACTACCTCCTTGCATGTGCGAATAACACCGGTGTAGTGCAGGAAAGTAATCAGACAAATAACTGTACTCCCTCGAAGAAGACTGCAAACCTTACTGCTCCTGACCTTGTCGAAATATCGGTGACCAATCCTCCTTCGTCAGAATCGGCAGGAGACAGCTTTTCAGTGACCGATACGGTAGAAAACCAGGGGGACAGGAAAGCGGTCGCCTCCGTTACACGATACTATCTTTCCTCAACCGGTGTTAAAGATACCGGCGCGGTGCTTCTCACCGGCAGTAGATCGATACCTGCTCTTGCTCCAGGAGCTACTTCCGGAGGAACAGTGACAGTAAAAATTCCTTCTAACACTCCTGACGGTATCTATTACCTCCTTGCATGCGCTGATGACACAAATAAAGTAGCTGAGAGTACCGAGACGAACAACTGCATTGCTTCGTCGACACAAATTACCTCATATTATACTGCCAACGTACAATCGATCACAGTCAATGGTTCGCTTTGCTCGGCAGCCACCTCGTCCTCATACCCCAACAAACCTTGTGTAAGCGTAACCGTTTGCAGCCCCGGCAATACCACAGACTGCCAGACCATCGATGATATCCTGCTCGATACTGGAAGCTCCGGGCTGAGAATTTTCAAACAGGTGCTCACTGTTTCTCTTACACAGGAAACAATCGATTCCAATGCCCTTACCGAATGCATCCAATACGGAGACGGCTCATCCGATTGGGGACCCGTAAAAATGGCAAGTATCATCCTGGGAAACGAGCCTGCTGTCCAAGTTCCTATCCAGGTTATCAATCAAACATTCGGCACCCCTCCAGAGGCTTGTCAAGGTCAATATCCTGACACAAGTCCTACCGAAGCGGGTTTCAACGGAATCCTGGGCGTGGGTATTTTTAACCCGGACTGCGGTTCGGAATGCGCGAGCTATAGCGATAATGGGATGTATTACATCTGTAATGGGAGAATCTGCATGGGGACCGCCGTTCCCCTTTCCAATCAGGTTCCAAACCCGGTGGCGCTCCTCCCTGAGGATAACAACGGGGTCATCGTCCAGCTTCCAGATGTTCCTACCGGGGGATCAATATCGGTTAACGGACAACTCCTCCTCGGGATTGGGAATCACTCCAACAACACGCCTTCCGCTGGAGTAACCGCCTATGCTGCAGATAACAATCCTGCAGATAATAATTATGGCGAATTCTTAACAACTTTCAGCGGGAGTCTTTTGTATAGTTTTCTTGATACCGGATCGAATGGCCTCTTTTTCCCTGGTTGTTTGACCAGCCTTCCTGACTGCGGCTCTCCCAATTCGGGCTGGTTTTGCCCGTCCTCCCTGGTAGACCAATCGGCCACTAATGAAGGAGCTTCCGGCTCGCCGGAAGGGGCAGTCTCATTTCAGATAGACAATAGCAATTCCCTCTTCTCCTCATCCAACATGGTCTTTCCGGACATCGGAGGAGACATCGGATGTTATGAGGAATTCGACTGGGGTATTCCGTTTCACTTGGGAAAGAACGTCTACGTCGGCATCGAGAATACATCTTCCACATTGGGAACCGGACCTTACTGGGCGTATTGAGGCCCGGCCATCACCCTTCAAGTCTTTCAAAGATGTCCTTAAAGATCGGGACAAGCTCAACGAAAGCCTTTCTCAGATTCGGGTCGAAATGTTCGGGAGAAGTCCTTCCATCGCCCTCCACAATGATCTTCACTGCCACGTCGTGGTCTAAAGAGGATTTGTATGGCCTTCTGCCTCGAAGGGCATCATACTGGTCAACGATATTCATGATTCTCCCTGCCATGGGGATTTCTTCCTCTCTAAGCCCCCGCGGATATCCGGTGCCGTCCCACCTTTCGTGGTGAGTCAACGCAATCGTCTCCGCCATCTGGAGGTACTTCGATTTCGAATCATGGAGGATATCGGCTCCGATAAGGGTATGGGTCTTCACCAAAGCAAATTCTTGCGGAGTAAGCTTCGTGCTCTTCAACAGGATCTCGAGGGGAATCCCCACCTTGCCTATATCGTGCATGGGGCTGGCATACAAAATGGTTTCCTGGTCTTCTTCTGACCATCCAAGATATTTTGCCATGTGTTGACAGTAATGGCCAACTCTGCGGATATGAGCGGCCGTTTCTTCATCCTTATATTCTGCGACCGTTGTCAGCCTGATGATGGTATCGATATATCCCTCCCGTATCTGTCTTATCTTTTCCTCCACTTCTCTTCTGAGCATCTCGTTATGGTTGCTCAGAAAATCCTCGAATTCCTTTATCCGAAGCAGGTTTCTAATTCTTGCAATCAGCTCCGGTCTGTCGATCGGTTTTGTAAGAAAATCGTTTGCGCCTGCCGAAAGCCCTTTGATCCTCAGCTCCCTGTCTGTCGACCCGGTGATGAGGATGATGGGGATGGGGCGCGTGGACGGGTCATCCTTGACCTTCTTGCAAACCTCCAAGCCATCCATTTCAGGCATCATGACGTCAAGCAATATCAGATCAGGGCTGTAGGTTTTTACCTTTTCGATGGCCTCTATTCCATTCGTTGCAGTGGCATACTGGTAGTCCTGTTTCTCCAAGACAGCACTTAAATACTTCCGAAGAACCGGATCGTCGTCTGCAATAAGGATTTTGGGCATTCTCTCTCCTTCCAGAGTCTGCTGCATTCGGTTGAAGTTTTGGGCAAACGGATGAGTCCTTCTCGAACAGGATGTAATATACGCAAAATCTCTTTCGTATGTCAAGGTGAGCTTGGCCCTGCGCGGCGATATTGCAAAAGGGCGAGACACCAGTTCTCGCCCTTTTCATCATGCCCATTTCTACCAGCAGTCAACTTTCTGTGTGAGAATCAGAATTCAATCGGGAATTGGATAAAAAAAGAAGGACCATATGGGTCCTTCTCCTGCCGTTATTGCTTTAGCTTACCGGTGGCTTCCGCCAAAGCTTCCGCCTCCACCGTGGCCTCCTCCAAATGAACCTCCGTGAGAACTTCCAAAGCTGCCACTGCTGCCGCCGCTGCGGAAGTTTCCAGAGGAACCACCACTACGAGAGCCGCTGTAGGAACTTCGTCCGCCCCTGGAGGCCGCACTGAAGGACCTGCCTGATGGTGCATTGTAGCTTCTGCCGCTAAAAGACCTGCCTGAGCGAGCCGATGGGCTCTGGAAGCTTCGATATTGTCTCCCTGTATACTGTCTCCCCGTATTGACAGATTGGCTGGATGTCCTGCCGCTCGCACTTCGGTTGAAAATTGAGCTCGCGCCTTTTCTGGCCTCCGGGGATGTAAAACCTCTTGAACCCGTTCCCGCAACGTTCCGTGCTGCCGTTCCGGTCGCTCTCGTCGTTGGATCAACCCTAAGTGAGGCATGAGTCTTTGGGTCGACGAAGTGATTGCTGATGAAGTGACCATGGCCATGATGGATGTGAAAATCGTTCAGGACGAAAAAACCAGGGAACCAGAACCCGGTATACCAGAATGGACACGGGACCCATGCATAAAGGTAGTAATAATCCCAGGGCGGGGGATAGTAAGACACGACTGGGGGACCTTCGTCGTAGTAATAGTTATTGACGACCTCAGAATCCCCGTAATCTGGCGGTTGCTGTTCGACAGGGTTCTGCCTTTCATCGACTTGAACGGGTAGGCCTTGTTGCGCAGCCAAATCCTGGACCGCCTTGGCCGCCTCGTCCCTGTTCATCTTCAATTTGCCGGAGTCCACCGCCGAGGCGACAGTATTTTGCAACTCTCCGATAATATCGGGCGTCACGGGGTAATCCGCAATCCATCCGTTTTTGGGAATGATGCCTGCGGCGGCCAGCGTACTCTCAGCCTCCGTCTCACCTTTCGCTGGCCCCATCCTTAGTACCTCGGCCAGTTTGACCGCAAAGTCTCCCTCACGAACCAGGGTCTGACCAACTGGAGGGGACTGCCTTCCCGCTTCCTGCTGGGCAGCAGCCACCATCTTTCCTGGAGGGGTTTGTGAAGGGATTGAGCGTCCCGTTTTCGGCATGCTCACTTGCTCAGCCTTATCGCGGTAAGCAGGAGGGATTTTGTCATAGTCGTCTGCTAAGTTCACAACTCCTTTTTCGTCCACCCATCTGTAGATAGTAGCCGACGCAGAGGAAGTGAAAATAAAACACGCCGATGCCAGCAAAAGAATAAGCGCCTTCTTCATCTTTTCCTCCTTCCGTTTTGATGAAAGATAAACCTTGTTCTCCCTTTACCTTGAATAATACCTTTTTTGTTGATTCCTTACAACTTATTAGACGTACTATTTCGGTCTTTTATTCAACATCCTCCATTCCCTGCTGCAATGGCGCTGTCTTCAAAAAAATTGGAAGGGATAGAAATAGAGTTAATGCTCACATTTCAGCTAGTTACGAAATCAAACCACTACCGATTTGCACCTGAAAATCTCAGACCGCTGCATCTTTTATTAATAGTGGGCCCAAAGGGATTCGAACAAATGTAATCTCATGGTGCATTGAATTATTCGGTCAAATATAGCAATAATTATTATGTCCGTTTAAGGGGACTGATTGAAAGGAGACCCATGAAGAAACTTGTTCACATCAGGGAAATTTCAATGCAAACCTCTGACTTGGGGGACCATTACATTCTTGTGGAAGGCAGTCTCATAGACCACCGGTATCGGGCGAGGCAGGAGGAAACCCGGGAGGAGTGCGAGCTCGTACATCATATGGTGATTCGACTGAAGGTCAAAGGGCCTGGGATGGTGATCGAACACGCAGAGGCCGCAATGCCTCACCACCCGAGGAGAGAATGCCCGGAGATGCTACCCTGGATACGGGATCTGGAGGGATTGGAGATTGCCCCGGGCTACACGATGAAAGTGAAGAAAGCCATCGGCAGAGCAAAAGGCTGTGCGCACTTGACGAGCCTCGTCATTTCCATGGGAGAGTCCGCCGTCCAGGGATATTGGACTGCCTATGGAACGGAAAGTAGAAGAAAGGGCCTTAGTGAACAAACCATAAAAAAATTCATAAATACCTGCCATCTTTGGAAAGAGGATGGCCCTATCGTGAAAGCACTCCGACACGCTTCAGACTCCCAGGGTCAATGAAAATTGTCTTATCCCACCATCTTGAAGGATTTATAAGCCTTCTTTACCCAATGAATCAGGCTCCACCAGATACTATTAATATGGCTTTGGAAAAGGAGATGTTCTCTGTCACTTCTGACTCAGTTCTTCAACAAGCGGCTGCGAGTGGAAGCGTAGTATACAGTGGGTCACTTCGCTTGAGACGGGATAGTCGTATCGTTGCCGAACGCAGCAATAACCGGATATTGCATTCTTCGGAAGGACGCTTCACCGGTGTTCAGCAATCCCATGGGTGGGTAAAGCTTATCCTTACAAAAAAAATAGGAATAAAGATGAGGACGCGATTTTATTCGGCCGTATTGGCGATCGTCTTAATGCCGACGGTCGGAGTATCTCATGCTCGGGCTCCGTTCTGTCAACCACCCTAATGCCGTGTTGGAAACCTCCCTGCGGAGACGCCTATACACTCCCTATTTTGTCTTCCACTTTTCAACAACCCAGGGCGGTATCTTAATGGGAACGATTCCCTTGTAGGTGACCTCAGGCGCCTCGGGCGTTGCCTTCCACTTGTTCGGCCAGACCCC
>Ga0335081_10015924_pt1 | contig 12167 bp, 12 predicted proteins | sample Lox_Sample_35_FD_206713 | JGI IMG/M metagenome (GOLD analysis project Ga0335081, IMG submission 206713) | Soil microbial communities from Loxahatchee National Wildlife Refuge, Florida, United States - Lox_Sample_3.5 | ecosystem: Environmental > Terrestrial > Soil > Wetlands | place: USA... | reverse complement strand
CCTCGCCTTGCACCGAGAAGGTCCGTTCGGCCAGATGCTGGCCCCGGCTGGTGAACGGGACCGCCGCCTCCGGCCGGAACCCGCCGATCCTGACCCGCAGCGGAACGGCGAAGCGCCGGGCCAGGATGTCCATCACCCGCGGCAGGTCCATTTCCCGCCGCACGCCCGCGTACTCGAGCAGGTACTCGTTGACGATCGTGCTGCCCTCGCGCACGCCGTTGAGCGCGATCAACGTGGCGTGCACCTGTTCCAGGGTGTACGGGCGGAAACCGGGCCCCACGTGCTCGGCGATCAGCGCCTGCACCCCGGTCAGGAGCTCGCGCAGCCGGCCGGTTTTCGGCCCGTAGAAGGCCACGGCCGAGATGAAACGGCTTCCCACCCCGTTCATCCTGCCATCCCGGAGAGCGGTAGGTTGCGGGCATGAAGTTCGGGCTCATGTACAACACCGGTATCTACGGCACCGACCCGGACCAGATGATCGCGGTGGCCCGGCACGCGGAGCAGCAGGGTTTCGAGTCCTTCTACACCCCCGAGCACATCGCGCTGTACCCCGGCGCGAGCGTGGGGCCGGTCACCTTCCCGGCGGCCACGCCGGTGGCCGATCCGCTCGAGTGCCTGGCCTTCGTCGCGGCGGCCACCGAACGCATCCTGCTCGGCACCGGTGTCCTGCTCCTGCCCTACCATCAGCCGGTGGTCCTGGCCAAGCGGCTGGCCACGCTGGACGTGCTGTCCAAGGGGCGGATGCGCCTGTTCACCGTGGGCGTGGGCGCGCTGCCCGGCGAGGCGATGGCGGGCGGCGTCGACTTCGCCACCCGCGGCCGCCGCGCCGACGAGGCCATCGACGTACTGCGGCTGCTCTGGGACGGGGACGAGAACGGGGTCAGCTTCGACGGCGAGTTCTTCTCCTTCACCCGCCTGTGCAGCTTCCCCAAGCCGCTCGGCCGGCTGCCCATCCACGTCGGCGGCTCCAGCCCGGCCGCCGCCCGCCGCGCGGGCCTGCGCGGTGACGGCTACTTCCCCGGCGGCGGGCTCACCGAGGCCGAACGGGCCGCCCAGTTCGACCTGGCGCTCCAGACCGCCCGGGCCGCGGGCCGGGACCCGGCCGCGCTGGAGTACACCCGCTGGGGCACCATCGACATGACCGCCGACGACGTGGCTGCCCACGCCGCGAGCGGCACCGCTCGCCTGGTCGTAGGCCCCGCCTCCACTGACCTGTCCGAGCAGAAGGACCAGATCTCCGCCCTAGCCGCCCGCCTGGCCCTCCGCCCCTAACCCTCGGCCGGGCGGGCCAGGCTCGCCCGGGCCAGCTCCCGCAACTGGCCGAGGGTCTCGCCCGGCTTCCCGGCCAGCACCCGGGGCCCGGCCGCGGACCGGGTGATCTCGTCTGCCTCCTCGCCGGCCCGCTGCGCCGCCTCGGTGGTGGCCGATGAGAGCACCACCAGGCTGGCGCCGGCCTCCTGGGCCAGCGCGGTCACCTCGGCGACCGGCAGGTCGGCCGCCAGGTGATGTACCAGCCAGCGGTCCTCGCGCAGGCACGCGGTGGCCATCAGGGCCGGCAGCCCGTGCCGTTCCCCCGGCGGCGTGGTCACCACCGCGATGCCGCGCGGGCGGCCCTGCGGCTGGTGGGTGCGGGCGGCGATGAGCCGCTCGCAGATGGCGCTGGCCCGGTGCTCGGCCCCGATCGACGCGACGCCGCCCGCCCAGTCGTCGCCGACCCGCCGCAGCGCGGGCGCGATGATCCGCTCGCACAGATCGGTTAGCGGCACGCCGCGCGCGAGCCGGGCGAAGACGTGCCGCGCCGTGGTCTCGTCCCCGGCCATGATGGCCGCGTGCAGCCGGTCGGCCTGGGCCGTCCAGTCGCGCACCCGGATATCCGGCCGCGGCGCGGTACCCGAGGCGCGGCGGGCCGCGAGCGCGCTGACGTCACCCTCGCTGACCTCGTAGCCGCGGCCGGTCTTCCTGGCCGGGAGAACCCCCTGGCGTACCCACGCGTAAGCGGTCTGGTAGTGCACCCCGAGCATCTCGGCGGCGTCACGTAGCTGCATGAGCGTCTTCCCGTACCAAGGTCTTCATAATTTAGTGTAATTTAGCATTAATTAGTTCGCCGACGTCGGGCGAGCACCTGGCGAGGGCAGCCGACGCCTTGAGAGGGTTGAGACACGCGATGGGACTGACGTACTCCAGTGTGATAGATGCAGGTCAAGACGAGGTGTTCGCCTGGCACACCCGGCCGGGAGCGATCACCAGGCTGATTCCACCCTGGCAGCCGGTCACAGTGCTCGGCGAGGCGGGGTCGCTCCGCGACGGCCGCGCGACTCTGACCCTGCCCGGCGGGCTGCGCTGGGTCGCCGCCCATCAGCCGGACGGCTACGACCCGCCGAACTCCTTCGCCGACTCGCTCCTCCGCCTGCCCTGGCGGCACACCCACCAGTTCAGCCCGGTCGGGCAGGCGGCCACCCTGGTGACCGACGTGGTCGAGACCCCGCTGCCCGCGCGGGTGCTGCGGTCCATGTTCGTCTACCGGCACCGGCAGCTCGCCGCCGACCTGGCCGCGCTAGCCCGCGCCCGCGCGATCGGGCCAGGCCCAGAGCCGCTGACGATCGCGGTCACCGGCTCCAGCGGCCTGATCGGCACCGCGCTGACCGCGCTGCTGACCACCAGCGGGCACCGCGTCATCCCGCTGGTGCGGCGGCTGCCCCAAGCGGGGCAGCGCTACTGGCGGCCGGAGGACCCCGCCCCGGGACTGCTGGACGGGGTGGACGCGGTGATCCACCTGGCCGGGGCGTCGATCGGCGGCCGGTTCACCGCCGAGCGCAAGCACGAGATCCGCGCCAGCCGGATCGAGCCCACCCGCAAGCTAGCGGAAGCGGCCGCCTCCGCTCCGGGCCTGAAGGCGTTCGTCACTGCCTCGGCCATCGGCATCTACGGCGCGGACCGGGGCGAGGAGATCCTGACCGAGGCCAGTTCCCGCGGCGACGGGTTCCTGGCCGACGTGGTGGCCGGCTGGGAGGACGCCGCCACCCCGGCGGCCGCGGCGGGCATCCGCGCGGTCCAGGTCAGGACCGGCATCGTGCAGACGCCGCGCGGCGGCATGCTGCGCCTGCTCAGCCCGCTGTTCGAGGCAGGCCTCGGCGGCCGGCTCGGCACCGGCAAGCAGTGGCTGGCCTGGATCGGCCTGGACGACCTGCTCGACATCTACCTGCGCGCGGTGCTCGATCCCGGCCTGTCCGGGCCGGTCAACGCGGTCGCGCCGGAACCGGTCAGGAACATCGACTACACCCGGACGCTGGCCGCGGTGCTGCGCCGGCCCGCCGTGCTGCCGGTCCCCGGGCTCGGCCCCCGGCTGCTGCTCGGCGACGAGGGCGCCAGGGAAATCGCCCAGGCCAGCCAGTACGTCCGGCCGGAGCGGCTGATCGGTGCGGGGCACCGGTTCCGGCAGCCGGAACTCACCGGCGCGCTCCGGCACCTCTTCGGCCGCGAAGGCGCATGAGCGGGCGGAGGATCGCCGTCGTCGGCAGCGGCATCAGCGGGATCACCGCCGGCTATGTGCTGTCCCGCCGCGACCACGTGACGCTGTTCGAGGCGGACGACCGGCTCGGCGGGCACGCCGACACCCACCCGATCGGCGTCGACACCGGCTTCATCGTCTACAACGAGCGCACCTACCCCCTGCTCACCAGGCTGTTCGCCGAACTCGGGGTGGCCACCCAGCCCTCGCAGATGAGCATGTCGGTCCGCTGCGCGGGCTGCGGCCTGCAGTACGCGGGCCAGCGCGGCCTGCCCGGCCTGGCCGCCGGCCTGCCCCGTGGGCGCGGCCGCTACCTGCGGCTGCTGGCCGAGGTGCCCAGGTTCCACCGCGCCGCCCGCCGCCTCCGCGCCGCGCATCCACTACCACCTGAACCGGCTGCAGAACCTGGCTGGCGGCGAGGACTACATCGTCACGCTCGGCGCGCCCGGTCCGGTTGACCCGCGCCTGGTCATCGACCGGATGGAGTATGCGCATCCGGTCTACACGCCGGCCTCGGTCGCCGCGCAGGGCCGCCTGCCCGGGCTGAACACGCACGTCACCGCGTTCGCCGGCGCCTACCACGGCTGGGGTTTCCACGAGGACGGCTGCCGGTCCGGCGCGGCGGCGGCCCGGGCGCTGGGAGGCACCTGGTGAGAGCGCAGATTTATGAGGTCACGATCAGCCACGCGCGTTCGGGCCCGCTGCGCAACGTGTTCCGCTACCGGAGCTACCTGTGGCTGGTCGACCTCGACCACCTGCCCCGGGTCCCGTTGCTGGCCCGCTTCCGCGCCCGTGACCACCTGGGGGACCCGCGGGCCAGCATCCGGGTCAACCTCGACCGCTTCCTGGCCGCGCGCGGCGTCGACCTGGACGGCGGCCGGGTGACGATGCTGGCCCAGGCGGCCGTGCTCGGGTACATGTTCAACCCGCTGACCGTCTACTGGTGTCACCGGGCCGACGGCTCGCTCGCCTGCGTGGTGGCCGAGGTGCACAACACCTACCGCCAGCGGCACGCCTACCTGCTCCCCGGCGTCCGCGCCGTGGTGCCGAAGGACTTCTACGTCTCGCCCTTCTACCCGGTCGACGGCCGCTACCGGATGAGCCTGCCTGAGCCGGATGCCAGCCCGGGCGGCAGGCTGGCGCTGAGCGTGCGGCTGGAGCGCCCGGACGGGCACTCGTTCGCCGCCGGCGTGCGCGGCCGGGCCGTCCCGGCCACCATGCGGGCGCTGCTCGGTGCGGCCGCCCGTCACCCGTGGTCCACCGCCGCGGTCAGCGCACGGATCCGCTGGCAGGGCGGGCGGCTCTACCTGCGCGGGCTGCCGGTGATCCCGCGGCCCGCTCACCTGCCTCAGGAGGGGGTCCAGTGACCAGCACCACCAGCAACCGCCTGGCCGTCGACCCGGACCGGTGGCCCGACGTGGCCACGGCGGCGGGCCCGCCCGTCCGCGCGGCCGTGGCCAGCGCCCTGTTCGGCGCCGCGGTGATCCGGCTGCCGCTGCGGGTCCGCCTGCCGGACGGAAGCCTGCACGGCGCCGGGGGACCCGGAACCCCGGTCATGGACATCCGGCGGCCCCGGGAGTTCTTCCGCCGGCTCGGCGCCTCCGGCCTGATCGGGTTCGGCGAGTCCTACATGGCCGGCGACTGGGACAGCCCCGACCTGACCGGGCTGCTCACCGTGTTCGCCGGGCACGCCGCCGAACTCGTCCCGCCCTGGCTGCAGCGGCTGCGCCGGCTGGCCGTCCGCCGCCCGCCGCCCGGGGACCTGCAGACCGTCGCGGGCGCGCGGCGCAATATCGGCCGCCACTACGACCTGTCCAACGAGCTGTTCGCGCTGTTCCTCGACGAGACCATGACCTACTCCTCGGCGATCTTCGGCGCCGGGCCCGACGGCGCGCCCGTCGCCGGGGACCTCGCGGAGGCCCCCCTACTCGCAGAGGCCCCCCTACTCGCAGAAGCGCAGCGCCGCAAGATCGACCGGCTGCTCGACCGGGCCGGGGTGGGGCCCGGCTGCCGGGTGCTCGAGATCGGTACCGGCTGGGGCGAGCTGGCCATCCGGGCCGCCCGCCGCGGCGCCACCGTGCGCTCCGTCACCATCTCCCGCGAGCAGCAGGCGCTCGCCGCCCGCCGGGTCGCCGAGGCCGGGCTGGCCGGCCGGGTCAGCGTGGACCTGCGCGACTACCGCGACGTCGACGGCCGGTTCGACGCGATCTGCTCGATCGAGATGCTCGAGGCGGTCGGCGAACGCTACTGGGACGCCTACTTCGCGGCCCTCGACCGGTACCTGGCCCCGGGCGGGCGGATCGGGCTGCAGACCATCACGATGGCGCACGACCGGATGCTGGCCACCCGGCGCACCTACACCTGGATCCAGAAGTACATCTTTCCCGGCGGGCTGCTCCCGTCGGTCACCGCGATCCAGGACAGCCTGACCGGTACCCGGCTCCGGATCGCCGAACGCGAGGACTTCGGCGCCCACTACGCCCAGACGCTGCGGATCTGGCGGGAACGGTTCGGCGCGCGGGCCGGCGAGGTCGCGTGCCTCGGCTTCGACGAGGTGTTCATCCGGATGTGGACCTTCTACCTGTGCTACTCCGAAGCCGGCTTCCGGGCCGGGTACATCGACGTCAGCCAGCTCACCCTGGCCCGGATATGAGGACCCCCAAGGGCGCCGCCGGGGTTATCGCCACCCTTCTGGCCCAGGCCGGCCTCGGCCTGCCGGTGCGCCTGCGCACCTGGGACGGCAGCGAGGCCGGCCCGGCCGACGCCCCGGTGCTGGTGGCCAGGTCCCCGCCGGCCCTGCAGCGGATCCTGTGGCACCCGGGCGAGCTCGGCCTCGCCCGGGCCTACGTCAGTGGTGACCTGGACGTCGAGGGCGACCTGGCCGACGGCCTGCGCCGGGTCCCCGCGCCCGGGCGCCCGGGCGGCCTGGCCGGGGCCGCTCGGCGTGGCCAGGACGGCCCTGGCCGCGATCCAGGCCGCGGCCCGCCTCGGCCTGCTCGCCCCGCCCCCCGAACCTCCCCGCTGCGAGCTCCGGGTCCGCGGCCGCCTTCACAGCCGGGCCCGCGACCAGGCGGTGATCGCCGGCCACTACGACGTGCCGTCCGCGTTCTACCAGCTCATCCTGGACCCCAGCATGGCCTACTCGTGCGCGTACTGGGACGGCACGGGCCCGGAGACCCGGGACCTGGCCGCGGCCCAGCACGCCAAGCTGGAGCTGATCCGCGGCAAGCTCACCCTGGAGCCGGGCCAGACGCTGCTCGACATGGGCTGCGGATGGGGTTCGCTGACCATCCACGCGGCCCGCGCCCGGGTCCGCGTGACCGGCGTGACCCTGTCCCGCGAGCAGGGCGGCTACGTCCGGCAGCGCGCCCGCGGCTTGGGCCTGGCCGCCGACCGCGTCGACGTCAGGATCCAGGATTACCGCGACCCGCTGGACGCCCCCGGCGGGGGCTACGACGCGGTCGCGTCGGTGGAGATGGGCGAGCACGTCGGCGCGGCCGGGTACCCGGCCTTCTGCGCGGCCCTGTACCGCAAGCTCCGGCCGGGCGGCCGGCTGCTGATCCAGCAGATGTCCCGGGACGGCCGCGCGCCCGGCGGCGGCCCGTTCATCGAGTCTTACATCGCCCCCGACATGGACATGCGCCCGGTGGGAGAGACGATCAGCCTGATCCAGGACGCCGGGTTCGAGGTCATCGGCATCGCCCTGGCCGCCCTGGCCGCGTTCGGTGTCTCAATGGGCCACGGAGACACTACCCGCCGCGCCCTGGGGACTGTTCGGCATCAGCCTGGGCTCGTGGCGAGAGCTGCCTGCCATCGCCGGGCCGCTGCTGATGACCGTCATCCTGACCCGCGGCACCGGAGCCCGGATGACCGACCGGCGGATGACCGCGCGGCGGCCGCAGTACGCCGACTACGTCGCCCGGACCAGCGGCTTCATCCCGCTGCCGCCCCGTCGGCCGTGATCCCCCAGATCGCGAAGGCCGGAGGAACCGCGCACGTCATCTGCAAAGCCTCTATAGGCCGATGAATCCATTGCGATGTGACTCTCTGACGGATCTATCCGTCAGAGAGTCACATTCAGCTGAATCGGGATCATGGAGATACGTTGTGCCGCAGGCGCAGCCCAGGCGGATAAGGATGCAGGTACGTCTGCTCCGCCAGCCACGGGAAGTCCCCGCCGCTCGCGTAGTGGGCGAGCAGCGCTACCGGGACGCTGAGCGGCTCCTCGCCGTGCCGGTACGCCTCGATCCTGGCCATCAGGTCGGCGCGGCGCGGCCGGTCCAGCTTCCGGGCGATCCGGCTTGAGGCGTGCTGCAGCGCGTTGGCGTGGCGCCCGGGGGTGGCCAGGCTGGCCAGCGCGGCCAGGAACACATCCCGATACCCGGCCGCGGCGGACGCGCCCGGCGCTCCGCCTGCCACGGGCCCCGTCCTACCAGCCGTGGCTACTATCCGGCCCGCCGCCCGGTAGCGCGCCGGGTCGTGCGCCAGCAGCTGCAGCTTGTGCCGGGCGTGGAAGGCCACCAGGTCCCCCGGGGACCAGGCCAGGGAGAACAGCTCCCGCAGCCGGGCTGCGGCGAAGATCCGCTCGCAGAACGCCTCGCGCAGCCCGGCGTCATTCAGCCGCCCCTCGTCCTCGACGGCCAGCAGCGGGAACGCGCGCAGCACCCGCGCGGCGTACAGCCCGCGCCCGGCGTGATCGGCGGCCGTGCTGTCCTCCCGGTACCGCGGGATGGCGCGCAGACCGCAGCTTGGCGACTTGGCCTTGAACACGTACCCGTCGAGGTCCGGATCGGGCAGTGGGAGGGCCTCCATCAAGCCGGTGTGGTCGGCGGTGCCACTCCGGTTGACCAGCCGCCCGTCGGCGGTCAGCCGGATCGGCTCGCGCGGGGTGCCCAGCCCCATGGAGACCTCGGGGCAGTACGGCACCCATTCCACGTGCGGGCCGAGGTCGTCGGTGAGGAACCGGTACCGCTTGTGCCCGCCGTTGAACCGGACCTCCTCGCCGAGCAAGCAGCTCGACACACCCACCCGGGGCCTGCCCCTCATATCCTCACCTTAGATGGATACCGCGATCGTGATCTTCACCCGTGACCTCCGGCTGCACGACAACCCCGCGCTGCACCTGGCGTGCGCCCGGGCCCGGCAGGTGGTGCCGCTGTTCGTCGTCGACCCGGCCCTCGGCGCGTCGAACCGTAGCCCCAACCGCGCCCGCTTCCTGGCCGAATCCCTCGCCGACCTGCGCACGTCCCTGCGCGAGCGCGGCGCCGACCTGGTCCTGCGCCGGGGCGACCCGGCCGCCGCGGTGATCAGGCTCGCCGCCGAGGTGCAGGCGACCGCGGTCTACCTCGCCGACGACGTGTCGCACTACGCCGCCGCCCGTCGCCGCCAGCTGGAACGCGAGTGCGGTCGGCACCGGATCGAGCTGACCCTGACCCCCGGCCTGACCGTGGTGCCGCCGGCCGGGCTGAAGCCGGCCGGCGGCGGGCACTACCGGGTCTTCACCCCGTACTGGCGCGCCTGGCGCGCGACGACCTGGCGCGCGCCCTACCCGGTCCCCCAGGCCATCACCATGCCCCCGGTCGAGAAGATCGGCCGCCTCCCGGCGAAGGAAACCGCCTCGCCCGGCCTGGCCCCCGGCGGGGAGACGGCCGGGCGCCAGCGGTTCGTCAGCTGGCGGCAGCGCCTGCTGGCCGGGTACGACGAGGACCACGACGACCTGCCCGGCGACGCGACCTCCCGCTTGTCGGCCTACCTGCGGTTCGGCTGCGTGTCGCCGCTCGAGGTGGCGATCGGCGCGCTGGACCGCCCCGGAGGCGAGGAGTTCTGCCGCCAGCTCGCCTGGCGCGATTTCTTCTACCAGGTCACCGCGGCGTTCCCGGACATCGCCAGGAAGAACTACCGGCCCGGACCGGCCTGGCACGAGGACCGGCGCGCGCTCGAGGCCTGGCGCGAGGGCCAGACCGGGATCCCGATCGTCGACGCCGGGATGCGCCAGCTGGCCGCCGAGGGCTTCATGCACAACCGGGCCCGGATGATCACCGCCTCATTCCTCACCCGCAACCTCGGCATCGACTGGCGGCACGGCTACGCGCACTTCGATTCCCTGCTGGCCGACGGCGACGTGGCGAATAACGCGGGCAATTGGCAGTGGGTGGCCGGGACCGGCCACAACACCCGGCCCAACCGGGTGATGAACCCGCTGCGCCAGGCCCGGCGATTCGACCGGTCCGGCGCGTACGTCGGCCGCTACCTGCCGGAACTCGCCGGCCTCGACCGCGCCGTGATCCACACGCCGTGGAAGCTGCCCCCGGCCCAGCGGGTCCGGCTGGGATATCCGGGCCCGCTGGTGGAGCTGGCTTAGCCAGCTGCTCAGGAAGACGGGGGCATCAGCACGGTGTCGATGATGTAGACGGTCGCGTTGGCGGTCTGCACGTTGCCGCAGACCACGTGGGCCTGGTTCACGGTGTACGTGCCGCTCATCCTGGCCGGGGTGACCATGCCGCCCTCCAGCGTCTTGATCCCCATGCCCGAGGCCAGCTGGCCCGGCGTGTGGCGGCCGTCGGCCACGTGGTACGTGAGGATCTTGGTGAGCAGGGCCTTGTCGGCCAGCACCTTGTCCAGGGTGGCCTTGGGCAGCTTGGCGAACGCGGCGTTGTCCGGCGCGAACACGGTGATGTTCGACGCGGAGTTGAGCGTGTCCACCAGGCCGGCCTGCTTGACCGCGGTGACCAGCGTGGACAGCACCGGGTTGGCGGAGGCGGCGGTGGCCACCGGCGCACTGGACATGCCGCTGAAGCTGCCGGCGCCCGACTTCGGCACCGACGAGCAGGCCGGCCCGAAGTCCATCGCGGCGGCCGCCGGGGCAGATGACGCGGCCTTGGCCGACGACGAAGCGGGAGCGGACGCGGTGGACGGCGAGGACGAGCTGCACGCCGCGGTGGCCAGGCCGAGGCTCACGGCCAGCCCGGATACGGCGAGAAGACGGTACTTCATCTCTTTCTCCTTCTTATCGAGCCGTCAGGTGACGGTCACCACGACGGAATCCCAGCCGCTGGCGCCGCCAGGGAAGGGATGGGCGCGCCGCGGTGTCTGCGTCACGCCCGTGCTATCGGTGGCCCGCACCCGCAGCTGGTGCAGGCCCGGGATGGCGTCCCAGCGCCAGGCCCACTGCCGCCAGGTGTCCAGCCCGGCCGGGGCGAGCCTGGCCCGCTGCCAGCCGCCGCCATCCACGCTGACCTCGACCGCGGCGAGGCCACGGTGGGGCGCCCAGGCGACCCCGGCCACGGTCGTTCGGCCCGCCCTGAACTGGGCCAGCGGCCTGGGCACGTCGATCCTGGACTCGGTCTTGACCGGTGCCTGGGCGGCGTAGCCGCGCTGCGTCCAGTACGCCCGCCGGGCCGCGAACGTGGTCACGGTCAGCCGGGTGACCCACTTGGTCGCGGACACGTAGCCGTACAGGCCAGGAACCACCATGCGGGCCGGGAAGCCGTGCGCCACCGGCAGAGGCCGGCCGTTCATCCCCACTGCCAGCAGCGCGTTCCGGCCGTCCATGATCGCCGCCAGCGGGGTGGAGATCGTCATCCCGTCGGCGGCCGACGACAGCACCTGGTCCGCGCCGGCCCGCACCCCGGCCCGCCGCAGCAGCCCGGCCAGCGGCACGCCGAGCCAGCGGGCGTTGCCGTTGTACGTGCCGCCGACCTCGTTCGATACGCAGACCAGCGTGATCTCCGCCTCGGTCAGCGGCATCCGCAGCAGCTGGCCGAAGCCGATCTCGAGCTCCCGCTCGACCATCCCGTCGATCCGCAGCGTCCAGTCCCCCGGCCGGATCTGCGGCAGCACCAGGTCTGTGTCCACCCGGTAGAAGCTGGCGTTCGGCGTGACGAACGGCGTCAGCCCCGGTATCCCCAGGTCCGCGCCTGCCGGGACCGTCACCCGCACGGCTGGCGCCGGCAGCCGCACCTGCCCCGGGACGACGCTGGACCGCGAGAGCAGCACGTTGCCGAGCCCGCCCGCTCCGGCGGCCACCACCGCCGCCCCCGCCCCCGCCACGAGCACCTGGCGCCTACTCGCCCCTTCGCCCGCAGCGGCCCCCAGCCCCGGCGGTCCGCCTCGCCCGATGCGCACCAGCAGAACCAGCGTTCCCGCGCCCGCGGCCGCCCCGGCCAGCGTTGGCAGCACGTCCGCCACCCCGGCGCCCGGTCGGGTGATCCCGGCCGCCACCCCCACCGCGGCGAACGCCGCCAGCCCGGCCAGCCCGTAACCCAGCCGCCGCACGGCCAGCACGCCGGTTACCGCGGCGAAGCCCGCGAGCAGCACGAGGATGCCGGCGATCAGGGCCTGCTTGTCGTGCGTCCCGAAATGCGCGATCGCGAACTCCTTGACCGGCACCGGGGTCAGGTTGATGGCGGCCTCGCCGACCGCGGCAACCGGCGCCCCCAGCGGCCCGGTGACCGCGGCGGTGAGCTCGGCCGCGCCCAGCGCGACGGCGCCGGCCAGCAGGCCGGCCGCGGCGCCCCATGTCTTCGTCACGGCCGCCATTCGGACCGGCCGGTGATCCGGATTGGTCGCGTTCTTGCAGGTCCGGACGTTCCTGACGAAATAAAGCGGACCAATCCGACGGGCCCGCGGCCTCGAATAGGGGTCATGAGCAGGCCTGAGA
>Ga0335081_10015922_pt1 | contig 12167 bp, 10 predicted proteins | sample Lox_Sample_35_FD_206713 | JGI IMG/M metagenome (GOLD analysis project Ga0335081, IMG submission 206713) | Soil microbial communities from Loxahatchee National Wildlife Refuge, Florida, United States - Lox_Sample_3.5 | ecosystem: Environmental > Terrestrial > Soil > Wetlands | place: USA... | reverse complement strand
ACCGGCAACGTCAACCTGCTCGCCGCCAATTTGACGACCCAGGTGCGCGCCATCGCCGAGGTGGCGACCGCCGTCACTAAGGGCGACCTCACCCGCTCCATCCAGGTCGAGGCGCGCGGCGAGGTGGCGGAGCTCAAGGACAACATCAACACCATGATCGACAACCTCCGTCTGACGACGGAGCGCAACACCGAGCAGGACTGGCTCAAGACCAACCTCGCGCGCTTCACCAACATGCTGCAAGGCCAGCGCGACCTCGCCACCGTCGGCAAGCTGCTGCTCTCGGAGCTGGCGCCGCTGGTCAACGCGCAGAACGGCGTCATCTATCTGCTGCAGACCGAAGGAACGTCGCATCTGCGTCTCCTCTCGACCTATGCCGATTCCGGCGACGAGGCCGGCGGCCATCCCGAGAAGCTCCGCATCGGCGAATCGCTGATCGGCCAATGCGCCGCCGATGCCCGGCGCATGCTCATTACCGAGATGCCCTCCAACGTCGTGCCGATCCGATCGGGCCTCTTCAAGGCAGCGCCCAAGAACGTCATCGTCCTTCCCGTCCTCTTCGAAGGCCAGGTCAAGGCGGTGATCGAGCTCGCATCGGTCAGCGTCTTCACCGACCTTCAGACGTCCTTCCTCGACCAGCTCACCGTCGGCATCGGCATCGTGCTCAACAGCATCGAGGCGACGATGCAGACCGAGGGCCTCCTGACCCAGTCGCAGCAGTTGGCGCGCGAGCTGCAGAGCCGCCAGACCGAGCTGCAGCAGACCAACGAGCAGCTGGAGCAGAAGGCGCAGCAGCTCGCCGAGCGCAACGTCGAGGTCGAGCGCAAGAACCAGGAGATCGAGCAGGCCCGCCGCGCCGTCGAGGAGAAGGCGACCGAGCTGGCGCAGACCTCGAAATACAAGTCCGAGTTCCTCGCCAACATGTCGCATGAGCTGCGCACGCCGCTCAACAGCATCCTCATCCTGGGTCAGCAATTCGCCGACAATCCTGACGGCAACTTGACGCTGAAGCAGATCGAGTTCGCCCGCACCATCCATTCCGCGGGCTCGGATCTGCTCAACCTCATCAGCGACATTCTCGATCTCTCCAAGATCGAATCCGGCACGGTATCGGTCGACGCCGACGAGGTGTTCTTCAGCAACCTCGTCGACGTCATCGTGCGGCCCTTCCGTCACGAGGCCGAGAGCCGCGGCCTTTCCTTCGACATCCAGCTCGATCCCAAGCTCGATCGCAGCATGATCACCGACAGCAAGCGCCTGCAGCAGGTGCTGAAGAACCTGCTTTCGAACGCCTTCAAATTCACCGACCAGGGCGGCGTCCGCCTCTCGATCGCCGCCGCAGCCGGCGGCTGGAGCGCCGATCATCCGACGCTGCACAATGCGCCCAACGTCGTCTCCTTCGAGGTCGCCGATACCGGTATCGGCATCCCGCCCGAGAAGCAGAAAATCATCTTCGAGGCGTTTCAGCAGGCCGACGCCAGCACCAGCCGCAAATACGGCGGCACCGGTCTCGGCCTCGCTATCAGCCGCGAGCTCGCCAACCTGCTGGGCGGAGAAATCCAGCTGCGCAGCATGCCGGGGATGGGCAGCACGTTCACGCTCTACCTGCCGGCGAAGTACGCCGGGCCATCGAGTCCGCAGCGCCAGGCGCCCCCGCCGAGCGCGCCGCCGCTCCATCCGCTCTCGATCGCGCCGCGCCCGGCCGAACCCGAGGCGGTGCCCGATGATCGCGAGACGGTGCAGCCGGGCGACGCCGTGCTGCTCATCGTCGAGGACGATCCGCATTATGCGCGCATTATGGCCGATCTCGCCCATGACAGCGGGCTCAAGGTGCTGATCGCCATGCGCGGCGCCGACGCGCTGGCGCTGGCGCGCGAGTATCAGCCGAGCGCGGTGTCGCTCGACGTCTTCCTGCCCGACATGCTCGGCTGGACGGTGCTGAGTCAGCTGAAGCAGGATCCGGCCACGCGCCACATTCCCGTGCAGATCCTGACGCTCGACGAGGATCGCCAGCATGGCCTCGCGCGGGGCGCCTTCTCCTTCATCACCAAGCCCACTACCACCGAGGGACTCCAGCAGGCGCTGGCGCGCATCCGCGAATACACGGAGACGCGTCGCAAGCGCCTTCTCGTGGTCGAGGACAATGCCGATGAGCGCCTTGGCATCAGCGAGCTTCTGGGCCACGACGACATCGACATCATCTCGGTCGCGACCGGCGCCGAGGCGCTTCGCGTGCTGCGCGAGGAGCCGGTCGACTGCATCGTGCTCGATCTTCGCCTTCCCGACATGTCGGGTTTCGACCTTCTCGAGCAGATCCGCGACGAGAAGAGCTTGGCCGATCTCCCGGTCGTGGTCTTCACCGGCCGCGAGCTCTCGGCCGAGGAGGACGCGCAGCTCCACACCATGGCGCGGAGCGTGGTGGTGAAGGGCGTCGAATCGCCGGAGCGTCTCCTCGACGAGACCGCGCTCTTCCTCCACCGCGTCGTCGCCGACCTGCCGGTCGAGAAGCAGCGCATGCTTGAGCGGCTGCACAGCTCCGACGACGATCTCGTCGGCAAGACGGTACTGCTCGTCGACGACGACGCCCGCAACATCTTCGCGCTGAGCAGCGTGCTGGAGCGCCGCGGCATGCGCGTGCTCACGGCAACCACCGGACGCGAGGCGATCGGGCTCCTCGACACCACGCCCGGCGTCGCCATCGTGCTGATGGATATCATGATGCCGGAGATGGACGGTTATCAGACGATGCAAGTGATGCGCACCAAGCCCGAGTTTCGCCGCCTGCCGATCATCGCGCTCACCGCCAAGGCGATGAAGGGCGACCGCGAGAAATGCCTCGAGGCGGGTGCGTCCGACTATTTGGCGAAGCCCGTCAACACCGAGCAGCTGCTCTCGGCGTTGCGCATGTGGTTGCACCGCTAGCGGCGGGAGGCCGTCGATGATCGCCCATGATCCCGTCAACATCCTGCTGGTCGACGACCAGCCGGCAAAGCTCGTGACCTACGAGGCCATTCTCCAGGATCTCGGCGAGACCCTCATCACCGCCGGCTCGGCGCGGGAAGCGCTGGAGCACATCCTGAAGAAGAGCATCGCCGTCATTCTCATCGACGTCTGCATGCCGGAGCTCGACGGCTTCGAGCTGGCGGCGATGATCCGCAACCATCCCCGCTTCCAGAAGACGGCGATCATCTTCGTCTCGGCCATCGCCCTCACCGATCTCGACCGCCTCAAGGGCTACGAGTCCGGCGGCGTCGACTATGTGCCGGTGCCGGTGGTGCCGGAGCTGCTTCGGGCCAAGGTGCGCGTCTTCGCCGAGCTCTACCGCAAGACGCACCAGCTGGAGCTGCTCAATTCCGAGCTCGAGCGCCGCGTCGCTGAGCGCACGGCCGAGCTCGCCCAGGCTAATGCGGAACTCGAGCGCCGCGTCGAGGAGAGGACGCGCGAGCGCGAGCTGGCGCTGGCACAAGTGCACGAGATGCAGAAACTCGAGAGCCTGGGACAGCTGACGGGCGGCGTAGCGCACGACTTCAACAACGTGCTGATGGCGATCCTCGGCAATCTTGACCTTGTCGCGAAGCGCCTCGGCGGAGGCGACCCCAGCCGGAACCTGGTCGACGGCGCCATCCGCGCCGCCGAGCGCGGCGCCACCCTCACGCGTCACATGCTGGCCTTCGCGCGCCGCCAGGAGCTCCGGCCCGAGGCGGTCGACGTGGCGCTCCGCATCGGCGGCATGGCCGAGCTGCTGCAGCGCTCGCTCGGTCCCGGCATCGAGATCGAGATGCAGTTCCGCGACGATCTGGCGGCGGTCCGCGTCGACCCAAACCAACTAGAGCTCGCCATCCTCAATCTCGCGCTCAACGCCCGCGATGCCATGCCGCAAGGCGGGCGTCTCGCCATCGGCGCGAGCCGCGTCGCGCTCGAGGGCGGCCGCATCCAAGGCCTGGCGCCAGGCAACTACATTTGCATCGCCGTAAGCGACACCGGCGTCGGCATGGACGACACCACGCTGAAGCGGGCGCCGGAGCCTTTCTTCACCACCAAGGGCGTCGGCAAGGGCACCGGCCTCGGCCTTTCCATGGTCTATGGCTTGGCGGCGCAGTCCGGCGGCGTCGCGCGCATTTTCAGCCGCCCCGGGTCGGGCACCACGATCGAGTTGTGGCTGCCGCTCGCCGAGGGCGATGCGGCTGGCGAGGCGGAGCTGGCGCCGTCGGCGCTGAGCAACGCACAGGGCTCCTGCCGCATTCTCCTGGTCGAGGACGATGCGCTCGTCATGTCGGCCAGCATCTCGATGCTGGAGGAGCTCGGCCACCGCGTTCTTTCCGCGCCGTCGGCCGCGCGAGCGCTGGAGCTGCTGAAGCGCGAGCAGCGCGTCGATCTCGTCATCACCGATCATGCCATGCCCGGTATGAGCGGCACCGAGCTCGCGGCACACCTCCACGCGCTCCGTCCGGATTTGCCGGTGCTGCTGGCGACCGGCTACGCCGATCTCCCCAACGGCCAGGCCACAACGCTGCCGCGCCTCGAGAAGCCTTTCCGCCTCGAGAAGCTCGCGGCGACCATCGCGGCGATGCTGCCGCCGCGCGGCGACGGCGCCATGCCTGCTGCCGACGAGACCGTCGCCGCGTTCTGACGTGGGAGAGATTGCGTTGACGCCGTGCGTCCTTGTATGTCGAAGCCGGGAAGGGAAACTCGGCTTCGTCCGGGAGGCCGCTGCGTCCCCAGGACACGTTGAGTGATCCTGTTCGAAGAGCGGCCCTCCGCCCTAAGCGTCAAGGCCGAGGAGTATCCAAGGGCCTGCGAGGAGCCTGTATACAAGGCCGGCTGACGCCGGTGCAGGGTCGGGGGGACCGGACATGATGGTGCGGCAAGGGAGGTCCCCATGTCCAGCTACGAGATTGTTGGGATCGATGTCGCGGCGCGCAGCCTGAGGGCGATCGGCGAGACGGTGGTTCTGGCCTCGGAGTACAAGAACGACGCGGCGGGTTGAGCGGTGTTGGTGAAAGCGCTGTCGCGCAGCAAGCGTGCGGTTCGCGTGGTTCTCGACGCGACCGGGGTCTACTTCCTCGATGTCGCCTGCGACCTCGCGGCGGCCGGGATCGCGGTCATGGTGTTGAACCCTGAAGGCATCGCATCACTTCGCCGAAGCGATGATGCAGCGCCGCAAGGATGATCCGGTCGACGCGGCGATGTTGCGCCGAAGGCGGCGCGAAGCGGCCTTGACCGCCGCGAGCACGCTGCTGCAATGGTCGCAGGTCGGTGCATCCCAATCACACTTGACCAACAACAGAGTATCTTCGAGACGCGATGCCGCTTGAGCGCCACCTTCACTCCGCCGTAAAGTTCAGCGCGATGCCGTTGATGCAATAGCGCTGACGCGTCGGCGGCGGGCCGTCGTTGAAGACGTGGCCCAAATGGCTGCCGCAATTGGCGCAATGCACCTCGGTGCGCACCATGCCATGGCTGCGGTCGACCGAGGTCTCGACGGCGCCGGCGACGGGCTGATCGAAGCTGGGCCAGCCCGTGCCGCTCTCGAACTTGCGCTTGCCCTCGAAGAGCGTCTGGCCGCAGCCGGCGCAGGAAAACCGGCCGGGGCGCTTCTCCGAGAGCAAGGCGCAGCTGCCCGGCGCCTCGGTCCCGTGGGCGCGCATCACTTGGTATTGCTCCGGCGTCAAGAGCCGTCGCCACTCGGCATCGCTGCGCGACACCGGATAGGTTTTGCTCGTCATCGCTTCTCTCCGACTTCGATCAGTTCGACGCGCCGGCCTTCGCGACCAGCACCGGCTCGGCGCGATAGAGGTCGGGGAAGAGGGCCTTCAGATTCTCGATCTTCGGCAGATCGTTGAAGACGATATAGGGATAGTTCGGGTGCAGCGTCAGAAAATCTTGATGATAGTCCTCGGCCGGATAGAAGGGGCGATCGGGCTCGATCCGGGTCACGATCGGCTTGGCGAAGACATGCGCGGCGTCGAGCTGCGCGATATAGGCCTGCGCGGTGGCGGCCTGCTGCGCGTCGGTCGGGAAAATCGCCGAGCGGTACTGCGTGCCGGTATCGGGGCCTTGGCGATTGAGCTCGGTCGGGTCATGGGCGACGGAGAAGAAGATCTGCAGGATGCGTCCATAGCTGATCCGCCGCGGATCGAAGGTGATCCGCACCGATTCCGCATGTCCCGTCGAGCCCGTGGCGACGGTGTGGTACTGAGCCGTCGCCTTGTCGCCTCCGGCATAGCCGGAAACGGCGCTGGTGACGCCCGCGACATGCTGGAAGACGCCCTGCACGCCCCAGAAGCAGCCGCCGGCAAGGACTGTCGTCTCCGAGGTCGCCCGCGCCGGCGCGGGATCGACGACCGGCGCCGGCACGAGGCGCGCGTCCTCGGCGCGCGATGGCAGCGCGCGGAGCCCGAGTCCAGCCAAAACAAGAAGCGCCAGCAGCGAAAGAGCGGCCCGCAGGCGCCCCTTGGCGTAACGTTGCATCCGCGTCATCGATCAGCTCCCGTCTCAGGCTCGCGCCGAGGATAGAGGCTTCCGCCCAACGATGTCACCTCGCGGCATCCTGGCCGCATGAAGAACCTCATCCCTCAATTCGCCGATGCCGGTGAAAATGTTTCAGGAGGAGTGGTTGCTCGAGCGCAAACGCTCTGGTTTCGGAATGGCCCCCCCGGACATTCGTTCCGCGCTCAATCCGGCCTCCCGGGCGCCGCGCGCGTTCGCGGGAGAAAGAGAGCGGTGCTCCCTGAGGTGATCCCATGGACGTATCGAAGGTCAACTATCTGCCCCTGTCGCTTCCGTTCTTTGCGCTGATCGCGGGGATCTTCCTGATGCTGGCGGCGATGCTCGCGGTGGGCGTCTTGCGTTACGCCTATATGCGCCTCGGCATCAGCTCGCCCGCCGCGCTGCTGATCCTGGTCGCCTCGCTTTTCGGCAGCTACATCAACATTCCCGTGGCCCAGCTGGCGGAGCAGCGAATGCTCTCGGGGCAGGTGGTGCCCTTCTTCGGTATGGAATACGTGGTTCCGGTCGTGGTGGATTGGCCGGGGACGGTGATCGCCGTCAATGTCGGCGGCGCGCTCATCCCGACGGTTCTGTCGCTCTATCTCCTCGCCAGGAGCGGGATGTGGGTCCGCGGCCTCGTGGCGATCGCCTGCGTCGCCGCGGTTTGCCACCTATTGGCATATCCTGTGCCCGGTGTCGGCATTGCCATTCCGGTCTTCGTCCCGCCGCTCATCACGGCGGTCGTCGCGCTGGTCCTGGCGTGGCGCCAGGCGGCGGTGCTCGCTTATGTTGGCGGCAGCATCGGCACGCTGCTCGGCGCCGATCTCCTGAACCTCGGCTCGGTACAGGGGCTGGGAGCGCCGGTGGCCTCGATCGGCGGCGCCGGAACCTTCGACGGTATATTCCTCACCGGCATATTGGCCGTGCTGCTGGCGAGCCTGCCGACACCCGGATTGAGCCAAGGGCAGCCCGCGCCTTCCTCTGAAGCGAGGGGGCGGGCGCCCGGCGACGCTCCGTCATCGCCCATTCGACGGCGAGAAACCGCGGATGTGGAGCGGCGCTGAGGCCGGCGCGCGACATATCGAGAAGAGGACACGCGCGCCGGTCACGCGCGGTCGCGCTCCGCCTATTTTCGTGCGCTCGAGCGCATCGAGAAGGCGGCGCCCTTGGCGACGCGGATAGCGCTCTCGCGGGGCGGCTCCTCGCGGCGGATCAGCATCTCTTGGCTCCGCGTCGCCGCCTGCTCCGCGGCCGTGGCAGAGCAAAGGCTGGCATTCGCGACGATAAGGTCGCCAGATTCCTGTCGCAACTCGAAGGAGGCGCAGAGGTCGGAGCAAGCGCCATAGAGCCGATCGGCGATCCGCTGCGCGGTCTCGTCGTCCTGGGCCTGGAACGAATGGATCCCGCTGATGCGGCCGGCGGCGTCGAGAAAGTAGAGGCGATAGCCTTTCGTGTCGTCAACGACGGGCCCCACCATTTTCCGGTAAAACCCCCGCACCGGATCGGGCAGCGCTTCATTGATAAGCGGCCGAGCCCGCGCTTTCTTGCCGATTGCGGCCTCGGCGGCCGCATGGTCGCCTGCGAACGAGAACGTCATAGTCGCCGCTGCCGGCAATCCTTCGAAAAAGAACGAAATCGGCACCGCCAATGCCGCGGCGATCATGTAGAGCCGACCGCCGCTGATGCAGTTGATGCCGAGCTCGTATTTGCGAACCTGCTGATAGGTGCAGCCGACGGCTGCGGCGAGTGTGCGCTGGCTCATGCGAAGTTGCGCACGGCGCTCGCGCAGGCGCGATCCGACGTGACCGTCGACCGCGGCGTGCCATTGCAGGGCGGACGGTCTCGCCACTTTGTATTCCTCCAGCGCAAGTCGGCGCCCGCAATGCGTGATCAGCCAAGCGAGGACGCGCGCTTTAAGAGAAGCGACGATGCGCCGCTGGTTCGGGTTTGTCAACTCTATGACGTCAACGAGGTGCTTGCCGCCTGATCTGCGAGACTTGCAAGCCCCCGCTCGACGGCTCCATCGGCGCCGCGCGGCGGAGCGCCGCCCGTGCAGCAGGGCGCGTGGAATCGAGCGTGGGCAGTGGCGAAATTGGCGTCGCTGATGATCAGCGGGATCTCAGTGCAGCCCAACACGACGGCGTCGCAGCCGGCTTCCTTCATGCGCTCGATGACGCGCCCATGGCAGGTGATGGCCTCCGGCGTGAAGACGCCGCGGACCAGCTCATCCATGATGATGCGGTTGATTTTCCTCGCGCTCGTCGTCGTTCGGTCGGACGCAGTCGAAGCCCAGCGCCCCGAGCTTCACCGGATAAACCTCGCTCTCCACCGGCCAACGCGTGCCGATGAGTCCAAGGCGCCCGTACCTGCGCAGCGCGGCCTCGGCGGCGACGACCTCCGCGATGTGAAGCCAGGGGCGCGGCGACCGCCCCTCGATCGCGGGAAGCGCCTGGTGGATAGTGTTGTCGGGGCAAATCAGGAAATCGGCGCCGCTCGCGGCGAGCTTCTTCGCCGAGGCGAGCATTAGTTCGCCCACGCCCTGCCAGTCGCCGCTCTCGAGGCAGGCGACGTAAGCGGCGAAGGAGGGCGTATGCATCGACACCTCGGGATGGGCATGCGCGCCGAGCCATCGCGCGCCTTCGACGCAGATGGTGCGGTAGCAAAGTGCAGCGCCCTCGGCGGAGCAGCCGACGACGCCGATGTGGAGGGAGGCGGGCAAAGAGCGACGATCTGCCATGCTCAGTCTATGCGCCACATATTCGTGGCGAGCAAGCAGCGCGGGCGCCGGCGATCTGTCGATCGCGCTCCAACGCCTCGCCGCCTGGTTCCGGGAACTCGAGCAAGGCACGGGAGCGGCGATCGACCGGGCCCGCCCGAGCGGAGATCTTGCGGAAGGGGTCGTTAGAGGGAATCTCTGCGCGATCGAACGCTATGACGGCCATGAGATAGCTGCCGCGTAATGTCGAAAACGCCTTTTGCAGCCGCCGCCTCGGGCGTTGCGTCAACTCGCCGCGGTCTCACTGGGCGAAAAATACCAATCTCGGTTTTAACTCAGCATAAACCATGCGTGTGCGATCAAGGCGAGGACCTACCCGGTCGCCGGAGTCACCTTCTTTGACCAGCACGCGCATTCTCTTGATAGTCGCCGCGATGACGGCTTGGGACGGGATAGGCCATTTGGGCCAGCTTGTCGCCGGGCAAGGCTGGTTACAGAACGCGCCCCTGTGGCAGCAAGTCCTACTGTGCGGGATTTGGTGGCCTACGTGGGGCACCTACAACGCGTTTTGGACGGCGTATTGGCTCGCGGCTTCCGTGCTCTTGATGTTGGCACTTCGGTTGCGCCGCGCGCAATCGAGATAGATCCGAAATGACGCTTGAACGTGATACCTTTGCCGTTTCGACGAGGGAAAGTCATCGGGCCAGGCAAGCTGAGCACAAGCGAAGCCGCTGGCGCCGAAACGTACTCGCGGCGATCGGTGCCGTTGTCGTAGAGGTGCGCGGCAATGCCGGCAGTGCGATACGGCGACATGGGCTCGCGATAGCTCTACGCGTGGTCAGACAGGTCATGGCACTCGCTGAAGGCAGTGGCGTTGCGCGTGCCCCACGGGCAAGGAATCTCCGCGGATGAAACCCAAAACCCGCGGGGGGGGCGGTCTTAGATCGGATCGCGTGGGGATGGATGTTGGTAGACGCAGCGGGTCCGGTCCCAAACTTCGAATCGATCGAAGCCACTTCCCGCCCGCTCGCGGAATAGTGCAATAGATTGGGTGATTGCTTCCTCATCGGAAGAAACGGTCAGCAGCTCGACTGCTCGGATATGTCCCTCAGCCATGAAGTAACAGCGCATGGGCTTTGTCCCGTCAGGCGGGAGCGCGCGCTACCTCTTGGCAAGGGCGGCACTGTCTCTCAGCCGTCGGCGCCTGGGTAAAGCCGTTGCCGACAATAAAACCAGCTTAGCGCCGAATGGGGTGTTTGTCTCTCGCTGCCGAGACCGCCTTCGACCCCGTCTGGAATTCCCCCGGCAACGCGTCGGCGTCGATGCTCGAAAAACCGCTTTATTTTCAGATTGGTGCCCCTGGAGGGACTTGAACCCCCACGCCCTTGCGAGCAACAGATTTTGAGTCTGCCGCGTCTACCATTCCGCCACAGGGGCCGCCGGAGGGCGCACGATAAAGGCGGTGCCGCGACGGGTCAACCCGAGCGCGCTATCCCGACCAGCCCAGGCGCCGCAGCTCGTGCAACAATTCGCCCTCGCGCCAGGGCTTCAGCAAGACGGGGCCGAGTCGCAAGGCGCCGTGGTCGACGCTCTTGCCGGGCCAGCCCGTGCTGAACAGGATCCTGATCGCCGGGCGGAGGCGCTTTGCCTCTTTCGCGAGATCGAGGCCGCTCATGCCGGGCATGACGATGTCGGTGAACAGCACATCGACGTGGTGCGCGGCGAGGAGCTGCAGCGCTGCCATGCCGTCGGCGGCGACCAACGCGGCGATGGCTTTCTCGCGCAGCAACTGCACGACGTAGTCCCGGACGGTACTGTCATCTTCGACGAGGAGGATCGTGAATGCGCTCGCCATCACTGCGGCCGCCCGCCGTTGCGACTTTGGCCGCGGCCGCAAAGACTATCGGCGACCACCACCACATCCCTTTGCTATCAAGATTGAGGGAATGCTGCTATTGCCCATAGGGCCAAGCGCCGCCCACCCGCGACCGCCACCAAAGGATGGTTCCCTCTACCCGAAGATTGACAGTAGCCAATTGATCGCCCAATTAATTGTCCCTTCGCCGCTGCTCCCCTGAGAAACCACGCCCGAGCCGCTCATGCCCTTGCGCTATTTCGAGGATTTCCGCGTCGGCGAAGCCTTCGAGCTGGGGAGCCGCACGGTCACCGCGACGGAGATCATCGACTTCGCGCGCCAGTTCGATCCGCAACCCTTCCACACTGACCCCGCGCGCGCCGAAGAGAGCGTCTTCGGCGGCCTCGTTGCCAGCGGCTGGCACACGGCCGCGCTCTTCATGCGGCTTCTCGTCGATGGGTTCGTTGGCATGGCGGCGAGCAGCATGGGCTCGCCCGGCGTCGACAAGATCGAGTGGCTGAAGCCGGTGCGGCCGGGCGATACGCTATCGGGCCGCATCACCATCGCCGAGCTCATCCCGTCCAAGAGCCGGGCCGATCGCGGCACCATCAAGTCGCTGGGCGAGTTGCGCAATCAGAAGGGCGAGGTGGTCATGACCATCCGCGGCGTGGGATTCTTCGGCCGCCGTCCCGCCGCGCCTTGACGCGCGCGCTCATATGTCGCGCACCTTCGGCGCAGATGGTGCGAAAACAGAGCGTTGCGCCGTCGGCCGAGCAACCGACAATGCCGATGTGGGCGTGGCAAGGAGAGCTGCCTCCCGCGCAGAATTCGGAGATCTCGCCATAGATTTTCTCAATTTCAAATTTGCCCTCTTTATAAGATACTTTGACGATAACTGAGCCGACGCGCTGAACTTGTTGACGTCGAGCGATGTCGTTTGCACGTTCTGTGGCAAAAGTGCGTTATCGATCTGGCGATCGATTTGAAACTTCGCCATTCAACAATCCTCAATCGGAATAGCCGGGAATATGCGCGTGCTGTGGCGTCGCTTCGCCAAGCGTTCGAACATAGGGGATCATCATGAGAACTATTCACGCATCGACTTTG